>ENA-OQED01000730-OQED01000730.1-human-gut-metagenome-genome-assembly--contig:-NODE-730-length-12843-cov-0.786568_pt1 | contig 12843 bp, 14 predicted proteins | sample MGYA00242790_ERZ504625 | MGnify/ENA primary metagenome ERZ504625 (study PRJEB26092, sample SAMD00036345) | human gut metagenome | host: Homo sapiens | study: EMG produced TPA metagenomics assembly of...
CACAGAAATCATGCTTTGCATGATTTCGCGCCGCAACTCTCGGGTTTTCTGTGAACTTTGTTCACAAAAAACACCTCGCGGAACGTTACCAGTGAACAGTAACCGGCAAACAGCAAAAGCCTCTCCAGCTATAGGGTCATGCACAAAAAAATTTAACGGGTAATTCCAAGTTCCTCCAGTGCCTTCGCCTGGCGTGCTTCCATATCTGCGGCTTCCTCCGGAGTCATGTGATCGTATCCCAGAAGGTGTAGCATACTATGTGCAACTAGGAAGCAAAATTCCCTCTTTACACTGTGTCCATACTCTTCTGCCTGGGCAGCAGCACGTTCTGCAGAAATCATAATATCTCCCAGAAGAAGCTCTCCACTGTCAAGATCAAAGCAGGACTCATCATCTTCAGCCACAGAATAATCTGCCGGTGTTTCAAATGGCAGCATTGGAAAAGAAAGAACATCAGTAGCTCTCTCAATGCCACGGAACTCTGTATTTACCCTTTTAATCTCTTCATTATCTGTGAGAACCAGATTTACCTGTGCATCCCATGGACATTTCTCCATGTCAAGCACCTTCTCTGCAACCATCTTCGCAAGCGCCGGACAGTCAAGTCCAAGGTCAAAATCGGTCTCGCATTCGTATTCTATTGTTACCAAAACTTATTCCTCCTGTATGACATCTGCCTGATTTCTCAAACAGGCGACACCATATGTTCAATTTTACTATTTTGTTTGAATTATTCTGTAAAATTCACATTTCAGTTTCAAATTAATCTTCCCACAGGATATTGATTGTCATTTACTGAAAATTTTGTCCTGGCTTCCCAATTACCGGCTTGTCCTCCGAACTGCCCGCTTCTGGGTCTTTTCCTGGGCTTTCGCTTCCTCTTTCTCAAATGCTTTAACAATGTCCTTCACGATCTTGCAGCGGACAACATCACGGTTCGTCAGGGAAATAGTAGCAATATCGTCTACATTTTTCAAAATAGAAGCACACTTCTGAAGTCCGGAATCCGTCTCTTTGGAAAGGTCGATCTGTGTTACATCGCCGGTAAGAATCATCTTAGAACCAGTACCAATACGGGTAAGTGCCATTTTCAAAATAGGAAGTGTGGCATTCTGGCTCTCATCAATGATGATCATACTGTTATTCAAAGTACGGCCTCGCATATATGCAAGAGGTGCAACCTCAATGATTCCCCGTTCTCTTAACTTCGCAGCCTGATCCGGCCCGAATACGTCATTTAGTGCATCGTAAAGCGGCTTCAGATAAGGATCAACCTTCTCCTGTAAATCTCCCGGGAGGAAACCAAGCTTCTCGCCCGCTTCAATGGCCGGACGGCTGAGAATGATTCTCTCAATCTCGTCATTCCGGTACAGCTCTGCCGCATAAGCAACTGCCAGGTATGTTTTACCTGTACCGGCAGGTCCGATACAGATAGTAACCGTATTGTTCTTCAAAGCAGTGATATAATTTTTCTGTCCAATTGTCTTAGTTCGAATTGGAATATTCTTATAATTCAAAGTCACTGCATCCCCCAGCACCTTGCGGGTGCTGTCTGCAATATCCTCCTCGCTGTCATCCTCTTCCTCGGTCTCATCCAGAAAACGATGGATCATATCCACGGAAAGCTGCTGCTGTTTTTCAAGAGCTTCCTTCATGGCTTCAATAATATTCACAGCTGAATGTATCCTGCCGTCATTAGTCCCACTTACGGTAATGCAGGAATTTCTCTGGGTAATGGATACGCCAAGACGATTCTCAATCACCTTGATCAGCTTATCATTGATTCCAAAAAGCTCCTGTAAATAATCTAATGAGTCAATCTCTATATTCGTGGATTTCAAAAACTGCTCCTCCTTGTGTCTGTTCAAAAATATCTCTGGGTAAAAGTATACCACTCTAAAGATTGTTTTTCAACACTTATGATTCCTGACTGAATTCTATATTCTGCTTCTTTCCGCTTTTTTCGTCTACTGTCAATGTACCCTGCACAGTACAATTTGTACTGTCAAATGTGACTGACAACCGGGAATCTGCAATCCGGATTCCTTTATTCAGAAGTTTTTGTTCATATATTCTCAGCTGCTGTACTGCTTTCTTCTGAGCCTGTTCTTTCGTGTAAACTGTGCTCTGTATCTTATAAGGTGTTCGGGTGATTTTTCCCAGGGAAAAAGGAAGGACGAAATTCTCGGTAAGTTTCCAAGGGATTTCTTCCGTTGAGGTTATATATCTGGATTTTTTTCCTGTATCTGCGCCAAAAACGAAGTCACCAACACGAAAATACCAGCTGGTTTTTGAAGTGCCGCTTTGAACCTTTTTTTCATAGGAAAGGGGAACCTCCTGATAATAGGCAATCTGATGACGCACATAGATGTCTGCGTCTGCCGGAACGTATTCCACACGTACAACTTCCTGACTGTCGTTCAGGATCGGCACCTCGCCAGATACCAGAATATCACCCTGTTTGCAAATGTCTCCAGTTTTAACAAGTGGAGTTCCATTTCTGATAACTATATTCACAATTTTTCCATCCAGGTTGGAAATCAGATTACATGGAGATTTTGTTTGCCGGATACCTTCTGTGATGTTTTCTTCCTGAATGGTAAGAAGAAGCCGGGTACCTTGAACCCTGGCGGAAACAAAAGTAATATCCGGGTAGTTTTTCCTGAGAAGGTCGGCAATCCGGGTACAGTTAACCTGATTTTTACGGATCCCATGAGTAATTCCCTGCTGGTCCAGAAATTCCAGAAGCTGAGGGGTGGAATTTTTTACATTTCCATCAATGTGGATATTCCAGATGTGGCCAGAGAGCCAGAGCAGCAAGACCACACAGAGAAGGAACCCGGCTGTAAAGCACTTGCGTTTTTGGATTCTGAGCAGCAAAAACGGCAAACCTATTTTTTTCAGAATATGGATACGGACTCTGGTCTTTCTATGTATGGGAAGGAGTTTTCGGAAATCATTTATGGAAATGCGAGTTGTTATGTTTTTTTCTGACAGATAACGGATTCTTTCCAAAGAGACAGCTCTGGCGTGGCACAAATTCAGGAAGCGTTCCAGCTGGTCACCGGATACTGAAAGTTCTAAAAATCCATGGAGTATTTTTTCGGGGTTATTCATTTTAATCTCGCCTCCATTTATATTGGATTTACGATGTACTGCCGGACGGCAACCGAATTCAGGTGAAATATACCGCAAACCGGAGCTTGCAGACTGCGGGAATGATTTTTCAAACACGCTCTAACATTACCGACAAAATCTGCCCTTTTATTTCCATTTCCCAAGTAGTGTAATGAAATATTTCCAGATTTTTCCCTTGAAGGATCACGCGTCCCTGGCAGGTAACCACGATTAATTTCTCGCTTGTATAGGATAAGATGCTTTTATAATTTTCAATCTGTACCTGCGACGGTCCGGTAATCGTTATAATAGGGGCTTTACAGGACAGGTCACCAGGAAGTTCCATAGCTGTCATAAAACGTTCTGATACAGACATAAAAAAAGCCTCCCGGTCTTTATCTCTAGCTTATGCGGGAGGTTTTCTTTTCATTCTGATTTACAGTTAACAGATCACGCTCTCTGGCGAAAAAGCACCAGAGAAAACCACAGAATGGTATTTCCGCCAAGATTATATTCCATGATGATGCTCTACCAACTCATTTACCACTACACCGTGACTTTCCAGGCAGGGATGCATTTTTCTCAGGGGAAGCGACAGGGCTTTCCGTCTAAATAGGCACAATGCTCGCAAAGATCGCAGGATTCAGTGGACAAGGTAAATGTCTCAAATCCCTCCCCTTTTAAAAATCCGGCTACCTCTGTAGTCAGCTCCTCGTGAGCATCTCGGGTGGCAAGCATTTCCGCCATGTTCATCACATCAGAAACCTCTGCCACACTGGAAAAAAGAATTCCATTTGGATAACTGTGGATTCGCTTCCCACATTCTTCCAGGCTGCCCACAGCAGGGGGACAGGCCCAGGTGGTGCCATAGCGCTCACACTCCTGTTTGCAGATGATCCGCACCCGCTCCCTTACCTCTATTTCAGCAGTATCCACAAGGCGGTATTCATAAATGGGATACTGAGATATAAATTCTTCAAAACGATCGGTATTTAACATGTTATTCCTCTTTCGAATTATTTATTGCTATTTAGCCCGCCAAGGGGGATCCTTTCAGCGTTCTAAATATCCAAAATACTTAATCTATCAAATCCTGCTCTGCAAATAAACTGGATACCACAGACGAATACTCTGACAGATGCTGGGATTTCTTGATTTTCTTGGCATATTTCTCATAATTTGTAAAATTAACGGCCATATAGCTCCATAATTCTTTCATACGGAACAGCACATTCCGTTCGCCGGAAAGAAGTTCCCGATACTCTTCGAAAAGACAATCATGGAATTCTCTTACTGTCTTTTTATTCGGACGAATGCCTTCCCGGATCTCAGTTACCAGCCCCGGATTCGTGATCAGCCCTCTTCCATACATGAAGCAGCAAGTGTCTGGAAAACGCTCTGTAATCCGCTTATAATCAGCTGCAGAAAACAGATTCCCATTATAGCAAAGTGGCATTTTCAGACGGTTTACAGCCTTCTCATAAGCTCCGAGCCGCGGCACTCCGCGATACATATCTGTCTGAATCCTTGGGTGGATGATCAGTTCATGAATGGGATATTTTTCATAAATGGCCAGCAGATACTCCCAGTCTTCCTCGTAGTGAGTTCCAATTCTGGTCTTTATGGAAATTTTCATATCAAGTTTCGAAAAAATCTGATCCAGGAACTGATCCAGCTTCTGGGGCTCTGCCAGAAATCCGGCACCCTTTCCCTTCGCTGTAACTGTTCCAGAAGGACAACCAAGATTCAGGTTCACTTCCTGGTGTCCGTAATCATCTTTCAAAAGCTGGGCAGTACGGATAAAATCATCTGCATTGCAGGTCAGGATCTGGGGAACCACGTACATTCCCTCATTCCGCTCCGGTGACACCTCGCAAATTTCCTGGAAGCTCAGGTTTTTCTTCGGCTTGGCAGAAATAAACGGAGTAAAATATTTATCCATGGGATGATTAAAACCGGTGATAAGTCCGGCGGTATACAAAGTTTGTCACGCCCTCCATAGGGGCCATGTAGTCTTTCATTTATGTCCTCGCATGTCTTTTTATTCAAATCAAGGGGGGGATTTTCTCAGCTGCTTTATTCAGAGCTTTCACCATGCAAAAAATTCCTTAAATTCTTCGAGAAACTTCTTCATTTTCTTTTCCTCCCTTGGTTTGATATAGCCAATTATACACGTTTCTCTATTTTTAGACAATGCCCTCTTAAGTGTCTGCTGCTATTTTTTTCTAAATTAATACAAAAAAGAACTTTACCCCTAAATCTGGCAGTGCACGGCAGCCATCCATTTTCGTTTGCAATTAGCAATACAAATGTCTTTCCCGAAAATACATTTTTGTCTTGCACTCTGTTGTAGTACTGTGATAAAATAAACAGGATTTTAGCACAAACCTATTGGTTTGGCATTTTGAGAGAAAGAAGGCTTACTTACGATGAAATTTTCCAAAAGACTGGATTTATTTGGAGATGAAATTTTTGCCGCGCTCAATGAAAGGCGGCTTGAACTTGAGAAACAGGGAAAGAAGATCTACAACATGAGTGTGGGAACTCCGGATTTCCATACACCGGATCATATTAAGAAAGCACTGATGGAGCTGCCGCTGACGATCAGAACTGGCGCTACAGTCTCCGCGACCTGCCCGGAGCTCCTGGATGCGGTCTGTGCATATTACAAGAAGCGTTTCCATGTGGAAATCACGCCGGATATGGTAATGTCCGTTTATGGAAGTCAGGAAGGCATGGGACATCTTGGCATGACTTTATGCGACGAGGGAGACGTGGTTCTTCTTCCAGATCCGTGCTATCCGGTTTTCGCAGCAGGAAGCAAATTAGGAGGCGCAGTTCCTTACTACTACCCGCTTGTAGCAGAGCATGATTTCCTGCCATATGTAAAGGATATTCCAGAAGATGTGCTCGCAAATCCCGTTACATGGTAGTCTCTCTTCCATCCAACCCGGTAGGAAGCATTGCCACACCAGGACTTTATGAAGAAATTGTTGCATTTGCAAAAAAATACGATATTTTAATTATCCATGACAATGCATACAGCGACATTATCTTTGATGGCGTGGAAGGTGGAAGTTTTCTTGCCACTCCTGGTGCGCGGGAGGTTGGTGTTGAATTTTTCAGCCTTTCCAAATCCTTTAACGTAACCGGCGCCAGAATCAGCTTTCTCATTGGAAATCCAGAAATCATCTCTGCTCTAAAAAAGCTTCGCAGCCAGATCGATTTCGGTATGTTCCTGCCAATCCAGAAAGCTGCTATCGCTGCTCTTGAGGGACCTCTTGACAGCGTAAAAGAACAGTGCAGACAATACCAGGCACGCCGTGATGCTCTATGCGACGGACTTGCTTCCATCGGCTGGGAGAAGCCAAACGGCAAAGGAACTATGTTCGTATGGGCAAAGCTTCCGGGAAAACGCACGGACAGCATGGCATTCTGTATGGAATTAATGGAAAAAGCCGGTGTCATCGTTACTCCTGGCGCAAGCTTTGGTCCTCATGGGGAAGGATATGTGCGCTTCGCGCTGGTACTTCCACCAGAGAAAATCAAAGAGGCTGTGGAATCTATCCGTACAAGTGGAATTTAAGTACCACTTCCAAATTTATCTTCAAATATATTGCAAGCTTTAACAAACCGTACACCACACGTTTTGCGCGTTATGGCAGCAATCGCCAGAAACTTACACAAACGTCGGCTTTAGGTTTTGACTGATTGCTCGTGTAAACTAATAAACTCCCGGATGTTAGCTGTCTCGAACATGCTCTAACATCTGGGAGTTCTTGTGTCTGTAATTATCAATTTATGGAACTTTACAAAATGAAATCTCATTATTTATGATAAGGCTCATGATTCATAATCCGATATCCCCTGTAAATTTGTTCCAACAGAATCATCTGCATCAATTGATGCGGAAACGTCATTCTTGAAAAACTGAGCTTATAATCTGCCCGTTTCAAAACAGCATCAGAAAGCCCAAGTGATCCTCCGATCACAAAGGCAATGCTGCTTTTTCCCTGAACGCCTAATCTGGCAATCAGGTCAGAAAGCTCTACAGAATCCAGCATTTTACCCTCTATAGCAAGTGCAATCACATAATCTGTATCGCGAATATGGCTAAGAAGCCGATTGCCCTCCGTCTCTTTGATCTGACGGTTCAGCGCATCGGAAGCTTTATCCGGAGTCTTCTCATCTGGCACCTGGATAAAATTCAACTTACAGTAGCGGCCAAGGCGCTTGGCGTACTCTGCAATTCCGTCATTCAGGTATTTCTCTTTAATTTTTCCAACTGTGATAATACGAATTTCCATTTACACCTCAAAGTCCATTGCTACACGGTCGCATACATTTGGTCTTACGTAAGTGTCCGCAACATGAACATGATTCGGATTTACTGCATAGGCAGCCAGTGCCTCAGCGCTCTCCAGCTCAGTGATCAGGCACAAATCACGTGTGCTGGATGGAAGAAGGTCTGTAACAACCTCTGCCTTAATGAGCCCTGGCACAACACCAACCAGACCTTCAAGATGTTCTTTGATCTGTGCTTTTAATTCAGGCTTCTTCTCCTCAGGAATCTCTTCTTTAAATGACCACATTACCATATGTTTTACCATTTTTATTGTCTCCTTTACATGTATTATATTTTCTTAACTATTACTCCAATTCATACTTCTGATAATCCGTCCTCATAGTTTATTTTAAACGTATTTAGACAGGCTCTGTGCTATTATTTATATACAAATTTTCATAACATGAATTAATTTCCTATAAATGTTCTTCCACATATGTCTGGAATTCCTCCATAGACATAAGTACCTTACGTGGCTTGGTGCCCTCTTCCGGTCCTACAACCCCTGCATCGCACAGCTGGTCCATAATACGGGCTGCGCGGTTAAATCCAATCTTATACATTCTCTGCAGCATACCGATGGAAGCCTTTTCCTTCTCAATAATGAACTTACCCGCCTGCTCGAAATAGACATCCCGCTCATTGCCGCCGGAGCTTCCGCCAGCTGTAAGAACCGCATTGTTCATCTGCTGTTCAATCTTATTGTCGTAATCTGTCCGTGGATTTTTATCTGCAAGGAAATCCACAATATTACTGACTTCGTCATCTGAAACAAAGGCTCCCTGCAGTCTGGCAGGCTTCTGGTAGCCCTGCGGATAAAACAGCATATCTCCTTTACCAAGAAGCTTCTCTGCGCCGTTCATATCCAGAATGGTTCTGGAGTCCACACCGGAAGTGACAGCAAAGGCAATACGTGACGGCATGTTCGCCTTAATAAGACCGGTAATAACATTGACAGACGGTCTCTGGGTAGCAATAACCAGATGGATGCCTGCAGCACGGGCCAGCTGGGCCAGACGACAAATAGCGTCCTCCACATCCCCTGGTGCAACCATCATAAGGTCTGCAAGCTCATCTACGATAATGACGATCTGGCACATTTTCTCAGGGCGCTGCTCTCCCTCCGGAAACTTCATCTTCTCGACTCTTACGGTTAAACTACTTCCAGATTTCGTACCCCATACTCTGCAAAAGTATTGTAACGGTTACTCATCTCATTTACTGCCCAGTTCAGAGCACCCGCAGCTTTCTTCGGATCTGTGACAACCGGAATGAACAGATGCGGGATACCATTATAAACACTAAGCTCTACCACTTTCGGGTCAATCATGATCAGCTTGACCTCGTCTGGCTTGGCTTTATATAAAATACTGATAATAAGTGTATTGATACAAACAGATTTACCAGATCCGGTGGAACCTGCGATCAGAAGATGGGGCATCTTGGCAATATCTGCCACGATCGTCTTACCCTCAATATCTTTACCAGCAGCAAAAGCCAGCTGGATTTGGCATTCATAAACTCCGTGCTCTGGATCAGATCACGGAGCATAACCGCACTGTGTTCTTTATTTGGTACCTCGATACCTACAGCTGCTTTACCCGGGATCGGAGCTTCGATACGGATATCCGGCGCAGCAAGATTCAGCTTGATATCATCAGAGAGACCTACGATCTTGCTTACCTTTACACCCATTTCCGGCTGCAGCTCATACCTGGTAACTGTAGGTCCGCAGCTTACGTTTGTAACCTTGGCATTTACTCCGAAATTATACAGGATTTCCTGTAATTTCTGAGCTGTCTTTCGAAGATGGGAATCAGAGTCTCCCTGGGATTTCCCATTTCCACGTTTCAGAAGATTCACAGGCGGATACTGATATTCCTTTTTCACCGCCGCTTCCTGGGTTTTGATCTCATGCTGGATATTTACAATTCCGTTGGCAATCTCCTGCCTGGAAGACTTAGGATTCTTCGCCGACTGACGGGAAGTAGTTTCATCCGAAACTCCATTCCCCGCTGCCATTTCGTCAGAAGCTTCAGAAGAGTAGAAGCCAGAAGTTGCCGGAGATCCATGGGCAGCGCCACCTGCTGCGCCAGAAGTATCTCTCGTCAAAGCAACTGCATTCTGCACGGTAGCCATAGCTTCATTAAAATCCACTCCATCATAACTGTTTTCTTCTTCCTCTGCCTCAGCTGGTTGGTCACTGCTAACTGGATTTTTCATATAGACAGTACCGTCCTCTTCCGTGGTATCCTTTTCCATAGAATATGACGGTACAGGATCATCTTGTCCAGAGGAGGCGCTCATATTCAGATCTGGCTCGTCTGACTGCTCTGGCTCAGAACGGTGAATTGCAAACTGCAGCTGTGTTTCCTCCTGTGATTCTCTGTCATCAATTGACAGATCATCATCCTGGACCCGATACTCACTGATATCCACATACTTTCCTGTATTAATCGGAAGATTCTGAGCAGAAGCACTCTCGGAAAATTCTCCATTCACTGTAGTCATATTCTCCAGTGATCCTGCATCTCCCGGATTCATGGCATTCTCTGGATTTAAAGGAAATTCCTGATCCACAGATTCCCCGCTTTCCTCGGAATTTCTATCTTCAAATAAATCTGTCCCTGCAAGAAAGCTTGTAGAATCCAGGTTTTCTCCTCTTCTGCCCCGGGTCTGGTTATTTCCACGCATTCTCATCCGGGAATTTGCCCTGGAATCATTTCCAGCTGTCCTGGAAGCCTTTTTCCCTTTCTGTTTGGCTGCCTTTTTCTCAAAACGGGATGGTTCTTCCACCATATCTGAAGCAATCCCTTCTTCGGCAAGTGCAGCTTCCAGCTCCTGCATCCTTTTCTCACGGCGCTCCTGGGCTGCCAGCTGGCGCTGCTGGACTTTCAGCTGCTTCTTCAGCTGACGCTCCGGTGCTCCCTCCTGATAGAGAGCCTGCTGCCCTTTCACAGCTTCCAGGATCTTATCATAAACCTTATACAAAAAATCCCCAGGAAAGAATGCTGCGTGATCAGGATCAAACATACAAGGATCACAAGTACAATGATCACATAAGCACCGATGGTTCCAAATGCGGAGATTGTAGAAATACAGATTGCGCCTCCAATGCTCCGCCACCAGTACGATACTCAGAACTGATCCTGTAATATTCTGCAAGAGTTGTACTCTCTGTATAGCCTTCTGTAAAAAGCTGTGCCAGTCCACAGCAGATCAGAAACAGAACTGCGGCGGCGGCTGTTTTTTTATAAGCAAGCACATTTCCCTTATTGGAGATCAGAAATGCTGCCATAATAAAAAGTACAACGGGAAAAATATAAGCCATCAGTCCCATTACTCCCATGAGTACCTTGCTGATGCTTCCTCCGACATTTCCACCAAGTCCGACACAACTTACCATAAGAATGATCGCTGCCGCCATCAGCACCAGAAGTATGATTTCCGTCTGAAAGCCGCTGGATATTGACTGCTTTCCTACTGTATTCTTTTTAGACTGGGTACGTGCGGAAGATTTTTTCTTCGCGGATGTACCACGTTTGGTTGTTGATTTCTTCGGCGTATTAGACGCTGCCATTAAAAAGTTCCCCCTTCATCAGGCAAATTTGTAACCGATCCGTGTTTCTGTAAGCTTTCCTGCCGGACAGTTATGCAAAATTGCTAATAAGCGCTATGGCTCCTGCCACAAAACAGTAAAATGCGAAATAGCGCAGTTTCGCATGCTGCAAAATGCGGAGCAGATTGCGTATCATAAAATATCCAACTACTCCCGCCACGATCATACCAAAGACATAGGTAAATCCAAGAGACACACTCATCTTTGGCGTGGTAAACTGTCCAAGCTCCAGAAAAAGAGAGCCCAGAACTGCCGGAATGCTGATAAGATAAGAATATTTCACTGCAAATTTCCTGCTGAAACCGCATAATAAGCCTGCACAAATCGTCATTCCACATCTGGATATACCTGGAAATACGGAAATCCCCTGACAAATTCCAATCCACATGGCATTGTCATAAGTCACATCTTTCGGTGTCTTGATTCCACCGATATTACTGAGGTCTGTCACAAGAAGAAACACTCCTGTCACAAGGATACATGCTCCTGGAAGAAGCGGGGAAATCGCCGCTCTTGTCACCAGTCTTCTGCAAATGTATCCAAGCAATGCTGTGGGAATAAATGATACAGCCATAATCGCTGTAAATTTACGGTATGTTCCGTGCACCACTCTGGCATAGTGGAGATTCTCACCGGTTTTCCTGTTGTGAAAATAGATATTTACATTCCCGATTATATCCATGATCATGCCCAGAAGCTCCTCTCCGATCCGGCGAAGATCCTCATGGAATGCAAAAAAAACTGCCACCATCGTGCCTATGTGAAGAAGCACTTCAAAAAGGACTGCAGTGTTTCGTGTAATTCCCATTGCATTTTCTATGGCTGCCAGATGTCCGAAACTGCTCACAGGAAGAAACTCCGTGATTCCCTGAACAATTCCTAATAAAATCGCCTGTAAAACTGACATATTCAATATTTCCTTTTCTTTGGGATAAGACGGGCCGCGAAAACCCGTCAAGCGTACCTATTATACCACAAAGCAGGCAAAGATACAACTTTAATCGAACGACTGTTTTGTCTGTGGGGCGTGAGATTGCAGGAATGATTTTTCAAACACGCTCTAATATATAGAAAAAACCCTGCCTGAGATTTCAAACCGAAATCCCAGACAGGGAACTCATACCTTCTTACTTCTCAGAAAAAAGGTGCATATATTTGTTACTGTCCATTTTGAGGCCAGCAGCTTTTATTTTGCATATTTGCTCTTAATATACTCATCGATGCCGCGTGCACCTGCTTTACCTGCTCCCATAGCAAGGATAACAGTGGCAGCACCTGTAACAGCATCTCCACCAGCATATACGCCTTCTTTTGAAGTCTTACCAAACTCTTCGTCAGCAATGATACATTTTCTCTTGTTTACATCAAGACCGATGGTTGTAGAAGAAATAAGTGGGTTCGGGCTTGTACCAAGGGACATGATAACAGTATCAACGTCGATGGTAAACTCAGAACCAGGAATCTCAACAGGGCGTCTTCTTCCGGAAGCGTCCGGCTCGCCAAGCTCCATACGGATACATTTAATACCGGTTACCCAGTCTTTGTCATCTGTAAGGATCTCAACAGGATTGCAGAGAAGATCAAACTGTACGCCCTCTTCTTTTGCGTGATGAACTTCCTCTTTACGTGCAGGAAGCTCTGCTTCTGAACGACGATAAATAATATGTACCTCTGCGCCAAGACGAAGTGCAGTTCTTGCAGCGTCCATAGCAACGTTACCACCACCAACAACAGCAACCTTCTTGCCATGTGCGATTGGAGT
>ENA-OQED01000731-OQED01000731.1-human-gut-metagenome-genome-assembly--contig:-NODE-731-length-12828-cov-1.239509_pt1 | contig 12828 bp, 20 predicted proteins | sample MGYA00242790_ERZ504625 | MGnify/ENA primary metagenome ERZ504625 (study PRJEB26092, sample SAMD00036345) | human gut metagenome | host: Homo sapiens | study: EMG produced TPA metagenomics assembly of...
GAGACGCATCGCGAGCGGCTGCTGGCCGCCCTCGAAGCCGGCGCCCTTGCCGCCACCGGAGCGGGAGAGCTGGCCCTTGGTGCCGCGGCCGGCAGTGGTGCCGTGGCCGGAGGCGTTACCGCGACCAATGCGCTTACGGGCCTTCTTGGCGCCCTTGTTCGGACGCAGATCGTTGAGCTGCATAGGTGTGACTCCTAGTTCTCTTCAACGGTGACGAGGTGCTTGACCTTGAAGATCATCCCGCGGACGCTCTCGTTGTCGGGAAGCACGTGCGTGTCGTTGATCTTGCGGAGGCCGAGGGCGCGGCAGGTGCGAGTCTGGTCGGCCTTGACGCCGCAGACGGCGCTCTTAACGAGCTTGACGGTGAGGGTCTTCGCCATGACTAGTTCTCCTTCCCGACGAACATCTCGGCGACGGTGAGGCCACGGCGCTCGGCGGTCTCCTCGGGGCTGGAGAGGTCCTTGAGGGCCTCGGCGGCAGCCTTGATGATGTTGAGACCATTGCTGGAGCCCATGGACTTGGACAGGACGTTCTTGATGCCAGCCAGCTCGAAGAGCGGACGCACGGGGCCGCCGGCGATGACACCGGTACCCTCGATAGCGGGCTTGACGAGGACGCGAGCGGCGCCGAACTCACCCATGACGTCGTGGGGGAGTGGAACCAGTCTCGGTCAGGGGCACCTTGAACATGTTCTTCTTGGCGTTGTCCGAGGCCTTCTGGATGGCCAGGGGCACCTCGGCGGACTTGCCGGTGCCAAGGCCGACGTTGCCCTTGCCGTCGCCAACGACGACGAGAGCGACGAGGGACATGCGACGGCCGCCCTTGACGGTCTTGGAAACGCGGTGGATGAAGACGACACGCTCCTGGAGCTCGGAGGCGTCGCGCTGCTGCTTCGGGTTACGAGCCATTACAGATACCTCCCTAGAACTTCAGACCCGCGGAGCGGGCGCCATCAGCGAGAGCCTGGACACGGCCGTGGTAGTGCGGCCGCGCGGTCGAACGTCACCGCTGGTGACGCCGGCCTTGATGGCGCGCTCGCCGACCATCTTGCCCACGAGCTCGGCGGCCTCCTTGTTGGAGCCCAGCTTGCCCAGAGCGCGGAACTCGGGGTCGAGCGTGGAAGCGGTGCAGATGGTCTTGGCGTCGACGTCGTCGATGACCTGAGCGTAGATGTTGGTGTTCGTGCGGTGCACGGAGAGGCGGGGACGCTCGGTGGTGCCGCAGATCTTGGAGCGAACGCGACGCTCGCGGCGCTTGAGGCCAGCCCTCTTAGCCTTGAACTTGTTCATGAAAATCTCCTTAGTCACGCCGTCACCTAGCAGGGTGGCGGACTTTTATGACTTCCTGGACAGGCCTTACTTGGCAGCCTTGCCGAGCTTCCTGCGGATGTGCTCGCCCATGTAGTGGATGCCCTTGCCCTTGTACGGCTCAGGCGGGCGCTTCATGCGGATCTCGGCGGCAACCTGGCCGACCTGCTCCTTGGAGATGCCCTTCACGTTGATGTGCGTGTTGTCGGGGACCTCGAAGGTGATGTTCTCGGGAGCCTTGTAGATCACGGGGTGCGAGTAGCCGAGCGACAGGTCAAGGTCCTTGCCCTTGAGCGCGACACGGTAGCCGACGCCCGTGAGCTCGAGCTGCTTGACGAAGCCCTCGGAAACACCGAGAACCATGTTGTGGATGAGGGTGCGCGTAAGGCCGTGCTGGGCGTTGGCCTCGCGGGACTCGTCGTTGACGGAGACGAGGATCTCCTCGCCCTCCTCCTTGATCGTCACGAGGTCAGAGAAGGTGCGATCGAGCTCGCCCTTCGGGCCCTTGACGTGGACGTTGGTGCCATTGACTGTCACAGTGACTCCGGCGGGAATCTGGACAGGCTTCTTGCCAATGCGGGACATGGTGTCTCCTTTCCTATCCTGCCGTGAGTTACCAGATGTAGGCGATGACTTCGCCGCCGACGCCGAGCTTGCGGGCGTCGCGGTCGCACATCATGCCCTTGGACGTGGAAATGACGGCGGTGCCGAGGCCACCGAGGACGCGGGGAAGGTCCTCAGCCTTGCTGTAGATGCGCAGGCCCGGCTTGGAGATGCGCTTGATGCCGCGGATGACGCGGGCGTGGCGCGCACCATACTTGAGGGTGACGTGCAGGGTCTTCTGGGGCTTCGTGTCCTCGACGGCATAGCCCTCGATGTAGCCCTCCTCCGCGATGACGCGGGCGACCTCGACGAGCACCTTGCTCGACGGCATGCTGACGACATCCTTGCCGGCGGTGTTGCCGTTGCGGATGCGCGTGAGCATGTCTGCAATGGGATCGGTAACGTTCATTGAGTTTCTCCTTCGGTAGGGATGAGCCTCTTCGTCCGGTTCAGTCTGGCCCTTGGCCAGATCGCCTGGACGGGAGTCTTCCTTCTGCCCACGGAGCTGTTGGTCTCTAGGACCTACCAGCTCGCCTTGCGGACGCCGGGAAGCTCGCCCTTGCTAGCAAGCTCGCGGAAGCACACACGGCACAGGCCGAACTTGCGATACACGCTGTGCGGACGGCCGCAGCGCTGGCAACGGTTCTGGGTGCGCGTCGAGTACTTCGGCTCTCGCTGAGCCTTGACGATCATCGATGTCTTAGCCACAAATCCTCCTTCTGGATGACGGCCACACTTCTTGTGCGGCTATTTCCACGCCGCTTGCGCGGCACGTCGCCGGCACGTGGCCGGCGACGGGATTACCTCATTGGTTACTTGGCGAACGGGAAGCCAAAGCCGTCGAGAAGCGCCTTGCCCTCCTCATTGGTGTTGGCGGTGGTGACGATGGTGATGTCCATGCCACGGGTGCGATCGATCTTGTCGAAATCGATCTCCGGGAAGATGAGCTGCTCGGTGACGCCCATGGAGAAGTTGCCACGGCCGTCGAAGCTCTTGGCGGAGATGCCGCGGAAGTCGCGGATGCGCGGAATGGCAATGCAAATCAGGCGATCGAGGAAGTCCCACATGCGGTCGCCGCGCAGCGTCACCTTGGCGCCGATGGGCTGGCCCTCACGCAGGTGGAACGTAGCGATGGACTTGCGGGCGCGACGGATGGACGGCTGCTGGCCCGTGATGGCACGAAGGTCGGCGATGGCGCCGTCGATGGCCTTGGAGTCAGTGGCGGCCTCGCCGACACCCATGTTCACGACGATCTTCTCGATCTTCGGGACGCACATGGGGTTCGTGTAGCCAAACTGCTCGATGAGCTTGGCGCGGACCTCGTCGTTGTACTTGGTCTTGAAACGGGGAACGTACTTCTCCTCAGCCATGTTCACTCCTTCTGGGGTTTCTCAGCACGGGGTTGGCGCATGCTCGTGTGAGCCCGTTACCCTCGTACCTCCTGCTCGACGGCTAATCGGCAGGAGCCTTCACAGTGCAGCTCATAAGGATATGCCTTTGCATGGGGTTTTACCAGTAGAAATTCAAGAATTCGAACCGAAGGCGAGCTTGCACACGCCCCGCGCACAAATACGGGCGCCACGCAGTCGTGACGCCCGATAATAGCAGCTAAAGATTCTAATGGCACTACTCTTCTATGCTGGGGAAGAACTCTGCCTCGCCAGCGAGCTCCAGAAGCGTGCGCCCGTTGTGGAACGGGAGGTTGATGACCTCGTTGACCGTGGGGACGAGGTCAGAGCAATCGGAGAAGTGCCCCTTCTCGTTGAGGTTTGCGCAGTCCTGGATACGCCAGTAGCCATCCGTGTGGGTGACATAGTAGGTATACTCCCCCACCTTGGCGAACACGCGCGTGTTGGAGCGCAGGTACGCGTCGAGCGTGTCCGGCCCAATCTCGACCGTCTCCTCAGCCATCTTTCCCATGAGAGCTCCCTTCGTCTGACCTCCGTGGCTGCGGCAGCCCGCGGAGCGCCTTAACCCTTGGACAGTAGCGTCCCCCACCCGCACACGCTTGCCTATGGTGCTCCCGCGAACGGTGGGATTAATCGCGGAGCGGCTGTGCGTCCCCTTCCCTACATACAAGAGTGGCCCCGGACGGGAAGGGGGGGGATACGTCCAGGGCCGAGTATGAGGAAGTGTCGCTATCGGGTGTAGACCGTGCGGCCCCCCACGATCGTCCGAGCCACCTCGTAGTCCTCGTCGAGCAGCACGAGGTCTGCCAGTGCGCCCTCGTCGATGTGGCCGCGATCGGCCCATCCAAAGAGTGCCGCGGGGTTTGCGGAGTTGGCCTTCGAGGCCTCCTCAACCGGTGCCCCGGTAAACTTCATGAGGTTGCGCAGGGCCTGGGCCTGCGTGAGCGTGGAACCCGCGCGCACGCCGTTGGAGGCAAGCTTGGCATCCCCGTCCTCGACCACGACGTCGTTCACGCCAAGCTTGTAGTGGCCGTCGGGAAGACCCGCCGCCATGATCGAGTCCGTGATGGCCAGGACGCGATCCCAGCCCTTGGCCTTGGCGTAGAGGCGAACAGTGCCCGGGTGGAGGTGCCTGCCGTCTGCGATGGTCTCGCAATACAGGTCGGTCTCGAGCGCAACGCCAAAGATCGCGGGATCGTGCTGGTGGAAGAGGCGCATCGCGTTACCCACGTGCGTGGCGGCCTTGGCCCCGGCCTCCACACAGCGCATGGACAGGTCATAGCCCGCCCCGCTGTGCCCGATGGCCGCCGTGATGCCCATCTTGGCAAGCTCGGGGATGAGATCGGGGGACCCCAGGCACCTCGGGCGCCAGCGTGGTGTACAGCACATGCCCACCGGCAGCCTCCTGGTAGCGTGCAAACAGGTCTGGCGAGGCCTCATGCATGAGCAGATGCTCAGGCATGGCACCCTTGTACTCGCTCGACAGGCAGGGACCCTCGAGGTGGATGCCCAGCAGGGCGGCACCGTCGTACGGACCCCCCTCGATGACCTGTCTCGCCTGCTCGATGCACCACAGCGTCTGCTCGGGCGTGTCCGTGAGAATCGAGCACAGCCAGCCGGTGACGCCCTGTGACGCAAAGAAGCGCCCGATCTTCCTGAGCCCCTCGACGTCCGCGGCGTTCACGTCGACGCCGGCGGCGCCGTGGGTGTGCACGTCGATGAAGCCCTGGCAGCACCCTGAGCCCCGCCGCATCGATGACGGGCAGGGCGCCCGGGTTGTCATGCGCAGAGGAAAGGCGCACGACGCGGCCGTCCTCGACGGTGATGTCGAGACGGGCCAGCCTGCCCCGCGTGAGGACGTCTGCACCCGTTATGTAGCACGCGTTTTCCACCAGCGTCACTCCCTAGTAGGCCCTCTCGCGGGCAACGTCGTTCACGTAGATGACCGCATCGGGGTGATTCTGCAGGAGGGTCGCGGGGAACGCCGCCGTGACCTTGCCGTAGGCGGCACGGCGCACGGCACCGCGGTGCCACTCGCGAAAGACCCCGAGGCGCACCTTGCGAGCGCCGAGGATCTCCGCCATGCCAATGGTAACGGCACGGTAAGGCATGTCCTCCAGAGCTCCGCAGAGGTCTGCCGCGCTGTTGGTGGCGCGGGTCTCGGGGCGAATGTCGAGGGCGCGGGTCTCGAGGGCCGCGAACTGCTCGACAGTGAGGTCCTCCTGCGGCTCGTTGAAGGCGAGGTGGCCGGTGATGCCAATGCCGCCATAGGCGACGTCGACACCGCCCAGCGACTCGATGACCTCGGCCACGTGGCTGGATCCTTGGGGTCGGGGAAGATGCGCTGCTCGGGCGGCATGACCAGTTCGGGGTCGATCTGGCTGTAGACCACTCGGTCCATGAAGCCGCGGAACGAGAGGCCATCGGAGGCGTCGATCCACTCGTCGTCATCGGTGAGGTACTCGTCCATGTTGATGAACCAGCAGTCCTTGAGCGAGAGGCGCTCGTCGTTGACCATCTTCACGAAGTAGGGGTACTGGCCAACGGGACCAACCGGGCAGATGAAGACCGTCTTGGCACCGGCGGCGTTGTGCTCGCGAATCGTACGGACCATGTCCTGGGCCATCTCGAAAAAGACCGCCGGCGAGTCACCGGGGAACTCGAGGCGAATCTTGGCGCCCTGCCCCAACTCCTCCGCCGAGATGTGATAGTAGTCCATGCTTCCTCCTGTTTTCGCACAACGCGACCTCCCCGCGCGGATGGGGGAATCATCCTTCTGCGAGGAGACCGCGTGTCATGGCTCGATTGCGCGAGCCATACCGTACCAGTTAGCTACTTGATGGTCTCATAGAGCTTGTCGCCGGCGGTGATGACGTCCTCGAGGACGTAGTCGGTGACGGGCACCTCGGCCTCGATGCGGCCGTTGTCGATGAAGACCTGCTGCTGGGCCTTGTAGTAGCCCATGATCGTGTCGGTGTGGCCGATGGCATCGACAGAGCCCTGCCAGTCGCCCTCATCCGTGGACTGTAGGAGCGTGTCCTCGGGAAGGCCGAGCTTGTCGGCGAGGAGCTTCGCGCAGGCGTCGATGTTGGCGGCACGGTAGACCTTGCCCTTGTCGAGGGCGGCAGCGAAGCGCTCGAGGATCTCGGCGTTCTTGTCGGCGTACTCGGGCAGGCAGACGAAGGAGCCGGGGAAGGCGACCTTGTCGGAGTAGTCGGTGTTGTTGCCCAGGACGAGGTAATCGTCGCCAAGCTGCTGCTCGAGCGTGACGGTGTTGGGCGACCACGTGGCGGCGGCGTCGATCTGGCCGGAGATGAGAGCGGTGGTCATGCCGTCGACCTTCATCTCGACGAGGGTGACGTCATCGGTGGTGAGGCCGGCGTCCTTGAGGACGTAGTTGAGGATGACCTCAGAGGACGTGCCGGAGGCAAAGGCGATCGTCTTGTCCTTGAGGTCGGCGGCCTTCTCGATGCCGTGGGACTTGTTGGCCACGACGGAGTCTGCCTTGGAGAGCTGGTCGAAGGCGAAGATCTTGGCCTGGCCCTCGATGCACAGCGCATGGGCACCGTGGCCGATCTGGGCGAGGTCGATGTCGCCGGACTGCATGGCCGCGATCTCGGCGGGGCCGGCATCGAACTGGGAGGGCTCGACGGTGATGCCAACCTCATCGAAGTAGCCCTGGTCGATGGCGGCGTACAGGGTGGCGGCGGAGCAGGTTGGGCATGAAGGCGACGCGCAGGGTAACCGGGTCATAGGAGGCCGTGGCGGCAGAGGAGGCAGCCTCGGTCGTGGCGGCGGTGGAGCCAGAGCCGCCGCAGCCAACGAGACCGAGGCCGGCAGCGGCCGCACCGAAACCGCAGATCTTCAGGAACGAGCGACGGGACATCTGGGCGGTATCGAGCTTCTTCATGACAGGTTCCTTTCCCTGTGTGTGGACGAGGACGTCGTCCTCCTCTTCCTTTCGGGGGCGCGGCCCCGATAAAGCCAGACAGACTTGCTTGGGCTCCGAGGCGCCCCGCCTTGCGGCGGCCCTACTTCCTGACCGAGAGGTACTCCTGGTAGACCTGGCTCCAGATGTGGTTCTTGAGCTCGAGGAACCGGGGCGACATCTTGGTCTCCTGCGTACGCGGATAGGGGATGTCGATGTCGACGACCTCCTTGACGCGACCCGGGCGCGCGTACATGATCACGACGCGCTGGGCGAGCACGATGGCCTCCTCGACGTCGTGGGTGATGAAGAAGCAGGTCTTCTGCTCCTTCTCCCACGTCTCGAGCAGCTCGGACTGTAGCTGGGTCCTCGTCTGGGCATCGAGCGCGCCAAAGGGCTCGTCCATGAGCAGGACCTTGGGGTTTACAGCGTAGGCGCGAGCGATGGCAACGCGCTGCTTCATGCCGCCCGAAAGCTCTTTGGGGTAGGACTCGCGAAGTCCTGGAGCTCGACGAGCTTGATGTACTTGTTGGCGATCTCGTCGCACTCTTCCTTGCTCTTACCCTGGAGCTTGAGGCCGAACTTGACGTTCTCCTCCACCGTGAGCCAAGGGAACAGCGCGTACTGCTGGAAGACGATGCCGCGGTCGGGGCCGGGGCCCTCGACGGGCTTGCCGTCCACGGTGACGCTGCCGCTCGTGGGCTCCTCAAGCCCGCCGATGATGTTGAGCAGCGTCGACTTTCCGCAGCCGGAGGGGCCCACGACGCAGACGAACTCGTTCTCGTGAATGTCAAGGTTCACTCCGTTCAGGGCGGTCATCTCGCCCTTGCGGGTATCGAACTTCTTGACGACGTTGTCGATGTGAACCTTTACTGCTGCACCGTTTCCTGCCATCCCGTGAACCTCCTCTCAAGGTAGCGGACGATCTTCTCGAACAGAATTCCGATGATGCCGAGCAGGATGATGCCGAGCAGGACGACGTCCATCTGGTAGTAGCCGCTTGCCTGCTGAATCATCATGCCGATGCCCTTGTCTCCGCCAACGATCTCCGAGGCCATGAGGGTCGTGAGCGACGTGGACAGGCCAAGGCGCGCGGCGACGAGAATGAACAGGGTGGAGGCGGGGATGGTGACCTTGAAGAAGATGTCGGACTGCTTGGCACCGAGGACCTTCGCCGCCTTGATGAGCGTCGTGTCTACGCCCTTGACGCCCTGGTAGATGGTCACGACCATCACGAGGAACGAAGCGATGAAGATGACCGTGATCTTCGAGGCCTGGCCGATGCCCAAAGCCGCGATGATGAGGAAGACGTAGGCCAGCGGCGGGATGTTCCTGATGAACTGGATCCAGGGCTCAACGACGTGACGGAACGGGTCATACCAGGCCATGAGGAACGCCACCGGGATCGACACCACGAAGGCAAGGCCAAATCCCGTGAGCACGCGGGAGACGGACGCCCAGACGTGGGCCCACAGGATGCCGCTCGCGGCTCGGCTCGCGAACGCCTCCCACACCTTGAGGGGCGGCGCGAACACTGCTGGCCACTTGCTAGACGCGAGCAGCCACAAGGCCACTGCCAGCGCCAGGGAGATAAGCGCCCAAGCCCAGCTTGGCACCTTGCTCCAGATTGACTCCTTCTTGTTTTTCAACGACGGCCTCCTTCTCCTCCGGAACGTCGGAAAAGCACTTAAACGAGTAAGTGATTGGAGTTGTACCACAGCCAAGATTTCGGATTTGCTTACGATTCGTAAAGGCGTCCCTTTTTTACCGTTCGCGTTCCGAAACAGACCGTTCACAAAGCAACAAGCCGATTACCTCGGTAAACGGCGGTTTTGTGGGGGCAAACGTTATTTGACCAATTTTGTGGCACCAAATCGCTGTCCGTGGTACATAGTTAGTGGTTACTTAACCGTAAAAGCTATTCCGTGGCAATCGAGGCGAAATGGGCAAGCGGGCCACTCTCAAGGACGTCGCACGGGAGGCCGGTGTCACGCCGGCGACCGTCTCCTACGTGATCAACAACACGCCGGGCCAGTCCATCCGCCCCGAGACTCGCAAGCGCGTGCTCGAGGCCGCCCGCAAGCTCAAGTACGCGCCCAACGCGCACGCCCGCACCCTTCGCAACCACCACAGCCCCTGCATCGGCATGGTCATACGCAAGAACCTGGCCGTGCCGCGCTTCTCGCAGATGGCCTACGGCATCCAAACCAAGCTCGAGCAGGAGGGTTACAACGCCCTTCTGCTGGGCAACAAGATCAACAATCTTGGCATTGCCGACTACGCAGAGGCCTTCCTGGCCGGCCGCGTGGGCGGCATCATCTTTATTGGGACCGACAACCAGGGCCCGGACGAGCGAAGCCTCAAGGTCCTCGCCGACGAGCATGCCCCGCTCGTGGTGTTCGACACCCAGACCCAGGCAGACTCCTACAGCACCGTAGACCTCGACTACGTTGGCGGCGCCCGCCTGTCCTGCGAGCGGGTCCTCTCGCGCGGCTGCAAGCGCGTCCTCTACTTCAGGCCCGACATCGATAAGCCCCAGGAGACTCTGCGCGAGCAGGGCGTGAGGGAGACGTGCGAGGCGGCGGGCGTCGAGCTCGTCTGCGCACGCTCCCCCATCACGCTCGGTAACATCGAGCTGTGGGACGCCCGCTACGTTGGGGCAGACACCGAGGAGGGACCGCGCCTCTCCGAGCGCTTCCTCGCATCCGTCGCTAACGCCCTCGAGCTCGTGGACGACGGGGACGCCGTCATCTCGAGCTGGGCCACATGGACCCATTACTTCCGCCGCATCGAGACCCAACGAGGGTCCAGGCGCCGACTCACCTACGCCGAGCTCGCCAACAACGGGGAGTCCTGGCTCGCCGCAGACCTCTACACGAGGCTGCCCAACTATGAGGCGGGCGCCGCCTGCGCCGAGGACGTCCTCGCCCTCATGCGCACGGGAGTCCCCTCGGCACGAATCATGAAGCTCTCCAACATCATCGAGGCACCACTGGGCCAACAGGCCCCGAACTATTAGGCACGTACACAAAGCGCCCGGGCTCGCCCGGACCCAACAGGAGGAGATGTCGCTATGCTCGTTCCGCTCAAGCCCGTCCTCGACGCAGCCCGCAAGGGTGGCTACGCCCAGGGAGCCTTCAATGTCAACGCCGTATGCCAGGCAAAAGCCGTCATCGAGGCCCACGAGACCCTGAGGAGCGCCGCCATCCTTCAGGGCGCCGACCTCGCCAACGCCTTCATGGGCGGCCGCGCGGACTTTGCCAACGGCACCGTGAAGGACAAGATCGCCGGCGCTAAGAACATCGGCGATGCCGTGAAGAAGTATGGCGAGGACAGCCCCATCCCGGTGGTGCTGCACCTCGATCACGGTCGTGACATGGAGAGCGTCAAGGCCGCCATCGCAGGCGGCTACACCTCCGTCATGATCGACGGCTCGTCGCTTCCCTTCGAGGAGAACATCGAGCTCACCCGCGAGGTCGTGAAGTACGCCCACCCGCGCGGCGTCTCCGTCGAGGGCGAGCTCGGCGTGCTGGCAGGCGTAGAGGACCACGTGTTCGCCGCCTCGAGCACCTACACCAACCCACTCTCCGCCGTCGATTTCGTCCGCAAGACGAAGGTCGACGCGCTCGCCATCAGCTATGGCACCATGCATGGCCCCAGCAAGGGCAAGGACGTCAAGCTGCGTCGCGAGATCCCCATCGCGGTGCGCGAGTGCCTCGCCCACGAGGGACTCGACTGCGCACTCGTGAGCCACGGCTCCTCCACCGTCCCGCGCTACATCGTCGACGAGATCAACGAGCTGGGCGGCAACATCCAGAACGCCTACGGCATCAGTCTGACCGAGCTCAAGGCGGCCATCCCCGCCGGCATCAACAAAATCAACATCGACACTGACATCCGCCTCGCCGTAACGCGCAACATGCGCGAGCTGTTCGCCAAGCGCCCCGAGCTCCAAAAGAGCGAGTCCATCGGCGGGGTCTACAAGCTGCTGCTCGAGCACCCCGAGAACCCCGATCCCCGCGCCTTCCTCCCGCCGGTGTTCGACACCGTCATGTATGGCGTCGTGGAGGACGACGACCGCGCGGCGCTCGTGGCCGCCATCGAAGCGGGCGTCAAGGAGGCCGTCTCCACGCTCATCGTCGAGTTTGGCAGCTTTGGCAAGGCCCCCAAGGTCGAGGTCGCCACGCTTGCCGAGATGGCCGAGCGCTACGAGAAGGCCGGGATCTAGCATGGCCACGCAAGACGCGCTGCTCGTCGTTCACGGCGGCGGTCCCACCGCGGTCATCAACGCGTCGCTCTTCGGAGCGGTCGACGAGGCGCTCAAGACCCCCGGCGTAGGACGGGTGCTGGGAGCCCTGGGCGGCATGGGTGGCATCACCGATGGCACGTTCGTTGACTTTGCCCAGGTGAGCCCCGAGAAGCTGTCGCTTCTCCCCTCGTCGCCCTCGTCGGCCATCGGCACGAGCAGGAAGCCGCTCGAGGCCGACGACTATCGCGATCTGGCACATGCCCTCGAGCGCGCCGGCGTTCGCTGGCTTTTGCCCACGGGGGGCAACGGCACCATGAACACCTGCGGCGAGATCTGGCGCGCGTGCCAGGCCGAGGGCGTGTCCATCGACGTGGTGGGCATCCCCAAGACCATGGACAACGACATAGCCGTGACCGACCACGCCCCCGGCTATGCGAGCGCGGCCTCTACATGGCGGCAAGCGTCTCCGAGGTGTGCTGCGATGTGCGCGGCCTGCCCATCCACATCGTCATCGTAGAAGCCATGGGCAGAAACGCCGGCTGGGTCACCGCCGCAAGCGCCCTGGCAGACGAATCCGGCACAGGAGGGCCCGACCTCATTTACCTTCCCGAGAGGGAATTCGACGAGCATGCCTTCCTCGACGATTGCCAACGTCTCATCGACGAGAAGGGCTCGGGCGTCGTGGTGGTGAGCGAGGGCCTGCACAAGACGGGCGGCGGGCCCGTGGCCCCCATCCTCATGCAGACGGGCCGCTCGACCTACTTTGGCGACGTCTCGGCGCACCTCTCGAGACTCGTCATCTCCGAGCTTGGCTACAAGTCGCGCTCGGAGAAGCCAGGGCTTCTGGGCAGGGCTTCCATGCCCTGGCAGAGCACGATCGACCGCAACGAGGCCATCGAGTGCGGCCGCGAGGCGGTTCGCGCCGTACTTGCCGGCGATTCCGGCAAGATGGTGGGCATCGAGCGTCTCTCCACCAGCCCCTACGAGGTTCGCTACACGCGCATCCCCATCGAGCAGGTCATGCTCGATGAGCGAACCCTGCCCGACGCCTACATCAACGAGCAGGGCAACGGCGTCACCGACGAGTTCCGCGCGTGGTGCCGTCCCCTGCTTGGGGAACCGCTGCGCAGGTTCGCGAGTTTTGTCTAACGAGTTGGAGGCACCATGAAGCACATCTTCCTCAACCTCAAGCGCTTTGACATCACACCGGAGCTGGGCGGAGTCAACCGCCTTGCCGAGCCGGGGCAGTGGGGGCAGGCCGTGGCCTCCTCCATCAAGGACGTGGCAGACGCCTACGCCGACGTCGCCGAGTTCGCGGCCTTCCTGCCCGAG
>ENA-OQED01000732-OQED01000732.1-human-gut-metagenome-genome-assembly--contig:-NODE-732-length-12803-cov-1.174503_pt1 | contig 12803 bp, 11 predicted proteins | sample MGYA00242790_ERZ504625 | MGnify/ENA primary metagenome ERZ504625 (study PRJEB26092, sample SAMD00036345) | human gut metagenome | host: Homo sapiens | study: EMG produced TPA metagenomics assembly of...
TTCAATGCCCCCGCTTCTTTATAGTCGTTTGCATACATCCCTCCGTTTCCATCGCTCACACGCACTTTTTGAAGTGTATCGATGACAATCAAGCCAACATCGCAGTATGTATGAATCAAAGATTCTACCTGTTCCTCTAAGCCCTGCCCAATACTCAGACATTCCGTTTGGAGAATCAGACGCTCTGGGGCATCCTCCGCCGTCGATAAGCTGGAAAATGCGGTTTTGCAAACGATTAAATGTATCTTCCAGCGAAAAATAAATCACGGTGCGCGGCTCTATTTCTCGATCCCAGACAGGATTGCCCTGCGCGATCTGCAAACACAGCCACAAGGTCAACCAGCTTTTGCCCGCCTTGCTTGGGCCAGCAAACAGTGCAAGACCGGCTGGGAGCAGACCGGGAATGATCCACTTGACCGGCGGCAGCGGCGTGGAGAGCAGTTCTTCTGCGGAGATTGCCTTTGGAAGTTTTGTAAAAGTCATTTGCATCATCCTTTCTTGTTTGGCATATATCTATTATCTCATAGTATCGTAATTTTGTGTGTAGTAAGTTTTACTCTCTAGTGTTAAGTTGTACGGCTCACGCTGCCCCACACCCCCACAAACGCGCCAAACGGCGGGTTTGCGGAGTTCCTCGCGTCCGTGTGCGACACGGAGCATTCGCCCCACACAGGGCGCGTTTGGGCGAGACGTGAGAGTGAATCATGCATTGATTCGCTTTCGGGAAAAAGGCTCTTTTCTGTGAGTGAATCAGAACTGATTCACTTTTACGCCTCATCCTCTGAATAGTGAATCAGATTTGATTCACTACAACAAAATTGATAAAACATTTTGCGTGGGCGGCCCACGCGCAAGTAAACAAAGGCTACTTGCAAATAAGATTTTCAGCACAAAAGGCTGTTGTATAGCAGTTTTTTGGTTGCTTCATGGGTTTCATATAGGAACCTCCTCGCTTAAATTTACATCATATCTGTTGTATTGATAATGCACCCACACAGTATTCTTGTCAATGATTTTACATATATGTTATTAAATTGTTGATTTTTATCTCTAATGTGGTATAATGACAGCATAAAACAACGAACGAGGTCATCCCATGAAAATCGGAGAAAAAATCAAGCGCGTCCGTCTGCATCGTCACATGAAGCAGCGTGAATTAGGTGAACTGGTTGGCTTTACGGATGGTGCCGCCAATCGTATTGCACAATATGAATCCGGATTTCGCGTTCCGAAAGAGGATATGGTAAAAAAATAGCAGCGGCACTCAATGTGGCTGAGTGCGCACTGCTGGAGCCGGATACCGGCAATCTGGAAGGTATTATGGAAACACTGTTCTGGTTGGATGAGGATATGCCGGATGTTCTCAGATGCTCATTGACCATGCCTTTGGACAAACGTCCAGCTGAGATAGGCAGTGCTACAGTGCCTGTCATTCAGACAAACGCAAAAACCGTTCCGTTCAACACACAGCCTACCATGCTTTGGTCTGAGAACGACTTACTGAACTGCCTACTTAACACCTACGCCGTAATGCAGTACAGATATCATACGGGTAGAATCACACATGAAAAGTATTTTGAGTGGAAACTACAATGGTCTTTTGGCTCAACAATTACGCACTCTTCTCCCTTGCCTAAAGATATTGACGCATTGCTCCAAAACTCAAACGAGGATTAATCCCTCTCTCGGCACAATTTCATTAGTTCGCATATTTTTATAGCAAAACAGCACCGTGCAATTCAAAACGCCACTATATTGGCGTTTGAATTACACGGTGCTACTATTTTATAAAGAGTTTCACTCTACTCCCAGCGCCCTAAACACAGCCCCATTCTGGTGAAGGAAACCAGAACGGGGCTGTGTTGATGAAGGAGAAATGAAAGGAATACCAGATTACAGATTCAGCTTAAACTGTTCGACTGTGACAGTTGCTTTGCCGTCTGCGGCAAAGGTAATGCCGTCGGCAGACTCCGACGCCAGATGCCGGGGGTTCGAATCCCTTCAGGCGCACCAAGAGCCTGTGACATAAAGAATGTCACAGGCTCTTGTCTTTGTTGTATCGCACAAAACCAGCGAAGTCGATGACCGATTTTCAAGGTGCGTTTTATAGAGATGTCCAACCATTTTAAGTCGATTGGGCTTTTTTGTTGGGCGGCTTGGTGTGAGTTTTCCCGCCTCCGCCGCCCCGTTTTGCAGTTTTTCAGTGGAATTTTCAACTTTTTCCTGCTGTTTTCAGAATGTTTTCAATTTCCTCGCAGCCAATCTCCCTGTTGGCTGCGGGGTTTTTTCGTTTTTTGCAGTTGCCGGCAAAATGGGAACTGCACGCACTTTCATTCCTTTCCCCATTATGCGAATGTGTGGCGGGTTCTCAAATCGGACATCTTCTATGCGAAGATTGCAAATTTCTGATACACGTGCGGCGGTGTCATACAATACGCATAACCCGTAAGGCCTCGCCGCCCTGTGTACCGGCGGGCAAAACGGTGCAGTGGACCATTTTTGTGAAAGGCACATACCGCGTTGTAACAAAATGTGATTATTCTTTCTCGCTTCGGTGCAAAGAAACAAAATGATACAATAAATTGAAAAAGGGCGACCTTTTGTCATTGTGGAATACAAAGGAATAATCTATCATTGAATTGTTGGAATTGCACGAATTCCGGCTTTGTTGGTTGAGAATAACTGATGAAATGATAAGGAGGATAATGATGCACAAGTCTGTCTGTGTGAAAAATCCGGACGCAATTACACTGCGGGACTGTTTCGGCGCAACGGCGCTGTCTACTGTAAATGGTCTGTGTACCGTGTTTATGTCCAGTATGTTTATGCAGTATATGACCGACTACGCCGGGCTGGGCGCTATGGGGGCGACCTTGGCCACATCGCTTCTTCTGTTTGCGCGGATCTTTGATGCCGTGGATGATCCCATTCAGGGATTTTTGATGGATCGCGGGAAACGAACCAAAATCGGAAAGTACAAACCCTTTTTTCTCCTCAGCATACTGCTGACCGGCATTGGCTGTGTATGTCTCTACTCGTTCCCGTCCGAGTTGGCGTCCAAGCCCGTACTGGTTGTTGTGTGGGTTATCGTTTTCTACTTTTTGTTTGATGTGGGAACATCCTTTTATAAGGATAATCTTTTGTTCCGAACGATGACCAATGATCCCAACGAACGTTCCAAGCTGGTTATCGGGCCGCGGGTTTGGACCATGATTCTGGGCGTCGTTACGTCCGCCTTTACGGCTGTGCTGGTTGCGGTCAACGAACGTGTGGGCAACTATCACGACTCATTTGCCATTCTGATCACCGGTATTGTTGGTGCAGCGATGGTGCTCTCCCTTATTGGCTGGTTCCTTGTCAAGGAAAAGCACTGTGTGCAGGAAGAAAAGGCAGAGCCGGTAAAGTTCAAGGACTTCTTTCTTCTGTTCAAAGAGAACAAGCCGATGGTGGTCTACTATTTGAAATGCATCTTTTCCGGTTTTATCTGGTCCCTTATTTTTGCCACGCCTGCGTATTACATAAAATGGGGATTCTGCACGGATTTGACCACCGGCGTCACAAACATGGAGCAGTATGGTGTCCTCAACGGCATTTCTTCCATGATGATGCTCATACCGCTGCTGGTTGGTGCAGTTATTGGTCGTCCGCTCTTGAAACTCTTTAAGAACAACCCAATCAAAATGACTTGTTTCCTTCTGGTTGTGCAGTCTGTCGGCGGGGCGGTCCTGTTTATTACCCAGATGGCGGGTCTGCTTACGAATGTTCCTGCGCTGTTCTTCGTTACCCTGTTCATCATGGCAGTGGGGGTGGGAACTGACTTTGTCCCGCAATCCATGGTGGAAATGGAGATTATGGACTACAACATTTACAAAACCGGCAAGGATCGTTCCGCCTTGACAATGGTTGCCGGCGGTTTCATTGTCAAAGCCCAGGCAGCGCTTTCGGCTGCAATTATTGGCGCTGTGCTCATGTCAATCGGCTACAACGTGGATCCCGTCACCTCCGAATACATGGGGGAACTGTCGCAGATTCCGACCATGCTCAATTGGTTTATCGTTATCATGGGTCTTGTTCCTGCCATCCTCGGCGCATTGTCGGCTTTGATCCTGCGGACATACCCAATCAAGGACGATGAGCGCCGAAAAATCCGGGAATGCCTGGATCACCGTAATGCCGGGTAAGAGTCATTCCTCCGCAATATGGCGGCGGTATTCCAAGGGGGTGAGGCCGTACTCACGCCGAAACACTTTGTAGAATTGCGTTCTGTTCTCATAGCCCATGGATGCCGCAATCTGGCAGACCGGCAGCTCTGTGTTTCTCAGAAGCCGCGCCGCCTCGGCCATCTGTACCTTTTGACAGTACGCTTTCAGAGTGTATCCGGTGTTTGTCTTGATGATGCGAGATATATGCTCGCAGGAGTAGTTAAGTGCCTCCGCCAGATTGGTCCGCTGGATAGCCCCGTGGTGAGTTTCAATCAGTTTCTTGACCTGTTCCGCCGTCAGCAGTTCTTGACTGTTCCTCAGCGAAATGTGTGTTGCTTTGTATATGTCAGGATTCTCCAAGGCGGCAAACAGCCGGAGCAGAGAGGAATAAACGTCAAACTGGTATCCGATCCGCTTGACCGTAAAGGCGCGAATCAATTCCTGAGTGAGCTGCGGGATCGTATCTTCGCCTAAAAGGGTAAAGTCCAGGTAGTCCTTTTTATAGTCGGCACGTTCCGACAGATTGTCGCTGAAAAACTGATTGAGAATGCTTTTGTACTGAAAGGGCGGCGGAAATGATTTGGGCCACTGTGTCAGCAGAGAGGCATCGATGCCGATGTAAACGATATCCGCATTCGACATATCTGTTTCGCGATGCATGGTGTTTCGATTGAGGAGACAAAGGTTCCCTTGCGTATAGGTGGTCTCGGCCCCCTCGATCATCACCCGGACTTGACCCCGCTGCACATACATCAGCTCAAAAAAATTATGTTTGTGCATGTAGGTCTCATGAAAGAATTCGTGTTTGTTTGGAGTGTGAACGCAAAAGGACCATGCATCCATATAGTTGGAAAACAGATACTCCTGAGGCTTCTGGATGCTGGTTACAATGGACAACGGAGAAAAATAGTCCCGTTCGGCCGTATGGTTGCGAAGATAGTTCGGACCATGGCTGCCGGTCTGGTTCCGCATTTCATCAATGCTGTCAAAAAACAGATGTTCCATGCGAGCATCCCCCCTTTTTATGGCAGTATAGCATGGAATTGAGTATAGTATAACATGAAATTGAGTATTTTTGAAGGAGGAAGTATCTGTGAAGCGGCAATGCTATAACCCCTATCTTCCCAGTTGGGAATACATCCCGGATGCTGAACCGAAGGTGTTTGGTCAGCGGCTGTACATTTATGGGAGCCATGATCTTTTTGGTGCCAAGGAATACTGTGAGGGCGATTACGTATGCTGGTCGACCCCGGTAGAGGATCTTTCCGACTGGCGGTATGAAGGCGTAATCTTCAAAAAGCAAGATACGCCGTGGAATAAAGAGAACCTGTCCTACTATGCACCGGATGTGGTGCGCGGCACAGACGGACGGTACTACCTTTACTATTCGGTGGCCAATACGTCGATCACATCGGTCGCTGTGTGTGACAAACCTGCGGGAAAATACCAATATTTGGGCGATGTTCACTTCCCGGACGGGCTAGTCTACGGCTCAAAGCCGGAGGATTGGTTTATGTTTGACCCAGCCGTTCTGGTGGATGATGACGGGCGGGTGTTTCTCTACGTGGGCAGCGGGCAGAAATCCAATGGACAATTCGGCCACGAGATCAAGGGGCTGTTTGTGATGGAACTCAGCTCTGATATGCTGACCATCATCAGCGAACCCACCATCATCATGCCGGCGGATTTTAATCCCAAGAAGCCGAACTATTGGGAAGGACCCTCTATCCGTCACATCGGTGAGTGGTATTATCTGGTCTATCCGGCCACGGACATCACCGGTCTCAATTACGCGATGAGCCTGTTCCCCGACAAGGGATTTATCCACAAGGGACCGATCCATTCCTCAAGTGATATCGGTCTGGAGGGCAGAAAGCTCATGAATGCGGCATATCCGATGGGGAACAGCCACGGCGGTATGGTATGCGTCCACGGGCAATGGTATATATTTGACCACCGAACGACCAATGGCGCCAAACGAAACCGGCAGGCGGTAGCTGAGCCCATTGAGATCCGTGAGGACGGGACCATCCGCATGGTGGAGTCCACAAGTTGCGGATTGAATGGCGGCCCTTTGAAGGGAATCGGGACCTATCCGGCCTACATTGCCTGTGTCCTGCACCATGCCGGAATGTTTGGTCTGCGCAACCCGATGGACGGACCCGAGATCACCCAGGATGGTCCGGACTACGAGCCGCCGGAGCCCGCGGAACGGGAAGTGACCATAGAGACAGAGAGCGCGGCACCAAAGGCGTATATTTCCAAAATGAAGAATGGCAGTATTGCCGGTTTCCGATATTTTGATCTGACTGAAAGCACCCACATTGCTGTAACGGTTCGCGGCGCAGGCGGCGTGCTGGAACTCTTACCCGGGGAAAAAGACCCTGTCATAGCATCCATTCCCCTTGCCGGGACAGCCGACTGGACAACCGCCGGAGTAAAATTCGATGCCGGACGTCTGGCGTTGGAGAGCGGGCGCCCCCTGGATTCCTGCCCGCTGTATTTCCGGTATAAGGGAAAGGGAACGCTTGACATCTTGAGTATTACGTTGGCATAAAGGAGGATAATGATGGACTGGACACCAATCTGGCACCAAGCCGCGGCCCCTGCCTTCGCGATGGGCTTTTTGGCGGGCAAGAAAAAAACAGTGGTGTATTCTGTTATATCCCAAGTTTCGGGCGAGAAACTTCGGGTCCGTTTCTCCAACCACTATGGAAAGAAACCCTACACCATTGGGGGACTGACCGTGTGGGCACAGGGAGAGATGCATACCGTCACGCGGGACGGCAGCTGTGTTTTCACGGTCCCCGTGGGGGAAAGCTGCTATTCGGATGAGTTGACGCTCCCGGTGACGATGGGGGAAGAGCTGGAAATCAGACTCTACTATGCATCCAAGGTCATGGACAGCAATATGATCGAGGAAAATGCGGTAAGCTACCAGGGAAATCATACGACGGACAGCGAGCTACCCCCACCCCGGCGGGAAAAGTATATGGAACAGTACAGCCTTTATGAAGCGATTCCCGGGATGGATCAGATCGAAGTGTTTACCGGTCAGCCTTCCAAAATCATCGTGGCGTTCGGGGACAGTATAACGGCTATGAACCGCTGGGTAAAACCGTTGCAAAGGCGTCTGTTCGATGCGTATGGCGGTGACTACGCACTGATGAACGCCGGAATCAGCGGGAATTGTCTGCTTTATGATATCCCGGGTCTGATGGGCGTTTCCTACGGGGAAAAAGGGGTGTCCCGCTTTGAGCGCGATGTACTCCGCTTTTCAGAACTCTGCGGCGTGATTTTGGCGTTGGGGGTCAATGATGTGGCCTACTATTCCCAAAAGACAGGGGCGGTCATCTCGCTGGAACAATATGGTTCGGCCGTAACCGATATTGTGGATCGGCTTCATAAGGCCGGTGTCCGGGTGATTGCCCAGACGCTTCCGCCCCGCAGCGGTTTTGTGAAAAAGGGTATACCCCGGAGATGGAGGCGCTGAGAGTCAGCATCAATGAATGGATCCGAGATAGCGCGCTGTTCGATTATATGGTTGATGCGGATGCACTGCTGCGCGATCCGAAGAATCCTTCGTTCACCGACGAGCGTTATCACCAGGGGGATCACCTGCACCCGAATCAGGCCGGAGGAATGCTGCTGGCGCAGGCGTATGATTTGCAAAAGCTGACAGGGGAGGCGTAGGCATGGGGAAAAAGTATTTCACGCTCAGCTTTGATGATGGACTGGAGCAGGACAAACGGGTGATCCAACTCATGAGGCAATACGGGCTCAAAGGAACCTTCAACCTCAATGCCGGCCTGCTTGGCACTCGCGGCGAGGTGAAGGGGCTTGGAACCTTCTCTTTTCAGGATTGTCCCGAAGGCGTAAAGCACAAGTGGCCATTTTCCTATGTGCAGCACAACCGAATCCCACAGGACGAGGTGTGCCAGGTCTATGAGGGAATGGAGATTGCCACCCATGGTTTCCGGCATGAACCGCTGGGGGCTGTCAGCGAGGATGAAATGCGCGCATCGGTGGATGCGGACAAGGCCGCGCTGGAAAAAATCTTCGGCACCACGGTCGTGGGGCACGCCTATGCGCAGGGTTCAACCTCGCCGGCTGTCCAGGCGTATCTGAGGCACAGGGGTATCAGTATGCCAGAGTGGTCTTTCCCTCCGGCGGCTTTGCGTTCCCGGAGAATCCGATGAACTTTCGGCCTTCCTCCTCGCTGATTCTGAAAATGCCGCAAAGCTGGTGGAGCGTTTCAAATGTGAGGAACCCGGAGAAAAGGATCTGCTGTTGTTCCTGTGGGCACACAGTTATGAAATGGACTACGACAAGGGAAACGCCAGTTGGTATGCTTTGGAGCGGCTTTTTGAATCGATCGCAGGCCGAAACGATATCGTATATTGCACAAACAGCGAAGCGTTCGCGCATATTTAAGGAGAGCAGGAAAGTGAAAAAGAAAAGATTTTAACCGGGGTTGGCTATTTGGCGCCGTGGGAAAGGAACCGTCTATGCAACCGGTCACGCTTCCCCACGATGCCATGCTGTACGAGAAACGCTCGAAGGATGCGGCAACAGCGGGAGCATGCGGATACTTTCCCGGCGGGGCCTATGTCTACGTCAAACGGTTTCTTGTGCCTGAAACGTGGCGGACACAGTCCGCTGTGCTGGAATTTGAGGCAGTTTATCAAAACGCGCAGGTGTTCGTGAACGATGCGCTTGTGGCTGAACAGCGGTACGGGTATACCAACTTCTTTGTGGTGCTGGACCCACAACTGAAGTATGGCGAAGAAAATGAAATCAAAGTGATTGCGGACAACTCATCGGTACCCAATTCCCGTTGGTATTCCGGCAGCGGAATTTATCGCAACGTAAACCTCTTCCTGGGGGATAAGAGTCATATCCGCCCGGATGGACTGCTCGTCTCCACCTCCGGAAACGATGCGGCCCATGTGAAAGTTTCTGTCACCGGCGGTGATACGGTCAGAGTCTCTGTTCTGGATGGTGAAAAGGTGGTAGCGCAGGCCGAAGCTGCGGTCAAGGAAGGCACTGCGTCGGCGGACATTCCCGTTTCCCAGCCGCGGCTTTGGGACGCGGAACATCCCGAACTGTACCAATGCAGAGCGGAACTGCTGAAAAATGGTGAGATGGTGGATGAGGCGGACGCCTGGTTTGGATTCCGTACCCTTAGCTGGAGCACCAGAGGATTTTTTGTAAACGGCAAGAAAACGCTGTTCCGTGGCGCCTCGTCCACCACGACAATGGTATTCTGGGCGCATGCTCTTTTGAGGATGCCGAGTTCCGCCGTGTCCGTCTGCTCAAGGAGGCCGGTTTCAACGCGATACGTTCCGCCCACAACCCTGCCTCCAAGGCGCTGTTAGATGCCTGTGACCGGCTGGGTCTTTATGTCATGGATGAATTCTGCGACAACTGGCTGGTACATAAAAACCCCTACGACTATGCGGACCAGGATTTCCGCGCATGGTGGCAGCAGGATCTCACAGCTATGGTCATCAAAAACTACAATCATCCCAGTGTGGTCATGAACTCTATCGGAAATGAAATCTCCGAACTGGCTATGCCCGAGGACAGGAGTACTGTAAAAAATTGGCAGTCCTGGCACGAAAACTGGACCCGGACAAAGCAGTGACGATGGGGGTCAACCTGATGCTGTGCAGTATGTCGGCCAAGGGCGGCGGCATATACGGCAACAAAAAGAACGGGAAAGAGAATCAAAACGGCAGTCAGACGATGGACAATGTTCCCACCAGCGCCTTCTTCAATATGCTGATGAACCTGGCGGGGGGTATGATTGAAAAAATGGCCGCCAAACCTGCCGCGGACGATGCCACAAAGGTGAGTTTCTCTTATCTGGATATTGGCGGTTACAACTACGCCGCGTCCCGATACGAGAAGGACGGTACGCTCCATCCCGATCGCGTCATTGTCGGGTCCGAGACCCTGCCCAAGAACCTGTATCATAACTGGCAACTGGTGAAAAAATTCCCCTATGTCATCGGCGACTTTATGTGGACGGGCTGGGATTATCTGGGAGAGGCGGGCATCGGTACCGTCCGTTACAAAAGCTTCAAAAATCCCGGTCAGGACGCGCCCATCATCTCCGCCGGCTGCGGCGTGATTGACATTTGCGGAAAGCTTCGCCCCGAGGTACAGTGGAATCGGCTGATCTGGGGGCTGGACCATACCCCCGGCATCGGCGTAGAACCGTACACCCACGCAGGGGAAACCGGCTCCGAATCCATGTGGCGTGACACAGACGCAGTGGCAAGCTGGTCCTGGGCCGGCTGTGAAGGCAAAAAAACCAAGGTCACGGTCTACGCTGACGGCGAAACGGCGGAACTCATTGTCAACGGGCATTCCTATGGCAGAAAAAAGACGAAGGAATACAAGGCTGTCTTTAAACGCGTTGTCTATGAGCCCGGTACCATCACCGCAATCAGCTACGATGGCGAGGGAAAAGAACAGAGCCGGACTTCCATGAAGACAGCTGCAGGACCTGCCGAACTGCGCGTGGTGGCCGACCGGAGCACCTTGCAGGCAAAAACGCAGGATTTGGCCTACATCAGCATTGACCTGACGGGGGCGGATGGCATCACCAAATCTTCTGAGGATACTGCGGTCACGGTGGAGGTTGCCGGTGCCGGGACGCTGCTGGCCCTTGGTTCTGCACGTCCTAACATGGGGGAAAACTTTTTCTCCGATACCCACACGACCTACTACGGCAAAGCATTGGCCGTGGTCCGCGGCAGCGATGCCCCCGGAAAGATTACGGTCACGGTGAAAGCAAAAGATCTGCTGCCCAAAACGCTTGAATTGGAGGTAATCTGAGGAAAAGGCATAGACCAAACGGCAAATCCCGATGTCTAACCAAAAAGACTGCAACAATTGTTGCAGTCTTTTTCTACGTGATTCACTTCATGGATTTTGTGTAGATTTACATTCTTCTGAAAGTGGGCACATCGGCTAGTTTCAACAGCATATCATCGGTGGCGTCTGTGTACTGCCCCTGTTGAATTTTCTTGTTTCGCAACTGATTTACAGCACTTCTTGCATGGCGGACTTCCTCACTGGTGAAAACTGGTTTATACCCATTGGGAGAATCCACTTTGAGTATCAGATAACCTGTTTCCTGCCAGCCTGCGTTCATGGCTCGCTGCCGGTAATAATGCCGCAGCGTGTGCAGATGATACTCTTTCGGAAAGCCATTCTTGGCATACAACTTGCGCAGATGTCGGGTGAATGTGTCAGGGTTGGGCACATGACCGTCCAAGTCGGTAAAAATAGGCTGGTTATTCTCCGGCTTGCCGCTGCGAATCGTCTGCCAATGCCGCGGGCTCATTAGAAATTCCCATACTTGCGCCGGAATTACGATAATGCGCTCCCTATGATTTTTTGTGTCACTTTCTACAATTCCCTGCCCGGCCACATAACTGCGGGAGTGGCGGATTGTGAACTCAAAAGGCCCGGTAATGTCCTTCCAGCGCAGGGCGCACAGCTCACCGCGCCGCAGCCCGGTGGCAATCGCCATTGTGTAATAGGCTTTGTACAGAATCGGTTCGTCCATAATGATTTTCAACAGTCGCTGCATTTCGTACTTCTGCGGAATATGCTGTTTCTCTTTCTCCGCAAATTTCTTGCGGACACGGTGCGCAGGGTTGAACGGAATAATGTCATTTTTCTTGGCGTCCTCCAGCACCGAGGAAACGGTTTCAAGGTACTTCTGCACGGTGCATTCTTTTACAGAGCCATTTCGACCCGGCCGCTTGCGCAGTTCCTCGCACATCTCCTCCAGCTCCGGCTCGGTATAGAGAAAATCGCCGAAGCGCGGGCGGATGAGCACATTAATGGGCACGCCGCTGTCGCGCTGCACCTGCCGGAACAGAGCATGCGTCGGTGTCGTGCCGCCGATGACCAGATGGGCACACAGCTCCAGCCGGTCCGCACCGGCGCGGCCTGCCGCCATGGCAGAGGCATAGGAATCCACACATGCCTCGATCAGGGGGTCGTTTCATTTTGCTTCCTCCTTTTATTTCCGCCAGCCCGCAGGCAGATGGAACAGGTGCTCACGGCCGTGCCGGTCGCACCGGGGACCTGATGCTCCCAGACATAGCCCTTGTTGTCCGCCGTGCCTGCGATGTCCAGATGCAGCCAAGGCAGACCCTCGGTAAAGTGCCGCAGGAACAGCCCGGCCGTGATCGCGCCGCAGCCGTCGCGGCTCGTGTTGCGCACGTCGCCGAGGTCGCCGCGGATGAGCTTTTCATATTCCGGGAAGTCCGGCATACGCCAGAAGCGCTCGCCGGAGTGGGCGGCGGCCCGCTCGAGCGCGGCATACCAGCCGTCGTCGCTCGCCATAACGCCCGTGGCCACATAGCCAAGCATGGCGCAGATCGCGCCCGTCAGCGTGGCGGCGTCCACAAGGCGCGTGCAGCCCTCCTTCCGGATGGCCCACGTCAGGCCGTCGACCAGAATGAGGCGGCCCTCGGCGTCTGCATTGAATACCTCGATGGTCTTGCCAGACAACGAGCCGATCAGGTCCCCCCGGCAGCAGGCTCGTCGTGGAGATACGGTTCTCGCAGCACGGCA
>ENA-OQED01000733-OQED01000733.1-human-gut-metagenome-genome-assembly--contig:-NODE-733-length-12800-cov-0.868539_pt1 | contig 12800 bp, 13 predicted proteins | sample MGYA00242790_ERZ504625 | MGnify/ENA primary metagenome ERZ504625 (study PRJEB26092, sample SAMD00036345) | human gut metagenome | host: Homo sapiens | study: EMG produced TPA metagenomics assembly of...
GTCATCTGGGACAGAGTGAGCCGGGGACACGGGGAATTCCCCGATGCCGCAGTTGTTGCTGTTCAGGTACGCGGACACATCCCCCAGGATCCAGTTGGCCACGCCTTTGGCGTCGTCGGTTTCCTTGGCGGCTGCATCGAAGTACTCAGCCATCTTCTTGTCAGCCACGATCAGTTCTGCAGAATAGTCATCCAGCCCTTTTTCGTTCATGAGACCGGCTTTCCGGGCATCCGGCAGTTCCGGCAGTTCGCTCTTGGCCTTTTCCACCCATTCTTTTTCGATGATGATGGGAGCCAGGTCCGGTTCCGGGAAATACCGGTAATCGTGGGCTTCTTCCTTGGACCGCATGGAGAAGGTCATCCCCTGGGCATCGTCCCAGGTACGGGTTTCCTGGACCACATGGCCCCCGTCTTCCAGGATTTCCTTCTGCCGTTCCACTTCGTATTCAATGGCTCTTTCCAGGGCCTTGAAGGAGTTCAGGTTCTTGATTTCCGCCCGGGTGCCGAATTCCTTGGCCCCTACGGGCATAATGGAAATGTTGGCATCGCAGCGCATGGAGCCTTCCTGCATCTTGCCGTCGCAGACCCCGGTGTACTGGAGGTAGGCCCGGAGTTTTTCCATGTAGGCACGGGCTTCCGCCGCAGACCGCATGTCCGGTTCGGACACGATTTCGATCAGAGGCACCCCGGCCCGGTTGTAGTCCACTGCAGAGAAATCAGAGGTGCTGATGGAAGCACCGGAATGGACCAGTTTCCCGGCGTCTTCTTCCATATGGATCCGGGTGATGCCGATCCGTTTGGTTTCCCCGTCCACGTTCACGTCCAGGTGCCCGTTCAGGGCAATGGGCTGATAGAACTGGGAAATCTGGTAGGCTTTGGCCAGATCCGGATAGTAGTAGTTTTTCCGGTCGAATTTGCTGTAGCGCTGGATCTCGCAGTTCACAGCCAGAGCAAAGCGCAGGGCAAATTCCACCATCTGCTTGTTGATCACAGGCAGAGCCCGGGCATGCCCAGACAAACCGGGCATACATGGGTGTTGGGGCACCGCCGAATTCCGTGGAGCAGGAGCAGAAAGCCTTGGTCTTGGTTTTCAGTTCCGCATGGACTTCCAGACCGATTACGGTAGTATATTCTGTCATTATTTCCGACCTCCCAGAGGTGCCACGGCTTTATGGAAATCCGTAGCCTGTTCAAAGGTATAAGCTGCCCGCAGCAGGGTCTCTTCGCCCAGAGCCTTGCCGATGAGCTGGGCCCCTACCGGCATGTTGTCCACAAAGCCGCAGGGGATGGAAATGCCGGGCAGGCCGGCCATGTTCACCGGAATGGTGGTTACGTCCAGCATGTAGACGGTCAGAGGATCCATCTTGGCATCCAGAGGATAAGCCACCACCGGGGAGGTGGGAGTCAGCAGCAGATCGCATTTTTCGAAGGCGTTGGCAAAGTCCTGACGGATCAGGGTCCGGACCTGCATGGCCTTGTTGTAATAGGCATCATAGTACCCGGAGCTGAGCACGTAGGTCCCCAGCATGATCCGGCGGCGGACTTCCTTGCCGAAGCCTTCCGTACGGGTCTTGCGCATCATTTCCGGAGCGCTTTCCGCAGCCATTTCCCGGAAGCCGTACCGGACACCGTCGAAACGGCCCAGGTTGGCGGAGGCTTCTGCCGGAGCGATGATGTAATAGGTAATTACAGCATATTCGGTATGCGGCAGGGAAACCTCAACGATGTCAGCGCCCAGCTCTTTGTATTTTTCAACGGCCTTCATGATTTCAGCCTTAACCTTAGCATCAACGCCTTCACCGAAATATTCCTTCGGCAGACCGATGCGCAGGCCTTTAACGTCATTTACCAGTGCTTTGGTGAAGTCGGGAACCTCTACGTTCAGAGAGGTGGAGTCCATCTCGTCCTTACCGCAGATGCTGTTGAGTACCAAAGCAGCGTCGGTTACGTCTTTAGTGATAGGTCCGATCTGGTCCAGAGAGGATGCGAATGCTACGCAGCCATAACGGGATACACGGCCGTAGGTCGGTTTAATACCAACGCAGCCGTTGAAGGATGCCGGCTGACGGATAGATCCGCCGGTATCGGAGCCCAGAGTCCAGATAGCTTCGCCTGCAGCGATAGCAGCAGCGCTGCCGCCGGAGGAGCCGCCGGGAACGCGGTCCAGGTTCCAGGGGTTATGGGTTACACCGAAATGAGAGGTCTTGGTGGTAGAGCCCATAGCAAATTCATCCAGGTTGGTTTTGCCCAGGAAAATGGTTTCATCAGCGCGCAGGTTTTTGATAACATGTGCGTCATATACGGGAATGAAGTTCTCCAGCATTTTGGAGGAACAAGTAGTGCGCAGGCCTTTGGTAGAAATATTATCTTTGATTGCACCGGGGATACCTGCCAGCGGAGCGATTTTCTCGCCTGCGGCAATCTTGGCATCAACCTTGGCAGCCTGTGCCAGAGCGTTTTCTTTATCCAAGGTTACATAAGAGTTAACCTGGTCTTCAACTGCGTCGACACGCGCAATAACGGCGTTAGTTAATTCGACGGAGCTTACTTCTTTGTTGACGAGCTTTTCATGCAGCTCGTGCGCAGTAAGTTTATACAAATCCACAGCGTTTGCCTCCTTCTTATTCGATTACGCGCGGTACCTTAAAGCCGTCATTGTGAACAGCAGGAGCGTTCTTCAATGCTTCCTCGTGGGATACGCCTTCTTTGACAACGTCCTCACGCAGTACATTGCTTACCGGCAAGACGTACGGGGTAGGTTCGATACCTGCGGTATCAATTTTTTCAAGAATGTCGGCATAGTTAAGAATCTGGTTGAACTGTTCAGTGAACACTTCCATTTCGGAAGCAGGAACAGTCAAACGGGAAAGCTGTGCGATATGCTTTACGTCTTCAGCAGAAACTTTCATTTTTTCACCATCCTATAAAAACTCGTTTTATTTTTACAAATAACCTGTTTTATTATAACACATTTACTGAGCAAAGTACACTGAGTAAAGTGGTTCGGCAGTGCTTGCGGGGATATTTTTAGGAAAAAGCGGCTTTTAAAATATTAGACAGCAAAACAATAAAGCCTCTCCTTGGGGAGACAAGGTGAATTGCCCGTAGGGCAAGAGAAGGCGCCCTGGGGCGGGTGGCATCGCGCAGCGATGACAGAGAGGGGTTACAGCAAAATAAGACATATACATAACCCCAACCCCTCTCAGTCGCCCTACAGGTGACAGCTCTCCCCAAGGAAAGCCTTTCTCTTCGTATAGCATCCATACGCATAAACACAAAAAAGAACCGCCTCACGGCGGTTCTCTAAACTCCAAGCATCTGGCGCTATTTCCCTTCTCGCTTGCTCACCTTAACATACAGCCTTTTTAAAATATCCATTGCCTCATCCTGCTGCATACTGCTTAGCTGCGGTGTTACCTTGCGTCTGTTCTTATTTTTATAGCTGCCAAGAGCAATATAAAACTCAGAGGTCGTCGCATCATGCGCAAACAGCTTCTCAGACTGCTTTTTCTTCTGCTCCGTAAGCGGCAGCTTTTGGATAAAAGCATCCAGCTCTGCCAAATCCTCACTTGTCACCTCTGCCGACGACAGCAGGCAATTCCCACCCTTTTTATCTACAAAAAAGCAGCTGAAGGTACCCTGCCCTTCCTTAAAGGGATCATAATTAACCTCAAACCTGTAGCACAGGGTGCGGAACTGATGGTTCCGGCTCATATAAAAAGTGGACCATTCTACGTGTGTCATCTTATCTTCTCCTTGTACCGGCGCACAACCTATATTAACTGTCAGCAGTGCAAGCACCGCCAGCAGCATTTTGGTGATTTTCCATAATTTACTGTGCATACCGTTCACCGCCTTTGTTAAGCCTTAATTGCGAAGCGGAGCTCTGTCCTTAGCCTTCAGGTAAAGCTGCAGAAACTGCTTTTGCAGCTCCTCTCTTTGCTCTCCGCTCAAAGGCGCCGTCAGCTTCTTGACGCTTCTATCTTTATAGTTGGCGATACACACATCAAAAATCTCCATGGTTTCATCACAGACAAGCAAATCATCATCTACCGGCTCAGGTTCCTTGGGCGGTGCCAGCGGCAGTCCTTGGATAAGCGCATCAAGAGGCGCAAGCTCCTCGCGCGTCACGGGCACGCTCTCCAGCTCACAGCGCCAGATTTCGTCATTTAGATTTGCCGGAGCCTTAAAGCTGCAGTCATAAAGCATCTGCCCGCTTTTAGCATCCAAACGCAGCGCATAATTATAGCTATAATCATAATTCGAGCCGTTTCTGTATAATTGCATACCCGTCCATTCTATACGTCCCATGCTATCGCCTCCCCGCACCTGGGCATAAATCAGCTTTGCTGTCAGCAGCAGAAGCGCTGCCAATAACAGCAGATGAATAATTCTCAGCTTGTTGCTTTTTTGTTTGCGCATGCTGCTCACCGCCTTTTGCTATTCTTCTGATGATAGCATAGCGTATTTTTAGCAGCTTGTCCCCACCCGAAAGGCTGATTTCGGGTAGGAAGGATAAGGTGACTGCAAAATTTTTCGCAAAATCAGCAAATTTTTCACTTCACCCTACCCGAATTTGCCCTTTGGGGTGGGGCTTTTTCCTGCTTTCTGATATATAATGCAGATGTAGAAAAGAATCGGCTGATTAATCATTGTAATATTCTTAAAATTTTCTTTATATTGGCCGATTTAAGAAAGGTGGTCTTGTTTATGCAACGCAAAAAATTAATCTCCAAAACCCTGACAACAGCTGTAATGCTTGCGCTGTACATCGGGGTGGCACAACCATCCATAACTTCTGCACAGGAATATACTGACCAAATCACCGGTGCTAATGACGCTTATGCAGCTCATGGCATCCGCACTACTGTCGGTATGGAATCAACTTATACCTTCGCTGAGGGTGACGTAGTAAAATGGACTAACGCCTACCCTGCTGTTGAGGTTTGGGACGAAGGAACACATTTAAAATTTACTACGCCGCTAAATCTGCAGCTTAATATTAGAGATGGTGCTAGCAGCGGTATTTATGCAGGAACCTCTAACTACGATACTCCCGGCAGGCTCACTGCCCAAGATGTGAATATCACAGGTCAGTCTACAGGCTCTAATTATGATATAAACAGAATCTATATTTCCGGCATTGAAACTTATGCTGCCGATAATCAAGATAGAAAACCTCAATATCGACATCATGGCTGACGGCAAGCCGGAAAGTATTGCCGATGGTATTTTCATGGGCCGCGATATTGAGGATGAAGACAGCGAACATACTTTGACCGTAAGCGGCGCTACAAATATCAAGGCTGTTTCTAAAAATGGCTATTATGCTTGGGCAGCAGGCATTGAAGCTCAAGACCAAGCAAAAAATGAATTTTGGCAAGCTGAAAATCGCTACCGAAGCTACGGCTAAGGATGTAGCACGTACTAACGGCATCTTTGCAGCAGGCAACAGCGAAATTAACGCAGGAGAAACACATATTAACGTAAAAGGCAACGCTGTAACTGAAGGCTACAGCTACGGCCTCAACGCCATTCACAGCTCCAAAATTACACTTGGGGATGGCAGTTCCATTTACGCTAAAAGCAGCGGCGACGGCGAGATTTCAGCTATAGGTGTACGCGCAGGCTTCTATTCCGAAGTCAACCTGGGCATTACGGATATCAGAGCCGAGAACAATAGTGACGGCGGTACTGTTGATGTGTTATTTGTCGAAGATGGCGCCGTTCTCAACATGGCCGGCGGCACCATCACCGGCGCCAACAATGCTAACAATGGCTTGTTCAACGCTATCAATGCTTACGGCGAAGATCCGAACCCGACCTGGCACACCGATACTATTGTCAACATTAACCAGGGTACCACTAACGATGTGGTAATCGTTGGCGACGTACATGCAGCCAACACCGCCATTGTCAACCTCAACCTGAATACTGACGCTTCCAGCATCACCGGCAATCTCGACCAAAGCGGACCTTATGAAGATAAGGATGATTCTGCCGGTAGCATTAACCTCACCCTCGCCAATAAGGCTACCTGGCATGCTATGGGTGAATACGGCATTGGTTATAGCTATCTGGAAACCCTCACCCTGAATGACGGCAGCATCACCATGACCAATGAAGAGGTGCAGAACATTGACGTTATGCACCTGCAGGGCACCGGCGGCGAGCTGACGCTGGAGGCTGATGCAAACCTCAATACAGGCTTCTTCCGCGTAAACAACGCTGACACCGACGCTGCCGCAGTACATACCTCCTATGCAGGCATCAATGCTGATAACGTGAAGGACGCAGCAGGCTTAGAAGGCCTTGTTAAAAACAGCCTGAAGATTCACGATGACAGTGCAGCAAAATTTGACGTTCAGGTAAACGAGGTCTGCTCATCGGCCAGATGCAGGCAGATACCATCAACCATATTGACGGCAACGTAATCGCCAATGTCAAGATCGCACAAAGCACTACTGTGGATGCTATCAGCCATCTGCAAAACGCTGCAGCACTGTCCTGGAGACAAGAGGACGCTACTCTCAGCAAGCGTTTAGGCGATTTGCGTCAGGGTGATGGTGACCAGGGCTTCTGGGTACGCTTGAACCGTGGCGAATTTAAATATGACAATGCCAAAAACCAGAATAATTTCTTCCAGATGGGCTATGATAAGGCTGGCGGCGATTGGCATTACGGCGCTGCTATCAGCCGTAACAGCGGTAAGACAACCTACGGCGATGCAACAGCGAAAAACCGTAGCCTGGCACTTACTCTGTACGGCACCTGGCTGGGCGATAAAGGCCATTATGCAGACATCGTGCTGAAGGAAGGCCGCCTGAGCAATGATTACGATATCTCTGCACCGATTGGCTTCACTCACGGTCAGTATAAAACCTGGGGCAGCAGCATCAGTGCGGAATACGGCAGAGAAATCGCTATGGGTGACAAGGCCTACTTCACTCCGCAGGCACAGCTTTCCTGGCTGCGTATTGCCGGTAAGGATTACACTACCGCCAACGGCATTGCTATCAGTCAGGACAGCCAAAGCAGCACCATCGGCCGCTTAGGCTTCGAGCTTGGCAGCAGACTTGGCGACAACGGTAATGTATACGCCAAAGCTTCTGTACTGCATGACTTCGGCGGCAGTGCTGACACCCGCCTGAGCTACAACGGTGTATCCACCACCTACAGCAACGATTTGGGCGACACCTGGTACGAGGCAGGCATCGGCTTCAACCTCAAAACCAAGGATAACAGTTATCCTGTATGCAGATGTTTCCAAAGCCTTCGGCGGCGACTACAAGACACCTTGGCAATGGAACGTAGGTATGCGCTGGACCTTCTGATAGGTTAAATTTCTTCAACTTACAATCTTATCCTATGCTGTAAATAAGCAGACAAAAAATTGTGCGGTCGTAAAAAGCCGCGCAATTTTTGTGTTTATCTCTAAAATTCAGCTGAATTTTGCTATTGCTACGATATTTTATCATCTTTTAAAATAAAACCAACCCAACCTCACCCAAAATTTCCCTTTCGGGTGGGGCGCTGACACTCTTTTTGCGCTATAATGAAGGCAAGATAAGGAAGGGAGATGTTCCTATGTTTAAAGAAAAACGACGAATGTTGTGCTATACAATGCGAAAAATGCGGCGGCACCATGTATTCCGACGCTGCCAGCACCAGCTTCATCTGCTCCTTCTGCGGCAGCAAGGAGCCTTGGCCGAACAGCGAAAATATTCTTGATAGCGAAATCAAGTATCGCCATAAGCCTGTAGAGGTTGTCAACGGACTGGTAAAGCTGGGACACGTATACTTCATGGAGCCCTTGCCGGAGATGCTCAAAAACAACACCCAGAGTATCGAAGATAAGCTGGGCGTTTTCAGCGCCCTCAGCACCAAGGTTTACGAAGAAAGCCACACCATCAAGCTGCCCTGCCCGCTCTGCGGTGCCGATGTTACCGGCGAATCCCACGCAGACTATTTTTACCTGCGAATACTGCGGTCACCGTCTGACGCAGGAGGAGCTGAAGGCCGGCGGCTACAACAAGGACCAGCTCATCGGCGCAGGCTCTCGCAGCTATCCCTCCATCGCCCTGCCCTTCAAGCTCACTAAGGAGCAGGCCTTCGGCAGAGCGCAGCTGCTGATGAAGCGCGAGCCTATGTCCTTCAAGGGTGCAGAAAAGACCATCAAAGAAAAATTTACCGCCTTCTATACTCCCTATACACTGGCGGACCTGCGCGTCAAAGCGCAAATCTCCAGCAACAAGGGTGACTGCGAAATTTATCAGGAGGTTTTAAACTGGGTATATCCGCAAACCTATGTCTTTGACGAAAACGCCGTCGATATGGTTGCTCCCTGGAACTTTGATGAGTTCGCCCCCTTCGACCCCGTATTTCTGGAGGGTGACGTGCATATCACCACCCGCAGCAATCTTTTCCCGGTAGAAAAATATCTTGACCGCATGATTAATGAGCAGCTTTGCAACAGGCTCTGCGAAAATTACGGCTTAAAAAATGTTAAGATTGAAAAATGGGCACGCAATATCCGCAAGCATTCGGCTGACATCATGCTGCCGATTTATTATGTTGACTATACCGATAACAGCGCCGGCGAACGCTTCGTCATCGTAGTCAACGGTCAGACCGGCGCTGCCAGCGCCCGCTTCGTCAATAGCAAGGACAAGGTGCGCAGCCTGCAGCTGCCCGCCAACAGCAAGCTGCCGCGCTTTGCCGAAACTACTATGCGCACACCGCCGATGATTGTGCGCTATGTTAAGCCGAAATTCCTGCATGAGGTAATTCCGCCGGAAAAGGGCTTCAAAAAGAGTCTTTTCCAGATGCTTAAATTCTGGTAAAAATCCGGCTATAGCCGGAGCATAGCATAATAAGCCACCTCCTTGTACAAAAAAAGCAGAGAGCTGTGTTCACGTGAAACACAGCTCTCTGCTTTTATCGTTGCTGCAGGAAGCTTCCTGCCTTATCATTTTCAGAACAATGGCTTGCTGTTTCCGCCCTTCGGCTTCTTCTGGTTCTTGATGCGGACGCTGACGATAACCTCATCGCCTTCCACCGTCTGCTCCATATTAACCGGAATGCCGACGTCCTTAATAGCGTTGACAACCTGCTTAATACTGTTCAGGTAAATGCGGACATCGTTGACAATCACCATACGGCGGCGTTTTTCCTGCTGGTTGTCCTCCAACAGCTTGTTGATATATTCCTCGGTCTGGCGCACGCTGTAATTCTTGGCCACAACAACCTCCAGCACCTCCAGACGCTTGGCATCATCATCCAGCTTCAGCAGTGCGCGCGCATGACGCTCGCTCAGACCGGCATCCACCAGCACCTTGCGTACAGCAGGCGACAGACGCAGCAAACGCAGCTTGTTGGCGATAGTAGACTGTTTTTTGCCTACACGCGCAGCCATAGCCTCCTGCGTCAGATGGAACTGCTCCATCAGCTGTTCGTAGCCTTCGGCCTCCTCCAGAAAGTGCAGGTCCTCACGCTGCAGGTTTTCAATCAGCGCAATTTCCGCAATCTGCTGCGTAGTATAATCGCTGATAATAACCGGTACCTCCGTCAGCTTCGCCATACGGGAAGCACGCAGACGGCGCTCGCCGGCAATCAGCAGATAACGTCCGTCCTCAGTCGGCGATACCAAAAGAGGCTGCAGCACACCATATTGGGCGATGGAAGCAGACAGCTCCTCTAAGGCTGCTTCGTCAAAGCTCTTGCGCGGCTGATAAGGGTTGGGGAAAATCTGCCGATGGGAACCTTGACTACCTTCACCTCATTAACGGCCTTACGCTCGCCGATAATACCGCAATCTGTATCCAATACCGAAAATCCATCATCTACTAACATATGCTTTCCCCCTATTTAGCGCCTAAGGGCTGTTTTTCCGGCGTACCTGCCTTACGCGGGTACTGCGCCGGTGTTGTTTTGATTTTAGCTATCTTTATTATAGCACGTCCATCGTCAAGACCGGGTAATTTTACGGGCTCTGCACTAATAATTTTGCCGCCGAGAATTTTTACCGCAGCCTCGCCCTCGGTAATTTCCTCCGCAAACTTGCTGCCCTTCAGGGCGATAAACTGACCACCCTTTTTGGCCAGCGGCAGGCAATATTCGCTCAGCACGCTCAAACGTGCCACAGCGCGTGCCGTTACATAATCATATTTTTCGCGATGCTTTTTATCGCGACCGGCATCTTCCGCACGCAAATGCTCACAACGGATGCCCTTCAGCCCCAGCTCCTCAATCACCTGCTGCAAAAAGCGCAGGCGCTTGCCCAGAGAATCTATCAGTGTCACCTTCAGCTCGGGGCAGTAAATTTTCAGCGGCACACCGGGAAAGCCTGCGCCCGTGCCCACGTCTGCCAAGGTTTTCCGGCCATCTCCGCCTCGTAGCCCAGCAGGCTGTCTACCATATGCTTTACGGCAACCTCCTCCGGCTCGGTAATCGCGGTAAGGTTCATCACCTTATTGGTTTCCACCAGCAGCTCGTAATAACGGCTGAACTGCTCCAGCTGCAGCGGCGTAAAACTCAAACCGGCCTCCGCACCCTTTTCGGCTAAAATTTCTGCAAAGGTCATTCTTCCTGCTCCTTTCGGCGCTTCAGCTCCAGCGCAATCATCAGCACGCTGATATCAGCCGGCGAAACACCGCTGATACGCGATGCCTGACCGATATTCGCCGGACGTACCTTGTCCAGCTTTTCAGCAGCCTCGCTGGAAAGCTCCTTAATTGCACGATAATCTATATCATCAGGCAGGCGCTTATTTTCCAGCTTCATAAAGCGCTCAACCTCCTGACGCTGTTTCGTAATATAGCCCTCATACTTGGCAAAAATCTCTGCCTGCTCAGCTACCTGCGGTGCCAGCTCCGGCAGGTCAAATGCCTGCTTTAGCTTGCTGTAGGTAACCTCCTTGCGGCGCAGCAAATCCAAAAGACTGCTGCCGCTGCGCAGCGCGCCGTACCCATAGCCTCCAGCTTAGCATTGTTTTCCGCACTGGGAGAAATATTCTGCTTGCCCAGCTCGCTCACCGTGCGCTCCAAAGCAGTGCGCTTTTCGGTGAAAATGCCGTAGCGTTTATCATCAACCAGACCAATAACTCTGCCCTTTTCCGTCAAACGCAAATCAGCATTATCCTGACGCAGCAGCAAACGGTATTCCGCACGCGAGGTCATCATTCTGTAAGGCTCGGACGTACCCTTGGTAACAAGGTCATCAATCAGCACGCCGATATACGCCTCATCACGGCGCAATACCAACGGCTCGCGTCCGTTAATCTTCATCATCGCGTTAATACCTGCCATCAAACCTTGGGCAGCAGCCTCCTCGTAGCCGCTGGTACCGTTGGACTGACCGGCACTGAACAAGCCGCTGATAGCCTTATGCTCCAGCGATGGACGCAGCTGCAGCGGATCAAGGCAATCGTAATCTATAGCATATCCCGCACGCATCATCTTGCAGTGCTCCAGTCCGGGAATCGTCTGCATAAACTGCAGCTGAATGTGCGCCGGCAAAGAAGAACTCATACCCTGTACATACATTTCATTGGTACTGCGTCCCTCTGGCTCGATAAACAGCTGATGACGCTCCTTATTGGCAAAGCGCACAATCTTAGATTCGATAGACGGGCAATAACGTGGGCCGACACCCTCAATCATACCGTTATACATACCGGATAAATGCAGATTATCGCGGATAATTTTATGTGTAGCCTCATTCGTATAAGTCAGATAGCAAGGAACCTGCTCACGTGTTTTGATATCGCTGATAAAGGAGAAGTTGCGCACCTCCTCATCGCCGTACTGCGGCTCCATCTTGCTGTAATCAAGACTGCGGGCATCAATACGCGCCGGCGTACCGGTCTTGAAGCGCATCAGCTCCACACCGTTCTCCAGCAGCGAAGCAGACAGCTTCTGCGAACTGCGCAGACCGTTCGGACCGCATTCGTAATTAACCTGGCCGTAAACAATACGGCCGCGCAGATAAGTACCGGTAGCCAGAATAACGCACTTCGCCTCGAAAACCTCGCCGGTTTCGGCCTCTACGCCAACAACCGCACCGTTTTCCACCAGCAGCTTATCAATCATCAGCTGCTTCAGCTCCAGATTCTCCTGATCTTCAACAATCTTTTTCATCAGCGTGTGATAAAAAGGCTTATCCTCCTGACCGCGCAGAGCATGAACAGCATAGCCCTTACCGGTATTCAATAGACGCATCTGGATACACGCCAAATCCGCACTGATACCCATCTGGCCGCCTAAAGCATCCAGCTCACGCACCAGATGGCCCTTTGCCGGACCGCTGATAGACGGATTGCACGGCATCAGCGCAATGCTGTCCACGCTCACGGTAAATATCACCGTCTCCATACCCATACGCGCACACGCAAGCGCAGCCTCGCAGCCTGCATGTCCGGCTCCCACTACCACAACGTCCACGAACTCTTCTACTATGCTCATGTCTTTCCTTCCTTTTTCCTTGCTTCCTGTCTATTTTCCCATACAAAACCGGCTGAAAATCTCATTCACGAGATCTTCGCCGACGGTCTCGCCTGTGATCGTCCCCAGCGCCTCATACGCAGCCAGAAGATCAATAGAATAGAAATCCTCAGGCATGCCGAGTGAAATGCTCTCCTGCACCCGCTGAAGGCCTTCTGCAGCATCCCAAAGGGCGTGCTTCTGTCTGGCATTCGTAATGTACAGCTCATCCTGCACAGATATCTCTCCCCTGATAAAAACAGACTGTGAATCTGTTCCGTCAGTTTGGAAAGCCCCGTCTGCTCCTTTGCGGACACCGATA
>ENA-OQED01000734-OQED01000734.1-human-gut-metagenome-genome-assembly--contig:-NODE-734-length-12792-cov-1.155310_pt1 | contig 12792 bp, 12 predicted proteins | sample MGYA00242790_ERZ504625 | MGnify/ENA primary metagenome ERZ504625 (study PRJEB26092, sample SAMD00036345) | human gut metagenome | host: Homo sapiens | study: EMG produced TPA metagenomics assembly of...
AAGCCCCTCGCACTCTGCGACCGCTGCCCCTGCCTTCGGTTCGCTGTTTCCGCCACTGGCGGCGCTCACCTTTGCAGCATCCAGTATTATCTGCGCTTTTGGCTTGGCATCTGCCGCACCTCGCTCGCCGTATCGGCACTTAGAATTATGCGGTAATTCCCTAATTATTATCTCAAAACACGAAATGTTCACTTCCCTGCCTGCGGATATTTCTTGTATACTAATGAAAAAGGAGGATGTTTCCCATGAAAAATACCCCTGCAATGGCCGATTATGAGCTGCGCCACATCGAAGCGCTGCGCAAAGATTTGGCGGGCTGCACCGTGCTGCTGAAAAAGGACGGCAGCTTCCCGCTGGAAAAGCCCTGCACCCTTGCTGCTTATGGCAGCGGCGTGCGCCGCACGATTCGCGGCGGCACCGGCTCCGGCGAGGTTAATTCCCGCTATAGCGTAACCATTGAGGAAGGGCTGCAGCAGGCAGGCTTTACCCTGACCGGGATGGAGTGGCACACCGGCTACGAGCAGGCGCGGAAAAAGGCCCACAAGGCCTTTTTGAAGCAGCTGAAAAAGGACGCCAAAGCCGTCAAACAGAACTTCATCCTCTACGGCATGGGCAAGGCCATGCCTGAGCCAGAATATAACCTGCCGCTCAACGCTGAGGGCGATGCAGCAATTTATGTTGTCTCCCGCATTTCCGGTGAGGGCAACGACCGCACGCCGCTCAAGGGCGACATCCGCCTGACGGATTCCGAGGTGCGGGATATTCTGGCGCTGGACAAAAAGTTCACCCGCTTTATGCTGGTGCTGAATGTCGGCGGCGTGGTGGATCTCTCCCCCGTTATGGACGTGCGCAACATTCTGCTGCTCTCTCAGCTCGGTGTCGAGACCGGCGGTGCGCTGGCGGATATTCTGCTGGGCAAGGCCAATCCCTCCGGCAAGCTTACGACGACTTGGGCCGCCTTTGAGGAATACCCTGAAATGCCCGACTTTGAGGACATGAACGAAACCCGCTACCGCGAGGGCATCTATGTAGGCTACCGCTATTTTGATACCTTCCGCAAACCGGCTCTGTTCCCCTTTGGACACGGCCTTTCCTACACAGAGTTCCGCCTTGGAGCTGTCGCAGTGGAGGCAAACGGCGCACAGATCACTGTGCGTACTTTCGTGGAAAACATCGGCGCTTTGGCAGGCCGGCAGGTCGTGCAGGTGTATCTGAGCAAGCCCTCCGGCAAACTCGATGCACCTTGGCAGGAGCTTTGCGCCTTTGCCAAAACGCACGAGCTTGCCCCCGGTGAAACGGAATCAGTCACCTGCTCCTTTACCCTGCCGGAGATGGCAGCCTATGATACCGAAACTGCCTCCTATATTCTGGAGGCAGGCGATTACCTTGTCCGTGTCGGTGTCAGCAGCGTCGAAACCGCCCCCGCCGCCGTCCTGCATCTGGACAAGACAGTCACGACCCTGCAGGCAAATAATGTGCTTGGCAGCACAGATTTCACTGACCTTACTGCCCCTGCCTCAACGATGGAACGCCCGGCGGGTGTGCCGGTCATCGAAATCGACCCGGTCGCGATTGCCTGTGAAACGGTAGCCTACGACCGCACCGAGGAAGTTCTGCCCGAGGTGGACGCCCTGACCAAGGAGGACGCCGCCTTGCTTCTGATTGGCGATTTCGATCCGAACGCAAAGGGGTTTGCTTCGATGATCGGCACGGCGGGCCACCATGTCTGCGGTGCTGCGGGTGAGAGCTGCGACAAGATCAGCGGCTTCCCCTTCCTTATTATGGCTGATGGCCCTGCCGGTCTGCGCCTTGCGAAAGAGTATTATGAGGACGATAAGGGCAAGCACGCTGTCGGAAGCACCGCAATGCCGGCTTCCCTTCAGGAAATGCTGTCCGGCCCAATGAAGCTTGTGATGAGCCTGATGGGCGGCAGCAGCAAGCCGAAGCCCGGCTGCGAAATCAAAACCCAATACTGCACAGCCATTCCCATCGGCACCGCGCTGGCACAGAGCTTTGACCTTACTTTTGTGGAGCAGTGCGGTGACATTGTCGGCGAGGAGATGGAGCGTTTCGGTGTGCATCTGTGGCTTGCCCCGGCGCTGAACATCCACCGTTCGATCCGCTGCGGGCGCAATTTTGAGTATTACTCCGAGGATCCTCTCGTCTCCGGTAAGATGGCCGCTGCGATGACGCGCGGTGTACAGGCACACAAGGGCTGCGGCACGACTATCAAGCATTACGCCGCCAACAATAAAGAGTACAACCGCTACCGCAACAACAGCATCGTTTCCGAGCGTGCCATGCGTGAAATCTACCTGAAGGGCTTTGGTATCTGCGTGCGGGAAGCCCAGCCCAAGGCCGTTATGACCTCCTACAACCTGCTGAACGGCACCCACACCGCCGAAAGCCGCGGGCTGATTATGGATATTCTGCGTGCCGAGTTCGGGTATGAGGGCATCGTCATGACCGACTGGGTCACACCGATGGCGGATACGCGCTCTGCCCACCGGGATTCGCAGGCGCAGTATGTAGCTGCGGCAGGCGGCGACCTGTTCATGCCCGGCAACAAGGGTGATTATGACAACCTGCTGCAGGGCATCGACAGCGGCGCAGTGTCGCTGGAGCAGGTAAAAATCAATGCCTCCCGCGTGGTCAGAATGGCGCGGGCACTGGCACAAGAATAAAATACACAAACCTCTGCCAGACTGGATGTTTGCCTGGCAGAGGTTTTTTAATAAGTATTTATTTTTCGCGGTATTCCATGGGGGTTTGCCCGGTTACTTCCTGAAAAACGCGGCTGAAATAGTTGCGTGTGCTGAAGGAAAGCGCTGCCGCAATGTCCTGCACGGTCTGGTTGGTGCTTTTCAGCAAAACCTTGGCGCGCTCAATCTTGGTAAATTTTATGTAATCTGTCACGCTCAAGCCCGTTTCTTCCTTGAATTTGTGGGTCAGATAATATTCAGTATAGCCCACCTGTGCAGCCAAATCGGCGGCGCAGATTTTTTCCTCCAGATGCATTTCAATGTAGTCCACGCACTTTTGCACCTGTTGGCTGAGGTTAGGGTTTGTGCGGCATTTATGCACACGGCGCACAAAATCATCATACATGATCAGCGCAAGCGGGTCCAAATCGTCCATGGTTTTGGCATTTTCAGCAGACTGAATGTAATTATCCCCCAGCGCGTAAGATTCCTCGGGCGAAAGCCGCCCTCGATGGCGGCGCGGCACACCAGCGAGGTAAACACAATAATGCTGGTCTTGCTTTGGCGCAAAACGTCATCGCTGCGCACGGGTACGCCCGCACTGATGCCCATGCTGGCAGAAAGCGCCTGCTTGTAGTTTAAATCCCCCCGTGCGCACCATCTGCAAAAGTCCCTGCTCTGCCATCCAGACCTTGTGGCGGTCGTGCGCGGGTTTTTGCGGGGCATCGGCGGGCTTTGCCAGCGCGTCGCTGTTGATATCGCTCAGCGTAAGATGCTCGCCGCACAGGCAGTAGTGCAGCATCAGGGTGTAGCGGTGCAAAATGGTGCATTGCAGCACGGGTACGCTTTTCAGTGCCTCGTACAGCTGCATCGTCCACGCGACGCTGACCTCCAGACGGCTGTAATATTGCAGCCCGTGTTCAATGCCGCGCATGGATACATCCCGATAAAACACCGGGCCGATGACCCACGCACGTTTTAACGTATCGCCGTCTTTTTCAAACGCCGCCGCCCATGTCATACCCAAGGCTGTGCCGAGCGTGACAGGCGTTGCGTGCTGCCTGCCGTAGTCCAGCATTTTTTTTGCGGCAGCCGAATAAATCAAATACACCGGAAAGAAACCCCGCGTCCGGGCAGTTGCTTTTCAGCAGCTTGCCGTCGGCGTCATAGCACCATGTGTAAATATCGCCGCCGCAGCGAATCATCTCCGAAAAGAGCGTCATATTTTGAAAAACGTCCATTTCGTCACCTCCGTTTTAACCCAGCATACCACAAAAAGGGGCTGCCGTACAGACAGCCCCCCCTGATTCTTTAGGCAATACCGCATAATTCTAAGTGCCGATACGGCGAGCGAGGTGCGGCAGATGCCAAGCCAAAAGCGCAGATAATACTTTGTGTCTTATCGAGCATTTTGGCAACGCAGATGCCGTGCCGCAGCCGCCGGAGCGGTGCTTAAGCCGTCAGGCGGGAATTGTGCGGTGTTGCCTTAAATTTCGCAGAGCTTACCCGGCTCTGCAACGCGCACCTTGCCATCGGCCACAAACCAGATGGGCTGTGCCGACGGGTTATACAGCCGCTTGCCGTCTGCACTTTCGCGCGTGCTGCGCAGCGCGGTCAGGTAATCTGCAATCTGGCCATTGGTGGCATACCAGATATCCTGTGCGCCGTGCAGCTTTTCTGCCAGCTGCTCCATCAGGGGCCAGGTGTTTTCGCGCTCAAATTCAAAGCTGTGGCCCCAGATATAAAACAGCGGCATTTTTTGATATCCCGGAACATGCAAAAACTTTTCTGCGTGTTCCAGCAGTTTATCATTGTGGTGGCAGGTGGGTTTCCAGCGCAGCAGCTCCTGCGGCAGGGCAAAACTTCCGCTGCTTTCCACCGTGCGGCTGTACTGGATGCCCATGGCGCACAGCGCTTCCACCTGTTCGGGGTAGTATTCGCCAAAGGCATAGCTCATGCCCTGCACAATACCGCCGGTCAGTTCTTCCAGCGTCAGGCGGTCCTGCCACACTTCCCGCAGCCATTCAGTCTGGTTCATCTGGCGCGGGTGGCGGTGGGTCACGCCATGGCAGGCAATTTCGTGCTCGGCGTACAGGGTAGGCAGCTCGGCCTTTTGCACATAGCCGTCCTTATCCAGGTTGCCGGAGTTCAGGTGGAAGGTTCCCTTGAAGCCCGCCTGGTTAAAAATTTCGATCAGGCGGCGGTCATATACCTGGCCGTCATCATAACTGAACGTAATGGCTTTGGCCAGCCCACCGGGATACAGGTATTCCATCGTGTTCGCTTCCTTATTATATAATGTTTATTGCGGCGTCACCTGGGCGGGGTCTGCATCCGGCAGGTAGCGGGCCGTGCCCAGAATATTGCCATCCAGGTCGGTGGTAATGCGCAGGCCGGGGCCAGCGGTGAACACCTTGCGGTCATCCACAAAGGCTTCCGCCTCGTGACCACTGTTCACGATCTCCCAGCTGCGGCCGTTCAGGGCTTGGGTATAGCGGCATTCCAGCGGGCAGGTGCCCCACACCACGGTATCCCGCACCAGGCTTACGCCGTACATGCGGGCGGTGTATTCCAGCACCGAGAGCATAGCCGGGCCGTAAGCATCCTGCGGGGGCTGGCCAGGTTCACAGATGACCGAGGTTCGCCGGTAAAGGGGTCATACTGCTGCACAAAGCGGCACTGGGGGCCAATGGCCTGCATCAGCTTTTGCCCCAGTTGGGGAATCAGCTCATACATGCCGTAATTTTCCAGCGCACGGATGGCACGCTGATAGGTCAGCGCTTCAGCCTGGCCGCTCCAGTTGTTGGTGGTCACGTTGCGGAACAGCGGGTCGTTGGCGGCCACGCTGGGCAGTGGCATTTTGGTCCAGAACTCCTGCGGGTTCAGCAGGTGCTCCTTGACAAAGCGCTCCGCCAAAGCATCCGGCAGGCTGTGCCAATACATGCAGCGCAGCGTGTTGTGGATCAGGGTAGGCATCTGGTTGTGGTTTTTGTCGCGGTCAAACATCGCGCCGCGGGCATCGTCCCACAGGTAGCTCACCATCTTATCCTGCACGGCTTTGGCCTTGGCGGCCCACTGGGCCTGTGCCTCGGCATCGCCGCTGATTCGTGCAATTTCCGCCAATGTTTCGCGGCAGGCATATGAGTAGCTCATCACATCCATCGAGGCAATGGGCACCGCTGTGCAGCCTTGGGGCGGGGTTTCCTCCTCCCACGGGTCGGGGGCATCGGCGTAACGCATGGCGTGGTCTTCGCCGGTATCGTACTTGCACCAAGTCTCCAGGCAGCCGTCCCCATCGGAATCGCGTACACGCCACAGGTAGGCGTCAAACGCTTCCAGCGTTTTGGCCAGCTGGGCCAGGTATTCGGCATCCTTGCCGCCCAGATAGTAAAGATCCAGCGCCGGTTCCGGGAAGCAGAAGCCCTGGAACTTGTTGAACTGCGGCACCACTTTGCCATCAATCACAGCAATGCTGCCGGGAATCCGCCCGTCCGCACGCTGGTGGCGCATAAACATCAGGCTGTTATTCAGGCCGGTGGCAAAATCACGGCTGGCATACATTGCGCCGCCCATGGGCTGGGTTTCCAGCCAGATTTTTTCATAGCCGCCGCCCTCAACCAGAACGGGGTCGCCGCCAAAGTTTTTAATGTTCAGGCGGCACTTTTCTTCCGCCTGTTTGACCAGTTGGGAAAGCAGCGGGTCTTTGGTTTCAAACCGGACACCGGTGTTTGCCTGCATCATGGGAGCTCACCTCTCAAAATGTACGTTCAGATAATCAAAATCGGCATGGTTATGCAGCCCTGCCATATCGTGGGCATACACACCCACATGCGCCCCGGTAAAACCGCGGCAGTGCTCGTCCGTCAAAATATCGGTGGGGCAGGCCGGGCCGATGGACTGCCACTCCCCCTGCGGCTGGCGGTAATAGAACTGCGCCATGCCGCCGTCCGGGGTGGTGGTCAGCTTAAAGTCCAGCGTGCCATCCGGCACGGGAACAGGGTCGCACACATCTTCCACCACACCAGTATCGCTTTTTAACAGTTCCAGCACCGGGGTACCATCCTCGGCGCAGGTCTTGCCCAGCAGGTAGAAGTTCATGCTGTCATAACAGTAAGTAAAACCGGCCATCTGCTCCGGGCAGACGGGGGCAAAGTCCATGCGGGTCTCGGCCTGCATTTCGTGCTCCTGCTGGCGGCGGGCCACCAGGGTAACATGGTGCAGCGAGTTCATGGATTCCTGCCCGGTCAGCCGCAGCCAGCCGGGGCGGACGGTCAGGTTCACACAATCGCCCAGCGGGGTGCGCGGCGTGGCATAGCCGGGGGCAAGGGCCGGAACGTCAAAGTCATCCTGTTCCGCCATTGCGGGCAGCTCCACTTCTGGCAAATCTTTTGGGGCGGGCACGGCGTTTTGGGCAATTTTTCCGCCGCAGGCCAGCCGCGGCCAGCCATCCTGCCAGATGATTTTTTGCAGCGCTGTTTCGCGCCCCAGCAGGCTGCCGCGGGCAGAGTTCGGGCGGGAGCACAGGTGTGCCATGTACCATTCACCGTTCTGCGTTTCCACAAAGGAACCGTGGCCGCATTTCTGGATGGCGGTCAGATCGTTCTGATCCGAAGTCAGCAGCGGGTTGTCCGGCATTGTCTCATAGGGGCCGAACACGTTGTCCGACCGCGCAATCGTGACACAATGGGAGTACCCAGTACCACCTTCGGCCACAACCAGATAGTACCAGCTGCCAATGTGATAGATGCGGGGACCTTCGGTGCAGCCGATGCCGGAGCCGCTGTATACCTTGCGGCGTTCGCCCAGCAGGGCGCCGGTTTCGGGGTCCATCTGCTGCACCAGCACGCCTTTGAAGCCGTTGACCATATTGACCAGGTAGCACTTACCGTCGGTATCATGCAGCAGCGAAGGGTCGAATCCGATGCTGTTCAAGTACACCGGCTGGCTCCACGGCCCTGTGATGGAAGCGGCACGGCTCATATAGTTATGGGTGTTGTACCAACGGCCCTTTTTGGTGGTCACGTTGGTGACAAGCAGGTAGTAATACTGCCCATCCCAGCTCAGGTCCGGGGCCCAGATACCGCCGGAGTTGGGGTCCCCCCGCAGGTCCATCTGGCCGGGTTCGCGCAGCGGGCTTGGCAGCTGCTCCCAGTGGGCCAGGTCTTTGGAATGGTACAGGTTGACACAGGGCCACCATCAAAGGTGGATGTGGCAATGTAATAATCGTCCCCGGTGCGGATCATGCAGGGGTCCGGGCAAAAGCCGCGCAGGATGGGGTTCTGGATGGTTTTCATACAAACATCAGCCTTTCAGGCCGCTGGTGCCAATGCCCTGAACCAGATAGCGGTTGAAGAACAGGAAGATCAGGAACACAGGGATCAGCGAAAGGGTGGACATAGCAAACATTGCGCCGTAGTCCGTGGTGGAAGCAGAGTCTGCAAACAGTTTGATGGCGATGGATACCGTATAGGACTGCGGGCGGCTCAAGTAAAGCAGGGGGCCCATGTAGTCGTCCCACTTCCAGTAGAACTGGATGATAACAGTGGTTACGATGGAGGGTTTCATCAGCGGCAGGATGATGCGGCTGTAAATCTGGTATTTGCTGCAGCCGTCAATGGTAGCGGCTTCGTCCAGATCCTTGGGGATGCCCTGCATAAACTGCATCATCTGGTAGATAAAGAACGCCTGGCCGCAGAAGTAAGGCAGGATCAGGGGCACATAACCGGGAACCAGACCCAGGCGATAATAAATCAGATACTGGGGAATCATGATGACCTGGGTGGGCAGCATCATGGTGACCAGCATGCAGGTGAACCAGAACTTGCGGCCGCGGAACCGCACACGGGACAGAGCATAGGCCACCAGAGAGGAACTGATGACGGTGCCGAAGGTTGCAATGACCGTAATGAAGATGGAGTTTGTAAAGAAGGTTGCAAAGGTGGTGCCGCCAAAGCCTTTCCAGCCGGTGGCATAGTTTGTCAGCTTCAGCTCTTTCGGGATCAGGGACAGGGTGCCGCGCAGAATTTCGGCGTTGCCCTTGAACGAGCCGCTGATCATCCACAATACGGGATAAACCATCATAAAGCCGAACAAAATGACAAATGCGTGATACAGTACTTTGGTGACTGCTTTTCTGTTATGCATAACCGTACTCTCCTTCCCTGCTTAGTTTGCTTCGCTGAACACCCAGAACTTGGATGTTTTGAAGATGATGAACGTGATAAGGCCCATAACCACCAGCATAAACCAGGACATGGCGCAGGCGTAACCCATATCATTGTACTTGAGGCCTGGTTGTAAACGTACAGGGCGTACAGCATGGTGCTGTTGTTGGGGCCGCCGTTGGTGATGATCATAGCCTGGGTGAATGCCATGAAAGCAGAGATGGTCTGCATAATCAGGTTATACAGAATGATGGGAGACAGGCAGGGCAGCGTGATGCGGAAGAAGGTCTGGTATCCACGTGCGCCGTCGATCCTGGCAGCTTCATAATAGCTGACAGGGATTTCTTTTAAGCCAGCGGCAAAAATAATCATCGAAGAGCCGAACTGCCAGACGGACATCAAAATCAGCGGGTAAAGCGCCAGTTTCTGGTTGCCGAACCAGTTGATGGTGCTCATGTCCATGTTGGCCAGCACGCTGTTGAACAGACCTTTGCGGGCAAACAGCTGTTTCCACACCAGGGCAACGGCCACACTGCCGCCAACTAGGGATGGCAGGTAGTACAGTGAACGGTAGAACGTAACCATGCGGCTGGGCCGGGTGAGCAGGTACGCCACCAGCAAAGCGAAAGTCAGCTTGAGCGGCACAGAGATCAAAACGTATTTTTAAGGTGATGGCCAGAGATTTCAGGAAAACCTCGTCCTGGAACAGGCGCAGGAAGTTCTTGAACCCGATAAATGCTGCGGTTTTGGAGCCGAGCGAGTAGTTGGTGAATGCATAATAAAAGGAAATGCACACCGGAATCAGGGAAAAGCAGACAAAACCAAAAGATAAACGGGAACGCAAACACATGGCCGACGGTATTATCTTTGTTCATGAACCTTTTCAGTGCCGAGGTGGAAGTTTGACCTTTCACGAAAGAATACCTCCCTTTCATCAAAAAGGGCGGGCACAGCCCTTTCTTCCTGACCGTGCCCGCCCGGAGCATTATGAATTTGTGTTAAAACTTACTTAGTGAACAGTGCAGCTGCATCGTCATAGGTCTTCTGGGCAGCTTCTTCTGCGGTGATCTGGCCGTCAACAACCTGCTGGATGTAGTTGCGGTAGTTATCAACAACCTCGTCCTGGCCATCGGGGCTCAGCACGTTGACCTTGTCCGGCATCTTGAACTTAGAAACCTTGTCCATGAAGTCGTACATGATCTGCTGGCTTTCAGTAGCGTTGGCAGACAGGGTCTCACGAACGGTAGCGTTTACAGGAATGCCGCGCTCGCCCTGCAGGATGTTGTTGCAGTCGGGGTCATTTTCGAACCAGCTGATGAACTTAGCAGCTTCTTCTTTCTGCTGGCTGTCCTGAGAGACGCAGAGCATCTGAGAGGACTGGATGACAGCACCGGAAGGGCCATCGCTGGTGATGCGGGGCAGAGTTGCCAGCTTGAGGGTGCGGCCCTGATCCTGGCAGACGTTGTACATGGTCGGGAACTGGTTGGCAGCAACCCAAGCCATAGCAGCTTCGCCGGTTACCAAGAAGTCGTTTTCGATGTTGGTGATCTCAGCGGAAGCACCGGCATCGGGGTAAACCTCGTTCTTGATGGAGTCAGCACGCATCTGGATGTAGGGGGTCAGCATCTTGGGGGTCATCGAAGCCCATGCCGGTCAGATCCAGGTTAAAGAAGCTGTACTGGCCAACATCGCCATACTGTGCAACGTAAACGGAGCAGCCAGCGATGAATTCAGAGGTCAGCATGGAGGAGCAGCCGTAAATGCCAAGCTTTTCATGGATGGTGTTGGCAGCGTTTGCGTAGTCATCCCAGGTCCAGGTATCGGTGGGCTCGGCAACGCCGGCTTCAGCGAACATGTCGGGATCGTAAGCAATGCCGTAAGAGTTCAGGCCGTTGGAGATACCCAGCTGATGGCCCTCAGTATCCTGGGTGGTCTTCAGGTTGGCATCGCCGATGCCGGAAACATCCACAACACCGGAAGCGATGTAGTCATCCAGCGGATAGATCTTGTCCATGTACATGGGGAAGTTGCCGCCCAGCTGGAAAATATCCCACACCTGGTCAGAAGCAACCAGGGTCTTGAGCTTGGTGAAATAGTCATCAAAGGAGTAATACTCGTACTCGATCTTTACGTTCGGGTGCAGGGATTCATACAGCTCGATGGCCTTGATGGTGCGGTCATGGCGGTCCTGAGAGCCCCACCATGCCATGCGCAGGTCAACTTCTTCATCGCCGGTGGAAGCAGCGTCTGCAGTAGAGGATGCAGTGCTTTCGGCAGCGGTAGAATCAGCGGTGCTTTCAGCGGCGGAGGAAGCGGTGCTGCCGCCGCAGGCTGCCAGGCTTACGCACATAGCGGCGGCCATTGTGGCTGCAATAATTTTCTTTTTCATATGGTGTTCTCCTTAATGTCAAGCAGTGGAACGGCGGCTGGGCAAGCGATGAACCAGCTTTGCCGTTAACATTTTTTATTCAGGCGGTGTGCACCCCGTCTTTCTTTCAACACTGTCATTATACCTGCTGGAAAGCACCGAAAAAACTAAAAAAATATGCAGTTTTTGCTATAAAACACAGTTTTCTTGACTTTCCCCAAAAAAAGTGTATTATATATATCCATAATACATAAACCGATTTTCGCCAATTTATGCACAATGCTAAAAGTTGCAACTTTATGAAAGGACGTCTTTGCCAATGAGTCCCGAACGCGAACCGATGGAGAACGACTCCAACTCCTGCACGGCGGAAGAATTGGAGCAGCAAACTGTTGATGTTTATGTAGAGCGTGCTCTGCACGGCCCGGTGTTCCGCATGTCTTACGAGCACACCCACACTTATTGCGAAATTTTTTACCTGAAAAGCGGCACCTGCACCTACACTGTCAACCAGGGCCAGTGGCACCTGGAAGCGGGCGACCTGTTTATTGTGGCTGCGGGCGCCCCCCACAGCACCCGTTACGAGGGCAAAACCAGCTGCGAGCGCATTATCGTGTTCTGTAAATCAGATGTACTTGTCAGCATGATGCGTGGCGACCCGACCGAAGTGCAGCAGGCGCTGGAGCGTTCCTGCAAGGTGATCCTGAACGCCGAGACCCGCACGATGGTAGAAGCTCTTTTGGACCAGATGCTGCTGGAAAACGACCTGCCGCGCAAATATTCGGAGCAGGTGCTGGAGCTGGAATCGCTGCATCTGGTGCTGCTTTTGCTGCGGAATGGCATTTTCAGCCATGAAACCATGTCTCCCAAAGAGGGCTACCGCGCCGACATTGAGCGCGCGCTGAAATACATTGCGCTGAATTACCAGCAGCCCTTAACGCTGGAAGAAGTGGCCGGATACTGCAACCTGAGCCCCACCTATTTTTCCCGCAAGTTCAGGCTGATCACCGGGCAGACGTTCAAAGAGCATGTGAATTACATCCGGCTGCGCCAGGCCACCCAGATGCTGTTGATGACAGATAACTCCATCACCAAAATTGCCATGCTGTGCGGCTTTGGCAGCAGCAACTATTTCAAGGATCTGTTCCGCGCCAGCACCGGGCGTTCCCCCCGTGAATACAGAAAGCACTCCGGGCTGCCCATCCATCCCCACCTGCGGGATAACGGATAACGCACGGAGTGCCGTAACCAAACCGTATTTTATTGTGCAGTTATTCCAGCGTCATGCCATATTTATCAAAAATGCGGTTGAACAAAAAGGCGTTGCAGTAGCTCGCCAGCCCCGGCGCCACCAGCAGCACCGGCCAGAATACAAAAACGCCCACGGCAAAAAATGCTACCGTAACCATCAGCGCGGCCAGAACAGGCATTACATTGCGCAGCGCCATGGCAATGCCCATCTTGAACAGCGCGCCGATGGTGTTATCGCACCGGGCAACCAGCGGGAAGAGCATGGTGATAAACAGCGCCCAACAGGCCGAGCAGCCACTACGCCTGG
>ENA-OQED01000735-OQED01000735.1-human-gut-metagenome-genome-assembly--contig:-NODE-735-length-12790-cov-1.273553_pt1 | contig 12790 bp, 10 predicted proteins | sample MGYA00242790_ERZ504625 | MGnify/ENA primary metagenome ERZ504625 (study PRJEB26092, sample SAMD00036345) | human gut metagenome | host: Homo sapiens | study: EMG produced TPA metagenomics assembly of...
TGCTTCGGTTCGCTGTTTCCGCCACTGGCGGCGCTCACCTTTGCAGCATCCAGTATTATCTGCGCTTTTGGCTTAGCATCTGCCGCACCTCGCTCGCCGTATCGGCACTTAGAATTATGCGGTATTGTCCTAACTAATTCACATGCTCTCCGGCACCGTAACCTTGAACATGGTCAGCACGTTGCGGATCACGCTGCGAACGGCCAGGCACAGGGCCATGCGGCACTGGCGAACGGCAGGGTCAGCTTCCAGAATGCGGCAGGCATTGTAGAAGCGATGGAACGCCGTGGCAATATCGATAACATAACGGGTAATGCGGGCCGGGTCATACTTTTCTGCTGCGGCAGCAATCTCAGCCGGGAAAGCGGAAAGCAGACGCAGCAGAGCCTGCTCGCTGGGGTCGGTCAGCAGGCTGGCATCCAGGGCATCGGCACCCTCAAAGGTTACACCGGCGGCTTCCAGCTTTTTCAGCACGGAGCAGATGCGGGCGTGGGCGTACTGGACATAGTAGACCGGGTTTTCGCTGTCGTTGCGCACAGCCAGGTCAAGGTCGAAATCCAGAGTGGAGGAGCTTTCGCGCTGGTTGAAGAAGAAACGTGCGGAATCAATGGGCACTTCGTCCAGCAGGTCGGTCAGGGTGATGGCCTTGCCGGTACGCTTGCTCATACGCACCGGTTTGCCGTCGCGCATCAGGTTGACCATCTGCATCAGCACAACATCCAACTTGGTGCCGTCCAGGCCAACGGCGTCCATGGCACCCTTCATGCGGGCTACATGGCCGTGATGGTCGGCACCCCAAATATCGATGGCACGGTCAAAACCGCGCACGGCCAGCTTGTTGTAATGGTAGGCGATGTCGGCGGCAAAATAGGTGGGAATGCCGTTGGCGCGTACCAGAACTTCGTCTTTGGCTTCCTCTTCGCCGTCGGCGTTTTCGTCCTTCTTGCGGTTTACAACGCCGTACTTGGAAGCATACTGGGCGCTGCGGTACATGATGGCACCGTCCTCGGCCTTGTAGCAGGCACCCTTGTCCATCAAGATTTTCGAATGACCATCATCCAACAGCGCCGCTCTTGTGCAGGTCGCTTTCGTGGAACCAGACATCATAGGTGATGCGGTACTTGCCTAGGTCGCGCTGCAGCCCGGCAATGTTCTTGGGCAGGGCATCGGCAATCAGGCATCTTTCAGCTCTTCAAAGTCCTTATCGACATAGGAATCGCCGTGAATTTCGGCAAACTCTTTGGCGCGAGCAATAATGTCAGCGCCCTGGTAGCATTCTTCCGGCAGGGGAACGGCCTCTTCGCCTTTGTACAGCTGCAGGTAGCGGATGGCCAGGCTCTTGCCGAACTTCTGGATCTGGTTGCCTGCATCGTTGATGTAGAACTCGCGGGTCACATCATAACCGGCCCAGTCCAGGCAGGCAGCCAGGCAGTCGCCCAGAGCACCGCCGCGGGCGTTGCCCATGTGCATGGGGCCGGTGGGGTTGGCGGAAACAAATTCAACGTTGTAGCGCTTGCCTGCACCGCCGTCCGTGCGGCCGTATTCCGGCTCAGTGGCAGCAGCCTGCAGTACGCTGGTAAACCAGTGGGCACCCAGGAACAGGTTGATGAAGCCGGGGCCTGCGATCTCTACACGGTCGAACAGGCTGCCCTCCAGGTTCAGGTGGTCCACAATGGCCTGTGCAATCTGGCGCGGAGCCTTGTGGAAAGCACGGGCACCGGCCATGGCGGCGTTGGATGCAATATCGCCGTTTTTGACATCGGCGGGAATCTCAACAATAAATTCCGGCAGCGGGGCTTCCGGAAGGGAACCGTCTGCCACAGCAGCATTCAGCGCGCCGGTCAGCAGCTCACGCGCCGTATCCAGCGCAGCCTTGCGGGGGTTATAGTATTTGTAATTCACGTTGTACCTCCAGTTGGAAGTTAGGAGGGAGGAGTTAGGGGTTAGAAGTTTAAGGTGCGGCCTGCGCCGCAATTTTGAAAAACAGCCGCACACCAAAAACTCCTAACTCCTACTTTCTAACTCCTAACTAAAAATTTATTCAACTTCAGTTTCCTGCTTTTTCAGCGGCTCTACTGTGATAAGCACGGAATTGCGGCTGATTAAGGTTTCGGCGCCGGAATCCAGCGTGTAGCTGAACTGCAGCTCGCCGCCATCCGGCAGCAGGTTGTGCTCAATCACATCAGCGGCCACGCCAAGGCTGATGGAACCGTACCCGGTTTCGTAATGGCACAGGTGGCGGATGCCTTTTTCAATAATCAGCTGGCTGGATGTTTTGCCAAAGCGGGTCATGCTGACCAGCCGGGCATCCTGGCTGACGCGCACCGTGGTGGTACATCCGGCGTAACCGGTGGCTTCGGTTTCAGCATACACGATGTAGTAGCTGTTGCCGCGCTGCACAAAGTTGCCGCGGGTCATCAGCTCCACGGTGTCGTTTTCGCCGTTCTGCTCCATGGTGCCTTTGATGGTGATGAGGTAATTTTCTTCAACAGGTTTTGCCATAATAGTTTAATTCCTTAATACGTTTCAATGGCGATCTGTTCCACCGGGCCTCCCGCTTCGCTGCCCATGAACAGCCGCTCCTGCTTGGCGAAGCCGTCCGGGGTATCGCTGACAAAAAAGCGGGTGGTGCCGCCGGTGCTGCGCCCGCTGGAAATCCCAAGGTCATCCAGCGCGGTGGCGGCGGCAATGGCGGTCAGCTTGCCGGGGTCAATCAGCGTTACGCTGTCGCCCACAAAATCGCCGATCATTTTTTTCAGCAGCGGGTAGTGGGTGCAGCCAAGGATCAGGGTGTCAATGCCGGAATCCCGCACGGGGGTCAGGTATTCCTCAATCATCAGCTGGGTCACTTTGTCGCCGTTCACATAACCGTTTTCCACCAGTGGTACAAACAGGGGGCAGGCGCGGGCAAAAATCTGAACCCCCGGCACCAGATCTTTCAGCTGGGTGGCATAAGAACCGCTGCGGATGGTGGCCGCTGTGCCGATCACGCCGATGCGTTTGTTTTTGGTGGCGGCAGCAGCTGCGCGGGCTGCCGCACCGATCACACCGGTGTAGGGTACCGGCAGTTGGGCAGCTTCCGCCGAAGGATAGGTGGAAGATACTGTGCCGCAGGCCGCCATAATGAACTTGACATTCTGGGAAAGCAGGAACCGGATATCCTGCTGGGCGTACCGCACGATCACATCGTGCCCGCGGGAACCGTAAGGCACGCGGCCGGTATCGCCAAAATACACAATATCTTCGCCCGGCAGCAGGCGGCGCAGCTGGCGCACGGCGGTCAGCCCGCCAAGGCCGCTGTCAAATACGCCGATGGGACGAGTATCCATCAGTAAGCACCTCGCTTTTTGCTCAGTGCAAGGCCGATTAGCTTATCAACCAGGGCGGCAAAGCTGTAGCCTCGTTTTCCATCAGCTTGGGGTACATGCTGATGGGGGTAAAGCCCGGCAGGGTGTTCAGCTCATTGCAAAGCACGCGTCCTGTGCCGTGCTCTACAAAGAAATCACACCGGGCAAGACCAGCGCAGCCCAAAGCCAGGTAAGCGCGGGCGGCCAGCGTTTTGACTTCGTCCAGCTTCTGGTCCGGCAGGTGGGCGGGAATCACCGTCTTGGATATACCGTTTTTATACTTGTCGTCATAGGTATAAAACTCTGCGCCGGTCAAAATCTCGCCGGGGCGGGTGGTGCGCACTTCCTGCGGGTTATCCGGGTTGCCAATGGCGGCACATTCCACTTCCTGCCCATCAATAAACTCTTCAAACACCACTTTGTCATCTTCCCGCAGGGCGGTGTCAATGGCGGTGTTCAGCTCTTCACGGTTGTGGGCCTTGGTGATGCCCACGCTGGAACCCGCATTGGCCGGTTTGACAAAGATCGGGTAGGGCAGGCGGTTTTCCACGCGGGTCAACAGGGCGCTGCGCTGGGTTTCCGCTTCGGCTCGGACGGCGCTGCACCAGTGGCAGTGGGGCACATGATAGGCGTCCATGATGGTATTGGCAACGGCTTTGTCCATGCAGGCAGCGGATGCCAGAACGCCGCAGCCCACATAGGGGATGGCAGCCAGCTCCAGCAGGCCCTGAATCGTGCCGTCCTCGCCGTTTTTGCCGTGCAGGATGGGGGCGACCACATCCACCGGCAGCAGTTCATAGCCGTTGGCGCTGTGCACCAGCAGGCCATGGTCGCTGCGGTCCGGGCTGAGCACGCAGGGCACGCAGGAAGCATTCTGCTCCCAGCTGCCGCTGCGCATGCCCTCGGTAGAGCCGCTGTATTTCAGCCAGCGGCCCTGTTTGGTAATGCCCACCAGAATCACTTCATATCGGTCCGGCATGGTGGCAAGGGCATCCGCCCATGCCGCAGCCGAAACACAGCTGACCTCATGCTCGCTTGAACAGCTGCCAAACAGCAGGGCCACGCGGATCTTGTTTGCTTGTTGTTTCATATTGTCAGGTATGCTCCCTTTTTGTTTTCGGCCGGTTCCGGGGCAGTCTGCCGCCGGAACCTGGCTGTATGGCATAACACTACACTTTAATACTATATCATATTTATGCGGTTTATGCCAGTGGTTGTCCGCTATTTCCGGGATTTTTGCGCAAAACAAAATCCCCGCAGCCCGCCGGTGCAAAACCGGGGCCGCGGGGGATAAGATACGATACTTTAAGCCGGATTTTCCACAATTTTTAAGGAACTTGTGGAGAACAAAAGGCTTCGGGAGCAGCGGTTATACGTATTTGGCAATAATGGAGTTCACCGCATCAGGGTCAGCTGCGCTCCAGGTCTGCCAGTTCTGGCCTGCGGCTGCAGCAGCCTGGCCCAGCTCCACCAGAAGGGCGGGGAGCTGCTCTTCATATACGGTGCCGATGCTATCGCCAAAGTGGGCATGGCCCAAAGCATCGGACCCGCCCAGGAAGATGGCAAACGCCGGGGCAGGCTTGCCGCCCGGCACCGCTTTAACCGTGCCCTGGAAGCCGATGGCTGCAGCCTGGTGGCCGGAGCAGCTGGACGTGCAGCCGGAAATGCAGACTTTGGGCAGGGCACCGTCCGGAATGTTAGCCTCCCGCACGGCCTGCACAGCGCGCTGCAAAACGGACTGGCTGTCCCGCACGCCCTGTTGGCAGATAGAAGCGCCGATGCAGGCAACGCTGGTCTCAAACAGCGTTTTGGCACCATCTGCGGTGGCATCCAGCACAGCGGCAGCTTCGTCTGCCGTCAGGTTGATGATGTACAGCGTTTCATTGGGGGCAACGCGGCATTCGCAGCCGGGGATGGTGCTGAGCAGGTTGTCCAGCTGCACCAGCTTTTCCGGGATCAGGCGGCCGCCGATGGGGTGGTACGCCACAGCGTACAGCCCCGGCTGTTTTTGGGCAATGGCGCGCGGGTCATCCAGCGTGCCGGTGCCGGTTTTGGTAATGGCGGCGGGGGTCAGGTGCAGTTTCAGGCTTTCGTCCGCCTTGGCAGCGGCAACGTTCTCCAAAAAGACGCGGCGCAGCTCGTCCGGGCCAAGGGTCTCCTGCATAAAGCGGGTGCGGGCCTTGGCGCGGTTCTGGTAATTGCCGTGCTGGCAGAAGGTGGTGATCATGCCGCGGATATAGTACAGCACATCCTCTGTGGGCAGAGATTCTGCCGCCAGAATGCCCATGCGCCAGCCGCCGCCCAGGCCGCCGGCAATGTACAGCTTAAAGGTGCCGTCCGGCTGCGCCACAAAGCCCATATCGCGGAACGCGGTGTGCACACAGTCATCCACGCCGTTGCAGAACGCAACCTTCAGCTTGCGCGGCATGTGGATGTCACGGCAGATGGAAAGCAGATACTCCGTTGCGGCCTCGGCCCAGGGCATAACGTCAAAAGCTTCGCCGGGCTGCACGCCGGTCAGGGGACTGGCCTGAATGTTGCGGGGGTTATCACCGCCGCCGCCGCGGGTGATAATGCCGCAGGGGATGGCGGCCTCCATGATGGCAGGCACCTCGTCCGGGGTCAAATCGTGCATCTGGATCGCTTCGCAGGTGGTCAGCTTCAGGAATGGCACATGGTACTGCTGAACAGCCTGTGCCATAAAGTGCAGGCGCTCCGGCGTGACCCGGCCGCCCGGCAGGCGCAGCCGCAGCATATGCTTGGCGGCATCGCGCTGGGCATAACTGCCAAACCCGCCGGAAATGCCTTTGTAGTCCTTGCGGGCAATTTCGCCCTGGGCAAAGGAGTGGATCGTGTTGGAAAAGCCGCCGATTTCTTCGCGGTAAGTGTTGAGCCATTGCTGGTCCATGGTTGGAACCCCCATTACATCCTAGGGTGTATCTGAAAAGTCGAAACTATCGTCTATTTCTACAAACGCAGCGGGATTTTGCGTTAAAGAGCCTTGGAATCCACAAAGGATTCCAAGGCTCTTTGCCTTACATCCTGCTTGTGTTTGCGAAATATCCGTCATTTTCTTTGTTTTCAGTTACACCTTAATCATTATTTATACAGTATAAGTATAGTGGATAAAAAAGCAATCTGCAAGAAACTAAGGCAATACCGCATAATTCTAAGTGCCGATACGGCGAGCGAGGTGCGGCAGCTGCTAAGCCAAAAAGCGCAGATAATACTGGATGTCTTATCGAGCATTTTGGCAACGCAGATGCCGTGCCGCAGCCGCCGGAGCGGTGCTTAAGCCGCAAGGCGGGAATTATGCGGTATTGCCTTATAATAAATCCAACAGGGGGGCTGCTGTTTGTATGGTCGATCATATTGAGATCCGCGGGGCACGGGTACACAACCTAAAAAATATTGATGTCGATGTGCCGCTGAACAAAATCGTCGGCATTGCGGGTGTATCCGGTTCCGGCAAATCTTCGCTGGCGCTGGGCGTGCTGTATGCCGAAGGTTCGCGCCGGTATCTGGACGCACTTTCCACCTACACGCGCCGCCGCATGACCCAGGCCCCCAAAGCTGATGTGGACGAGGTTCTGTATGTTCCCGCCGCGTTGGCGCTGCACCAGCGGCCGGGGGTGCCGGGCATCCGCAGCACCTTTGGCACCGGCACCGAGCTGCTGAACAGCCTGCGGCTGATGTATTCCCGCCTTGCCAGCCACCGCTGCCCCAACGGGCATTATCTTGCGCCCACCCTGGCCGTGGCCGCCGGGCAGGAGCTGATCTGCCCCGAATGCGGGGCCCGCTTTTACGCCCCTTCGGCGGAAGAGCTTGCCTTTAACAGCCAGGGTGCCTGCCGCACCTGCGGCGGCACCGGCACCGTACAGACCGTTGACCGCGCCACCCTTGTGCCGGACGAAAGCCTGACCATTGACGAGGGCGCTGTGGCCCCCTGGAACTCTTTGATGTGGTCGCTGATGACCGATGTCTGCCGCGCCATGGGGGTGCGCACCGATGTGCCGTTCCGCGACCTGACCGATGTGGAGAAAGAGATCGTCTATGACGGCCCGGCTGAGAAGAAACACATTTTCTACCACTCCAAAAACAGCGAGCAGGCCGGGGAACTGGATTTTACCTATTACAGCGCCGTACGCACGGTGGAAAACGCACTCTCCAAAGTCAAGGACGAAAAAGGCATGAAGCGGGTGGAAAAGTTTTTGCGTCAGGATATCTGCCCGGACTGCGGCGGTTCCCGGCTGTGCGCTGCAGCCCGCGCGCCCAGGCTGCAGGGTATCCCGCTGGATGAAGCCTGCCGCATGACCCTTTCCGATCTGGTTGCCTGGGTAAGCGGGGTTCCCGCCGCCCTGCCGGAAGAAATGCGCCCCATGGCGCAGAGCATCTGTGAATCGTTCCAAACGGTGGCCAAGCGGCTGATGGACCTGGGGCTGGGCTACCTGGCGTTGGACCGCGCCGCGGCTACCCTTTCCACCGGTGAGCGCCAGCGTATGCAGCTGGCCCGCGCGGTGCGCAACCGCACTACCGGCGTTCTGTATGTGCTGGATGAACCCTCTATTGGGCTGCACCCCGCCAACATCACCGGCCTGACCGGCGTGATGCAGGACCTGATCCACGACGGCAACTCGGTCATTTTGGTGGACCATGATACCCAGATTCTATCCGAAGCCGATTGGCTGATTGAGATGGGGCCGCAGGCCGGTGCGGGCGGCGGCCAGGTGATCGCCCAGGGCAGCATCCCGGCCATTGAAGCAAACGCTGCTTCCCGCATTGGGCCGTTCCTGGCGGGCAAAGCGCAGTGCCTGCGACCCCAGGCCCCGCAAAGCGAGTTGTTCGCGCTGGGGCGCATTCAGCTTTCCACCAACGCCATCCACACCGTAAAGCCGCTGGACATCGAAATTCCCAAGGGGCGGCTGACTGTGGTGACCGGGGTTTCCGGCTCCGGCAAGACCACCCTTGTGCTGGAAAGCCTGGTTCCCGGCCTGAACGCCGCCATCCACGGCCAAAAGCTGCCGGAGCATGTACGCTCTATTGTGCCGGACGGCATCACCCAGGTCAAGCTGATCGATGCCGCACCCATTGGCATCAATGTGCGCTCCACCGTGGCCACCTATGCCAATGTGCATGATGAGCTGCGCAAAAAGTTTGCCGCCACCCCGGATGCCAGGCAGGCCGGGTATAAAGCGGGCGATTTTTCCTACAACACGGGCAAGCTGCGCTGCCCCGTGTGCGATGGCACCGGCAGCATCAGCCTGGATGTACAGTTTTTGCCGGATGTGGAGATTCCCTGCCCCGAATGCCGCGGTTCCCGCTATGCCAAGGAGGCCGGGCAGATTTTTTACACCAGCAAGTCCGGAACCAGATATTCCCTGCCGCAGCTGATGGATATGGATGTGAACACTGCCCTGACCGCCTGTGCCGACTGGCCGGTGGTGCGCCAGCGGCTGACTGTTTTACAGGAACTCGGCCTTGGCTACCTGACCCTTGGCGAGGAAACGCCCGGCCTTTCCGGCGGCGAGGCCCAGCGCCTGAAGCTGGCCAGCGAGATGGGCAAAGCCCAGTCGGACTCTCTGTTTGTCTTTGATGAGCCCACCATCGGCCTGCACCCCGCCGATGTGCAGGTTCTGCTCGGCGTGTTCCAGACCCTGATCGAGCACGGCGCCACCGTCATCGTCATTGAGCATGACCTGGATGTGATCCGCAACGCAGACTACATCATTGATATGGGCCCGGGCGGCGGTGCCCAGGGCGGCACGGTGGTGGCCGCCGGCACGCCGGACGTTATCCGCCACACCCCCGCCAGCCAGACCGGCAAATTTATCTGATTTTATATCTTTATAAACAAGCACATCCCTCGGCAGCGCCGTATTGGGCGGCCCGCCGGGGGATGTGTTTTGCTTTTATTCGGTTTTATCTGTTTCCTGCTTCTGCTTTTCTTTTAACTCTTTTTGCAGCTCCGCTTCCACGCGGTCAAAGCGCTCCAAAAAGCTATGTTCCTGCCCTTCGGTCTTGTAGCCGGGCATGGTATCCAGCGCAACGCCGTGGATGCTGCGGAAAATGCTGTTCTCAATGTTGGGGTTATCCCGCTTTAGGCGGCGCAGCAGCACCTTGACTTCCTGCCGCTTGGAGCCACCGCCGCCGTTGTCGCAGGTGGTGCAGTTTTCGGTAAAGCGGCAGGCGCACTGGATGAATTCCAGGTCGTTATAGCGTTTCCAGGCAATGATATCTTCCTCCCGCACGCAGTACAGCGGACGGATCAGCACCATGCCGGGAAAGTTGGTGCTGTGCAGCTTGGGCGGCATAGCCTGCAGCTGGGAGCCATAGAACATGCTCATCACGGTTGTTTCGATCACATCATTAAAATGGTGCCCCAGTGCAATTTTGTTGCAGCCCAGCTCCTGAGCCTTCTTGTACAGGTAGCCGCGGCGCATGCGGGCGCACAGGTAACAGGGGGATTTATCGCTGTTGTTGGCGACCGCAAACACATCCGTTTCAAAAATTGTGATGGGGATATTCAGCAGTGCGGCGTTGCTTTCGATCTTCTGGCGGTTGATCTCATTATAGCCGGGGTCCATCACCAAAAACACCAACTCAAAGGGCACATCGCTGTGGCGCTGCAGCTCCTGCATCAGTTTAGCCATCAGCATGCTGTCCTTGCCGCCGGAAATGCACACGGCAATTTTATCTCCCGCCTGCACCAGTTCATAGCGCTTGACCGCCACAATAAAAGGGGTCCACAGCTCTTTGCGGTATTTTTTGATAATGCTGCGTTCAATCAGCTGGCAGGGTTCCATCTGGCGTTCCAATGGTCATTTCTCCTTTTGCAAATCCTTCAGGCAGCGGTCAAATGCTGCCAAAAATCCGTTCAGTTCCTCTTCGGTGGTCAGGTGGCTCAGGCTGATGCGCCATGAGCTGAGCGCATTTTTGCGGTTCCGGCTGACGGCAAACACCGCCTTGGACGGTGTGCCGTCAGTGGAGCAGGCCGATTTGACGGACACGCATACCCCCTGCCCGCTCAACGCCTGCTGGAACACCCCGGCCTTGATGCCCGCCACGCTCACGTTTACAATGTGCGGCACCGCACCCGCCGGGCTGTTGATGCGCACGCCGGGGCGCTTTTGCAGCTCTGCGCACAGGGTATCGTGCAGCGCCTGCACATGGGCGCAGCGCTGGGGCTGTTCATCCAGCGCAAGGGCCAGCGCCGCCTGCAAAGCCGCGGCAAGGCCCAGGGTGGGGGTGGCCGCTGCGGTAAATGGTAGTGCTGGCCCCGCCGTTCATCTGAGGTTCGATCACCAGCCTTTGCGCTTGTACAGCACGCCAATGCCGTTGGGGCCGTAAAACTTGTGGGCGGTAAAGCTCATGGTATCCACGCAGTCCAGCCAGAGGGCCGTTTTACCCACGGCCTGGGTGGCATCCACATGCAGGCGGCAGTTGGGGCAGCGGTGCACCAGCGCGGCGATCTCCCGCACCGGCTGCACGGTGCCCAGCTCACTGTCCACCCCGCAGATGGAAACCTGTACGGTATCCTTGCGCAGCAGCTCTTCCAGCTGTTCCAGGTCAATTCTGCCATCCCGGCCAATGTTCAGCAGATCGATCTCGTACCCCTGCTGCTGCAAGGCCGTCAATGTTGCCCCCACGCTGGAATGCTCCAGCGGGGTGGAGATGATATGCCGCCCCACATGCCGGGCCGCGCGGGCCATGCCTTTTAAGGCAAGGTTATTGGCTTCCGTTGCGCCGGATGTATAAATGATTTCCTCCGGCAGCACCCCCAGCTGTGCCGCAATCAGGCCGGTCACACGGTTCATCTCCTGTCGGGCGGCCTGCCCGGCGCAGTGGGTGGAATTGGGGTTGCCGATAAAATTCTGCTCGGTGCGGCAGTATACTTCCAGCACACGGGGGTCCACCGGCGTGTTGGCCGAATAATCCAGATATATCATGCGCAAATCCCCCTGTTTCGTTGCCTGAAATTTAATTATACCACCATTTCCTACCGCGTCAATGGGTTGCAATGCGCCGTGCCGGATACCTCGCCGAGCGTCAGCTTTTCATAAAGGCGATGATGTCCCTTGCCATCACATCCGGGTGGCCAATGATGTCGCCGTGGCCGTACCCGACAAAGGGGTGGCCCTGCGCGTTGGGGTAGGCGCGTTTTAATTTCTGCATCGCTTTTTTCATGTTCGCCTCGTTGGAACCGCACCAGATGGCCACCTTTGCTTCCGGGTCAGGGGCAAAAGTGTCGATCACGGGGTACTGCTTTTCCAGCAGCGGAATCACCGCTTCAAACTGGCGCCAGATCATCATGTTGCCGGGCAGCAGCATAATTTTGCGGCTGTTTTGTTTGCCAAATTCCTGTACTTCCATATAAGCGTTCCCTCCTCAGACCCCTGCGTTATTTTTGACTAACTCCTATCTCCATCATACCAGAACCCGCCTCAAAAATTCACAAAAAAGAACCTGGGAAGTTTGTTCTTCCCAGGTTCTCTGTTGCATTATTTATCGCGTTCTCAGTCTTTGTCGCGGTCGCGGCGGTCCGGCTTTTTGGTTTCCGGCTCCGGCGGGCGGCTTACCAGGCGTACTTCCTGCACGCGGCGGTTGGTGGCACGGGTCACGGTACCGTCAAAGCTGCCCCACACAAAATGGTCACCCACTTTGGGCAGGGCGGCTGAGCTTTTCCTGCACCAGGCCGCCGATGGCCACCGCGTCGATTTCCTCTTTATCGCGGATATCCAGCTCCTCGGCCACATCGTCCACACTGGCACCGCCGGCAATCAGCCAGCTGCCATCGCTCTGCTGGCGGATATCCTCCACCACTTCATCATGTTCATCCCAGATCTCGCCAACCAGCTCTTCCAGGATATCCTCCAGCGTGATGATGCCCGCAGTGCCGCCGTATTCATCCACCACAACTGCCATATGGTGCTTGCTTTCCCGCAAAGTGCGCAGCAAAGCGGAGATGGGGGTCACGCTGGTTGTGTACAGCGTGGGGCCGATCAGGCTTTCCAGCTTGACATCTTCATCGCCCTTGCGCATGGCGGCAAAACAGTCTTTTTCATGTACCACGCCAATGATGTTATCAATGGTTTCGTGGTATACCGGCAGGCGGGAATAGCCGCTGTCGGCAAAAGTTTCGGTCACTTCGTCCATGGGGGTATCATCCGCCACGGCGATCACATCCACGCGCGGGGTCAGAACGTCCTGGGCTTCCACATCGTCAAATTCAATGGCGCTGCGGATCAGCTCGCTTTCGCGGTTGGTCAGCTCACCGTCTTTTTCGGCTTCGCTCACCATGGTTACCAACTCACCTTCGGTAATGGTGTCCTTTTCATCGGTATAAAAGCGGCTGGCCAAAAAGCTTTTCCATTTGCCAAAAATAAAGTTCAGCGGCCCAAATACCGCCACAAGGGCACCAAGCGCCGGCGCAAAAGCCATTGCAA
>ENA-OQED01000737-OQED01000737.1-human-gut-metagenome-genome-assembly--contig:-NODE-737-length-12775-cov-1.201534_pt1 | contig 12775 bp, 19 predicted proteins | sample MGYA00242790_ERZ504625 | MGnify/ENA primary metagenome ERZ504625 (study PRJEB26092, sample SAMD00036345) | human gut metagenome | host: Homo sapiens | study: EMG produced TPA metagenomics assembly of...
CCCAAATCTGGAAACCGTACCTTGAAAATTGAATATCATTCCCTCGGACAAAATAATGAAACTTCCGTAACTCGCGGCCCGGTCATAAAGAAGACGGGGTGGCTGAAGAAGCCAATGTGGAGTGGGGTGCAAGTCCCCACTTACCGAGGTGTATTCCAAATCCAACGGGGGTCGAGGACAAATAGGTTGGAAAAACTTAAAGCAAAACTTCAAAGCCCACCACCGGGATTCTTCTGAACCACGGCAGTGGGCTTTTTCCATACCGAACACTCACCTATACGAAACGGAGGTAATGATTATGAGCCGTAATTTTACTCGCCAGCCCGATGAATCGACCCTGACCACCCTCTGCCCGCACTGCCTGAGTGCTTTCCGCAATGCGCGCGGCATCCGTGTCCGCCGTGCTGACCCCTACCAGCTCACCAAGGAACCTTGCACCTACTGCCAGACCAGTTTTGGCTACGACTACTACATCCAGCCCGCCAGCCCGAAAGCTACCTATTTTAAGAAAGGCCGGTTCGATGATGAAATTGACTGCGCTTAAGATTGACCCGGAGTTTCAGGGCAAAATTCCACCGCTGACATCTGAGGAGCTGGATCAGCTCGAAAAGAACATCGTTAGCGATGGCAAGGTTATCAACCCCATCATCGTGTGGAATGGACTGATTATTGACGGTCATAACCGTTACGCAATTCTTCAGAAGCATCCCGACATCCCGTACACTGTCCACGAAAAAGAGTTTGCAGACCGTTATGAAGCCATCGTCTGGATCTGCAAAAATCAGTTGGGACGTCGCAATCTTACGGTTGAACAAAAGAACTACCTTATTGGAAAGCAGTATGAAGCAGAAAAGCAATCCGATTTCAACCGTGGCAACCAATACACTTCATCAAAGAAAAGTGGCTGTTACCAAAATGGTAACAGCCAAAGCAAGTCGAACCTGTGAACGAATTGCTTCCGAAAATGGCATCGCTCGAAATACCGTTATTCGGGCGGAAAAATTCGCCAAAGGCGTAGATGCCGCCGAAGAAGCAGTTCCCGGTACCCGCCAGAAAGTCCTTTCCGGCGAGGTAAAACCAACAGCTGCCGAGATTGCATCCGTTGCTCGCGCACCGCCCGAAGATCGTCCGGCACTTGTCGAAAAAAATCTGCAAACCTAAAGAACCAAAAAAGTCCAGCAGTAAATCAACATCCAAATCAAAGAAAGTTGAAAAGTCCACTACTTCTACCGCTCCATGTGAAGTACAAGCAGAGCCACCAGTCATTGAAGTCCCTACTGAACCGATCATTCAGCCAAAGCAAAAACAGACTGCATTGCAGACGATTCGCACACTATCTACAAAAATGGAATCCGTCGAACAGGTGGCCGATGCCGAAGGAATGCTCAGCGAAGTGTCATCGGCAGCAGACAGCATGATCTATCGGCTGGATGTCTGCTTTGAACACTACCCGGAATTCCTCAAAAACCCAAAAATCCGTCAGAAAGTCGTTGGACTTTTGCAGAAAGCAAAGGATTATATCGTAAAATTGGAAGGAGAATTTGCCTATGATTAAACTTGTTCATCACGAAATGGTCATTAACAGCAAGTTTTTGGAAGTTCCGCGCAGCTACTACCAGAGGAACCTCAACGCTAACCGTGTCAAGCGAATCGCCGCCGAGTTTGACGAGCGCATCGCCAATGCTCCCAAGGTCAGCTACCGGGACGGTCACTACTATGTTTTCGATGGTCAGCACACCATCGCCGCCCGCAAGCTGCTGAACAACAACTGCGATTTGAACATCGTCTGCAAGGTTTATTCGGGATTGACGGAGCAGCAGGAAGCCTTGCTGTTTGCACAGCAGACCGGTGTTTCTGCCCCGCTGACCGCAGGCGCAAAAATGCGCGCCAAGATTCGCGGCGGCGACCCGGAAGCCATTGCTTTCCTGAACGCCACACACCGTGCAGGTTTTGGCCTGAGTTTCGCTCAGAGCCACGCAAAGTGGAAAATCGCTTGCATCGCTACGGCATTTGCCGAGTATCGGAAACACGGTGAGCGCATTTACACTGATGCGCTCCGTGTACTGGCAGAAGCATGGGAGGGCGATATCGATTCCCTCCGTGCCGAGGTATTGCAGGGCGTGACCCAGTTCGTTGCTCTGTACGACCATGAGTACGACCCTATTCGCCTGATTCGGCAGCTCCAGCGCACCAGCCCTGTGGCGATTTATCGCAGCGGTCAGGCAATGACCGGGCCGAACTATCAGAAGTATATGCTCCAGATTCTGAAAGCCTATAACGGCTCCAGTCGCACGAAAAGCCTTCCCATCAAGCAGTAAGTCATCTCCCTGCTCATGGCAGATTTCCTTTCTCACCGCAAAAGCCGTCCTGCCGGGCGGCTTTTGCTACATATTGCAAAGGGGGCTTGATTGTTATCGTTTATGTAACAAAAAATTTCGGATTCCGTCGCGGAGAAATCTATTTTGCCGATTTAGACCCGCACTATGGTTCAGAGCAGGGCGGTAAACGTCCTGTTATTGTTATTCAAAATAATACAGGAAACAAATTTTCGCCGACTGTCATTGTAGCCGCAGTGACCTCTAAGATTTCCAAAAAGCCAAATCAGCCAACCCATGTTCTTATTGATAAGAATCCAGCGTTCAATCGTCCGTCAGTTGTCCTGTTGGAGCAGCTTTTCACCATTGATAAAGAACGCATCAACAATTTCATGGGGCTGACAAGCGACTGGGAAATGGCGCAAATTGAGAAAGCTCTGAAATGCAGTCTGGCACTGGATCAGGAGAATTTGGTCAAAAACAATTCCAAAACAGCATAACAGATGCAGAAATCACAAATAGTAAATTCGCGATTTTGGCATCCTTGCAATCATGGAGCAATCTGGATATCCTTGGAGCAGGATGGCATTCAATGGCATCTGGAAAGCAATCACTCATAATAGAAAAGAGGTACAATATGGCATTTGCAAGAACTGAAATCAAGGAACTGGAACCCATGGTCAAGTCGGGCAAGAAGCGTTTTGTCCGCTATCAGGAGGGTGCAGAACTCTACTCGATGGGTCTGCATACATTTGAACAGCTCGCAAAGGAAGCAGGAGCAATTTACAAGATTCGCCGCGTGGTGCTGGTGAATCTGGACATCTTTGATGAATATCTGGACACCTTCCGTATGTGAGCATTTTGCACCTCCGGCGCACCGCCGGAGGTCTTACATAAAACCCTGTTACCTGTTCTTGTGATTCCGGGCAGATTAGAGTATAATGAACATAATAATATTCGCACGATGGGAGGTACCTGCATGGGCAGCTATCTGAATCCGGGCAGCAAGGGCTTTCAGGAAAGCCTGAACTCCGAGATCTATGTGGATAAGTCCGGGCTGATTGAAAAGACGAACGCTGTCATCAACACCCGGCAGAAGTTCATCTGCGTCAGCCGCCCCCGGCGCTTCGGCAAGTCGATGGCTGCGGATATGCTGGCGGCTTACTACGACTGCGGCGAAGATACCGCATTCCTGTTTGCTCCTCTGAAAATCAGCAAGGCAGGCTCCTATCAGCAGCATCGGAACCAGTACGATGTCCTCAAGGTCAATATGCAGGAATTTCTGAGCATGACGCACAGCATGGATGAAATGCTGACTATGCTGCAAAAGTATCTGGTCTTTGACCTGACCGACCACTTTCAGGAGGTGCGTTTCCGGGATGAGAACAATCTCATTCAGGTGATGAAGGACATCTACGCAAAAACAAAACGGTCGTTTGTGATCCTGATTGACGAGTGGGACTGCCTGTTCCGCGAATATCAGCAGGATCAGGATGCACAGAAAAAGTACCTCGATTTCCTGCGGGCGTGGCTCAAGGATAAGGATTATGTTGCGCTGGCCTATATGACGGGTATCCTTCCTATTAAAAAGTATGGCTCCCATTCTGCGCTGAATATGTTCACCGAGTATTCCATGACCGACCCCGGTGATCTGGCAGAATACTTTGGTTTTACCGAACAGGAAGTGGCTGCTCTCTGTGACAAGTATCAGATGAACTTTGAGGAAGCCAGAGCATGGTACGATGGCTATGACCTGATTGCCCACCGGCAGTCCGGCGATGTGCATTATTCTATGTACAGCCCGAAATCGGTTGTGGAAGCCATGCTGCGGCACAAGTTCGGCACCTACTGGAACCAGACCGAAACCTACGAAGCCCTGAAAATTTACATCCAGATGGATATGGATGGTTTGCAGGATGCCGTAGTCCGAATGCTGGCCGGTGAGCGTGTGAAGATCAACACCGGCACGTTCAGCAACGATATGACCACTTTTTCCTGCAAGGATGATGTGCTGACGCTGCTGGTGCATCTGGGTTATCTGACCTACGATAGTTCCAGCGAAACCGTGACGATTCCCAACAAGGAAGTTTCGCAGGAGTATGTCAACGCCATCAGCACAATGAACTGGAAAGGTGTCATGGATTCCGTTGACGCATCCCGCAAGCTGCTTGAAGCATTGTGGGCAATGGATGCGGATGCTGTGGCAGCCGGTATCGATAAGGCACACGAAGAAGTTTCTATCCTGCAATACAACGATGAAAACTCTCTGAGCTGCACCATCAATCTGGCGTTCTATTTTGCACGGGAGTATTACACGCTGGTGCGTGAACTGCCCGCAGGCAAAGGCTTTGCGGATGTGTGCTTTATTCCCCGCAGGCTGCATCAGGACAAACCCGCCGTGGTGATCGAACTGAAATGGGACAAGAGCGCATCCGGCGCATTGGCTCAGATCGAGAACAAGAACTATGGGGATGCCTTGAAGGACTATCAGGGCAATCTGCTGCTGGTAGGCATCAACTACGACAAAGCCACAAAGAAGCATGAGTGCCTGATTGAAAAAATCCAAAAGTAAATATTCCATACCGGGTCGCCGTTTCATTTGAAACGGCGATTTTTTGTTCCCCGGAATCCGACATCCTTGCAATGATGGAGAACATAGAGTATCCTTGGAGCAGGACAGCAAAAAGTGATTACAAAATCTCGGATGCAGTCCATCAGGATATGGCTGTTTTCCTCTAATCTGAAAATGAGGTGAGAAGAATGGCAACAAAAGCAAGAAAAGATTCCCGTGGATACGCTTTGAAAAAAGGCGAATCCCAGCGTAAAGATGGCCGCTATGTGTTCCGCTATACTACGATTCGCGGGGAGCAGAAAGCGGTCTATGCAAAGGAGTTGAGTGAACTAAGAAAAAAAGAGGTCAAAATTCGCAGAGCAATCGAGGATGGTCTTGACCCCGACCGTGCAGAGCGCATTACGTTGAACGAACTGTTTGACGAGTACATTTCCCAGAAGTACGACCTGAAGCAATCCACCCTGACCAACTACAAATATATGTACAACCACTATGTCCGTGTCGATTTCGGGAAACGGCGCATCAGTAAGATCAAATATACGGATGTGAAGAAGTTCTACTACTCCCTGATCATGGAAAAAGGCTTTAAGCCGAACAGCATGGAGATCGTGAATACTCTACTGCATCCGACCTTTACAATGGCTGTCCGTGATGGACTGCTGCGTTTGAACCTACGGAGGGCGTTATGACTGAAATCAAGAAAAGTCACAGCTGGGAAAAGAAAAAGCGTCATGCGCTTACCATTCCCGAACAGAAAGCATTCACCAATTACATCGCCAACAGCGAAGAGTATCGCGGATGGTATCCACTGTTTACAGTAATGCTCGGTACTGGCTGTCGCATTGGCGAAGTATTGGGTCTGCGGTGGCAGGACATTGACTTCAAGAATCGAACGATCAGCATCAATCACAATCTGGTCTATCGCGTTCAGGAAGATGGCTCCTGCACGAATCATGTCAACTCCCCTAAAACCAGTGCAGGCATCCGTATCATCCCGATGCTGGATGATGTGTTCGACGCATTTCTGGAAGAATATCAGTATCAAAAGGTGATTGGATTCTCCACGGATGAAATTGATGGTTATTCTGGATTTGTGTTCTGCACGGGGGAAGGCAAGGTCTATCTGCCGGGAATGATCAATCGCACGATTCATGCAATCTGCGCAGACTATAATAAGGAAGAAGCAGCCAAGGCTGATGCAGAAAATCGTGACCCGATTCTTCTGCCCAACTTTAGCTGCCATCATCTCCGGCATACGTTCTGCACCCGCTTCTGCGAAAACGAAACCAATCTGAAAGTCATTCAGGAAATCATGGGTCATGCAGACATCACCACTACAATGGATGTGTACGCAGAAGCGACCCAAGAAAAGAAGAAAGCATCTATGACCGCATTGCAGAGTGCGCTGCTCGTGCGGTAAAATCGGATGCGATATAACCGAAATGTTCTCCTCTGCTGGACAAAGAAGCACATCTCGTTTATCACGGTTTGACAGCGAACAACACCCGTTGTCACGTTTTCCGTCACGTTCCGTCAAAAAAGGGCTGTGACCAAAACTGTACACAACTTTCGTGGACGCTGTTGGAGCTTGTTGGAGGGTTCTTCAAAAAATCCCCCGGATCGTGGACGTTGTTGGAGCCTGTTGGACGAAAACAGGGCTATTTCTTGCCACGTCCCCACGATGAAGCCGATTGAGCAGTAAAACGTAAAAATAAAGCGCTGATACGATGAATTTTCGGCAGGAGTTCAAACGGTATCTGCGGTACTACACCACAACTACACCAATTTTGGGGCGTTTTCCCGAAAAGGAGCCTTACAAAGCGGTGTGGTGTAAGAATCGAATAGGCGGATTGGTGTAGTAGGTACACCGAACTCCCAAAACGAAGATACGGCAGCTATGTTGCGAAAAACAACGTAGACTGCCGCTTTTTGTTTCATATAAGGATTTTATGCTACCAATCGGCGTTCCCTGCGGTTAAATCAGCTCGTCGCTGGTGATTATAAAATGCACCTTGATTCAGCATACGCCAAAATTTACGCCAATTTAGCGCAGTTCCTCAAGCAATGCCGTGCATCCTTCCAGTATATCCTGCCATGTGGCTTCAAAATCTCCCGTGAACCATGGGTCTGCCACTTCACGGGGATGATCCGTATGCGCCATCAGCAGCGAGACTTTATGCTGTGGGTCTCCGCCGACAAGCCGCAGGATGTCGCACAGATTACTTTCGTCCATGCCAATCAGATGATCATACCGTGCATAATCCAGCCGGGTCATCTGCCGGGCGGTCTTGCCGTTGCAGTCGATGCCATGTTCTGCCAGCTTCTGCCGTGCAGGAGGATAGACCGGATTTCCGATTTCCCATGCACTGGTGGCGGCTGATGCGATTTCAAATTGCTCGGATAGTCCTGCCTTGGACGTAAGGTCTTTCATCACATACTCCGCCATCGGGCTTCGGCAGATATTTCCGAGACAAACAAATAAGATCCTGGTCATGCCGGGTCGTTCTCCTTTTGGCTCACAAAAGCATAGCCGCCCTGCGTAGTGCGGATAAAGCTGCCGCAGCCGGCCAGCTTCTTTCGCAGATTGGAAACGGTATTTGCCACGACCTTTAAGGTGTCGTCACAGTTTTGTCCCCACACAGCACGGAAAAGCTTTTCTTTTGAGAAGATTTGTCCTTCGTGGGAGGCAAGCATCAGCAGCAAATCGAACTCCAGTCGTGTAAGGGAGACTTTTCTGCCGTTGCACGACACTTCGTGGGTCATTCCGTCCAGTGTAAGCCCCGGAAGAACCAACTTCTCCCATGAATCAATGGATATTTGCTCTGCCTCGATGTGCTCTCGTTCCAGAAGCATCCGGATCTTCTGCTCCAATTCCGGGTCAGGCTGTCGGGTTTTTATAACGATCATGGCAAACTCCTGCGTGTATTTTACTCTGCGGCGGTATCCATTTCCCGGAGCAGGTTTACCATCTCGATGGCACTGACTGCACAGTCATAGCCTTTATTACCTGCTTTGGTGCCTGCCCGCTCGATGGCCTGTTCGATGTTTTCGGTGGTCAGAACACCAAAGAGGACGGGAACCCCGCTTTCTAGCGAGACCGTGGCAATGCCTTTGGAAACCTCATTGCACACATAGTCGTAATGGCTGGTAGAACCGCGAATTACGGCACCAAGGCAGATTACAGCATCGTACTTTCCGCTTTTTGCCATTTTAGAGGCAACCAGTGGGATCTCAAAAGCACCTGGAACCCATGCAACATGAACATCAGCGTCCTGCACATCGTGCCGGAGCAGGCCATCCATTGCTCCGCTCAGAAGTTTGGACGTGATAAATTCGTTGAAGCGGGCAGCTACGATACCGACCTTGATGTTCTGAGAAACCAGCTTGCCTTCAAATGTTTTCATTTTTAAATACCTCTTTCGTTGTTAATATTCCAGAATATGTCCCATCCGTGCCTGCTTCGTTTTCAGGTAAAACAGGTCATACGGGGTCGCCGTCATCTGAATGGGTACGCGCTCGGAGATCTCCAGCCCAAACTCGGAGAGCTGATATACTTTGTCCGGGTTATTGGTAAGCAGGCGCAGGCTTTTTACGCCAAGTTCCCGGAGGATCTGTGCGCCGAGATAATACTCCCGTTCATCTCCATGGAACCCCAGAGCGAGATTGGCTTCCAGCGTATCCATGCCCTGCTCCTGAAGTTCATAGGCACGCAGCTTGTTGATCAGACCGATGCCCCGGCCTTCCTGCCGCATATAGAGCAGGATACCCCGGTCTTCTTTTTCGATCTGCGTCATGGCAGCGGCCAGCTGTTGGCCGCAGTCACAACGCAAAGAGCCAAATGTATCTCCTGTCAGGCATTCCGAGTGGACGCGGCACAGAATATCCTTTCCATCGCCAATCTCACCTTTTACCAGTGCAATGTGATGCTCTCCGTTCAGGCGGCTCACAAAACCATAAGCTCTGAAGGTGCCATACTTGGTGGGCAGGTTCACTGCCGTCACCTGATCGACCAGTTTATCGTGACACTTGCGGTACTCCTGTAAATCACGGATGGTGATGAATTTGATCTGGAAACGCTCTGCCAGCTTTGCCAGTTCAGTGGTGCGCATCATCGTGCCATCCTCCCGCATGATCTCGCAGCACAGGCCGCATTCTTTCAGCCCTGCCAGACGGCACAGGTCAACGGTTGCTTCCGTGTGACCGTTGCGCTCCAACACACCGTTCTTTTTTGCCAGAAGGGGGAACATATGGCCCGGTCTGCGGAAATCTTCTGCTTTTGCGTGATCGTCCACACAAGCCATCGCCGTAATGGAACGCTCTGCGGCAGAAATGCCCGTAGAAGTAGAAACGTGGTCGATGGACACCGTAAATGCCGTTTCATGGTTGTCGGTGTTATGTTGCACCATCTGCGGAAATTGCAGCTTCTGGACGAAAGCCTCGGACATCGGCATACAGATCAGACCTTTGCCGTGGGTCGCCATAAAGTTGACGTTTTCGGTGGTGGCAAATTCGGCAGCACAGATGAAGTCCCCCTCGTTTTCACGGTCGGGGTCATCCGTTACCAGAATGATTTTTCCTTGCTTCAGATCTTGCAAAGCTTCGGGAATGGTATTGAAGTTCATCGTAAACTCTCCTTAAAAGCCGCAGCGCAGCAGCATTTCTTTTGTGAGCGTGTTTTGCTTCGGTGTTTCTGATGGAAGCAGCCTCTCGATATATTTTCCAACAACATCGGTTTCCAAATTGACAAAATCCCCTTTGTGCCGTTGGTTCAGGTTCGTCTGACGGACGGTGTGCGGTATCGTGGACACGGAAAAGCCCGTAGGTTCCACCGCAGCCACGGTCAGGCTGATACCGTCTATTGTGATAGAGCCTTTTTCAACGACATAGCGAAGGATCGCAGGATCTGCATGAATGGTGTACCAGATGGCCGTATCGTCTTTTCGGATATTAGCAATGCGTCCGACGCCATCCACATGGCCTGCTACGATGTGTCCGCCAAAACGTCCGTTGGCCGGCATGGCACGTTCCAGATTGACAGCACTTCCAACGGTGAGCTGTGCAAGTGCAGAGCGGTTCAAGGTCTCGTGCATGACATCCGCAGCAAAGCTATCCGGGAAGAGCTGCCTGACGGTCAGACAGATGCCGTTGACGGCGATGCTGTCACCAATTCTGGTTTCTTCCAGAACCGTTTTTGCACGAACAGTCAGTACGGCAGAATGCTGTCCCCGATTGATGGATTTTATTGTTCCGACTTCTTCCACGATTCCGGTAAACACGGGTACTCCACCTCACTTTCGATCAGGAAATCTTTGCCAAGCTGTTCCAATCGGCTGTTCTTCAGGCGGAATGCAGCATCCGGAAGCGGGACACCTGCACCCTCAATGGGTGCTTTGGCATCCCTTCCTCCGAACAGCTTCGGGGCAATGTAAGCCTGTACCTGCTGCACGATGCCGCTTTCCAGTGCAGACCAGTTCAAGGTTCCGCCGCCTTCCAGCAGAATGCTGTCGATCTGCTCCTGCCCCAGCTGTTCCATCAGTTGCAGAAGATTCACATGACCGCAATGCGCTTCCAGACAAAGGACCCGGCACCCGGCCTGTTGATATGCCGCCTGCTTCTCCGGGTCGCCGCAGCAGGTCGCAAGAATGGTCGGAACCTGTTTGGCGGTCATGACCACCTGTGATTGCAGCGGTGTCCGCAAATGTGTATCACAGATGATCCGGACGGGATCACGGCCACCCTCTATCCGGCAGGTCAGCAGCGGGTCATCTGCTAGGATGGTTCCGACTCCCACCATAATGCCGCGGAATCGGTGTCGCTGCCGTTGAACATGATTCCGGGCAATTTCCCCGGTGATCCATTTGGAAGCGCCTGTGTATGTGGCGATTTTTCCGTCCATCGTCATGGCGTATTTCATGGAAACGAAGGGGCGTTTTGTGGTGATATAGTGGAAGAACACCTTGTTCAGCGCATCGCATTCCTCTTGCAGAACATTTTCGGTCACATCTATGCCGTGTGCGCGCAGGATTGCAATTCCTTTTCCAGCCACCAGCGGATTCGGGTCAGCAGAACCCACGACCACCCGGTGAATGCCCGCGTCCAGAATTGCATCCACGCAGGGCGGCTGCTTTCCGTAATGGCAGCACGGCTCCAATGTCACATACAGGGTCGCTCCCTGCGGATCTTCGGTGCAGGATGCCAGCGCATTGCGCTCCGCATGAGCCTGACCGTATCTCTGGTGCCAGCCCTGTCCGATGATCCTGCCCTCTTTTACGACCACGGCACCCACCATCGGGTTGGGAGACGTCCATCCGCAACCCTTTTTTGCAAGCTGCAAAGCCAGACGCATATACTCTTTGTCGTTCATCGTGTCGCCTCCAAAAGAAAAAGCCCTGAACAAAAACGTTCAGGGCAAGCCGAAAAGACACAAGGGACCCTTGTGCAAAAAAGAAAGCTCCAGAATGCAAACGCATCCCAGAGCAGCCTCCACAAGCGCAGAACCGTGCGGGCTCTGCGCTTGGTATCTTCTTTCATCCAGACTGTACTGTCGGCTTCGGAGTTTCACCGAATCATGCCTTACGGCTCGTGGGCTGTACCACCGGTAGGGAATCGCACCCTGCCCTGAAGATTTCTGATTCAATTACAGCGGCATTATAGCACGGCTTCTTTCGGATTGCAAGGGCATTCTGCAAACCGGGACGAAACCGGGATGAAGCGAATCGCTACAACAATAAAATCACATCGTCCGTAGGACAATGTGAACGGAGAATCCAAAGGGGCGCGGGTCGCCAGTGGCGACCTCAAAATGCGTTGCATTTTGAAGCGCTTGACCGAGCCGACAGGCGAGAGCAGCGCCCTTTGGCACACGACTTTGCTTGCAAAGTCTATTCCGAACAAGACGGTACGAATGGGAGGTGCTGGAAATGGCAGCAGAAAAGACCAAGGTCTACACATGAAGGTAGATACCACTGTCATTGAGCAGGAGATCGCCGCCTATGAGAAGCAGCTACGGCAGCACTACTCCACAAAATCCCGGCTTATGGAGGAGATCGACAGCCTTGACCCGGACGACCGGCACTTTATCGCCCGAAAATCTGACCTTGATGACCGCCTTTATAAGATGTACGATAAAACCGAAGAGGTGGAAAATGGACTGATGGATGCCCGGGCAAAGAAGCAGGCCATTGAAGCCGACAAAATCACAGGCGACAACATCTATAAGATCCTGATTTGCTTTGACAAGCTTTATGCCACCATGACCGAGGCGGAACGCCGCAGACTGGTGGAAATTTGATCGACGAGGTGCAGATCTACCCGGAACGCCAGCCTAATGGACAGTGGCTGAAGTCCGTCCGGTTCAAGCTGCCCATCATCGACCATGACCTTGAATTGAGTTTGGACAATCAGGATCGTGTCGAAGTCGTAGACGCTCTGATACCCCAGCGCCAGCAGCTTTTGTGCAGCATCCTTGCTGCGGCAGTAGATCAGCAGCGTCGCCTCCCTATCGGGCAGCGTCTCGGGCATTTCGCTCCCGATGCTCTCGTTGGGCACAAGGACGGCGTTTTCAATATGCCCGCCATCGTATTCCTCCCGGGTGCGGACATCCACCACCACGATCTCCTGCGAGATCATCATCTCATAGGCTTCCTCGGCGCTGATCTTATGATACGCCGCCTTGCCGGGAGCGTCCTCCTCTGTCGGCAACGGCTTCGTCCTTGGTTCCCCCGCAGCTCACCAGAAGCAGTGCAAGCACGGCGGCAAGTGCCGCGAAAAGCAATATCTGACGCATAATCAACCTCCAATGCAACTGTGTTTACTGCTGATACAGTTTATATTGAAATATAACAGATACAGTAAACTGTTACGGTACTTCGAGGCAACTTTTGGCGCA
>ENA-OQED01000738-OQED01000738.1-human-gut-metagenome-genome-assembly--contig:-NODE-738-length-12746-cov-1.072747_pt1 | contig 12746 bp, 11 predicted proteins | sample MGYA00242790_ERZ504625 | MGnify/ENA primary metagenome ERZ504625 (study PRJEB26092, sample SAMD00036345) | human gut metagenome | host: Homo sapiens | study: EMG produced TPA metagenomics assembly of...
CCTTCTGCCCGTGGCCTCAACGTACTCCCCCATGACGTCGTGGAGGCGCTGCAGCGTATACTTCTTGACGCCGGGCATGATCGCGTTTCTGGTCGACTGAATGGCGGAGTGAAGGGAGACGGCAAGCGTGAACTGCTCGGGCTCCTTGGAGAAGCGTCGAATCATGGGGATGACACCGCAGGTAGATACCGTGAGGTGACGAGCGCCGATTCCCGCGCCTCGGGAGAGTTCAGCATGCGGAGGGCCTTGATGACCTCATCGTAGTTATTGAAGGGCTCGCCCTGGCCCATCATCACAACGCTTGAGGCGCGCGTCTGGAAGTCCTCGCTCACATGCATGACCTGGTCATAGATTTCGGTAGCCTTGAGGGAACGGGTGAACCCGCCCTGTCCGGTGGCGCAGAAGACGCAGCCCATGCGGCAGCCCGCCTGAGTGGAGACGCACACGGCAAGGCGGTTCCTCGTGGGCATGCCGACGCACTCGGCCTGGGTGCCATCGGAGTAGCGCAGCAGGTACTTCCTGCTTCCGTCGCTTGAAACCTGGCGCGCGACCTCGCTGGTGCCACCAAGCGTGCAGCGAGCAGAGAGGTCGGCGCGCAGGGCCGCGGGAACGTTCGTCATCTCCTGGAAGTCGGAGACGTTGTGCTTCCAGACCCAATCCTCGACCTGCTTGGCGCGAAATTTGGGATACCCGAGCTGCTCCATAAGATCAACGAGCTGCTCGTGGGAAAGCGTTCTGAGGTCAACCTTGCGGCTGCTCGACTCTGTATCATGGATAGACATGTCGCGGCCTTTCTGCCGTGATGTTGAATGGATTGCACGTCAGACGTGCGGTTACGAGTGTATCGCAGCGTTTGAGCGCGTGTTCGCAGGCAATGTGTGTGTCGAGAAAGGTTGGACCATGGCCGACGTAACGAACTGCAAGGTAGCCGTTCTGTGTGGCGGCTGGTCTGATGAGCGAGAAGTGTCGCTCACCAGCGGAAGGGCAAGTGCCCAGGCGCTGCTCGAAGCTGGATTTGCCAAGGTAGACACCTACGACATCGCAGATCGCGAGTTTGTCCACGCCATTGCGGACGGCGGCTACGACGTGGCGTTCGTGGCACTGCACGGCCGGTATGGAGAGGACGGATGCGTGCAGGGTTTCCTGGAGCTTCTCGGCATTCCCTACACATGCTCCGGTGTGCTTGCGAGCGCCCTTGCCACGGACAAAGCGATGGCGAAGGATATCTATCGCGAACACGGGATTCCCACGCCCAAGGAGGTCTGCCTCTACAAGGGCGAAGGGTACGATGTCGTTGACCTTGTCGGGCGTGTGGGGCTCCCGGCGTTCGTGAAGCCCGTCTCGAGTGGGTCGAGCTACGGCATCACGCGCGTGACCGAGGCGTCCGAGCTGCCCTGCCGCCATCGAGGAAGCGTTCTGCTTCGATACGCGCGTACTCGTCGAGGCGGCGGTTGTGGGCACCGAGATTACCGTGCCCGTGCTGGGAAACGAGGACGTCCGTGCGCTCGAGGCCATCGAGGTCCGCTATGACACCGACTTCTACGACCTGTCCGTGAAGTACGACGACCCCTCGAAGCACCACGTGATTCCCCCGGAGCTTCCCACGGACGTGGTCGAAAGGGCCAAGGAGCTTGCATGCATGGCGCACCGTGCGCTCGGGTGCTCGGGAACGTCTCGAAGCGACTTCATGGTTGACGCGGACGGCGTGCCCTACACCATCGAGACGAACGTCATTCCGGGTATGACGCCGCAGTCGCTTCTTCCTGACGCGGCGTCCCGTGCCGGAATGGGCTTTCCCCAGCTGTGCCGCAAGCTCGTGGAGCTGGCCCTTGAGCGCGGTTCGAGAACAACCAAGAGGACGAATGACTAGATGGGCAATGATCGCAAGGAAAGAGAGAGCGTGGCAGTGAGCGAAGACAACGGCGCGGAGAGGGACTACCTGGGAGAGATCCTGCTTCCAGATACCCCCGCCGAGGTGGAGCAGGCATACAGGTCGCTCGCCGAGCGCGCAAGGACCCAGGAGTTTGGCCTCATCGAGGATGACGTGGTCGTTCTCGACACAGAGACGACGGGGCTGTCCTTCTCCGAGTGCCAGCTGACCGAGATAGCCGCCGTTCGCCTGCGCGGGCGCGAGGTCGTCGACACGTTCCGAACGTTCGTGAACCCCGGTATGCCCATCCCCAAGAACATCCAGGCACTCACCAACATCACGGACCTGGATGTTGCGACTGCGCCTAGCCCGAGGGAGGCGGTGGCCCAGCTTGCCGACTTCGTAGCCGGCGCGCCGGTGCTTGCCCATAACGCAACGTTCGACCGCACGTTCATCGAGCGGGTGCCTGGCGGGCACGAGGTGAGCGACCTGTGGGTCGATACCCTCGCTCTATCCAGGATTGCCCTGCCGAGGCTCTCCACGCACAAGCTCCAAGACATGGCGGAGGCCTTCGGATGTGCCAGCGTCTCGCACCGTGCCCTGGATGACGTACATGCCCTGGCCGGCATGTGGCGCGTCATCCTCTGTGCCCTGAGCGACCTGCCTGCCGGGCTGCTCGTGACGCTTGCGAACATGCATCCGGATGTTGAGTGGGCCTACCGCCCCATCATCTCCTACCTGACGCTTGCGGAGCCGGACGCCACGTTCTCGCTTGCCGCCGAGCGCAAGAGGCTCCTCTCCTCTGCGCCCGCCTCTCCGCGACCGGACGTGGACGAACTTGCGACGGACGCCCGCGCGCCATCGGCCGATGAGATCAGGGCCGCGTTTGAGCCCGGTGGTCTGACGTCGAGGATGTATGAGTCGTTCGAGCCGCGCCCGAGCCAGGCACAGATGGCGGAGGAGGTGCGCTCGGCGCTCGCCACGTCGACGATGCGTGCCATCGAGGCGGGCACCGGGGTGGGCAAGTCGGTGGCCTACCTGCTTCCCCTCGCCGAGTATGCAAAGCTCAACAAGGTTACCTGTGGCGTTGCCACGAAGACGAATGCGCTTACGGACCAGCTTGTCTCGCATGAGCTTCCGGCGCTTGCCAAGGTGCTTCCCGGTGGCCTCTCATATGCCTGCCTGAAGGGGTATGACCACTATCCCTGCCTGTATCGTCTGAACAGAAGCGTCGACGCGGAGCTTCCGCTCGATGACGTGGCGAGCAACGGCCGCTCGAGAAACACCATGGCCTCCGACATGCTCACGGCCATCGCCGTCACCTACGCCTATGCGTGTCAGTCCGTCGAAGGCGACGTTGATGCGCTCGGCATACGCTGGGGAAGCGTGCCGAGAAGCCTGCTCACCGTCACGCACAAGGAGTGCAAGCGCAGGGAGTGCCCGTTCTACCCAAACCTCTGCATGCTCCATGGTGCCCGTCGCCGTGCGGCCGCGGCCGACATCGTGGTGACGAACCACTCGCTGCTGCTGAGAAACGTCGAGGCAGACGGTGCGATTCTCCCGCCCGTGAGGAACTGGGTCGTTGACGAGGCCCACTCGTTTGAGGCCGAGGCCCGTAGGCAGTGGGCGCTCGAGGTGTCTGCCGAGCGCGCGCGGACGCTGTTCGAGACGCTTGGGGGGTCCAAGTCCGGTGCCATTGGTGCCGCGTCTGCGTTCGCAGCCTCGAGCGAGGCGGCGACTCCCGCATGCGGTCTTCTCGCAAAGGCGGCAAACTCCGTGGCCACCGCGATGATCTCGTCGGCCAACTTCTTCGATGCCGTGCGAGCGCTCAGTGCGCTTGCCCCCAGGAGCGGTGGCTATGACATGGTCACGCTTTGGCTGGGCGAGGAGGCGCGCTCGAGCGACGAGTGGGCTGCCGTGGGGACCGCGGGAAAGGAGCTCGTGGATCGCCTTGCCGCCGCGCGCCACGATCTCGACGGAGCCCACAAGATCCTTGCCGAGAGGAACTCGGATGACGCAGCGCCAAGTAATCCCTCGACCTCGCTTCTCGAGGATGCCTGCCGAGAGCTTGGCGAGTTCATTGACGCCTGTGCCACGATCATTGAGGCGGTGGATGACTCCTACGTCTTCTACGCCGAGCTGCCCCAGGCCAAGCGCCGCATCGGTCAGGAGCGACTCGTTGCCGAGAAGCTCGATATTGGCGCCGAGCTCGCCGACAGGTGGTATCCGGAGATGCGAAGCGTCACGTTCAGCTCCGCGACCATGAGCGTCGATGGTGACTTCTCGCACTTCAACGGGTCAAGCGGGCTGTCGCTGCTCAAGGAGGGGAGGCATCGCGAGGTGTCGCTCCCCTCTGGCTATGACTACGACCGGAACATGAGTGCCATTGCGGTGAGGGACCTGCCGGACCCGCGCGACAGGGGTTATCTCGACGCCCTTGTTGACCTGCTGTTTGACGTGCACGTGTCCATGGGCGGCTCGGTATTGACGCTGTTTACGAACAGGCGGGAGATGGAGCTTGCGCACGCGGCCCTCGAGCCAAGACTCGCTGCACGTGGCCTGAGCGTGGCCATGCAGGAGCGCGGCTCCTCGGTGAGACGTCTGAGCAGGAGGTTCGTGGAAGATCGTGACCTCTCGCTCATGGCGCTGAAGTCCTTCTGGGAGGGGTTCGATGCTGCCGGCGACACGCTTCGCTGCGTCGTGATTCCCAAGCTGCCGTTCTCCAGCCCGAGGACCCGCTTGTCCAGGAGCGCTCTGCCCGCGACCGAGCGGCCTGGCGACGCTGGAGCCTCCCCGAGGCCGTCCTCGAGGTCAAGCAGGCGGCGGGCCGCCTCATCAGAACGTCGACGGATGCGGGAGTGCTCGTCCTTGCCGACAGCCGCGTGTGCACGAAGGGCTATGGCAAGGTGTTCCTCAACTCGATGCCGACGAAGAGCGTGTCGACGTTGGGTGCCGACATGGTTGGCCGCTATCTGGAGTCATGGCGCGAGAGCCACTGAGGGAAAGAGTGTGATGCGCGGGGTCGTACGGACAACAGGTTCGTGCGGCCCCGTCGTATGACTCGACATGTATGGAGCACCGCGCTAGATGCAGCCCTGTCTCCGCGCGTGCTCGAGGTCCCTCCTGACTATCTCGGTGATGGCGTGGCTGATTCTCTCGTCCTCGAAGGATATGGAGCCCATGAGGGGGATGAGATGCCTGGGGAGCCAGCTGCCAGGCGTGGAGTGCTCGCCGTCTTGGTAGTAGGGAATGGAGACGACGATGCCGTCGGCTGTCTCCTCGAGCCGCGCCTCGTTGAGTGCGAGAAGCTCGTGGGCGGTGTCCATGTCTGCGCAGGTGATCATGACCCGGTTTCCGTCATCTGCGTCTATGCTCGAGATGATGGCCACGGCAGTCTGCTCGCTCAGCTCGGTATCCCCCATGTTCCTCGCAACAAAGGTGCGCGCGGCTTTCCTGTCGAGGTCATAGGCGTCGACCTGCCAGGTTCCGTTGAAGAGACGCAGGGCCAAGGGGACAACGTGCCTCTGCTCGCTCGTGCGGTTTCCAGTTCGGTTCTTGCTGGCGTATGAGAAGGTGACGACGGGTTGCCTGACCTTGTTTCTGGTCTCGCGGTCGTCGCTGGTGGAATCCTCCTTCTGCACGCCGCGAGCGCGGACGATGGAGGTGGCGCACACCTCGAGCGCGTGCAGCTCACCGTCTGTGGTCATGCGCTCTTGGATGGATGCCGGGTGACGATACCCCTTGGGATAGACGGCCCTCTCAAGCGCGGCTCTGCGCTCGTCATCTCGGGGGATACCGAGCCGGTCGAGCGCCTCGCAGTAATCGTTTGCCTGCTCGGTTGTGAGCCTTGGCCTCTTGGCAAGCAGGGGCGACCCGTCTCCGATGCGCCGCAGCCTGCCGGCGTAGGCGTTTTCCACGACAAAGACGGCCTCGGCATCGACGTCGCTGGGCTCGGTGAGCGTTGCGAGAGCCTTGTTTACGCTGTCCTTATCGAGCGACAGGACCTCCATGAGGTCCCTTCTGCCCGAGACGGCACCGCATCTGGCAAAGGCAAGAAGAATGTTGAGGTCATCCTCGAAACAGTGCTCCGGCGGTCTTCCCGGACCATGTGAGGCCTTGCTTGGCTTCATCATTTCCGCCTCGCCTCCTCGAGGATTTGCCTTCCATGTGTCAACGAGCGACTGGGGCCTGAGCGGGATGAGCCCGTTCTCGATGGCCCATTTGGCCGCGGCCTCCTCGTTGCACATCTCGCAGGGCCAGATGACGCTTCCTCCACGTCTCCTTACGGTCTCATCCTGGTTGCGGGCCCTCGTGACGCCGGGCGCCGTCTTGACGGCGCTTGGGGGAATGTAGAAGTAGGCCTTCTGCCTGTTCTCCTCGGGTCCGATCTCGAAGGGGAGCTTTTTGTAATCGTCTACGGAGAAGTCTGCGGGAATCACGTAGGTTTGCTCGTCTTTTGCGAGTGCGGCGCCTTTAACGCGCGAGAGGTTGTAGATTCTGAGGTCCCATGCCTTCTCACCTGCGCCTTCCTTTTGGCGGTAGCCAACCACGAAGGTGAAGCCAGCGAGCGAGAAGATGCCGTAGGTCCTGAAGAGCCTCGTGGCCGACTTGCTCTCGGCCTTGGCCTGATAGTCAACTTGGACTGGGGTCCGCGTGCGGAGGCCCTCCTCGAAGCAGGAGAGAACCTCTGGGCTGCAGGTGAGGTCCGGAATTGCGCGGATGCCTGTGCCTGCGCCCGTGGAGAGAGAGGACCGGACGATTGCGCCGCCGAGTGTGCCGGGGTCGCTCGTTCCGGGCTCGGTCAGAAGACCCCGTGCCATTGTCGCGACCACGCGCGAGTACTCGTCAACCTCGTCGGTCATGTCGCTGACGAGCGATGAGGGGTCTAACTGCCAGTAGGTCTTGTTGCCCCTTCTCGAGGAGGTGAGCTCGAGACCCTCTTCCCTGAGAGCAGCGAGGTCGCGTCCGAATGTCTTGTGGTGTGACGAAGGCTGATTCCCCGGAATATCTTGTCGTTCTTGAGCTCGGACGGGCTCAAGGCGGCGCCGCCGAGAAACCTCAGGGCCAGGTCGATTTGCTTGCCGTCCCTGAGGGGGAGTTTGCTGTTTGAGGAGCGCTTTGCCATGCCGATCCCTGGCCTCTCGTGGGGCGAAGACTGCAGCTGGAACAGTGGTGGCCAATGACTGTGTGATCTCTCCGACCCTGATTATGAATCTTTGGACCTGTGGGAGTCAGCAATTATTGCCCGCTATTTTCGAGTCATCGTCATGGTGCTCAGTTCGCGATTTTGCTGGGCAGACGTATACTCTCTAGTACGACTGCAAGTAGCGACTCTGTCGCTATTCGGAAGGTGAACGGATGAGCATCACTAAGGATTACCTCGAGCGCCTCGACACCGAGGTTGGCATAGCGCCTGCTGGCAGCCAGGAGGAGCTTGACTGCGCCCATGTCCTTGCCGAGGAGTTCTCTGCACATGGGCTCAAGACCGAGCTTCAGGATTTCTCTGCTCCCTCTCTTGGGTATGTGCCCTATGGCGTGGCGCTCGTCCTGCTGTTCGTTGGCCTTCTCCTGATGGGCGTGGGCAACATGGCGGCGACGATCGTTGGCCTCATTCTTGTTGCCGCGATGCTCGCGCTGCTCTGGATGGTCTATACCGGCCGCGATGTCATTGGAAAGTTTGGCCCCTCCGCTCACAGCCAGAACGTCATTGCCGTCCGAGAGGCCGAGGTGGACCCCTCGGAGCGCGAGCGTCCGATCGTCGTCGTTGCGCACTACGACACTGGCCGCCTTGACTTCCTCTCTCGTCCCGAGCTTGCGATGGCTAAGAAGTATTTGGCCTCCTATTCGATCTACCTTGCCGCCGCCGTTGCCGTCTGTGCTCTGATTCAGCTTCTTGGCTTCATTCCCGAGCCCGCCCGCCGGACGTTTTGGGTCATTGGCCTTGTTGCCTGCCTCCCACTTCTCGTCTGGGGCGTCTCGCTTATCGCGAGCAAGTTCATGCCCTATGCCTCCGGCTCCGTTGACAACAAGTCCTCCGTTGCCGCCATGCTTGGCGTGATGGACCGTGTGACCCAGGGGGTCAAGGTTGAGAGGCCCGAGCGAGATGCCGCACAGGCCGCGCCCGAGAGCGTTTCTGAGCCCAAGAAGCGTGAGCCGGAGATGCGTCGCGAGGTCGAGGAGGTAATCGGAACGCGCCATGGCGAGAAGGTCATCCGTGAGCTTGGAATCCTTCCTGCCGAGTGCTCCATAACCTACATCGAGCCCGAGGTCCGCATGGTTCCCGTGGCCACCCCGATTGATGAGCCCCAGGTTACCCAGCCGCTCGACCAGGTTGATTCTCCTAGCGAGGACTCCCGAAGCGACGACGAGGCCTCGACCGCCTCTGATTCTGCCGCCGCAGACGCCGAGGTTGAGTCTGCCACCCAGCCTGTCTCTGATGAGTCGAGCGCGTCCCATGCTGACGATGCGGGTGTGACTTCCGAACTCCCCCTTGACGCCCCCTCTTCTGACGATGCCGCGGATGACACGCGACCCATGGCCGTGGTTGATGAGGCTCGCATCGACACTTCGGACGAGACCGCTGCGAACACTACCCTTGCCATGAGCGGCATCGACCTCTCCCAGCTTGAGGATGGAGAGAACGCCAACGAGGGTCCGCTGGTCGAGACGGATCACTCCGGCCTGTACACGATGGCCGATGAGGACGCCTCCGACATGGTGGCTGCCGGCCGTCCGGAGCGCCCACGTCCCAATGCCGTTGCCGACCCGACTGGGCCAAGAGCTCCTATAAGCCCACGCGTCGTGCGAACGTCTCGACGTCGCCGCCGCGCCGCTCTCTTTGATCTCCCCGATCCCAAGGTGTCTGGTCAGGATGGGCTCGGCCCCGCGTCCTCGCAGCTTCCCCCGCGCTCGCAAATGGCCCAGCGCCTTGCCGATGCGAGCCAGCAGGCCGTCGCTGCTCCATCGTCGGTTCGCATCGACAAGGCAGCTGCGGCGCCTGTCGTGCGTCAGAAGCCTGCCTCGCAGCCCGATGACATTGAGGTCCTGAGCGCCTCGCCCTCCCACGAGGCCGACGAGAAGCGCCACGGCCGTGGTCGCTTATCCGGGCTGTTTGGCAAGAGGCGTAAGCAGGAGGAGTCGATGTCCGAGTGGCTCGGCGTTGACGATGACTATGATGCCAAGAAGTCCGGCGAGAGCATTGGCTCTTGGGACAACTTTGGAGATGACTCCGGCAACGCCCATTGGAAGGGTGGGGCCGCGCTCAACATCAACCTTCGCAAGCTCAAGGACAAGCTGCCCTCCATCCCCGCGCGTGGGTCGGACGAGGACGCCGAGGACGAGGTTGAGCCTCAGGTCGATGAGGTCCAGAACGAGAATGATGTGCCCCTTGGCACCGATGACGCCTCCGGTCTCGATGCTGCCGCTAACGAGCAGACGCAGGCACCTCGGCATACGTTGAGGACGAGCGTCCCGTCTACAACGACGCTGCAATCTCTCCGACCGATCGTGCCCTGCGCGACAGCATTCTCGCTATGGGTGACGACGAGCTTCGTGCTCACGACATCTGGTTCGTTGCCACTGGCTCCTCCTCTCTGAACCACGCCGGCGCGTCTGCGTTCGTGGATGCCCACCGCAAGGATCTGCGTGGGGCGTTCGTCGTCAACCTCGAGTGCATTGGTGCTGGCGACCTCGCGCTGCTGACCCAGGAGGCTTTGGCGTGACGCGTCGCTCGGACCGCCGATTCCTGTCCCTTCTCGAGTCCGTGGCGGCAGACCTTCACCTTGGGGTCGACAAGGTTGCCAGGCCCTGGGCGAACACGGATGCGACGATGCTCATGCGCAAGCGCATGCGTGCCGTGACCCTTATGGGACTTGGCGCGGGAGACCTTCCTGCCTGCGCCCACACAGCAGAGGACGTTTCTGCCAACGTGAGCCCTGAGCGAGTCGAGGATGTCTGTGCGCTTGTGCTCGAGGCCATTCGCCGGGCCTAAGGGTCTGGGCTGACAAATACCAACAGCGTTCTCTCACGCTGGCCACCTTGCTGCGAGGCACAGGTGACCAGCGTGATTGCTTTCTCGGCGCGCCCGATGAGGGTGTTCGCGTCTGGGCTCAGGGAGTTGGCTTCGCCGGCAATCTCTCTGAGCATGCCCTGCAGCTTTGTCTGGCTCATGCGGAATCGCTGGATTGGCGCGAACTGCTTGTCGACAACGCGGGCGCAGAGCGGAGCATAGGTCTCGGTCCCATTCCTCGTCACGAGAGTCGCATTGCCGATTTGGTCGAACCTATCCTGCCTCCACGCGTCTGCGATGGGGGAGAACTGAAGCTGCGTCGTTCCTATGTGGTGGGCATAGATAATCCTGTGTGCATCGTGTGGCGTGCATCTTGCGTCGAGGTAGGGGCAGCCGGTACGCGTCTCTTCTCCCCAGAGGTCGTGGGTCAGGTAGAAGTCGGGGTCGTCCGAGCTTGCCTGTGCCACTGGGTAGTCGATGGTTGTCCCGCCGACCTTGATCCATGCGCTTGCCAGCGGCTCCATCTCGAACCGGCTGCTTTGGTCGTGTGGCTCCTCGTACGCCTCTTGGTCTTGTACCCGCCGTCTGAGCTGTTCGTAGCGTTGTTCCGGCGCAAAGTCTGCCGTGATTTCTCGGGCGCCGAGGGCGATGAGGCCGGCTCCCGCAACGAGGGCCAAGCCTATGGCAAGCGTCTCGACCCTCACGCCGCGGCGACAGCCTCTCGTCCGCCGCCGCGGTCGCGGGCTCATGATGCGGCTTCAAACGTATAGGTAATCTTGCAGAATTCCTCGGCAGAGCCGCTGGTTGCGGCCTTCTCTGCCAGCTTGCGCCAAGGTCCGTCTCCCGAGACGCTCGAGATCTTGACTTCAAGCCGCTTGCTCACATTGGCACCAATGAGTAGGGGAGATGCGGGTTTGTCTGCGCTCGACCAAGAGTGGACGATGGTGTCGCCGTCTCTCAGCTCGTAGGTGGCGTCCTGCGGTGTGCCGCTTGTCTCGATGTGTGTGGCGCGGCCGGGAACAACCGAGAGGTTCTCGATGGCGTAGTCCTCTGGCACGACGACGCTCCCGTCTGCCATGATCTTGCAGGGAAGCAGCGCCGGTACCCGTACCGAGATGACGGGCTCATGGCGCGAGGTGATCGTGAGATCTCCGCCAACATGGGAGAAGTCGCCATCCCAGCCCGCGAAGCGGTAACCGTCATGGCTCGGCTCCTGTGGCGCCTCGGCCGAGCTCCCGGCGTCTACCACCTGTTCCTTTAGGACCTCACCGGTGATGCCGTCTACGAACTTCACCTTCCAGATCTTCTGGAAGGAGGCCTCGATGCTGTGGTCTGAGGTCACGTTGGAGAACGTGTAGTCTTCTCGGGCCCCAACGCTGCCGCCGTCTACGAGGACGTCCTTGATGCGCCAACCATCATCGCGAAGACCCTGTAGCCTTCGACTCCGCCCGAGGACCACGAGAGATGCTCCGTTTGGGCTAATGGAGCCACCTTCGCCGGCCTTTGCTGAGATGGTGAATGGGATGTTAATCGTGAAGTCCCATCCCGAGGTTGTCTGGGCGCTGCCGCGGAATGTCGTCTCGGTTGACGTGATGCGGTGGATGCCGCCTCCTCGAACGGAAAACGTCGCCTCCTCCGAGATTGACTCGTGAAGATACGCCCTTGAGTTCCAGTCCTCTCCGATGAACGCGCACCTCGTGCCGTTGTCATAGAGCGTCTTGGTGGTGGTCCAGAAGATTCCACTGCTGGACGCCTTGTTGTACATGGTTGTCTTGACCGTGACGCTGACCGACCCGTCTGGGTTCGCCTGGGGAGAGATGTAGTAGGAGCACGTTTGGAGTATGTAGGTGGACTCGCTGCGCTTGACCTCGACCCAACTGCCAATCTGAGACGTCTGGGCTGTGAGCAGAGACATCCTGCTGATGCCTCGCGATTGCTCTTGAGGCAAGGTGACGACGATGTCGCCGCCAAAGGATTCGATGTCGTCGGCAAACGCGGTTGTGGGACTCAGTACGAGCGTGCTCGCGGCCATTCCCGCGAGCAAAAGCGTGCGAGCTCGTCTGAGGGGCGTGGTGCTAGCCATATCTCCTCCTTGCAAGCATCAAGGCGACAACGGCGAGGCAGATGATGGCGCAACCGCCGACGATGAGCCACCAGGCCTGGTCTCCCACACCGGTTTGCGCGAGCACGCTGGCCAGGTTTGGCGCATCTTGCTCCAGCCTACGAATGGTTACCTCCGTGCTCCCATCAGAGGCTACGGCCCGACAGGGTGCCAGCCCCGTGCCGAGTGCGCTCAGGATGGCGACCCGGCTGACCGCAAGCCTGGTGCTCATGAGAGACCACCGTCTGCCGGGGCTCCGTTCTGGACCGCCGCATGCGCGCCGGGGGCAACCGTGAAGGTGACGGTTCCGATGTGAACAGGCGAGCTGATGTCCTGCGTGACCCTCCCAACGTTGCCCGCCGTCTCAAGAAGGATGTCGTCTGTGCTGCTGTCATCGCTGTAGTAGGTCATGTTCCAGAGGGGGTCGGTAATGGCCGTGCCGGTTTCGGCTGCGGCGGCGGAGGCTCGGAGCATGGAGCCCTTGGGACCAAGCAGCCAGTCGATGGAGTTGTCGGCTCCGTTGACGTCGGATGAGTGGCTCCAACCGTTCTCGCTGCTGACCTTGACGTTGGTCACCTTGAGGCCAAAGGCGGAGAGGTTCTCGATCTTTGTGGCCTCCGGGCTGGGACCGGTGAGGGTCCCGTCGCTCGCCGCCACGAACGGAATGACGGTCGGGACCCTGAACCTGAGGTTGGCATCGCTTGCGACCACGGTCACGAGCGTCGTATTCTCGCCCACGCGCCCGCCTTCCTCGGCGAGCGCCGCGG
>ENA-OQED01000740-OQED01000740.1-human-gut-metagenome-genome-assembly--contig:-NODE-740-length-12693-cov-1.222664_pt1 | contig 12693 bp, 8 predicted proteins | sample MGYA00242790_ERZ504625 | MGnify/ENA primary metagenome ERZ504625 (study PRJEB26092, sample SAMD00036345) | human gut metagenome | host: Homo sapiens | study: EMG produced TPA metagenomics assembly of...
CAGACGGCTCGCCGTCGGTGCGCCCCAGCGTGTATGACCGATGCCCACATTGCCCTCCGGTCTGCCCTCACGCTCCATTTTGTCCTCCAGGTCTTTCAGTCTGCCCTTGGACTTGGCTACAGCGATCTTTCCATCCTGGAACACGGCGATACCGGCGGAGTCATAGCCACGGTATTCCAGCTTGCTCAGTCCGTTTATCAAAACGTCTGTGCAGTTCCGCTTTCCTACATATCCAACAATTCCACACATATTCTGTGCCTCACTTTCATTCAATCACAAGCCAGAGCCATGGCTCTGACACTACATACTATAGATTATACCATAAAGGCGTAGGAAATGCAACTGATTTTTTAGTGAAAATTACGTGATATGGGTTTATGGAACAAAGGATTTCGCAGCACAATCTGCAATTTTCACAGAGGGACAGCGTCGGCGCATCCCACGACATTCCGGAAAAAATCCCCCGGATTTTCTGAAAAATCTGCGAATCCGGTTGCAGTCTGCCGAAAAATATGATATACTGAAAAAGATAACACCTTGTCATTGTAGAGACAAGCCGAACTACACACCCAACGAAAAGAGGTAATGCCCGTCATGAATCAAAAGCAAGATATGATAGATACCGAAGAGACCATGCCTCCCCGAGCCGGATGCCGCACTGCTCCCCTATATGGAAAAGCTCTATCCCCTCACCTTTGCCCTCAAGCAGCACAAGCCGTGGAAAACCATCTACGAATACGAGGCGTTCGCCGTCCGTCTGCCCGACGGCACGCCTGCCTGCTGTCTGCTGACCGGCATGGAGGGAGACTTTATCTCGCTGTCTGTCTATTCCGGCGAAACGGGCTGGAATAACATCCACAAGTTCTGGGAAACACCGGACGGACTGGACAAAACACAGGAAAATTACCAGGAACTGATGATGTCCCAGTCCTGTCTCCAGGTCGTATTCTGCTGCAAGGATGACCTGGCAGCTGCCGAGGTGGAAAGTCTCCGCCGCTATGCCAAGGAAAACGGCATCACCTTCCGTGGAAAGAACGCCTACTTCTGTTTCCGCAGCGCCAAGCCCTATCATGCCACCTGGTTCCTGGAAAATGAGACGCAGGCGGACATCCTGGAGACGGCGCTCCACGCTGCACTGGACATTGCCGCACAGCTGGAACAGGGCAAGACCAAACAGGAACTGGGGCTGCTCCCCTATTCCGCTGTCCTGCCCCTGTATGTTCCCACTGCGGACGGCGCAGTCTGGGAGACGCTGGAGATTCCGGAAGAGACAGAAGTCACTCTGGCAGAGCCGCACCTGGACGCTGCCATGCAGCAGAAACTGCGCCGGATGAAAAAAGGCGGCGGCAAGTGGGAGTGCCAGCTGTTCCCGTTCCCGGACCCGGTTCGTGCCAGAGAGGGCGCACCGTTTTCCCGTTCCTCATGCTGATCCTGGACACCAAGCGGGACCAGCTCCTGCCGCAGCAGCCTTTGCAATACAACGATGCCGTCCTCCAGCAGGCACTGGACGGCTTTGTCCAGGCAGTCATCGACTACGGCCGCTGCCCGAAGAGCATCGCCGTCTGCGACAAGCGCACCGAGGCGGCGCTCTCCGGAATGTGCCGCAGCTGCGGGATCCTCCTGCTGCGCACCACACGCTTTGCCATGCTGGACGAGGCGAAAGCGTCGTTTCTGGATGACGTGAACCCAAAGGAAGAAGGCGGCGCAACGCTGGAAGAGGTCGTGGCTCTGCTGGAACAAATGCCGGACGGCGAACTGGCAAATCTCCCGAAAGAAAGCATCCAGATGATGCTGGAAGAAAAGATCCCGGAAAAGCTGCGCAAGCGGCTGAAAACTGCACTGGAGGCGAAGTAATCCTATGAGCGAAACCATTTACCGAGTTCTGCACATCTTTGAAAGCGACTACGGCTGTGAGGAACACAGCGAACCGATGGTAGACGTAGTTCTGGAATCGCCGGACGGCAGACGCAGCACCATTCCCTATTCCGATGCCCGGCTGTATGCCTGGACATCTTCGAGGGTGACAGCGTGACCCTGCACCAGGGACAGCTGAAAAAGGTGCATTTCCAGGGAGAAAACGCATGACCGAAGTCGAAGTACAGCAGCGTGCCAAGCGATATCTGGACTGCCTGGTACAAGGCATCAATCCCCTGGACGGCACAGTCATCCCGGAAGGAGACACCGTCCGGCAGGTACGCATTGCCAGGTGCCTGCAATATGTCTCCGGCATCCTGGAACAGGTGATCGAGAACCACGGCGAAGTACAGCGTGTCAAGAAAAAGCGTTCCGAACGCCTGCCGTTTTCGCTGACGCCGGAACAGCTGCTCTCTCTGAAACCAGAGCCACAGCCAGTAAGCATTTCTGAGATCGTACAGAAGTGCAATGCCATGATCGATGAATACACCATGTGCAGGCTGAAAACCACCACCCTCACCAAATGGCTGGTGCGTGCCGGTTTTCTGGAAGAGATCTCCGTCGGCGAGAACCGTCACCGGAAAATCCCCACTGCAAACGGCACTGCCCTGGGCATTGCGGAGAAAACCGTACAGAGCTTTGATCGTACTTATACGGTAGTGACATATTCGTCCCGTGCCCAGGAGTTTCTCTTCGAGAATCTCGAAATGATGCTGGAAGAAAACGACTAGCACATTACCATTATAATAAGACAAAAACCGCCTCCGGCCGGGAATCACTCCCGATCAGAGGCGGTTTCATTTAATGATCTTTTTTGGTCTGTTCCGCAGAAACTGTTTTCGCCTGTTCCTTTGCCGCTTTCAGCTTTTTCAAGCTGGGCTGCATGACCAGAAAGGCAGTGACACCGCAGGACACGGTGAATACCACCAGAACGATCACGATCTGCTTTGTCTTTCCGCTGTCCTTTGCATTGTCCGAGGACTGCGACTCCGCCGCAGTGGTCTGCGGTGCGGCAGTTTCAGCCGCCGCTGCCGGAATCGTCCAGAGACTGCCCAGCAGAAACAGTGTTCCCAGCAGAACGCAAAGGCGTCTTTTCCAACGCTGCCGCATGGATTTAGCCCAGTGTGGACGGCATTGTCGCAGACGACATTGCTGCGCTGTTGTGTTCCAGATATGCGTCATTCTTGACGATCTTGACGTTGTTGTAAACGTCCATACCAGTACCAGCCGGAATCAGCTTACCGATAATAACATTTTCCTTCAGACCATACAGATAGTCGCTCTTGCCACGGATTGCGGCATCGGTCAGCGCCTTTGTGGTCTCCTGGAAGGATGCAGCAGACAGGAAGCTGTCGGAGCTGGAGGATGCCTTGGTAATACCCTGGAGCATCGGCTCTACGGTAACCAGAGAAACCTCGGTCTCACCGTTGTCGATGCGCTCCTGGAGTGCATCGTTGACTTCCATGATCTTGCGGCGGTCGACCATTGTACCCGGGAGCAGATAGCTGCTGCCGGAATCGTCTACCTTCACCTTGCGGAGCATCTGGCGTACAATAACTTCGATGTGCTTATCGTTGATATCTACACCCTGGAGGCGGTAAACCTTCTGTACTTCGCTGATGATATAATCCTGTACTGCCTGAACACCCAGAATATTCAGGATGTCGCCCGGGAATACGTTACCCTCTGTCATGCGGGTACCCTTCTTGATGTATTCGCCTTCACGAACACGGATCTTGAAGTTATAGTGGATCGGATAAGATTCCGACTCGCCGGTCTCATCGTTGGTAACGATGATGGTACGTGCGGTCTTGATCTCTTCGATGTGTACCACGCCGTCGATGCGGGACAGAACGGATGCGTTCTTCGGGTGACGGCTCTCGAACAGTTCCTGACACGAGGCAGACCCTGTGTGATATCTTCTGCCGATGCGATACCGCCGGTATGGAAGGTACGCATGGTCAGCTGTGTACCCGGCTCACCGATGGACTGTGCGGCGATAACGCCGACTGCCTCACCGACAGATACCAGGTTGCCGTGTGCCAGGTTTGCGCCATAGCACTTTGCGCAGACACCCTGTCTTGCACGGCACATGAGGACGGAACGAATCTTGATACGCTCTACGCCGCAGTCCACAACCTTCTGTGCGTCTGCCTCGGTGAGCATCTTGTTTTTGGAGATGATGAGTTCGCCGGTCTGCGGATCACGCAGATCGTCTACCAGATAACGGCCGACCAGACGCTCGGACAGCTTTTCGATCAGCTCGTTGCCATTGCGGATCTCGTAGATCTCCAGACCGTCGGTTGCGCCGCAGTCCTGTTCCCGGATGATGACATCCTGAGAAACGTCTACCAGACGACGGGTCAGATAACCAGAGTCGGCGGTACGCAGTGCCGTATCTGCCAGACCCTTACGGGCGCCACGGGAGGAGATGAAGTATTCCAGGATATTCAGACCCTCACGATAGTTGGAACGAATCGGCATTTCGATGGTCGCACCGGAAGTATTGGCGATCAGACCACGCATACCAGCCAGCTGACGAATCTGAGAGATACTACCACGGGCACCGGAGTCCGCCATCATGAAGATGGGGTTGTACCGATCCAGACCGTTCTGCAGTGCGGTGGTAACGTCGTTGGTTGCCTTGTTCCAGATCTCGATGAACCGCTTGGACTTTTCCGCAGCGGAGATATAACCATACTCGTATTCCGAGGTGATCTCATCGACCTGTGCATCTGCGGCGTTGACGATATCCCATTTTTCCTTCGGGATGATGGCGTCGCAGACAGCAACGGTGATGGCTGCCTTGGTGGAATACTTGAATCCGGTTGCCTTGATCTTATCCAGCACTTCCGAAGTGGTGGTAGTGCCGTGGATCTTGATGCAGCGGTCAATGATCTGACCCAGCTGCTTTTTGCCGACCAGGAATGTGATTTCCAGATCGAACTGCTTGTCGGAATTGGTACGGTCTACATAACCCAGATTCTGGGGGATATTTTCGTTGAAGATCAGACGGCCGACGGTGCAGTCGATGATCTTGGATACCCGCTTTTCGCCGATATCCTTGGTGATGCGGACTTTGATCTTCGCATGGATGGAACGTCGCCTTCCTGATATGCCATCAGTGCCTCGTTTACATCACGGAATACCTTGCCCTCGCCCTTTTCGCCGTCTTTTTCCATGGTCAGATAGTACGAACCCAGAACCATATCCTGTGTCGGTACGGCTACCGGACGTCCGTCAGACGGTTTCAGCAGGTTGTTGGCAGCCAGCATCAGGAAACGTGCCTCAGCCTGTGCCTCAGCGGACAGCGGCAGATGCACTGCCATCTGGTCGCCGTCGAAGTCGGCGTTGAATGCGGAGCATACCAGCGGATGCAGTTTCAGCGCACGGCCCTCTACCAGAACCGGCTCGAATGCCTGGATACCCAGACGGTGCAGCGTAGGCGCACGGTTCAGCAGAACCGGATGATCGTGGATGACATTTTCCAGCGCATCCCATACTTCCGCAGACGCACGGTCTACCATCTTTCTTGCGCTCTTGATGTTTGCAATGACCTTGGTGTCCACCAAACGTTTCAGCACGAACGGCTTGAACAGTTCCAGCGCCATTTCCTTCGGCAGACCGCACTGATACATTTTCAGCTCCGGTCCGACAACGATTACAGAACGACCGGAATAGTCAACACGCTTACCCAGCAGGTTCTGACGGAAACGTCCCTGCTTACCTTTCAGCATATCCGACAGGGACTTCAGCGCACGGTTGTTCGGACCGGTGACCGGTCTGCCGTGTCTGCCGTTGTCGATAAGGGCATCGACTGCCTCCTGGAGCATACGCTTTTCATTGCGGACAATGATCTCCGGTGCATCCAGTTCCAGCATACGTTTCAGACGATTGTTACGGTTGATGACCCGGCGATACAGATCGTTCAGGTCAGATGTGGCATATCTGCCGCCGTCCAGCATGACCATCGGGCGCAGATCCGGCGGAATGACCGGAACAACGTCCATAATCATCCATTCCGGACGGTTGCCGGACTGACGGAATGCCTCTACGATCTCCAGGCGTTTCAGCAGCTTGACACGCTTCTGACCGGATGCCAGACCTGCCAGCTCTGTTTTCAGTTCTGCTGCCAGTTCATCCAGGTCGATCTCTTTCAGCAGTTTCTGGATCGCCTCAGCGCCCATGCCTGCCTCAAATTCGTCGCCGTACTTTTCCCGATATGCGTGATATTCCTTATCGGTCAGCAGCTGTTTCGGCACCAGTTCTGTGTTGCCCGGATCCAGGACAATGAACTTAGTGAAGTACAGCACTTCTTCCAGACGTTTCTGGGAGATCTCCAGCATCTGTCCGATACGGGACGGAGTACCCTTAAAGTACCAGATGTGAGAGACCGGCGCTGCCAGCTCGATGTGACCCATACGCTCACGGCGTACCTTTGCACGGGTGACTTCTACGCCGCAGCGGTCGCAGATCTTACCCTTAAAGCGAATCTTCTTAAACTTACCGCAGTGGCACTCCCAGTCCTTTGTCGGTCCGAAAATGCGCTCACAGTACAGACCGTCACGCTCCGGCTTTTGGGTACGATAGTTGATGGTCTCCGGGCGCTCTACTGCACCATAGGACCACTCCCGGATGCGATCCGGCGAAGCAAGACAAATCTTAATAGATTCAAAAGTGTTAAATTCCAAACCGTTACCTCCTAATATCAACGAGGAAACAGGAGAAGCGAACGCAGTTTCGTCCGCTGCCTGTCTGTTGGTGTATCTCTATAGAAATCCGATCTTTTTCCGGGCGTTTCCACACCCATGAAAAGCAGATGATTACATCAGATCGTCGTCATCCAGGTCATCATCCAGACCGAAATCATCGCCGAGGAGATCGTCGTCATCGTCCTCATCCATAGCGCTGGTCTGACTGCCGCCCAGGCTGCTGCCCAGGAGGTCATCGTCGTCCGGATTGCCTTCCTTAAAGGAGAGACCTGCGTCTTCCATATCCTTATCCACGCCCTCATACAGCATGGTATCCTCTGCATCGTCTGCAAAGCTTACCGGCTGCGGAATGATTGCCTCGTCCTCTTCGAAGTTGGACTTGAGGTCGATCTCTTCCTGGTTGCTGTCCAGCGCCTTGACATCCAGACCCAGGGACTGCATTTCCTTGATGAGTACCTTGAAGGATTCCGGCAGACCCGGCTTCGGCACATTCTGACCCTTGACAATTGCCTCATAGGTGTTGACACGACCTACGGTATCGTCAGACTTTACAGTCAGGATCTCCTGCAGGGTGTATGCTGCGCCGTATGCCTCCAGCGCCCATACTTCCATCTCACCGAAACGCTGACCACCGAACTGCGCCTTACCGCCCAGCGGCTGCTGGGTTACCAGTGCATACGGACCAACGGAACGTGCGTGGATCTTATCGTCTACCAGGTGGTGGAGTTTCAGATAGTACATATATCCGACAGTAACACGGTTGTCGAACTTTTCACCGGTTCTGCCGTCATACAGCGTAAACTTGCCGTCCTCGTTCATTTCCAGTGCCTCGGGTTGATGACCTTCTGCATGGGTTTCAGATCGAACGGATCGTCACGGTGCGGTGCATTCTTTTCGTTTGCCTCACGGAAGCAAGCACGGATATCATCCTCGTGTGCGCCGTCGAATACCGGCGTCATGATGTGCCAGCCAGTGCTGGCAGCCATACCCAGATGCACTTCCAGAACCTGTCCGAATGTTCATACGGGAAGGTACGCCCAGCGGGTTCAGCACGATATCCAGCGGTGTGCCATCCGGCAGGAACGGCATATCTTCTTCCGGCAGAATACGGGAAACGACACCCTTGTTGCCGTGACGTCCCGCCATCTTATCGCCCACAGAGATCTTACGCTTCTGTGCGATATAGCAGCGTACCAGCTGGTTTACGCCCGGAGACAGCTCATCGCAGTTCTCACGGGTGAAGATCTTGACATCCACAATGATACCAGCCTCGCCGTGCGGCACCTTCAGGGAGTTGTCACGAACTTCTCTTGCCTTTTCACCGAAGATCGCACGGAGCAGACGCTCTTCTGCGGTCAGCTCGGTCTCGCCCTTCGGGGTGACCTTTCCGACCAGGATATCGCCGGCGTGTACTTCCGCACCGATGCGGATGATACCGTTTTCATCCAGATCCTTCAGCGCATCGTCGCCTACGTTCGGGATATCACGGGTGATCTCTTCCGGTCCCAGCTTGGTGTCACGGCACTCGATCTCCAGTTCCTCGATGTGAACAGAGGTAAAGACATCTTCTCTTACCAGACGCTCATTCAGCAGAACGGCATCCTCGTAGTTGTAGCCTTCCCAGGTCATGAAACCGATGAGGGCATTCTTACCAAGAGAAATTTCACCGTCAGCAGTTGCCGGACCGTCTGCCAGTACCTGTCCCTTGTGGACACGCTCGCCGGCATCCACGATAGGACGCTGGTTGATACAGGTAGACTGGTTGGAACGCTTATACTTCTGGAGTACATATTTATGGGTCTTGTGTTCGTCATCTACCAGGACGATCTCGTCTGCGGAAACAGAGTCGATCACGCCATCATACTCGGAAACAACGCAGACACCGGAGTCTACGGCTGCCTTGTATTCCATACCGGTGCCGACAAACGGACGCTCGGTCTTGAGCAGCGGCACAGCCTGACGCTGCATATTGGAGCCCATCAGCGCACGGTTTGCGTCGTCGTTTTCCAGGAACGGGATCATGGAGGTTGCGACGGAGACTACCATCTTCGGGGAAACGTCCATGAAGTCAACACGCTCTGCCTCAATTTCCAGGATCTGATCCCGGAAACGACCTGCGACCTTTGCATTTGCGAAGTGACCGTCTTCTGTCAGCGGTTCGTTCGCCTGTGCGACAATGTAGTTATCTTCCATATCCGCAGTCATGTAGACTACTTCATCTGTAACGCAGCCGGTCTCCTTGTCCACACGGCGGTACGGTGCCTCAATAAAACCGTACTGGTTGATCCGTGCGAAAGTTGCCAGATAAGAGATCAGACCGATGTTCGGACCTTCCGGCGTCTCGATCGGGCACATTCTTCCGTAGTGGCTGTAGTGTACGTCACGTACCTCGAATCCGGCACGGTCACGGGACAGACCGCCCGGGCCCAGTGCGGACAGACGACGCTTGTGGGTCAGTTCTGCCAGCGGATTGTTCTGGTCCATGAACTGAGACAGCGGAGAGGAGCCGAAGAATTCCTTGATTGCGGAAGTGACCGGACGGATGTTGACCAGTGCCTGGGGGGTGATGACATCCATATCCTGTGCCTGGATGTTCATGCGCTCCCGGATCACACGCTCCATACGGGTGAAACCGATGCGGAACTGGTTCTGGAGCAGTTCGCCTACCGAACGGATACGGCGGTTGCCCAGGTGGTCGATGTCGTCGATGTTGCCGACACCGTCGCACAGGTTCAGGAAGTAACTGATGGTAGCATAGATATCATCCAGGATGATGTGCTTCGGCACCAGTTCATCTGCACGCTTGCGGATGGCGCTGCGCAGTTCGTCCTCGTTTGCTGCGCTGTCCAGGATCTCACGGAGTACGGCATAGCGTACCTTTTCGCTGATGCCCAGCTCCTCGCAGTCAAAGCTGACATACTTATTGATATCGACCATGCCGTTGCCGATGACCTTGACTTCCTTTTCCACGAAACGGATCTCGTTTTCGCCGGACTCGGTCACGAAGTATTCCTTGGTCTCAGCCTTGATGAATGCCTCCTTGACGCCTGCCTCCTGGATCTGCATTGCCTGATCGAAGGACAGCGTTACGCCTGCCTCAAAGAGGATCTCGCCGGTTGCCTCGTCTACCACCGGACGGGTCAGCTCGTGACCTGCCAGACGGCTGGCGATGCCCAGCTTTTTATTGTACTTATAGCGGCCGAACCGGCAGAGGTCATACCGCTTTGCATCAAAGAACAGGTTGTTCAGATGTGTCAGAGAGCTTTCCACCGTAGGCGGCTCGCCCGGACGCAGCTTTTTGTATACGTCGATCAGCGCATCTTCCGTGTTCTTGGTGGTATCCTTCTGGAGGATGGTTTGGGTCAGACGCTCGTCGCTGCCGAACATCTCTGCGATCTCCTCGTCAGAACCGATGCCCAGGGAACGGATAAAGGTCGTGATCGGGATCTTGCGGTTTTTATCGATGCGGACATAGACCACATCGTTGGAATCCATTTCATATTCCAGCCATGCGCCACGGTTCGGGATAACGGTAGCCTTGAACAGATCCTTACCGGTCCGATCCTTTTCCGATGCGTAATAAACGCCCGGAGAACGCACCAACTGAGAAACAATAACACGTTCTGCACCATTGATGACAAAGGTACCGCTTTCGGTCATCAGCGGGAAGTCGCCCATGAAGATCTCGCTCTCCTTGACTTCACCGGTCTCCTTGTTCCAGAGCGTTGCTGTCACACGCAGAGGCGCTGCATAGGTAACGTCACGTTCCTTGCACTCTGCAATTGTATATTTGGGGGTGTCATCGATCCGGTAGTCTGTGAAGTTCAGTACCAGATTGCCGTTGTAATCCGTAATGGAAGAAACGTCACGAAAGACCTCTTTCAGTCCTTTTTCCCGGAACCACTTGTACGAGTTCTTCTGTACCTCGATCAGGTTCGGCATTTCCAGAACTTCGTTGATCTTACCGAAGTTCATGCGAACGTTTTTCCCGCACTGCTTTGGCGTAACTTGCACCATTGGCGAAAAACCTCCTTAACTCTTTGTCAGACAAAAATCCGCCTGTCACCTTTTCGCCGCACTGGACGAAAAAAACTTTTTGCTTTTTTGAAAAAGTGCTTGACAGACGAGGGTGGAATGTGTTATACTATTCTGCTAAGAAATACATTTACACATTACGATACATTTTATTATTATATAATATTGGCGTCCTGTTGTCAAGGGCGTTTTTTTATTTTTGTAGGATCGCAGCCGAACTTCTTATATTTCACAGCTTTTTCATCAATTTGCACAACAGCAAAAAACGCACCCTCCGCCGTGTATCCTGCGTCCGAAAATTTTTTCAGATTCCGACTGGTACACCGTTTACATTTTTCCGAAATCATGGTATACTGATAAGAGCCTGTTTCATAAAGCGAAACAGCGGCAGCGCTGTGTGCAGCGCTGCACAAACCCAAAAGCGAGGTGAAACGCTTGTTTACCCAAATCAAAAGTCTGGGGCTGTTCGGGCTGAATGCCTTTCCGGTGGATGTGGAAGTCAGCATGGGACGTGGCAAGCCCCAGTTTGAAATTGTCGGGCTGCCGGATGCCTCTGTCCGGGAGAGCCGGGAGCGTATCCGGTCGGCACTTGCCAGCCTTTCCATCGCCCTGCCTGCCCGTCAGATCACAGTCAACCTTGCGCCGGCAGATGTGAAAAAGGTCGGCACGATGCACGATCTCGCCATTCTGCTGGGCATCCTGGTCTGCATGGAACGCATTCCGCCGCAGCCGGAAAACCGCTGTTTTCTGGGTGAGGTTTCCCTGTCGGGACACGTCCGGAGCATCAGCGGCGTTCTGCCTATGGCACTGCTGGCGGCACAGTCCGGCATCCGGGAACTGTTCGTCCCGGAGGAAAATGCCGCCGAGGCATCTGCGGTAGGCATCCCCATCTACGGCGTCCATTGTCTGAGCAACCTGCTCACCCATCTGGAGGACACCGCAAGACCCATTCTCCGGCAGCAGCCGACCTATGTGCCGCAGCCGGAGGACTATCAGGACACCCTGGATTTCGCCGATGTCAAAGGACAGCAAAACGCCAAGTATGCCCTGGAAATCGCCGCAGCCGGCGGTCACAATGCGCTGATGATCGGCAGCCCCGGCAGCGGCAAGAGTATGCTGGCAAAGCGCATCCCGTCCATTCTGCCGGAGATGACTGCCGCAGAATCCATGGAGACCACCCAGATCTATTCCATCGCCGGACTGCTGGACAGCGGCAAGCCGCTCATGACAAAGCGGCCGTTCCGTGCGCCCCATCACACGATCTCCGGCGCAGGCTGGTGGGCGGCGGCACGATTCCCCGACCAGGTGAAATTTCCCTGGCGCACAACGGACTGCTGTTTCTGGATGAGCTGGCGGAATTCGACCACCGCACCCTGGAGATCATGCGCCAGCCCTTAGAAGATCGGAGAGTCACCATCACCCGTGCTCCGGCACAGTTTCCTATCCCTGTTCCTTTATGCTGGTGGGCGCCATGAACCCCTGTCCCTGCGGCTATTACGGGCATCCCAAGCGGCAATGCACCTGCACCGACCGGCAGGTGCGGCAGTATCTGAACCGGATCTCCGGGCCGCTGCTGGACCGCTTTGACCTGCATATTGAGGTGGAGCCGGTGTCGTTTGACTCCCTGTCCGCCAGGGCAAAGGCAGAATCCTCTGCCGCCATCCGGGAACGGGTACAGGCGGCAAGAGAATGGCAGAACCAGCGCTTTTCCGGAACGGGCATTTTCTGCAATGCCGCCATTCCTGCCGGAATGCTCCAGGACTTCTGTCCCATGGATGACGGGGCAGTCACCCTGCTGCGTGCCGTGTTCGACAAGCTGGGGCTGAGCGCACGGGCATATGACCGCATCCTGAAGGTTGCCCGAACCATCGCCGACCTGGACGGCAGCGACATCATCCGGAAACAACACATTGCATCTGCTGCCCAGTTCCGCAGTCTCGACCGAAAATACTGGGGAACCGGCGGATAACCCATTCCACGAAAGGAATTCTCATGAACCGAGTTTATAAATCTACCAAACGAGAAAAGCCGG
>ENA-OQED01000741-OQED01000741.1-human-gut-metagenome-genome-assembly--contig:-NODE-741-length-12687-cov-1.219586_pt1 | contig 12687 bp, 16 predicted proteins | sample MGYA00242790_ERZ504625 | MGnify/ENA primary metagenome ERZ504625 (study PRJEB26092, sample SAMD00036345) | human gut metagenome | host: Homo sapiens | study: EMG produced TPA metagenomics assembly of...
CACTAGGATTGATTGCGACCGACAGTATGCCTGCGAAATTTCTGTGCAATCTGCCGAAAAATCCGACTGCGCATCTTACGCACAAACTCTGTGCGGTGTTGCCTAAAGAAAAAACGCTCTGTATTCGGAAAACTGTGCCGAATACAGAGCGTTTTCTATGTTAGGTTTATGCGTTCACTGCCGCCATGATCCGTTCTGCCATCTCTTCCGGCGAAACGCCGCCGGGAATCACGTGAGAGGCGTGCGCCCGGTAGGTGCCGGAGCGCTTGTCGAACAGCTGGTGCAGCTCTTCCCTGGTGCTGCGCTGGACGATCGGGCGGTTGGTGTCGCCCTGGATGCGTCCATAGCAGGTGTCAAAGGACTCGTCCAGCAGTACTACTGCGCCGTTTTTCCGGGCGTAGTCTGCGCTGTCCGGGTTCAGCATTGCGCCGCCGCCGCAGGAGATCACAGCATTCTGTGTGCAGAGCGTCCGGATCGCCTCAGCCTCTTTCTTCCGGAAATACGGTTCGCCGTCCTGGGCGAAAATGTCCGGGATGGACTTGCCTTCCTGTTCTACGATATAAGCGTCTGTGTCGATCAGCGGCAGCCCCAGCTTTTTCGCCCAGGATCTCGCCCACTGTGGTCTTGCCGCAGCCCATAAAGCCGCAAAGAAAAATCGTCATGCTGTCCCTCACTTTTTGGCGTTCTGTTCGTCGATCAGTTCTTCCATGTCGCAGATGATGGACTCGATCTGCGCATCGCTGTAGCTGTCATCGTTCCAGATCTCGTGCGCCCGGACTGCCTGGAGTACCAGCATGGCTGCGCCGCCTTTTGCCACCTTGCCTTTTTCCAGCGCCTTGCGCAGGAACAGGGTCTTGGTGGGATTGTAGATCACGTCGAAGAAATAGTCTGCGCCGTCGATCAGCTCGTCCGATACCGGGCAGGCGTCCACCTTGGGGAACATTCCCACCGGCGATGCGTTGATGATGACATCGAACTTGTCGTGGATGTCTGCGGTCACCGCATACTGTACCTTGGCATCCGGCATGGTCTGCTTTGCCTCTCGGATAAACTCTTCCACCAGTTCCTTGTCCTGGGGAATGATGCCGATGGTCAGATCTGCCCCGTGGCGCAGTGCCTCGGTGGCGATCATTCTGCCCACGCCCGCCGCAGCCGATGAGCAGGACCTTGCCGTCCATGGGATAGTCCTTCACCGACATGGTGAAGCCGTCGCAGTCCGTGTTATAGCCCACCAGCTTGCCGTTCTGGTTCGCCACGCAGTTCACGGAGTTGTACCGCTTTGCACTTTCGTCCAGTTCGTCCACCATGGGGATAATTGCCATCTTGTGGGGAATGGTAATGTTAAAGCCCTGTAAGCTGCGCAGGAAAGGCTCCTTGCCCTCCAGATGCTCCGGAGCAATATCCGTCAGCGTATAGCTTGCCTCTCTGCCTGCCATGGCAAACAGGCGCTCGTGGATAAACGGGGACATGGAGTGTCCCAGGGGATGTCCGATCAGTGTGTACTGTTCCATTATGCCAGCACTCCTTCCAGTGTCTCACAGTTTTCCACATTCTTTGCGGTAACACCCTTGAGGGTCTTTTTCACCAGACCGGTGAGGACGCTCTTCGGACCGAATTCCACAAAGGTGTCGATGCCGGCTGCCTGCATGGCTGCCAGTTCGTCGGTAAAGCGCACCGGAGAGACGATGTGTTCTGCCAGCGCCTTGGGCATATCGGAGAAGTCTGTCCGGACTGCGCCCAGCACGTTGGAGTAGAAGGGAACAGCGGGTGCGGAGAACTTCACATCCTGGATTGCTTTATAAAAGGTATCCGCAGCCGGCTGCATCAGCTTGGTGTGGAATGCGCTTGCCACAGCCAGCGGCACTGCTCTTGCCTTCAGCGCAGCGCAGGCAGCAGCTGCCTTTTCCACAGCGTCCCGGTCGCCTGCGATCACGGTCTGTACGCTGGAATTGTAGTTTGCCGGGATAACATAGCCCTCGGTCTCGCTGCAAATGCGCTCCACTTCTGCCGGGGCAAGTTTCAGAATGGCACACATTGCGCCGTCTGCTGCCTTTGCTGCGGCATCCATTGCCTCTGAACGAGCCTTGATGACCTTGAACCCGTCCTCCAGGGAGAGCATTCCTGCGGCTACCATTGCGGCATATTCACCCAGAGAGTGACCGGCAACGGCGTCATAGGTAAAGCCACGCTTTTTGGCTGCCTCCAGGCAGACCAGAGAGGTTGCCATAATTGCCGGCTGTGCATAGATGGTGTGCGCCAGTGTCTGGGCGTCGCTGTCTGCGATCACTGCATACAGGTCAAAGCCCAGCACCTCGGATGCGACCTCGAAAATTTCCTCCAGCGCAGCGTCCTGCTGCACCAGATCCAGTCCCATCTTCTCATACTGTGAACCCTGTCCGGAAAAAAGTGCGATTGTTGCCATAACGACCATTCCTTTCTCATAAGAGTGTACAAAGATGTACAAAATAAGCCTCTTGAATTTGTGCAAAAGATAGTATTTCCTCTTTCGGGACTTGAAAAACCACCCGGAAACATTGCAAATTGCGTAAAAATATTCTATAATAGAAAGTGTATCCTGTGATTGCAGGGGAAATCTAAATTTTACAGGGCGTGCCGAAACCTCTGTCTGCGGTACGTTCCCTATCTATCATACCACAAAATGAGGAAAGTGACAAGAGGAACGGAGGAATTTTTTCCATGGGAATTCATGTTTTAGGAACAGGGAGCTATACGCCTGCATTTCAGGTGACCAATGAAGATATGGCAAAGATCGTCGAGACCAACGACGAATGGATCAGAACCAGAACCGGTATCGGCACACGCCACATCTCCGACGGAGAACCCACCTGGTATATGGGCGCACAGGCTGCCAAGCGTGCCATCGAGGCGGCAGGCATTGATCCGCTGGAGATCGGTCTGCTGATCGACACTACCATTACGCCGGAGTACTGCACGCCGTCTATGTCCTGCATCATCCAGCGGGAGACCGGCGCAGCCAATGCTGCCTGCTTTGACATGAATGCCGCTTGTTCCGGCTTTGTCTATGCTATGGACACGGCGCACCGTTTTCTGAAAACAGACCCCACCATGCGCTATGCCCTGGTGGTGGCAAATGAGAGCCTGTCCAAGATCACCAACTACAATGACCGTTCCTCCTGCATCCTCTTCGGTGACGGCGCAGCTGCTGCGCTCATCGAATACAAGGAAGATGCGCTGTACACCAGCCATCTGGGCGCAGACGGCACCGGCGCAAAGTTCCTCTATGCCCACAGCGCACTGCCCCAGTCTCCGTTCGTAAAGCCGGAACGTCTGGCAGAGTATGACGACGGCATCGGCGCAGCTCCGGAGGCTGGGAACACGCCATGCTCCAGGACGGCAGAGAGGTGTACAAGTTTGCCACACACGCTCTGGCAAAGGCTGCGACCATGGCGGCAGAGAAGATCGGGTTCGATCTGAACGACCTGGACAAGATCGTGCCGCACCAGGCGAATATGCGCATCATTGAGACTGCGATGAAGTTCCTCAAGCAGCCTATGGAAAAGGTCATCACCAACATTGAATATCACGGCAATACTTCCAGTGCCTCGATCCCCATCGCTTTCGATGAGGCAATCCGTGCCGGAAAGATCCAGCGCGGCGAAAAGGTCTGCCTGGTCGGCTTCGGCGCAGGTCTGACTTATGCGGCGCTCATCATGGAATATTGATCGAAAGAATACATATTAGTTAGGAAGGAAAATAGCTATGGAAACCAGAATCACAAAACTGCTGGGGTGCAAATACCCCATGATCCAGGGCGGTATGGCATGGATCGCAGAAAGCACACTGGCATCTGCTGTCTCCAACGCCGGCGCAGTCGGTCTGATCGCAGGCGGCAGTGCACCCATCGACTATCTGCGTGACCAGATCCGCACCTGTAAAGAAAAGACCAAAAACCCGTTCGGCGTGAACATCATGCTGATGAGTCCCAACGCCGATGATCTGGCACAGCTGGTCATTGACGAAAAGGTGCCGATCGTGACCACCGGCGCAGGCAATCCCGGAAAGTATATGGAGGCATGGAAAAATGTCGGCATCAAGGTGATCCCGGTAGTGCCGTCTGTGGCACTGGCAAAGCGCATGGAGCGCTCCGGCGCAGATGCCCTGGTGGCTGAGGGAACAGAGTCCGGCGGCCATATCGGCATGAACACCACCATGTGTCTCGTGCCGCAGGTGGTGGATGCAGTAGACATCCCGGTCATTGCAGCCGGCGGTATCGCTGACGGCAGAGGCATCGCCGCAGCGTTCATGCTGGGCGCAGAGGGCGTACAGCTGGGAACCCGTTTCCTGGCGACCGAAGAGTGTCAGATCTCTCCGAAGTATAAGGAACTGGTGCTGAAGGCAAAGGATACCGACAACCAGATCACCGGTTTCTATTCCGGCAGCCCCTGCCGTGGCATCAAGACCAAGTATACCAAAAAGCTCCAGGCAATGGAAAAGGCAGCCTGCCCGCCGGAGGATTTCGAGGCAATGACCGTCGGCTCGCTCCGCAAGGCAGTGGTAGACGGTAACGTGGACGAAGGCTCGTTCCTGTGCGGTCTCATCGCCGGCATGATCCACGATGTCAAGCCCTGCAAGGAAGTCATTGACGAGATGTGGGCACAGGCATACAAGCTGCTGGGCAAAGAATAAGAAGATATCATTTGAAAGATAAAGGAGAGACCATTATGGCAACAGCATTGATTACGGGTGCATCCCAGGGAATCGGCGCTTGCATCGCAAAGCGTCTGGCAAAGGACGGCTATAACGTAGCCATCAACCATTTCCCCAGCGATTCCGATAAAGCAAACGCAGAAAAGGTAGCGGAAGAATGCCGCAGCTTTGGCGTAGAGGCAGAGCTTTTCGCTGCAAACGTGGCAGACTATGCCCAGTGTGAGGCAATGACCAAGGCAGTCAAGGAGCGTTTCGGCTCGATCGACGCACTGGTCAACAACGCCGGCATCACCAAGGACGGCTTGATGGCACGGATGTCCGAAGAGCAGTACGACGCCGTTATCGCAGTCAACCAGAAGAGCGTGTTCAACATGATGAAACTGGTGGGTACTGTGATGATGCGCCAGCGCCACGGCAGAATCGTCAGCCTGGCATCTGTAGCTGGTCTGTACGGCAATCCGGGACAGATCAACTATTCCGCATCCAAGGCTGCCATCATCGGCATGACCAAGACTGTAGCAAAGGAACTGGGCGCAAGAAACGTCACCGTAAACGCTGTGGCACCGGGCTTTATCAAGACACCCATGACCGACGCCCTCACCGAAGAACAGCGCAACAAGATGCTGGAGCTGGTGGCAATGAAGCGCTACGGCGAGCCGGAAGAGGTTGCAAACGTGATCTCCTTCCTCTGCTCGGATGACGCAAGCTATGTCACCGGTCAGACCATCGAGATCTCCGGCGGACTGATGATGTAATTTAGGGCAGCACTAGGAACCCAGTTTGCCGCAGTACGGCGGCAGAGAGCGAGGAAATATGAAAAGAGTAGTAATCACCGGACTGGGTACGGTAAACCCGCTGGGCAGCACCGTAGAAAAGTTCTGGGAAAATATAAAGAAGGGAACACTGGGTGTTTCCAAGATCGACAGCTTTGACACAACCGAACTGGGTGTCAGCGTAGCCGGCATTATCCGTGACTTCGACCCGGCAGAATACTTTGACCGCAAGGACATCCGCCACATGGAGCGTTTCACGCAGATCGCTGTGGCATCTGCCATCCAGGCACTGCAGGATGCCGGCACAGACTTTAAGGATATGGATCCGTACCGTGTCGGTACGATCATCGGCTGCGGCATCGGCGGCATTGGCAGAATCGAGGAAGAGCATGACAAGTACCGTGCAAAGGGCCCGGGACGCATCTCTCCGTTCTTTGTCCCCATGATGATCGGCAACATGGCGGCTGGCCAGGTTGCCATCCGCACCGGATTCCGTGGCGACAACTTCTGCACCACCACCGCCTGCGCATCTGCGACCCACGCCATCGGCGAGGCGTTCCGCAAGATCAAGGACGGCTATCTGGATGTCTGCCTGTGCGGCGGCAGCGAATCCACCATCACCGAATTCACCCTGGGCGGTTTCCGCACCATGAAGGCACTGACCACCGAGACCGACCCGGCAAAGGCATCCACTCCGTTCGATCTGAACCGTGGCGGCTTTGTCCTGGGCGAAGGCTCTGCTGTGCTGGTGCTGGAAGAATACGAACACGCAAAGGCACGTGGCGCAAAGATCTACTGCGAGCTGGCTGGCTACGGCGCAACCTGTGACGCATACCATATGACAGCGCCGGCAGACGAGTGCGGCGCATCCTCCAAGGCAATGATCGAGGCATACACCGAGGCTGGACTGAAGCCGGAGGATATCACGTATATCAACGCTCACGGCACTTCCACACATCTGAACGATATGCTGGAGACCAAGGCAGTGAAGATCGCCCTGGGCGAAGAGCAGGCACGGAAGGTCAAGATCAACTCCACCAAGTCCATGACCGGTCATATGCTGGGCGGCACTGGTGCAGTGGAGGCGGCTGTCTGCGCCCTGTCCATCCGTGACGGCTTTATCCACCAGACTATCGGCTATACCACCCCGGACCCGGAGTGCGACCTGGATTACTGCGTAGACGGTCCGGTAGAAATGCCGGTAAATGCCGCACTGTCCAACTCTCTGGGATTTGGCGGTCATAATGCCACACTGTGCTTCAAGAAGTGTGTGGACTAAGGAGAATCAGACATGAGTGAAAAGATTTATAACATGGTGGATCTGGAAACCATTGAAAAGCTGGCGGATATCGTATCCGCAAAGGATCTGGGCGAGATCACCATTGCGGACGGCGAAAAAACCATTACTGTAAAGGGCAAGAAGTGTCCGCCGCCGATGGGCGCTCCGGTGATGCCTGCGGTTCCGGCAGCAGCGCCGGCTGCTCCGGCAGAGACCCCGGCAGCCCCGAAAGCCCCGGCAGGCAAAGCCATCAAAGCACCACTGGTCGGCACATTTTACGCTGCGCCGTCTCCGGATCAGCCGCCGTTTGTACAGGTGGGCGATACCGTGAAAAAGGGCGATGTGGTGCTGATTATCGAGTCCATGAAGCTGATGAACGAAGTCACCAGCGATGTGGAGGGCGTAGTACAGGAAATTCTCGTGAAAAACGGCGATGCGGTAGAATATGACCAGCCGCTGATGATTCTTGCGTAAAGGAGTGCAGACATGGCAGAAGTATTGTTGAATCAGGAACAGATCAAAGAGATCATTCCCCACCGTGACCCGTTCCTCCTCATTGATGAGGTTCTGGAAATGGAAGTGGGCAAGCGTGTTGTGGCACGGAAATATATCAAGGCAGACGACTTTTGGTTCAAGGGACACTTCCCGGAAAAGCCGGTAACGCCGGGCGTTCTGATGATCGAGATGCTGGCACAGGCAGGCGCAGTCTGCATTCTGTCCCAGCCGGAATTCAAGGGCAAGATCGCTCTGTTCGCCGGCATCGACAAGGCGAAGTTCCGCCGCCAGGTGGTGCCGGGCGATGTGCTGGATCTGGAAGTAGAGATCATCGCACAGCGTGGCCCGGTGGGCGTGGGCAAGGCGATCGCCAGCGTAGAGGGCAAGCGTGCCGTGACCTGTGAGATCAAATTCGCAGTGGAGCAGTAAGGCGGCAGCGATATGTGGAAAAAGGTTTTAATTGCAAATCGTGGTGAAATTGCCGTGCGCATCATCCGTGCCTGCCGTGAGGCAGGACTGCAGTGCGTGACGGTCTATTCCACTGCGGATAAAACGGCGCTGCACGCAGAGATCGCCGATGAATCGGTCTGCATCGGACCGCCGTCGGTACAGGACAGCTATCTGAACATGAATGCGCTGATCTCTGCCTGCCAGAACACCGGCGCAGAGGCACTGCATCCCGGATTCGGCTTTTTGTCCGAGAGCGCAGAGTTTGCGCAGCTGTGCATCGACAACGGCATCACCTTTATCGGTCCGTCCCCCGGCGTCTATCTCCATGCTGGGCGACAAGGCACGTGCCAAGGAGACCATGAAGGCAGCCGGCGTTCCGGTCATCCCCGGCTCTGACGGCGCTGTGACCTCTGTGGAAGAGGCGAAGAAGATCGCCGCAGAGATCGGCTATCCGGTATTGGTAAAGGCATCTGCCGGCGGCGGCGGACGTGGTATCCGCCGGATCGACCGGGAGGATCAGCTGGAAGAACAGATGTCTGTGGCAAAGGAAGAGGCAAAGCTGTTCTTCGGCAATGATGAAGTCTATCTGGAAAAGCTGATCGTAGGACCGCATCACGTGGAAATCCAGATCATCGCCGACCAGATGGGCAACACCGTGGCGCTGGGTGAGCGTGACTGCAGTATGCAGCGCCGCAACCAGAAGGTGCTGGAGGAAAGCCCCAGCCCGCTGATGACGCCGGAACTGCGGAAAGCCATGCAGGAGGCGGCTGTCCGTGCGGCAAAGGCGTGCGGCTATTATAACGCCGGAACCATCGAGTTCCTGGTGGATGATGACCGGAACTTCTACTTTATGGAGATGAACACCCGTATCCAGGTGGAACACCCGGTCACCGAGTGGGTCACCGGCGTGGATCTGGTGCAGACCCAGCTGCTGGTGGCACAGGGCAAGCCCCTGCCGTTCACCCAGGACGACATCGAGGTGCGTGGTCATGCCATCGAGTGTCGCATCAATGCGGAGAATCCGGAACAGGGCTTTCGTCCGTCTCCGGGCAAGATCCGTTCGCTCCATATCCCCGGCGGTCCGGGCATCCGGGTGGACAGTGCCGTATACCAGGCTATACCATTCCGCCGTATTATGATTCCATGATCGCAAAGCTGATCGTCCACGCTCCCACCCGGAGCCAGGCGATCATGAAAATGCGCTGGGCGCTGGCGGAATTTATCGTGGACGGCATTGACTCCAACATCGATTTCCAGCTGCGGCTGATTAAGAACAAGGATTTCGAGGCCGGTACATATGACAACACTTTTTTGGAGAAATTCCTTGCGGATTCCAAGAATGACAAGGACAACGGAAAGTAAGGTGAAACTGTAACTATGGCATTGGAAGAATTGTTCAAGAACGTCACCAAGCGTTTCAACGACGATGCACCGGAGGAACACGAACCGGTGTTCAAGTGTCCCCGCTGCCAGCAGACCACGCCGGAAAGCAAATTCCAGGAGCTGAACAAGGTCTGCCCGCACTGCAACTATCATGCACGTCTCACCGCAGCTGAGCGGATGCGTCTCACCGCAGACAGCGGTTCGTTTGTGGAATACGATGCAGAAATGCACAGCGCCGATCCGCTGGGCTTTCCGGGCTATGCCAAAAAGGTGGAATCGCTCCAGACCATGACCGGCATGAAAGATGCGGTCATCACCGGAGAATGCACCATCAAGGGCTCCCGCACCGTCATTATCGTGATGGATTCCCATTTCATGATGGCGTCCATGGGCAGCGTGGTGGGCGAAAAGATCACCCGTGCCTTTGAGACGGCGACGGAAAAAGGACTGCCGGTAGTGGCATTTACCGCATCCGGCGGCGCCAGAATGCAGGAGGGCATCATCTCTCTGATGCAGATGGCAAAGACTTCGGCAGCCGTGGCAAAGCACAACGATGCCGGACTGCTGTATTTGACAGTCATGACAGACCCTACCACCGGCGGCGTGACCGCATCGTTTGCGTCTCTGGGGGATATTATTCTGGCGGAACCGAAAGTGCTGATCGGCTTTGCCGGCAGACGTGTCATTGAAGGCACGATTCGCCAGCGCCTGCCCGATAACTTTCAGCTGGCAGAATTTTTACAGGAAAAAGGGTTCGTGGACATGATCGTGGAACGCCGCAGTATGCGCAGTACGCTGTCGCATCTGCTGAAACTCCACGGCTATGACCGGGAACAGGAAGCAGGAGGTGCGTGACAATGGAAGAACAGCAGCAGCGCCGGACGGCGTGGGAACGCCAGCTCCTGATCCGGGACAAAAACCGTCCCACAGTCCGGGACTATATCCCACGGATCTTTACCGATTTCTATGAGATGCACGGCGACCGGAACTTCGGCGACGACGGCGCCATCATCGGCGGCATCGGCAGACTGGACGGCATTCCGGTCACCGTTCTGGCACAGGTGAAGGGCAGAAATCTCCGGGAAAACAAGGCGTCCAATTTTGCGATGCCCCATCCGGAGGGCTACCGCAAGGCACTCCGCCTGGCACACCAGGCAGAAAAGTTCCACCGTCCTGTGATCTGTCTCATCGACACCCCGGGCGCATTCTGCGGTGTGGAGGCGGAAGAGCGTGGACAGGGCGAGGCGATCGCCCGGAACATCGCAGAGTTCATGATGCTGAAAACCCCGGTGATCTCCGTGGTGCTGGGCGAGGCTGGCAGCGGCGGCGCACTGGCGCTGGGCGTATGCGACGACCTGGCAATGCTGGAGAATGCGCTCTACTCCGTGATCTCGCCCCGTGGCGCAGCGTCCATTCTGTGGAAGGATGCGTCCAGAGAGCAGGAGGCGTGCGAAGTCATGCAGATCACTGCAGAAGATATGGTGCGGTTTGGCGTGGCAGAGGCGATCATTCCGGAGCCTGAGGCAGGCGCTCAAGGCGATATAGACAAAATCTCGGCAAATATCAAGGAATATTTGTCAAAAACGATAGCAGAAAAATTGCAAAAAGATATTGACGTTTTGCAAAAAGAACGGTATACTAAGTTTAGGAAAATTGGCGTGTTCGAGGAAGTCTGAGAATGCGCTGGTTTGGAGAGCGGAAAAGTTCGCTTTTCGGCTCTGACGCCGCCTTTCCGACGGAAAGGTGCAACATCAATTTTTGGAGGAAGAAAAAATGGCAAAAGAAGAAATTTTCGACAAGCTGAAGGAACTGGTCGTAGATCAGCTGGGCGTTGAAGAGGACGAAGTAACAATGGAAGCTACCATGCAGGACGATCTGGGCGCAGACTCTCTGGACCTGGTAGACCTGGTTATGTCTGTAGAAGAAGAATTCGGTGTAAAGGTTGCTGACGAAGATCTGGAAAACATCAAGACCGTTGGCGACATCGTAAACTACATCGAAGAAAGAGCGTAAGCTTTCACCAAAGACAGATCTTTTTTGAAGAAGTCTCCCTTGAAAAGGCACCCGTAGGGCGTGCCTTGTGCTGAGATGTCAGCGTGAGCTGACAGAGGGATTTTCTCTCTGATGCTTTATGCTGCTTTTTCAGGAGCGGCGTAGTGAAAAAATTGATTTGTACGGCAGAAATACGGAGCGTTATATCTGATATAGATGCCAAAAAAGGAAGAGCCGGGGCAGATTTGATCTGCCTCGGTTTTTTGTTTTTGGTGCGAGTACTGGATTTTTCGGAAAAAACGGCATATTCTCCCGTGATTTTGCCGGATGTGGCGGAAAAACATTGACTTTTCCGGCGAAATCGGTTATAATAAAATGTACGTGTATTCTGCACAATTTCGGCAGTACCGCAGAAAGCCGCCTGCGGAATTTCTGTGCAGTCTGCCGAAAAAACGAACGGCTCGTCTCACGCACAGGCTTTGTGCGGTGCAGCCTTACTTTCAATCGGGTCTGTTTTCAGGCAGACCCCGGACAGGATGTTTCTATGAAAATTTGTAAAGAAATCTATCAGTACCGCCAGATGATCTTCAGTCTGGTGAAAAAGGACCTGCGTGGCAGATACAAGGGTTCTGTGCTGGGCTTTCTCTGGACGTTCATCAATCCGCTGATGCAGCTGGTGGTGTATACGTTCGTGTTCACCTATATTATGAAAGCCGGCATTGAAAAGTATTATCTGTATCTGTTTGTGGCGCTGATCCCGTGGATCTTTTTCTCCTCGGCGATCACCGGCGGCTCCAGCTCCATCGTGGCGCAGAAGGATCTGATCAAGAAGATCTACTTCCCACGGGAGGTCATCCCCATTTCCTACGTGACCAGCTGCTTTGTCAATATGCTGCTGTGTTTCCTCATCATTTTCCCGGTCATGGTGATCTCCGGCATTTCGCTGAATCCGCTGGCGCTGTTGTGCCTGCCTGTGGTCATGGTGGTGGAATACTTCCTGGCGCTGGGCATGGCGATGCTTTCCTCGGCGATCACCGTGTATTTCCGTGACCTGGAACACATTCTGGGCATCGTCACCATGGTGTGGATGTACATGACACCGATCTTCTACTCCATCGATATGATCCCGGAGAAACTGCGGTTCGTCTATCACATCAACCCCATGTCCTCTGTCATCAGCTGCTACCGGGACGTGCTGTACTATTCCCAGGTGCCGGATCTGACCAGCCTGGCGGAGGCAGTCGTGCTGGGCGCATTGTTCCTGGGGCTGGGAATGCTGGTGTTCGGACGACTGAAAAAGGGATTTGCGGAGGAATTGTAAATGGCGGCAGTAAGCAAACAGGAAAATGCAATTGTAGTAGACCATGTGAAGAAACACTTCAAGGTCTTTTTGGACAAGGGGCAGAGTTTCAAAGAGCGGCTGCTGTTCCGAAAGCGCCGGCGCTATGAAAACCGCCAGGTGCTGCGGGACATTTCCTTCACGGTAAAGCGTGGCGAGGCGGTGGGTCTGATCGGACACAACGGCTGCGGAAAAAGCACCACGCTGAAACTGCTGACCCGTATCCTGTACCCCGACAGCGGCACGATCACCATTCAGGGACGTGTTTCCAGTCTGATCGAACTGGG
>ENA-OQED01000742-OQED01000742.1-human-gut-metagenome-genome-assembly--contig:-NODE-742-length-12680-cov-1.005258_pt1 | contig 12680 bp, 13 predicted proteins | sample MGYA00242790_ERZ504625 | MGnify/ENA primary metagenome ERZ504625 (study PRJEB26092, sample SAMD00036345) | human gut metagenome | host: Homo sapiens | study: EMG produced TPA metagenomics assembly of...
AAAAAAGAAAGGATTCAGTCCAATGCACAGTTCTAACTTATGAAAGCATCCGAAAATGGAAAAATCGGAATGGCTTTCATATTGCGTTTTTTTATGTTTGAAAAGAATAAGGACTGGAAAAAAGAGGTTTCGACAGAGAGAGCAACATATTTTTCCCATAGCACGGTCATACTGTGAACGCAGAGAAGAAACTTGGTTACTGTTCACTTTGCAGCAAAACAGGAGGGAAAACTATGTTTCGATATTTACCAATTCGAAGCGTGACAGGAAGAGAAATTCTGGATTCGCGCGGAAATCCGACCGTAGAGGTGGAAGTGGCCGTCGGGGAGGGGATTCTCGGGCTGGAAGGCCATATGGGGCGTGCCCAGGTGCCGTCCGGGGCATCGACAGGAAAATTTGAGGCACTGGAAAAAAGAGATCAGGAAGTGCGCTATCTGGGGCAGGGCGTGAGAAAGGCTGTAGAAGCGATCAATACCGTGCTGGCCGATGCCGTTGTCGGCGAGAATGCGCTCGAGCAGGAGCGGATTGACCATATCCTGTGCCAGGCAGACGGAACCGAAACGAAAGAAAACCTCGGGGCAAACGCCATTCTCGGTGTCTCACTTGCTGTGGCGCGCGCGGCGGCAAATGCGCTTCATCTGCCGCTGTACCAGTACCTGGGCGGCTGCCACACAAGCCGTATGCCCGTGCCGATGATGAATATTTTAAACGGCGGCCGTCATGCCGACAACACCGTCGATCTGCAGGAATTTATGATTATGCCGTGCGGCGCTCCCTCATTCCGGGAGGGTCTTTCCATGTGCGCGGAGATTTACCATACGCTGAAGCAGCTCCTGAAGGAGAAGGGATACTCGACTTCTGTCGGCGATGAGGGCGGCTTTGCGCCGGATTTAAAGGATTCCGATGAAGCACTGCAGCTCATTGTCAATGCGGTCCAGAAAGCCGGCTATGCGCCCGGAAACGACGTGATGATCGCGATCGATGCGGCGGCAAGCGAGCTCTACGAGGAGAGCAGGAACGTCTACTACTTTCCCGGGGAATCCCGTCAGTGCGGAAAGACAGTATTTCGGGATACCGCAGAAATGGTTGCCTACTATGAGGAACTGATCGAAAAATACCCGATCGTATCCATCGAAGACGGGCTGTGCGAGGACGATTTCGAAGGCTGGAAACAGATGACGGAAGCGCTCGGGAACAGAGTACAGCTGGTCGGGGATGATCTGTTTGTGACGAATGTAAGAAGGCTTTCCTGCGGCATTGCACTTGGCACGGCAAATGCGGTTCTGATCAAGGTAAACCAGATCGGAACGCTCTCTGAGGCGCTGGATGCGGTGGAGATGGCGCAGAGAGCAGGGTACCGCGCCGTCATTTCACACCGGTCCGGAGAGACAGAGGATGATTTTCTGGCAGACCTTGCCGTCGCGACAGGCGCCGGCCAGATCAAAACCGGAGCACCGTGCCGGTCAGAGCGGAATGCGAAATACAATGAGCTTCTCCGCATCGAGGAACGCCTCGGTGAGGAAGCGAAATACCGGAATCCGTTCCCGCAAAAGGGAACCGGCGTAAGAGAATGGTGAAAAACGGCGTAAAATAGGCAAATAACAGTTGAAATCGTTCTTCCGCTATGGTAAAATAATATAAGTTGGCCGTAGGAGGTGTAATTGTGGAAATTTTAAGAACGATTTTGACAGTCATTTATGTCATTGATTGTATTGCTTTAACCGTTGTTGTATTGATGCAGGAAGGAAAACAGCAGGGTCTCGGTGCTATCGCAGGTATCTCAGACACTTACTGGGGAAGAAACAAAAGCCGTTCTGCAGAAGGAACTCTGATCCGTGCAACAAAAATCATGGCAGTTCTGTTTGTTGTACTGTCGGTTGTATTAAACATGAATTTTTAGCAAAGTAAAGACATCCTTATTCCCACGAGAAGGCGTAAGGGTGTCTTTTTCTACAAAGAGGAGATAATAGATGAAAGATAATAAGAAGAAAAAAGATCGGAGGAAATATCCGCAGGGCAGCGCGGCGTCCCATGCAGGACAGAACAGCGGGAACCATGGCGGTCATGCGGGCCATCCGCGTTCCAGAAGTTCGAAACTGCTGAAAAACCGCAAGACGCTGCTCATGGATCTCGTAAGCTCGAAAAACTATGAGCCGATGCGTCTGAAAGACATTGCCATGCTGCTGCAGGTGCCGAAAGCAAAACGGTCGGAGCTTGCGGAGGTTATGGAAATCCTGGTAAAAGAAGGAAAAATCGATGTGATCTCCGACGGCCGTTACCAGAAGAGCCGCGGTGCATCCACAACGACGGAAAAACGGGAAAAAGAGACCGCCGCGCCGGAGAGCAGGGCAGAAGAGGACGCGATGACCGATTCCGCAGAAAGAATGGAAAGGACGGCGACACAGAGAAGAAGCCGCGTATCCAGACTGTCGATATCCAGGCAGTCGTGGACGCTTACCAGATCCCGGAGGAGTTCCCGGCACGCGTGATCACACAGGCAGAAAAATGCCCGGAGGAAGTAATTCCAAACGATTACAACGGCCGCCTCGATCTGAAAAGCTGGCAGATGGTGACAATCGACGGCGAGGATGCCAAAGACCTCGATGACGCCGTATCCGTCACAAAAGCGGGCGATACGTGGACGCTTGGCGTTCATATCGCTGATGTCAGCAACTATGTGCAGGAAAATTCCGCCCTCGACCGTGAGGCGTTAAAGCGCGGCACCAGTGTCTATCTGCCGGACCGCGTCATTCCGATGCTGCCGAAGCGTCTGTCAAACGGCATCTGTTCCCTGAATGAAGGACAGGAGCGCCTGGCACTCTCCTGTATTATGACGATCAACGAGAAAGGCCGTGTGATCGGCCATCAGATCGCTGAGACGGTGATCCGCGTGGACCGCCGCATGACCTACACCGCCGTCAATGCAATCCTGACCGAGCCGGAAGCACATCCGGAGCTGCTGGAGGAATATCATGAGCTGGTTCCGATGTTCCGCCAGATGCAGGAACTGTCTGCACTGATCCGGAGCTGTCGGAAAGAACGCGGAGCAATTGATTTTGAATTCCCGGAGAGCAAAGTAATTCTTGATGCAGAAGGGACGCCGGTGGAGATCCGCCCGTATCCGTCGAACGTGGCAACACGGATGATCGAGGACTTCATGCTGATGGCGAACGAGACCGTGGCAGAGGAATACTGCACACGCGAAATCCCGTTCTTATACCGGACGCATGACAAGCCGGACGGAGACCGCATGGAGGCAACGCTGACGCTGATCCGTGAACAGGGCATCAAAGTCGAAAAGCGTTCCCATGAGATTACGCCGGGTGAGGTGCAGAAGATTCTCACCAGCATCGAGGGAACCCCGGAAGAGCCGCTGATCAGCCGCCTGCTGCTCCGGTCGATGGCAAGAGCCATTTATACCCCTGAATGCAGCGGCCACTTCGGACTGGCAGCGTCATATTACTGCCATTTTACCTCACCAATCCGCCGTTACCCGGATCTGCAGATCCACCGCATTATCAAGGACGATCTGCGGGGACGTCTCGACAAGGGCGGCAGAATCGGCAAATATTCGTCCATTTTGCAGCATGTGGCGGAGCAGTCGAGTGCGATGGAGCAGCGTGCTGCAGAGGCAGAAAGAGAGGCTGTGAAGCTGAAGAAAGCCGAATATATGCTGGAGCATGTCGGCGAAGAGTACGACGGCGTCATTTCCGGTGTGACCGGCTGGGGCTTCTATGTGGAGCTGCCCAATACCGTAGAGGGACTCGTTCACATTATGATGCTCAAAGATGATTATTATAATTTTGATGAAGAAAATTACCGTCTGGTCGGAGAGCAGCACGGAAGAGTATTCCGCCTTGGTGAGCCGGTGCGTGTCCGTGTACGAAACGCCGAGCCTGCCAACCGGACAATCGATTTTACGTATGTAGAAAAAGAAACCGAGACAGAATAAATCCCTGGAGGAAAAAGCTATGGCAAAACAAAAAGGAAATCGAATGATTGCCAACAATAAAAAGGCATATCATGACTATTTTATCGAGGATAAATACGAGGCCGGCATCTCCCTTGCCGGTACCGAGGTAAAATCCCTCCGCATGGGGAAAATGCAGCATCAAGGAGTCCTTCATCCGCATTGAGCGTGATGAGGTATTCATCTACGGCATGCACATCAGTCCGTACGAGAAGGGCAACATATTCAATAAAGACCCGCTGCGCATCCGGAAACTGCTGCTGCACGACTATGAGATCCGCAAACTTGAGGTGCAGATCAAGGAAAAAGGCTACACGCTCGTTCCGCTGCAGGTGTATTTTAAAGGCAGCCTCGTAAAAGTCGAGATCGGTCTGGCACGCGGTAAAAAACTGTATGATAAACGGCAGGATATCGCAAAGAAAGATCAGAGACGTGAGGCGGAGAGAGATTTCAAAGTTAAAAATCTGTATTAAAAATCCTTGACAAAAAGTATGGAGAAAGACTATAATACAATATACGGCAGTTGAAAGAGAGTTTTCACTGCACCGGGACGATCTGTTTGCGTCCCCGTATCAAAGAAAAGCGTCTGTAGAACCAGCACGGGCTTGTACTGGTTTCGACGGGGGTTTTGAAGTTTGGGAAGCCATTCGTGGACTCCGGGACCGCGTCATCAACCTGGAACCTAAATTTAAACGCAGACGATAATTACGTAGCGTACGCTGCCTAAGTGCGGCGTTGTCAGCTGAATAGTTTTCCGCGGCTATTCTCCTGGCATCAAACAGATGCGGAGCACTTCGTTTCCAAAGCTTTGCGGAGATGGAAGATTTTATGAAGCTACCGAAGCGGCAAGCCTGTCATCCGGCGTGCCGACGGGGGAACCTTTAATAGAATGACTGTAATGGGAGATGCCTGAATGAATAGGCTTTCGGACAGGGGTTCGATTCCCCTCAGGTCCATACCTGAAAAACCGCTAAAATCCAGTGTTTTAGCGGTTTTTTTGTACATTTTGGGTAGAAAAAACAGGGCAAAAATAGCGTTTTAGACCGTTTCAGACCGAAAAAAATGGGGTCAAAATCGCGGTCGAAAATTAAGGGGAAAAGGAAAAATTTTCCATAAAAAAGTCGATTTTCTGATAGAAAAATGAAAAGGGGAGCAGATATGCAGTTACTAATCAAACAACGTGTATTTTCCTGGTCAGACACGTATGATATCTATGACGAGCAGGGGAACCAAAAGTATTTTGTGAAAAATGAATTTATCTCGCTGGGACACCGTCTGCATGTGTACGATGCGGCGCATAATGAAATTGGGTTTATCAAACAGAAATTATTTTGCTTTCTTCCGACTTTTGAAATTGAATGGAACGGGCAGTTAATGGGACATATCGAAAAACGTTTTGCACTGTTCCGCCCCAAATACGATGTAGATTTCATGGGATGGCGTGCAGAAGGTGACTTCATGGGATGGGATTACGATGTATATGAAGCCTGCAGTGCAGTCGTCCACGTACATAAAAAACTTCTGAGCTGGGGTGACACGTATGTCATCGAATATGATAATCCGAGCAATGAAATTCCGGCATTATTACTGGTGCTGGCGATCGATGCGGCAAACTGTTCACAAAATAATGGATAGCTGGCAGTGTCTGGAATGGCGTCAGGGGAGCTGGCAAGGCTCTCGTTTATGCCGTTTGGAGCAAGCGTAATTGGATAAAAAAGCATATGGAAAAAATTGAGTTACTGGAAGTCAGAATGACAAAAGCATCACAGATGTGATGTAGTACTGGAATAAAGTGAAAATGGGAAGGATAAAACAAAAGAGATGGAGTTAGGAAATTTTCAGAAACCGGTAGAGTCAGAATGAAATCCGAAAAATGGCATCAGACATCACCGGAGAATCGGTAAAAGCAGTTTCCCGCATCTGCGAGCAGTGGGGCGAGGCGGAAGATGAAGTGCGGGAGTATGATGTGTATGTGATCGAGACAGATGCAGGAAAATATACACTGAAGAAAACCGGCAGCAAAGAAGCGCAGATTTATGCGCAGTATCTGTCAAAAGGAGAGTTTCACGTACCGCAGTATGTCGGCATGCGGCAGGCAGAGGATGCGGACTGGATCTGCATGAAGTATGTAGAAGGAAACGACATGCGGGATATGACGGACGAGACAACAGAAAAAGCGGCAGAAACCTTAAGTAAAATTCAGTCGTATTTCTGGACGCCGTCGATGGACAAAGCGCCGGAAAATGAAGTGGAGCAGAGATTTGTCGAATACTGGAAACGCGTTCTGCGCCGAGCATCGTCCGTAGCGGATGATCCAATTCTGCGGAAAGCGTATCAGATGTTCCTGGACCGCCAGCTGACTTGTCCATGTACAATGTCAAACGGTGATTTCCTGCAGTGGAATGTGATCTATGACGGCGAAAATGTTGTCATGATTGACTGGGGATTTGGTGGAATGATGCCGTATTGTCTGGACATTGCAAGATTCCTGGCACATGCGACCGAGACACGGCGTACTTTCCCGTTCTACATGAACGATGCACAGAAAGAGCTGTTTCTGGATCGGATGTATGAAGCGTTAAAGACAAAGATTTCACGCGAACAGTTCGACCTGGATGTGAAGCTGGCCACGCTGAATGAGTATATCGAGTTTGTGGAAGCAGAAGAGGACGAAGACGGTTGGTATCTGGAGCATGCACAGGCGCTGGCAGAGGAACTTCTCAATTTGTAAAAAAACGGATTGCATTTATCTGTAAGTTGTCCTATAATAGGGAACAGAAAATAAAAAGAAAGAGCACCATTGGTGTAAAGGTGAGGGAATGTTTCTGCGATAATCGACTTTAAGAAAAACATAAAGAACGGACAGCCTGGAAAACAGGCCTGTTTTTCGTGTACGCTTAAAGACGAGAATCGCTGAATCATTTCCCTTTTTTATGAGAATAGAACAGGGATATTTTTTTGCGGGTCTGTTTTGCGTACGCAGGACAGGCTCGTTTTGCGTAAAAAGCAGAAAAGAGGCTGCCGGAGCAAAGGGGGGCTTCTGTATGATGCAGATAAAAAAATTAACACTGACACATAAAAAAGATCTGCGGGTGATCCTCGAAGATTTTCAGCTTGTACTGAATGACGGTGATAAGGCCGTTATCATTGGAGAGGAGGGAAACGGAAAATCGACGCTGCTGAAGTGGATGTACGATCCCGCACTGACGGAAGATTACATCGAATCCACAGGCGAGCGCATCATCGGAAAGGAGCGGCTTGGATATCTGCCGCAGGAACTTCCGGAGGTGGAGAAAACGAAGACGGTGTATGAGTATTTCTATGAAAAAGAAAAGTTCTGGGATCAGACACCGAAGGATCTGGCGGTGCTGGCAAGAAAATTTGGTCTGACGGAAGAATTTTTCTATCGGGATCAGCAGATGAGTGAGCTTTCCGGCGGCGAGAAGGTGAAAGCGCAGATGATGCGTCTTCTCATGGAGGATGCCACGGTCCTTCTGCTGGATGAGCCGTCAAATGATATTGATCTTGCGACACTGGAACTTCTGGAGAAACTGATCCGCGAATGGGAGCATATTGTTGTTTTTATTTCGCACGATGAAACGCTGATTGAAAACACGGCAAATATGGTCATTCATATTGAACAGATTGTGCGGAAGACAAAATCGAGATACATGGTTGCGAAACTTCCCTATCGGACGTATGTAGAGGAGCGCCTGCAGAATTTCGAGCGCCAGGAACAGAAGGCGCAGAGTGACAGGAGAGAGAAAGCGCTGCGCGATGAGAAATACCGAAAGGTATACCAGAGCGTGCAGAACGCCTTGAGCAACTGTTCCCGTCAGGCACCGTCCGTGGCGAAAAATCTGAGGACAAAATGCATACCGTAAAGGCGATGAACCGCAGATTTGAAAAAGAAGATGCCCGCATGACAGAAATGCCGGAGCAGGAGGAAGCGATTTACTTCCAGCTTGGAGGAGCAGAGGCAGCCATGCCCGCCGGGAAAACGGTCATCGAATATCAGCTTCCGAAACTGGAAACGCCGGATGGGGAGCGGGTTTTGGCGGAAAATATCACCTTAAAGATAAGAGGACCGGAAAAATATGCATTGTCGGCCCGAACGGGGCAGGCAAGACAACACTGCTGAAAAAGATTGCGGCAGAGCTGAAAGAACGGGAGGATCTCCGCGTAGATTATATGCCGCAGAATTATGAGGATCAGCTGGATCTTTCCATGACGCCGGTCGATTTTCTGGATTCCACCGGGGAGAAGAGTGAGAGGACGAAGATTCGGACGTATCTCGGATCGCTGAAGTACACGGCAGACGAGATGGATCACCCCATCCGCGAACTGTCCGGCGGCCAGAAGGCAAAAGTATTGCTTCTGAAAATGAGCCTTGGCAATGCCAATGTGCTGATTCTGGATGAACCAACCCGAAACTTTTCACCCTTATCGGGACCGGTCATAAGAAAAATGCTCCGCGAATTTCCAGGCGCCATCATCAGCATTTCGCATGACAGGAAGTATATCGGAGAGGTGTGCGGGAAGGAGTATCTGCTGGAAAAAGACGGACTCAGACTGATCAGAGAAGAAAAATAAAAATATTTGATAACGAAAAATACGACGGCGGCTGGCCGTCGTATTTTTCCGTGGAGAGATTATGTTTGTCTTAAGAGAAGGTTTCACAGCAGATTCTGTTCCGGTGAAGTCGGGAAAAATGTTAATTTTATATTGAATTAGGTCGGGAAAAATGTTAAATTAGAGTAAGAATAACCAGGGAAAAATGTGAAATAATAAAAAAGAGAAATGGAGGAAGATCAGCATGCGTCGATTTGCAATGGATAAACTATTAGACTGGAAGGAAAAAAAGTAACAGAAAACCACTGATTTTAATGGGAGCCCGGCAGGTTGGTAAAACGTGGTTAATGAAAGAATTTGGTAAGACATATTATGAAAAAACCGCCTACATTTCTTTTTACAATAATCAGAGAATGCAGGCGGCTTTCGATACGGATTTCGATATAAAACGTATTATTATGAACCTCAATATTGAATCAGGTGTAGCGATTACCCCAGAGAATACATTGATTGTTCTGGATGAAATTCAAAATGCACCGAAAGCGTTGGAATCTTTGAAATATTTTTGCGAAGAAGCACCGGAATATCATGTAATAGCAGCAGGTTCACTTCTTGGCGTGGCGCTTCATGAGGGAATATCCTATCCGGTGGGAAAAGTAGATTTACTGGATTTATATCCATTCAATTTTAGAGAATTCCTGTGCGCTATGGACGAAGAAGGGCTGGAAAGTGCATTGGAAACAAAGGATTACAATTTAATTGACAATTTTGCGGATAAATATTTGTTCTGGTTAAAAAATTATTATTATACAGGAGGCATGCCAGCAGTTGTGGATGCATTTCGGCTGAACAAAGATTATGCAGAGGTACGACAGATACAGAGTGATATTGTACGGCAGTATGAGGGTGATTTTGGAAAACATATCAAAGCAAAAGTTCTCCCAAGAATACGAATGGTATGGGATTCCATTCCGATGCAGCTGGCGAAGGAGAATAAAAAATTTTTCTTTGGACAGATAAAGAAAGGAGCCAGAAGCAGCGAATTCGAAATAGCAATTCAGTGGCTTCTGGATTGTGGATTAGTATATAAAGTCAACCGGGTAAATGAGCCTCATATGCCGCTGAAGGCGTATAAAAATATGAATGCATATAAATTATTCGTACTGGATGTAGGACTGCTCGGAGCAATGAGTGAACTGCCAGCAGAATCCATATTGGAAGGTAACGATATTTTTGTTGAATTTAAAGGCGCGCTTACAGAACAGTACGTTCTGCAGCAGTTAATTTCAGATACCCCTTATACGCCATATTATTATGGAAATGAAAAAGCAACTTTCGAGCAGGATTTTCTGATTCAGAAGGCAAAGAGTATTGTGCCGATTGAAGTAAAGGCAGAACAGAACATTCGATCCCATAGTCTAAACAATATTGCGAAAAGTTCCAGCCGGAAGAAGCAGTTCGATTTTCAACATTGAAGTATAAAGAGCAGGAGTGGATGGTAAATATACCATTATACGCTGTTTGCAACTTATAAATTAAAACAGCTATAAATCCCACGAAAGAAGGTGATCCCCATGCCATTTAAAATCATCCGAAACGACATCACAAAAGTTCATGCCGATGCGATCGTCAACACAGCCAACCCTTAGCCAATTTACGTGAAAACGTATCAGAGGGGCGGTTACTTTAATCAAAGCCAGACGTTCCACCCGTTTTACCAGCCGGAGCAGATCAAAAAGGAAGAACTGGACAAAATTCTCGAAGCCGACAGCATCGCTGATGACAGCACAATCCAGAATGCTTTTTACGATGCCCCGACAGTTGTCTATCTGTTTGCACCGTATACCTACCCAAACGACGCACAGGACTGCTGCGTTGCAAAATCATTTACGATCAGGCAGAATAAACCGAAAAATCCCGGGAAATATGTGAACTTCCTGGGTGCTTTTTGGATGGAAATATTCTTGCAATTTTACAGCACAGTTATTATAATAAAGACAAGTTCTGCAGTAAACTCGTTTTTCGCAGAAAACGCCAGAAGCGGAGGATGACGTTCAAAAAACAAAAAAGGAGCGTAAGAGAAATGGCAAAAATTTTAATCAGCCCTTCCAAATATTTACAGGGCGCAGGGGAAATGAAAAACATCGGAACATATGCTGCAAAATGCGGAAAGAAAGCACTGGTTCTGATCAGCCAGGGAGGCTACAGACGGATCGGAGCAATGATCGAAGAAAGCTTTGCGGGAAGCGACTGCAACGTTGTTTTTGATTATTTCAACGGCGAGTGCTGTGAGAGTGAGATCAACCGTCTGGTTGCTATCGTGAAAGAAAAAGGCTGTGATCTGGTCATCGGTGTCGGCGGAGGCAAAATTTTTGATACCGCAAAAGCAGTTGCCTACTACGCAGAAAAACCAGTATTCATCTGCCCGACCATCGCATCGACCGATGCACCGTGCAGCGCACTGTCTGTTGTATACACAGAAGAGGGTGTATTCGAGAAATACCTCTTCCTTCCGGCAAACCCGAACCTGGTTCTGATGGACACCGACATCATCGTAAAATCTCCAGTCCGCCTGACCGTAGCCGGAATGGGTGATGCACTTGCCACCTATTTTGAAGCAAGAGCCTGCCAGAGAAGCGGAGCTACTTCCTGCGCCGGTGGAAAAACAACCGAGGCAGCGATGGCACTCGCGAAACTCTGCTTTGACACTCTGATGGAAGAAGGTGTAAAAGCCAAAATCGCTCTTGAAGCCGGCGTATGCACCCCGGCAGTCGAGAAAGTCATCGAGGCCAACACCCTCCTTTCCGGAATCGGTTTTGAAAGCGCAGGCCTCGCAGGAGCCCACGCCATCCACAACGGCTTCACCGTACTCGAAGAGTGCCATCACATGTACCACGGTGAAAAAGTAGCCTTCGGAACCCTGACTCAGCTCGTCCTGGAAAACGTACCGCTCGATGAACTCGAAGACATCATCTTATGGTGTATCGAAGTCGGTCTCCCAGTCACCTTGGCTGAACTCGGTGCCGGAAACGTAACCGATGACCAGCTCATGGAAGTAGCCAAAACCGCATGCGCAGAGACCGACACCCTCCACAACATGCCATTCGAAGTAACCCCGGAGACCGTCTTCGCCGCCATTAAAGCAGCCGACGCCTACGGCAGATACTATCTCGACGAAGAAGAATAACCCGTATGAAAAAAGATCTCCTGGGGTTGGCAGGAGATCTTTTTTCATACCCAAATTTAATCAATACAAAAAATAGAAGTTTCCAACTCCCGTCCTATATGTTAAAATAAACTCACCCCATTTCACAGAAAAAACATAAACCCATGTTAAAGTAAAATGGTAAAAATATCAAACATAAAAACACAACGAGATCAGGAAAAAGCACGAGCGGGCGGGCAGCCGGGCGTTTTCCGTCCGTCATATAAAGGAGACAAAACTCATGGAAAAATTAAAAATCCTAGTAGTAGACGACGAAAGCCGCATGCGCAAACTCGTCAAAGATTTCTTAGTAAAAGCCGGATACGACGTCATCGAAGCCGGTGACGGCGAACAGGCCGTAGACACCTTCTACGCCCAGAAAGACATCGCCCTCATCATCCTCGACGTCATGATGCCCAAAATGGACGGCTGGCAGGTCTGCCGCGAAATCCGCCAGAACTCCAAAGTCCCGATCATCATGCTCACCGCCAAAAGCGAAGAACGCGATGAACTCCTCGGCTTTGACCTCGGCGTAGACGAATACATTTCAAAACCATTCTCCCCGAAAATCCTCGTCGCCCGCGTCGAAGCCATCCTGCGCCGCAGTGGCAAAACCGGCGAAGACGAAGTATTAGAAGCCGGCGGCATCCGCATCGACAAAGCCGCCCACATGGCATCCATCGACGGAAAACCAATGGAGTTAAGCTATAAAGAATTCGAACTCCTCACCTACTTCCTCGAAAACCAGGGAATCGCCCTCTCCAGAGAAAAAATCCTGAACAACGTCTGGAACTACGACTACTACGGCGACGCACGCACCATCGACACCCACGTCAAAAAACTCCGCAGCAAAATGGGCGACAAAGGCGATTTAATCAAGACCATCTGGGGCATGGGCTATAAATTCGAGGCGGACGAATCATGAACGGAACA
>ENA-OQED01000744-OQED01000744.1-human-gut-metagenome-genome-assembly--contig:-NODE-744-length-12621-cov-1.478790_pt1 | contig 12621 bp, 13 predicted proteins | sample MGYA00242790_ERZ504625 | MGnify/ENA primary metagenome ERZ504625 (study PRJEB26092, sample SAMD00036345) | human gut metagenome | host: Homo sapiens | study: EMG produced TPA metagenomics assembly of...
GTCGCGGCCTGCCAGTTCAGCGCAGTGGTGATCATGGAGGTGGTGGTGGGTCTTGCCGTGGGTGCCGGACACGCAGATGCTCTGGCTTGTACAGGCGGCTCACATAGCCCAGCAGCACACTGCGCTCCACGGTGGGAATGCCGTAGGAGGCGGCTGCGTCAGTTCCACGTTATCCTTGGAGATAGCGGCAGAGTACACCACCATATCCGCGCCGACAACGTTATCCGCATTGTGGCCAAGGCTGACCTTCACGCCCATCTCCCGCTCGTAGCGGATGATGCTGCCGTCCAGCACATCGCTGCCGGACAGCTCGTAGCCCTTGGCGGCCAAGATCTGGATCAGCGGATACATTCCGCTGCCGCCGCAGCCGATAAAATGGATCTTCTTTACATGGTCCAGCAGATGCTGGCTATAATCCGAGTACATGAACATAGTAAGGCTCTCCTCCAAATATTAACGGCTGCAGCGCAGGCCGATTCCTTCCAAACATAGGGACACACTCTTATTATATAATTTTTGCAGCATAAAATAAACAGGTAAGGCCGAATTTTCGGAAAGAACCATAATTTTTTTGTGAATTTTGTGATATGTGTACAACAAAATCCCGGCAGTATTACTTTGCCCGCCGCCGCAGAATCTCGTCCAGAATGGCATCGGCTACATCCGCCTTGCTCATCAAAGGCAGCTCCCGTGTGCCGTCCGGGGTGATGAAGGTGACCACGTTGGTATCCACTCCAAAGCCTGCACCGGCCACCTTGAGGTTGTTTGCCACCACCATGTCCAGATTTTTCTTGGCAAGCTTCGCGGAAGAGTTTTCCACAAGATCCCGGGTCTCCATGGAAAAACCACACAGGAACTGGTGGGTCTTGCGGGGGCCGATGGTGCCAAGGATATCCTCGGTGCGCTCCACGGGGATAGAGAGGTCGCCCTCCTTCTTTTTGATCTTGTCGTTGGCCACGGTAGCGGGGCGGTAGTCCGCCACGGCGGCGGCCATGATGAGCACATCGGTGGTGTCAAAGCGGCTTGTCACCGCCTCGTACATCTGCCGGGCGGTGGTCACCGGCACATCGGTGGTGAACTTGACCGGCGGCAGCGCGGTCTGTCCGTGGATCAGGGTCACTTCGGCGCCCCGCATGGCGGCGGCGCGGGCAATGGCGTAGCCCATCTTGCCGGTGGAGTGGTTGGTCAGGTAGCGCACCGGGTCCAGCGCCTCCTGCGTGGGGCCGGCGGTCACCGCGACGCGCACCCCGGCCAGATCCTTCGGGCGGGCGATGGTGTGCAGGATGTGCTCCAGCAGTACCTCCTCCTTGGGCAGGCGTCCGCTGCCCACATCCTTGCAGGCCAGCACGCCGCTTTCGGAGGGAATGACGGTAAAGCCGTACCGCTCCAGCGTGGCAAGGTTATCCTGCGTGATGGGGTTTTCCAGCATGCCGGTGTTCATGGCGGGGGCTACCAGCTTCGGGCACTTGGCAGCCAGCACCACGGTGGTAAGCATATCGTCCGCAATGCCGTGCGCCATTTTGGCAATCACGTTGGCGGTGGCGGGGGCGACTAAAATCACATCCGCTTTTTTTGCCAGCGAGATGTGGGTGACCTCAAACTTGAAATCCCGGTCAAAGGTGTCCACCATGCACTTGTGGCCGGTCAGGGTCTCAAAGGTGAGAGGGGTAATGAACTGGGTGGCGTTTTTGGTCATGATGACCTCCACATCCGCACCCAGCTTGCGCAGTGCACTGGCCACGTTGGCCATCTTATAGGCGGCAATGCCGCCGCTCACGCCCAGCAGGACGCACTTGCCGTTCAGATCCATGGTTCGTTTACCTCCCGGAAAAACAGTTCTTTTCCACATATCTTACCTTAGTATAATGCAAAACTTCCACCAGCACAACAAAATCTTTGCCGGGAACTTGTATCCGGCGCAAAAATGCGGTAAAATACGCTTGACAAAGAGCAAACCGGTTCTTTTCTTTTATTTTGAAAAGGAAAACAGAATTATGATCTTAGCCATTGATATAGGCAACACCACCGTCGCCCTTGGGGGCATCCGGGACGGACGTGTATGCTTTGTGGCGCGCATGGACACGGTGCGCACCCGCACGGCTGCGGAATATCGTGCCGAAATGGATAAAATATTTGCGCACCGCCGCCATCCGGAGCGTCCCATGCGCTTTGAAGGTGCAGTGCTTACCAGCGTAGTGCCCCAGATCACCGGGGCACTGGCCGAGTGCGCCCGCCACTACACCGGCAAAAAGCCGGTCATCGTTTCGCCGGACATCCGCACCGGGCTGACCATGGGGGTGGACGAGCCCCGCGCCGTGGGCAAGGACCGGCTGGTGGATGCCGCCTATGCGGCGGCAAACTTTCCGCTGCCGGTCATCACGGTAGACCTTGGCACCGCCACCACTTTTAATGTGGTGGACAAAGACCGGGTATTCCGGGGCGGCGTGATCTGCCCCGGCCTTTCCACCGGGCTGCGCGCACTGGGTGAGCGCTGTGCCCAGCTGCCGCAGGTGCATCTGGGCTCCCCGAAAAAAGCCATCGGCACCAATACCGAAAGCTGTATGCTGTCCGGCTCGGTGCTGGGCACCGCCGTGCTCATTGACGGCATGGTGCAGCGCATTGAAGAGGAATTGGGCAGCCCGGCTACACTGGTGGTCACCGGCGGTCTGGCAAAGTACGTCACCCCGCTGTGCCGCCACCCCCTGACCTATGACCCGGAGTTGCTGATGAAGGGGCTGGCACTGCTGTACCAGCTGAACGCCCCGCAGGAGCACGGCCGCAGCCATGGCGGCGGCAGACACTACGGTCAGCAGGGACGCCTCCGGGCAAAGCACCCGCACCCCAACCGCCGCACCCGCCGCGAGCCGGAGGCGCTGGTAGGCTGAGGGAACAAGAGGATAAGGGAGAGCATTATGAAACTGGGCATTCTTGGCACGGGTAAGATCGTGCAGGAATTTTTGCCATGGCTTGTGGAGCACACGCCGTTTACTGTGCAGGCGGTGTGCAGCACCCCGCGCTCGGCGGCAAAGGCCGCAGAGCTGTGTGCACAATATCAGATCCCGCAGCACACCACCAATTATTTTGAGCTTTTGCAGTGGGTGGACGCGGTCTACATCGCCGTGCCCAACTTACAGCACGCCCGCTACGCCCGGGTGGCGCTGGAGGCAGGCAAGCACGTCATTGTGGAAAAGCCCATGGCGGTGACCGCCGCCGAGACCGAGGAGCTGGCTGCGCTGGCACAGCGCAAGCGGCTGTTCCTCTTTGAGGCGATGACCACCCAGTACCAGCCCAACTACGCCAAACTCCGGGAGCTGCTGCCCCGGGTGGGCACAGTGCGCATGGTACAGTGCAGCTTCAGCCAGTATTCCAGCCGGTACGATGCCTTTTGCAATGGGCAGACCCCGCCGGTGTTCGACCCGCTGTGTGCGGGCGGTGCACTGATGGATTTGGGCGTGTACAACGTCAGCTACATCGTGGGTCTGTTCGGTGAGCCCAACAAGGCGGTGTATGCCGCCAACATGGAGCGCAATATCGACACCAGCGGTGTGCTGATGATGGATTACAGCGGCTTCAAGGCGGTAAGCCTTGCCGCCAAGGACTGCGCAGCCCCTGCCCGCTGCATCATTCAGGGCACGAAGGGCTATATCCTGCAAAAATCCACCCCGAACTACTGCGGCGGCGTGACCTTCCATCCCAACGAGGGCAAGGAGGAGCACTACAACCTGAACGGAGATCGTCCCCGGCAGGCGGCAGAGTTCGAGGCCTTTTACCGCGCCATGACCGCCGGAGACCAGGAGCTGTGCGCCCGCATGCTGGATACCAGCATCGCGGTGAGCCGGGTGCTCACGGTGGCGCGCCGCAGCGCTGGGGTACGCTTCCCCGGCGACAGATTTTAACGCATTTTTCTCTGGAACACGCCCTGACACAATAACGCGCTTCCAAGAGATTTGAATATTCACCTAAAACCCGCACAGAGCGGGCAGGTTTGCGCCGTATCCGACAAAAAGGGCGGAACGGCAGCAGGAGGAAAACTGAATTATGAAGAATACCAATACGAAGACTCTGACTCGTGTGGCCCTGCTGGTGGCCATTGAACTGGTGATGAAGCTTGTCGGTCTGGGCAGTGTGCCCGTGGGCCCGCTGTACATGAGCTTCCTCACCCTGCCCATCGCCGTGGGCGCCATCACCATGGGCCCCGCCGTGGGTGCCCTGCTGGGCGGCGTGTTCGGCGCTGTGAGCTTCTACGATGCCATCACCGGCGCCTCTGCCATGACCGGTGCACTGTTCCAAGTCAGCCCGCTGAACACCTTTATCCTGTGCGTGGGTATGCGTGTGCTCATGGGTCTGTGCTGCGGCCTGATCTTCAAGGCTCTGCAGAAGCTGGACAAGTCCCGCACCTGGAGCTACATCCTCAGCGCCATGACCGCACCCGCCCTGAACACCCTGTTCTTCATGGGCTACATCGTGCTGGCTTTCTACGGCTGCGACTATGTGCAGAATCTGGTGTCCGTCAAGGGCGCTGCCAACCCCTTCATGTTCGTTGTGCTGCTGGTTGGCGTGCAGGGCGTAGCCGAATTTCTGGTGTCCGGCATTCTGGGCGGCATCGTCGCCCGTGCCGTGGCAAAGTTCCTGAAGTAAGACCGGCTGCGCACCATGTCAGGGCGGCGCATCCGTGTTTAGAATAGAAAAATGAATGCTCCTCCGGCAACTGCCGGAGGAGTTTTTTGTTGGGAACGGCTCCAATATCCTTCCTGTGAAAATGCAATGCCGGAGCGTCTGAGGACGCTCCGGCATTGCTCTATTCACAAAAATATCGTCCCGCCTGCCCGGCAGCCTTTACTTCTTTTCCCGCAGCTGTTCCAGATAGCCGTCGGCCTTGATGGCCTCCGGGGTGAAGGAGTTATTCTTCCACCAGTTCACAAGGGCGGCGGTCACGGTCAGGCCGGTGGTCACCAGCTGCTCCACGGTGGCACTCTCGATGGGCAGCATGGGCTTGCCGCAGGCGCTCAGCACCTGATTGGTCAGTGCCAGCGCCAGCGCAGCCGTGCGTGCCAGGGTGGCGGCAGAAATTTTGCAATGGGTATCGTTCATAGGTTCAGTTCCTCTCTTTCTCCAAATCTGCGATGCGGTGGTTGGCCACCTTCATCTGTTCTTCTAAAATGGGTACGCGGCGGGCGAAGTTGTTATGCTCCCGCACCTCCCGGGTCAGTTCTTCCAGCTTGGTGTCGGTCACCGCCTGGCTTTTTCCGTTGGCGATCAGCACGCCGATCAGGGTCACCGCGCCTGCAATGATGGCTGAGATGATGCCTGTCATCGCGCTCACCCCCTCCACCGGGCTTTGTCTGCCCGGGTATCCACGTGCACCCAGCCGGTGGCTCTGCCCGCCTTGACGGGGTAGCGTCCCACACCGCCCCGGTCCGGCATCAGGCTTTCGGCGTAGGCGGCCACAGCCTCCACGCTCACGCCCTGTACCCGGATATCCGCTGCCCGGCCATACAGGTGCTGGCTGAACTTTGCCCCGCCTGCCTTGGCGTTGTGTGCCGGGGTGCGGTAGGCGCTGGTGATCGTCACCGGTTTTCCGAAGTGCTCCCGGATACGCTCCAGCAGTTCTGCCAACGCCGTGTCGATGAAGACAGGGTCGCTGCCGTCCTTGCAGCGGAACTCCCGCACACAGAAGTGCGGCGAGAGGGCGGTGCTGCCGTCCCGGGCAAGAGAATACGCTTGCAATGCCATCGTGCGCCCCCTTACAGCCGTTTCAGCAGCGCTGCGATGGGCTCTGCATAAAACCGCTCGTAGCCCGCTGCGTTGGGGTGGGTGCCGTCGCTGGTGTACTTATCGCCCAGTTCGCTGACGCCGTGTTTTCCCATAGGCGGGGTGGTCTCCGCAATGTCAACGTAGGGCACGCCCCATTTTTTCAGCGCCGCAAGGATGGCAGGCTTATAGGTCTTGTACCAGTTTTCGCTGCCTGCAAACATCCCGCCGTGCGGGAATACATAGGCCACGCGCTTGTCGCTGTGATTCGTTGCCAGATCGTCCATCATCTTCTCCAGTGCGCCGGTCATGGTCGTTTCATCGTAGGCAGCGGCAAACCCATCGGTCAAGGTACCCACAGGGGCGTTGTTCCAGGCATCATTCACGCCGCCCTCCAACAGGATGTAGTCTGCCTTTGCAAGCGCTGTGGAGTTTGTCACCACCGTGCTGATGCAGCCACGGGTGCCGCCGTATACCTTATCGGTAATATTCGGGGTCAGCGTTGCGCCGTCCACCGCTTCATTGGTCAGGGTCATGCCGTACTTGTCTGCAATACATTTGCCGTAGCCGCCTGCGCTGCTCTTGCCGTAAGCGATGCTGTCGCCTGCAACGTACAGCGTTTTTCCCGCCAGCGGGCTGATGATCTGACCATTGATGTCAAACACTTCCATTTTACCACCCCTTCTCGATGTAATCGTTCACCTTGTCGTCACTCAGCAGGCCTTTATACACCCTGCACTGATACAACGTACCAGACCAGAACTGCTGCTTTTTGCTGCCGTCCGCGCTCTGCGCCGCACCGATCAGGAAGGTCTGGGGCACATCTATGATTGTGCCATTTGTGGTTTTCCACTCGGTCAGCGGGCAGTAGGTACTGCCGCCGCGATATTTTCTGCCGTCGATCTGCACTGCATACCGTGTGCGAGTCTTGAAGTGTTCGATGCTGTCCGACAGGGTCACGCCGCCGTAGTTGTAGTAGGCGAACTCGGTCTTATTGTTCAGCGGGCTGCTGGTGGAGTTGAAGCCGGGCAGATTGCCGGTATCACCGGTCTCGGTCAGGCAGTGCAGGAAGGCAGGCCAGGTGTTGGCATTAAAGTCGTCCCCCGCTTTCGCATCCACTAGGATCGTGTATTGCGGCGTCTCGGTGGAGGCGTGCTCCAGCAGCTTCAGGCCGGTGTCCAGTCCCTGGGTCAGCACGGTCTCGCCGGGCAGACTGTAGATCAGCTGTGCTGTCTCCACTACTTCCACCGTTACCGCGCAGCTTGCACTCTTACCGCCTGCTGTGGCAGTCACGGTGCAGTTACCTGCTTTGATGCCTGTCACCACGCCGTTTGCCACAGTGGCAAAGCCGGTAGGCAGAACGCTCCACACCACCGCCCTGTCGGTTGCGTTCGCGGGCAGCACGGTGGCCGTCAGGGTCTTGCTCTCGCTCTCGTTCAGGGTCATGGTCACGGCGCTCAGGCTCACGCTCTGCACCGGAACTTCCTGTGCACTGCCGCCCCACTCTGCACGCAGAGCATTCAGGGTGGGCTGCATCGTGTTGGTCTTATAGGCTGCATTTTCAAACAGGTTCAGCAGCAGCGCCTTTGCGTTGGCGGTAAAGCCCTCGCCCGGGTCACCTTTTGCACCCGCCGGGCCGGGGTCGCCCTTTTCTCCCTTGTCGCCTTTTTCGCCCTGCGTTCCGGCAGCATTGGCAATGCCTGCTTCCATGTGGTTCAGCTGGGCAGCCGTCAGGGTCTGGCCGTCCACAAAATTCTGTTTTACGTAGCTCATTTGTTCCTCCCTAAGATCATTTTTCCAAGGATCGCCTGCCCCAGCACTGCAAAAACGTTCTCCTTCGGCGGCTGCGGGTTGCCCACAGCGTCGCCAGACGGTCGCAGGCTGCCATGGCTGCGTCATTGCCCGCCGCCAGAAGCCGCAGCACTGCCAGCAGCGCCTGTTTTTCCTCTGCGGAAATGCCGCCCGCGCCCAGCAGCCTTACCAGCGCCTCCCATGCAGAGGTAGCCGGTGCGGGCAGTGCACCCTCTGCCGTGCCGCTGTTGGCACACACTTTACACCGCACATCGGCGCTGGTCACGGTGCGGCTGCCGTCCGTGCCCTCAAAGGTGATGCAGCCCGCACCGGGCACGGCCGTCACCGCCGCCGGAACCTCCAGAACGCCGTTTTCCACAAGCTGGGCTGCGCTTGCACCGGGGGTGTGCCAGTGGGCGCACACGGTCAGTCCCTTCCACTCGCCCCGCTGCTCGATGCGCAGCCGGTAGTTGCCCCCGGTTGCCCGCATCCCCAGCAGCAGCTGCCCGCCGGGCACGGCTGCCGCACCGTTCCGGTCCAGCCGGATGGTCATCTCGTTCATGCCGCACCACCCTTACACATACTGGTAGCCTTCTACGTTAAAGGGATACTCAAAGCTGAGACTCGTGTCCGTTCTCACAACGCCTATGCTCAGCACGCCGCTGTCTGCAAAGTTCATCCGCACAGGCGCTGCGCCGCTGCACTTGACGCCGTTGCTCAGATCAGAGCTCGTGCCGCCCACCATGGCCACCGCTGTGCCGCCCCGCACGATGCGGGTGCTGCCGTAGTCCGCAGCAGCGGCGACCGGGTTTGCGTCGTTTTCTGCCGTGGGTGCCACCATCCGCACCACAATGTAATTCACCGTGCCCGGCACGGTCAGGCTCGTGGCAGATTTGCCCGCAACGCCTGCGCCGGTGTAGACCAGTTTTCCATCCATATTCATCATCCTTTCCAGTCGTTCCAGTTTTTCTGTCAGGCTAAAGCCCAGTACCGCGTTCAGGTTTTCTCTGGTCACCTCCAATGTTCCGTCTGCGCCCACAGTCACTCCCCGCCCGGCCTTTACGCCGCCCAGCACGGCGGCGGTGGCACACGGCAGCGTGTAGGCCGTGCCGAATTTCCGGTCAGCTTCGGCCTTGGAGTAGAACCGGTCATCTGCGCCCAGCTGCAGCAGCGCTGCCGCCTTTTCCTGCGCCGACCAGCCCGCCGCCCCGGCGGCGCTGGTCAGCGCTTTTTTTACGCCGTAGGGCAGCAGCGCCGGGGTCAGGGGTGCATAGGCTTCGGTCATGCGGTCCAGCTGTGCCGCTGTGGCGGGCACGGTGGTCAGTGTGGCGTCTGCCCGCACCGCAACACCGTACTGCCCGTCTGCACGCACTGCGCCGGACGTTTCTGCTGTGGGCACGGTCTCGCTGCGCACATAGGGGCGCAGATCCGGCAGCGGGGTTGTGTCCGTCTGCACCGCACCGGTGGCACTGTTCACGCTGAGGATGCGCACCACCGCGCCGGGCAAAGGCTGCGCCGGCCTTGGCACCGCCGCCACATCCTGTGCGGTCAGCCGCACCGCGCCGCCCTTGCCGTTCACGCTCAGCACCCGTCCATCGGCAGGGGCATAGCTCTCGGCCCGCAGCGCAGCGGCCTCCGCCCGCTTTGCGCAGGCGTCGGCATCGGTGCGGTCGGCAAGGATCTTGTCCGCAGCCTTTTGCGTCAGCGCCGCCTGCACGGCCGTGTCTGCCGCACCGTTCTCGGCGCGGCGGGCGCTCTCCGCTGCGGCGCGGGCGCTTTCCAGCACGCGCGCCACGAACTGCTCGTACACCGAGGGCGGCAGCTCCTCACTGCCGCCGTCCGTAGGCAGGGTGGCGTACACATCGTAGCTGCCGGGGCGGGTATAGGCGGTGTAGCCGCCGCTGCCTATGGCGGCCAGCATCCACTGTCCCCGCACGCTGCCGGTCAGGCGGCGGTCAACCGTCACACTGTCGTCGGCGTCCAGCGGAATGGCGGCCAGCTGCACCCCATCGCTGCGGCGCAGATACAGCGCCAAGGTGCACCCCGCCCACGCTGCGGGCAGGATGAACTGCAGCCGGTCCACCCCCTCGGCGTTCTGTGCGCCAAGGTGCAGCCGGGGCGGCCGGGGCACAAATTCGGTGCCGCCGCACTGCTGCTCAAGGATCTCGATCTCCATGCAAAACCTCCTTTTCTGTTTGCTGTCCCGATTGTACCGCCGGGGACGCAAAACTATCCAGTGTGTACTAAAAATGTGAAATTTTCTGTTCTTCGGCATTTTGCTAAACGGGGTTTTGGCACCGGAAATGCGAGCTTTTCTCCCCTGCCGGGACCGGGTAATTCCCCTGCAGGTTTTCCATGCAAAACCCGCGATGTGGGGCAGCTTGTTTTGGGCGCAGCTGCCGCTGCTGCGGCCTTATTCGCAGAGAAAAGAGCCGGTGCAAATGTTAAAAATTCATGAACGAATTGCCCCCAGAAAAAAGGAAAAAATCAGAAGGAAACCACCTAAAAACCAAAATATCAAAAGAAACACTGTGAAAATTGCACAAAAAATAATGTTATAAATCTAACAAAGTGCAAGACGCAAATTTGACAGATGCTTTACGGTCTGGTAAAATAACGTTTGCGCAACGAACGTTGCAGCGTTTAAATTCCATCTGGATGAAGTAAAAAGCCGTCCTGCGTACGGCACGGCATGGGCAGATGCGGCCTGTGCCGGGGCAGTTTTGTGGTCTGCCCGAAGCGGATTCCAACCTGTAATACGGTGCTCATTCTTTTTACCCGAAGAGAGCATCGTATTTGACTGTGAGACGCTTATACTCAGAGCAGCCACAGTCCGGGCGGCCGGGGTGCTGATGCAATACAGACCCGCTGCCGCGCCAAATACGACAAAGAGAGGAGTTGTCTCGTATCGCTTCCGTTAAATTGAAGAAAGCAGTTACTGCCGCAAAGCAGGCAGTATCTCCCCGTGTGCTGGCATTTTGTGTCATGGTGGTATGCCTTGTGGCTACCCTTGGCGTCACCGCTGCAAATCTGCGGCTGACCTACGTCACCGACTCCAATGGTGCACGGCAGGTCCTTCTGACCGATGCCGATGCTTCCCCCGCACAGGTCATGCACCTTTCCGGCATCCGCTCTGAGGAGGGCGATGAAGTCTACTACACCGCGTTCAGCGGCAATCTTGCCTCCCTGAACATCGAGCGCGCATTCTCCGTCAGCATCACCGCCGATGGGCAGGAGTACCCTGTAAAGCTGGTGTTCGGCACCGTAGCCGATGCACTGGAGCGCGCCGGTATCACCCTTGAAGGGGACGACTACACCGAGCCGGCGCTGGATCACGTTGTGACCGCCGGCAGCAAGATCGTGGTCCACCGCGTGGACTACGAAGAGCGGGTGGAAACTCAGGCCATCCCCTACGACACCCAGTATGTCTACACCAGCCTGTACTTCCGCAACACCGGCCGCACCACCACGGTGCAGCACGGCGCAGCCGGTCAGCAGACCGTGACCACCCGTGACCGCTATGTGGACGGCGAGCTGGAGAACAGCACCGTTGTGGATACCACCACCACGGTGGAGCCCACCGACCACGTCATCAAGACCTACGGCGCAGGCGCGCCAGTGTCCCCCCTGACCGGCGCGGACGGCACCACCAACGCCCCCACCTCTTATAGCAAGGTGCTCACCGGCAAGGCCACCGGCTACTATTCCCGTACCGGCAAGGGCTCTTCCGGTCTGGGTCTGGGCTATGGCACCGTGGCTGTGGACCCGGACGTGATCCCCTACGGCACCAAGCTCTACATCACCTCCACCGACGGCAAGTTCGTCTACGGCTATGCCGTAGCCACCGACACCGGCATCGCCGTCCAGAAGGGGCAGATCCTTGTAGACCTGTTCTACGAGACCTACGCCGAAAGCGTCATCAACGGTGCCATTCAGGTCAATGTCTACGTTGTGGGCTGAGCCGTAAACAAAACACAATAACCACGCAAAGAGACCGCTGTACAAACTGTGCAGCGGTCTCTTTTGATGTTAAGTAGAAAACTATTTTTATTTCGGGGTCGGGGAAAGTCTGTGGGCTTTCCCCGACCCCTTTCCCGTTTCCGCAACGCTTTCGCTGAAACCGTTTGTCAAATGAGCAGTTTACACGATGTTGAGCTGCAAATTTTGGATGATATGCCCACAACATACAGAGAATGCCAGAAAATTTGTGTTAATTGTATTTGTTTTTCGGACAAAAAGTCTTGCAAAACTGGTCAAAACATTTTAATATAAAAGAGTACAAAGCTGTGGAAGCCGCTTTCGGCTTCCGCACGGGGAGGAGCAGTTTATGAAACCGACCGAAGAAAAGATTCAGAGCAACACATCGGACCTGCCGGTGTACCTGTTCAAGCAGGGCAACAACTGCGAGGCTTACCGCTACTTCGGCGCACATCTGGAAACACGGGTCGGGGAATCCGGCGTTGTGTTCCGCGTATGGGCACCGCACGCCGTAGCCATCAGTGTTGTGGGCGACTTCAACAGCTGGAAGCCCGGCAGCCATCCCATGCACAAGGTGGATGGCGATTCCGTGTGGGAATTGTTCATTCCCGGCATGAAGGAATACGATGTTTATAAATATTGCGTAACCACCCGTGCAGGCGACCTTGTCTACAAGGCCGATCCCTACGCCTTCCACGCCGAGACCCGGCCGTCCAACGGCAGCAAGGTCTACGATCTGTCCGGCTTTGCATGGCACGACGCCACCTGGCAGGCCGCACAGAAAAAGGCGGACGTGATCAACGGCCCGATGAATATCTACGAGATGCATGCCGGCAGCTGGAAGATGAAGGAGGGCGGCAAGCCCTACAACTACTCCGAGCTGGCGGACGAGCTGATCCCGTACATCAAGGATATGGCTACACCCATGTAGAGCTGCTGCCGGTGATGGAATATCCGTTTGACGGCAGCTGGGGCTATCAGGTCACCGGCTATTTTGCACCCACCAGCCGCTACGGCACCCCCAAAGATTTTATGGCCTCGTGGATAAGATGCACGCCGCAGGCATTGGCGTCATCATGGACTGGGTGCCCGCCCACTTCC
>ENA-OQED01000746-OQED01000746.1-human-gut-metagenome-genome-assembly--contig:-NODE-746-length-12596-cov-1.165130_pt1 | contig 12596 bp, 7 predicted proteins | sample MGYA00242790_ERZ504625 | MGnify/ENA primary metagenome ERZ504625 (study PRJEB26092, sample SAMD00036345) | human gut metagenome | host: Homo sapiens | study: EMG produced TPA metagenomics assembly of...
CGCGATTATTCGGAGCAGGGGAATTTAATTACCAGAGCCGTTAATCGCGATGACTTTCCTTTGACATCTTTTATATCAATGCAGCCATAAATTCGGCTGTCCGATGCCTGAGGCCTGTTATCTCCAAGTATAAATACCTGGCCGCTCCCGACTGTGACCGGGGAAATCCACTCCATCTTTGAATTGGGTGGTATCAAAGTAAATGTCCTGAGATATCTGTTCTGCACCATTTATCTTCAGTCCGTTTTTTTGTAATGTCAACGGTGTCTCCTGCTACTGCCACAACACGTCCGGTCGTGGTTCTGCCATCAGCTTCAAACACTGCAACATCACCGGAGATAAACCTTTTATCCAATCGGTAATACATGACCAGATCACCGTCTTTGATTGCCGGTTTCATGGAGACATCATTTATTCTTACAATTCCATAGAGAAATGTAAAAATAAGAAATACTGCTAAGATAATAAATGCAATCTTCAATAACAACTGAACAATATCCTGTGCTACAGATGTTTCCTGTATTATATTGTTGTTTTTATTTGACCGTTCAGTTTCGTTCTTCATCCTATCCTTCCATAAAAATGGATGCCCATAACCCTTCTAGGGGATTTATTTGTTTTAGGTCAACTCAGACATCCACGGTACTAGTTTGTACCCTTTATTATAGTGGTTTATTTTTTTTATTCCAATGCAACAAACATGTAAAATGTCTGATGTATTTTTGCAAGTTTTGTTCCATAGCAGTGTTTATCTTATTTTCCGTCTTCTTCTGAAAAACAGAATCATGATAATACTTATGGCAAATAGTAACCATACATGCCTGCTTGTTTCCAGACGAACCCCTGTTTCCGGTATTAATTGTGTGTTTTCGTTTGTGATTTTTAACTCAATCACGTCTCCTCGTGCAGCCTCAATCCGCTGTTTCATGACAGCTGTATTTCCATTCGATGTTGCCTGCACTGGATTTGAATACTTATCATTCTCTTCTTTTTTTAGAAATCGAAACAGCGTATTTTGATGTATCAACAGTTTCTGTTATTATGATATCCGAAGATATATCTACATTTTTTAATGTAACTTTATCTCCATGTTTCAAAGAAGTTCTAATTGTCTTGCTACGCAGCTTTTGACCATCTTCCCAATAGAGAATTTCCATATCAAATGGCTTCTTGCGGTTTCCAAGTGGACCAGTGACTTCCTTTGTAATCTCAACCGTCACCCCGCCTTTTTGCGGATGATTGACGATATGTCTGTCCGAAACAGCTCTCCAGGTATTTGTCATCGGTGATTTCTCATATAGGAATAAAATATCGGATTCTACATCGACCATATATAAATTAAAGTTATCCTGATACTGTGTTTTGGTTTTATCTGCTTTGTCCTTTTTGTTTGGAGTAACAGATTCTACCATCCAGTATCGTCCGTTCTCAAAGTCCTCCGGTAATTGAAGCATTCCATTTTCATCTGTTTCTAAGGAACGATACGTCGTACACGTTTTTCCATCCTTTTTCAGAACGATATCGTCCTTGCTCTGTGTATTGTCATAATCTACTGTATATCCTGTATCATCCGCATATTTTTTCGTAACATCATCATACGGTACTTTGTAGAACAGAAAACCTGCACCAGCAAGTCGGTTTCTTGGAAGATCATCCGTCTTTAAGAAACTTCGTTCAGCAAGATTGAAATGCAGATTCTGCACTTCCAGTTCCATCTTGGAAACATCCTTGAACTCATTCTCATCCTTCGGGAATAATTGTTGTCCATTTGAATCGAAATACTGAATCTCTGGATAAATAACTTCATAATATAGGAAACCATCCCCGTATTCCGAAGAATAATGTGTCTTTCCTATCTCGATTTCTTCCACCTTATATTCCACCGGAATTCTGTCCTGGAATAGTGGAACATTGTCGACTGTATGTTCCCATCCGTTCTCTTCATTCAGCAGGAATTCCTGTCCTGTAGAAATTCCATTCTGATACAATCTGATTTTCACCTGTTTTTCCGTCAGTGCATCATTTGGATTTTCCCATGTCTTTTTTATATGCAGAGTGCCTGTTTTAGCAAAATTTCGGATATTAAGGCTGGTATCTCCCCGCTGAAGCAGAACAGATTTTCCGTCTATCTTACCATCAACTGGTGCCTTAACAGCCTCCTGATTTTCGTTAGCCTTCCTATCCACCAGTTTTGCATCAGTGATTTTGAATGCTCCATTGGCAATCTCAACTGTGATCTGTATATCTCCTGTGTCTACATATCCCGTTGGTAAGTTTGTCTCTCGCAACAAATACGTCTCAGTTGCTGTTCGATTCTGTTTGTTCTCATCTTGTAACGGAATATGAAGTTTGTGCGATTCCGTATTTATCAGTTGTTACCGCTTCCTCCTCAACACCGTTCTTACTAACAGCAAAATTGATCTTCTCCATTCCTTGTCCGGTAGACTCATCAAATTTGTTCAGTGTGAGTATTCCCTCTTTCTGATAACGGTTCTCCAATTCAATAGTAAGAGTTTCACCACCGCGTCCAATTCCACGTCCTGTGAATTTAATTCCACTTTCTGGATATGCTTCCCATGAATTTACATTATCTCCTTCTTCATGAGAATTGCGAACATTGTACCAACCTGAAAATTTCACATTCGAATCTTTTGGCTTATAGTTGTACTCTTTTAATGTGTATTTCCAGAATGAGTCCGCCTTAACGATCCACGTACAGCTTGTATGTGTTTCATCTGTCCATGTACCTACAACTTCTATTGGAGCATCCTCCGCTTGCGGAGCTTCTGCATCCGGTTTCTGGCTATCTTCTGAAGGAAGCACAAGTTTCATATGCTCATGAAATGCAGGTGGCTGCGGTTTTCCATCTAAAAGCTTTTCATCCATATCTACCTGGATATAATAATCTTTCTTGACTTCCTCTATTGCTTCCGGCATTCCGACAAAATCTTTCTTTACTGTCAGGTAACCATTTTTTGCTACAATACGTCCGTCAATATGCCACCCATCGGACATTTCACTTTTGAAAGAATACCAATAAATGGTGAAGAATTCGGTATCTAATTTCGATGGCGGAATCTCCCTGTCTCCGATACGAATCATACGTCCGCTTTCACGAATTGTCTGGAATACCTCTTCATCGGAAGGAATTCTATCTATCTTGTAGATATAGTCTCCATTTCCAATATATCCCTCATCTGGTTTAGTTCCCTGCAAAAGTTCTTGCACTCTCTTATTTCCATCCGCATACTGTTCCCACGTAGATGGATTCTTATTTCCAAGAACTGGAACATCATGCAATATACTTGCCTTCACATTACAGTTTGCCACGGCAACCGCACTTGTATAATCGTCTACATTCGTGGTTGGTAATGCTACCGAACCATCTTCCGGCATCGCTGACTTACAGATATAAAACTGTACCTGTTTTCGATTTTGGTTACTCACCTTACGCCACGCTGCATAGAGGGTGATTGGCTGTCTTGCATTATTATTTATAAGATCAGAAATAGAATCCCCTGCACCGCATTCCTGCCACTTTCCGTCTTTGTTTCTGTAATCCCAATGATCGAATTCATACTGTTCCAACTCTTTGCTGTCATTATCTTCATGATCATAAACCAGAGGATATGGTGACTTAACGTTATGTTTTCCAGCTTCTATTTCATTCTCATAATCATCTGTATGTCTTGTCTTATTTCCAACCTGAGGGGTCAACTTAGCTTCCTTAGGAAGTTTCTTCATATAACGAGTTGTATTATAGATAACCCTGACTGCCCCAGACTCCAGCGGTTTGTCTGCGATCACCTCATAAGATGAGTTAACCTTCGGAATTTCAAATTTTACCTTATCATTTCCGGACGGTTCTGGAAGAACCTCATTTTCGTCCCTGTCATTAGATGTACAACTCCAGACAATCTCCTTGCCATAATACTCACCTTCTAAACTTGCCCTCTTTGGTACTTCCACAGTATATGCTTCCCCATGGCCTACATACTGTCTCTTAATCGCCTCTCTTTTGGTCAGGTTCAGTGGATCCAACACTTCAATCAGATGAAAACTTCCCTCTACACTGAAATGTCTTCCTGCCAGCCCAACCTGAGAAGAAAGTCCTGTCAAACGATCAAAATAATTTTCGATTCTGTCTGGATTCAGTGGGTTTGGCTGTGAGAAATAATAGACAGATACATCTTTCCCGTTTTTCAGGACAGGAATATACCATGTACCATCGTTGTCCTTATAAGGGTGCTGTACAAACACACGGCTGTCTGTCGCATAACCAAACAGAATCTTCTCTTTCTGATCTGCGCCGGGCTCCAGCTTGCTCGGAGTGAAACCAAACTCACTGTAAATTTTAGAAATCGTATCATCTGGTGTAGCTCGCAAATAATAACGACTGGCTCGGCCACTGTTTGCTTTGATTATGTAATGCTGCTCAGCATTAATATTTTTTATCAGCTTATAATGTCCATCGATAAATACATAAAAACTAATATTTGCTTCTTTTGTTGCTGCCGGTTTTTCTGTATTATCAGGAACAATCACATATGGACGTACTGCATCATCTGGCTTAATAGTAAAGCTCATGGTATGCTTTGCTTCATTTTTACTCCATGTAACTTCTGAAAGAGTACCATCTTCCTTTCTGCATTCCCAGTTTATATCCTGCGTTTGTTCTTCTACACGCGGCTTTGTACTAACTGTTCTTGTAAGTGTTGACTTTCTTGCAACAAAATCAATTGCCGGAAGATCACGCAAAGCTGTTTCGCTGTAAACCTGTCCATCTTCATCCTGTACTGTCACACTGTAAAAACCGTTATATCTATTATCGTCGTGTTCGAATAAGGTCTTTGCACTCATGGTATCAATTTTTTCTCCATTTGGCAGGTAATACACATCCATCGGCTCTCCGGACTTTCCTATATAAATACATTCATGACCTTCTATCGTGTATTTCCCTGCATTATGGATTGTATCGTAATCTCTCTTGGAATAATAAAAACGCTCTTTTGCTTCATTTTGAATAGAACCATCGTAATGAAATTTTTCAAAATGCTTTTTTAACTCATCATTAGAAATATAATAATAAACTGTTCCCGGCTTTGTTGTAGTATCTTTTATAACAGGAATTTCTTCGTTTAGAACATTATATCTCTCATTATTTACAAAAGTATAGAATTTAATGTTCAAGGTTGCTGGTGCAAAAGTGTTGCATGCAACCGTATATGGTTGCTCTATCTTTCCAATAGAAAAGGTTAGTTTATCGCCCTGTTTCACCGGAGAAATTGTTTTATTTTCATCCTCACTGGCACAAAGCCAGTCGCTTTCCTTCGTATCTCCAGGATCAACGGAAATTGTGACCGCAGAATCTTTCTTATAGTAACTCACAGTTCGATTTCCATCCGGATTGATCACTGTAACCGAATAGAAACTGTTCTTATTCTGCTTAATCTGGTCTGAATTATTATCCGGAATTTTTTCGCCATCAGATGCTCCTTTTGGCATATAATAAACGTCTGTTGGTACAGTTGCTTCCTGCTTGTCCAGGTTATAAGATACATATTGCTGTCCTTTATAAGTTACCACTGTCGCCTGTGCTAATGTCTTCTCACCACGGACTGTATATGGAAAATAATTTCCGGACTGTGTTTCCTCTGCATTCAAGCCGAACTCTCTATAAATCTCAGCAAGATCACTGACAGATAAATAGCATCTGCCCTGACGGTTCCATTTATACACCTTTTTCAGAGAATCAGCCGGCAGCTTTCGAACCTCATTGTCTGCATATATATAAAACTGAATGTCAAAGGCTGTCTGATCCGCTCTCTGGATCACATAAGACTGTGTGATTTTTCCAATTGCGAATCTCGTCTGGTTCCCCGATTCCCGTATACCATCTATCACCTTATCGTCTGTTCCCATACAGGTCCATTCGATCTGGTCTGTCTGGTCTGGCAATTTGGGATTAAAGTCAGCCACAGCTTCTTCCACTACAGTTCCTGTTAATGCATAACGGATCCGATCCTGCCCTTCGCCCTTTACCTCTACGGAATAAAACGAATTGTCCTTTTTTACAGAATCTTTTAAATTTAATGCAACGCCTTTTCCATTTGGAAGGTAGTAAACATCTACCGCTTCCCCTTGTTTATTCTGGCCATAATTGTAAGAAACATAGGTCTTTCCGGATTCTGTGTCTGTATAAACTTCTCCGTATTCTATCCTGCTTTTTCCCCGGTATGCAGATACAAACTTTTTTATCGCATCCGGATTCTGACTCTCGCTGTTTTTCACAAATCCAAATTCTTCATATATCCGGAGCAGGTCCTCAATGGAAACACCATGATAGGTAGTTCTTCCGTCTTTCCATGTTGCAATGCCGGTAATGTCATTATGCTGAAGCTTTACCGTGTTTCCATCAATAATGACATAGAAATCAATATCAAATCCTTCGGAAATCTCCTGAAGTTTCGGTGATTCCTCTTGTGCAATCTGCTCCTCGAAGGCTTTTTCTTCTTCTGAAAGCTCTCCCTGGGATGGAGTAATTTCTTCCTCCGGAATCTCTTCTAATGGCGGGGTGATTTCCTCTCCAGGAGTCTCTTCTGATGGCGAAGTATTTTCTTCTTTCGACGTCTCTTCCGACAATGATGTACTTTCCTCCGGAATAAAATCTTCTGTGCGCATTTCACCCTCTTGAGTACTATTTATATTTGGAATATTCTCTTCTTCCACTGAAACTGCCAAAACTGTCGTTCCTGCGCTATTCATGCACAAAACCAATAAAAGTGTCCAGGCTATCCATCTTAGCCATCTCTTTTTCCTCTTCACACAAATTCCTCCTAAAAACATATTTTCATTTTCTTAGCTATCTGCCTTTTTTATCCATTCCTTCTGCATTGCCGCTGCTATAAAGCACTGCAATAGTTTTTTTGAAAATACACCACATTCACCGTTGGCAATCATTCTTATGGCTTCTTCATGCTTTAATTTTCTTTTATAGGGGCGTACACTGACCAATGCATCATAAGCATCCACAAGGCCTACTACCTGAGCACAAAGTGGTATTTCATCACCTTTTAGTCCATCCGGGTAACCAGAACCATCATATCTTTCATGGTGATATCTGCATATTTCATAGCTATACTTATTAAGTTTTTCTGTCGTAGCTCCTCGTGGAAACCGCAATGTCATCTCTGCCCCTGTAAGAGGATGCTGCTTTACAATTCCCATCTCATCAGCTGTTAATTTACCGTTTTTGTTCAATATCTCTATCGGCACACGGATTTTTCCAATGTCATGAATTGGAGCCAGATGAGAGACATTTTCTATTTCTTCCTCTGTAATCCCATACTCCGGATAGTTTTTCTGTAGTTGAAGATACACTTGTTTTGTATAAAAACAGATATCATCCTGATGTTCTGTTTCTATAAGATTATTGTGATTCAACACTGCAGCCAGAAGCGAAACCATTTTCCAATACTGTTTTGTCTCATCCTGTGCTTTTTGTCTTAATTCCCGTTCCATATTTACAATTGTGTTAGGAATAACTTTTGCATTATGGAATGTAATAACAGCAGTTTTCTCATTTTCATCCACAAATCTTTTTACTTCCATCCAAACATAAGTCTCTGAGTTTTTCTCGCTTCTTCTTTGATAAACAATATCTTCTTCTGAACAGCCCTTTTTCAAATGCTCTGTCAACGAATCGCTTTTCAAAAATTCCTGCAGTTTTTCACAATCTTTTTCACATACATATTTTTCACAATATACTTTCAGAAAATCATCATATGTTCCTGCATTTTTTACATCATCATAAATCCCCCTGTTATGAGAATAGATACATTCATAACTGTTTTCCGCTAAATTAACTTTCAGAATGATATAAAATCGCCCAAAATATTCATCTTTCCCCGGTCTGATAATATCAGAGATTTTCACATTTTCTAATCGGTTATTGTAAGTGTTCTGTAAGTCCAATAAGACTTGATGTACTTTACAGCAATCCGTATAGTTTCTGGAGCAAAATCCATCCTTTTCAAGACAGCGACTGATTGCCATTGTTGATTCCATACATGATATGACATCAAATAAAGAAATCTTTTCTGGATTTTTGGCAAGGGCATATCCTCCACTGATACCTTCAGAAGCTGAAATAATCTTCTCTTTTTTTAACTGCTTTGTGATTTTGGGAATATAGCTCTCCGGAATCTTTAATTCAGAAGCTAATTTTGCCGTTGTAACCCTGTGCTTTTTTATTGCCAAATAACAGACAATCCTGATTGCATAATCCGTTGTATTGGTAAGCTGCATAGGTGCTCACCTCTCTCTCTTTTCTTTATGCTGACCAGATGATACTCCTGGTACATCATCGTTAGTTTCTGAGTATCATCCAGTTTAATTGCAATCACACCATCCGTACTATAGTAAATGGTGCCATTATATTTTCCGATGTATACACAGTTTTTTCCATCTACTTTTGCACTCTTAAACTCGAAATGTCGGCCTTCTATAGATAGCTCTTTATGATCCGCAATTGCTCCAAATTGAATGACAGAAGGTGCTCCTGTAATTGGATTTCCATTGACATCTACATATTCCACACGATTAGTCGTCTGTTCATTACCATTCGTAACACTTCTCTGCATTGCGATATTCAAACTCTGTACAGATATCGTATCTGGAAGCTGCTCATCACTTGCCTGTTCTGTAGATTTTTCATTGTCAATAATCTGCTCTGAAGACTTCTCTGATATTTCTGTTTCAGATTCTTTAGTTTCTGTAGTATCTTTTTCTTGCTCCAGGTCTTCTGTCTTCGATATTTCTGACTCTTTTTCCTTTTCTTTCAATGCATAAGTCATAGTCAGTTTTTGTCCATCTGCAAACTTATTGGCATTGATATTATCGGAACTCCAATAAACCGTATCTTTATATACTCCTATAAAGGAACAGTCTGCATCATTTACTTTTGCACTCTTAAATTCATAATCTTTGTCAGAAATATTTAACTCTGAATGATCTGATATTTTTCCAAGCTCAATGGTCTCTGGTGCTCCTTCAATCGCATTGCCGGATTCATCTACATATTCCACCAATTTTGTGGTCGGTACCTGACCATTTGAAGTTGCTTCCTGTATTTCTTTCTCCAGCTTCTCCACTTCTATGCTATCCGGAATCTGTTCCTCAGTTTCTGCCGATGTCTCAGTTTCTGTTTCTGATGTAAATTGCTCCGAAGTTTGCTCGGTTTCTGTCTGTTGTGCATCTGTCTCACTTGTAAATGCTTCTGTATCTTGTGTTTCTTCCTGCTCTGTAACCACTGATGTTTCATCTTCTGATGCACTTACGGTTTCCAGATTCATAAAACAAATAGAAAAGATTAGAAGCCAAGAACATGCTATTTTCAAATATGTTTTCCAATTCTTATGCCTCATTTTTCGCATCTCCATTCCTGTTCTTCTGCTTCTCCATGAGTAATCCGCAAAGGCAGATAACTGAGCCAAAGAATAAGAACAAATAGCCTGCAACCGGACTATCATCGCCTGTCTTTACCGGCGAACCATTATGAATAATATTCTTTGATCTTGGGGAAGATGGAACCGGGTTTTGATTTTTACCAGTTTGACCGGTATACGAGTTTTTGAATGAAACCTTCGATACTTTATCTCCATTTTCATTTTTGACCACTGTTACCGCCATCAGTTCATTATTGGAATCAAAGAATCCTTCAATCGTTACATCATAGGTTTTTGAATCATATGTATAATTTTCTTTATTCTCTGTTGCCTGGTACAGCTTGTAATGATATTCTCCTGCCTGTCCGACATTCATAATCAGCTCTGTAGAAGAATTACCACTCATATTCCAGGTAAATGTTCTTCTATTGCTTCCCTCCGGCATTGGATTTTGTATCTGATCTGCTATTAAAACATAAGAGCCTGTTTTGTCAGCATCTGCAGAATTGTTTACTTCAAATATCTGTTCCACTGGTATTTTCACTGTTGTGTTTCTGTCAGCTGCCAGTACTGGTCTTTGAACACCCAGAAAGAATATCATGGACAGGAATATAACCATGGCTATTTTTTGTCAAAACGTGTTATTCTCATGCTTCTCCCCTCTCCTTCTTTCTTCTTGTTTCTTTTCTTTTCTATCTGTCTTGCTATCAGAATCAGTACAGGACAATCAGGATGAACCATACAATAACTGGCACTTTTCCTACTGCATTTTTCAGTTCATCAATTCCTGTACCTACGTTTTTGGCTTTTTCTTTTTCCGGATATATCTGATCCGTTAAGCGTCCCACCAGGATATTTCTTCCATTTGTCATATCCGATGTACAGGTGGTCAGCAAAACCAGATGATCATCTTCCGTTATATTCATATCTCTTTTATATAAAACATTGTTCTCGATTTCCTGCAGATACTCCTGTTTCGCTTCTGGTGTGTCCAGACACACATTGAAAATCGTTTCATTATAGGCATCTACCTGCATCAATGCATAGAATTCGATTCCATGGTCTTTTCCGTCAAAGAACAGATTTCCATATGGATGTTCGTTGAAATACTGTTCTTTTGTAAATTCACCGATATCTCCAAACATCATGTGTTTTTCCATATGGTGGCCATATATAATATTATCAAAATCCGAAAAATCCGGCTTATTTGCACAATGTAAAAAGATTGCTCCGCTTAAGGAATAGTTTCCTTCCGCATCTGTATTCATATAAGTATCATCATTGTCCGTCTGCACCAATGGATAATTGATATTTGTGTCATTCACTCGTATCCATCCAATCACATCCGGATTGATTTTCTGTAATTCTTCAAAAGATTTCGTACTCTTTTCAGTAGGAATATATGCTTCATAATTTTTTGCATCTGCAGTCTGATATACCTGATGGGAATCCCACAGCATATAACCGGAGAGAAACATAGCTGCAAGAATCAGTGATAATGCTATAAAATTTACAATATGGTCTAATCCTCTGATAATTCCTTTCAGCACTTTCTTCATCCGAAGCATATGTACAAGTTCCTTTCACCATTTCTGTTTCTTTTATATTTATCAAAACTGGTTCATCTGACCAATTTGCTCGCAAAATTAGCAAAAAGGGATGCGGCGGAGCAACGCCGCACACATCCCCTTTCCTGGTTGCTATATTTTATTATTTCTGTAATCTTCTGCGTTTGAATCCTACAAAAGCGATCAGTGCTACACCGCAAAGTGCAATCATCAGAACGTATGGAAGAGTGTTCATGATGATACCAGTTACAGGTACATCGTTGTATGTATTGGTTACAGCAACGGTATTCTGTTTCTGACCTAATTTTTCATTATTATTTACCGCTGTAAGTTCTGTGTTGTATGATGTTGCAGCAACAGGAGTCAGCTTAGTACCATTGATAGTGATTTCAGCACTACCTTTATAGTTTTTAGCTGCAGACTCTTTTACAGTAATTGTTGTTCCTACTGGAACACCAGTGAACTTCATGTTTTCATTTGCTTTCAACTTGAATGTGTATGTTCCGCCCTCAACAGATGTAACAGTATCTCCATTAGCAGCCTTGATTCCGCCAAGTGTGCTTGCGTTTGTTCCAGTCGGGAATGCAAACGTTGCTGTAAATTCGAATTCTGCATCAGGAGTTGTTGTCGTGCCATTTGCATTAACAACTGCTTTAGATACCTTCAAAGAGCCATTCTCATTATATGTCGGATCAGGATCTGTAGGTTTTGTACCTGTACCAGCTTCCTGTACATAAGTGTTAGTAAAGTTGAATTTATTAGTATCGGTATTTCCAATATCTACTTTACCAGTATCTGTCTGACCTGCATCATCTTTCACTTTATTTACAACGATATTAGAAATTTCTGTACCAGTTGCACCATCTGTAACATATACATCCATTGTATACTCAGCCTGTGACATGATCATTTTTTCATGCTCACTGTTTGCTACTATTGGATCTGCTGTCTGTGTCTCTGTTACAGTATACTCATACTTTCCTGCTTCTGGATATGTCGGAAATGTAATCTGACTTCTCTTAGAAATTGTTCCTGTTTCAGTATCGGTAAATGATATCTCCGGCATAGTAACCGCTGCATCTGTTGTAATGATACCAGTTCCTGTCTTGACCTGCTCTGCTGTAAAGCTAAACTTCTCAGCCTTTCCGACCTCTGTGTTGTAGGTCTTAGTAATCCAAGCCTCGGTTGTCTTGCCCTCATCTGCCGCAAATGTTGGCATTGCCATTCCCATCGTCATGGCACCAGCAGCAACAACTGCGAGCACTTTTTTGAACATTTTGTTCATGCTCATAATGATTCCTCCCTTGTAGATAAAATATTGTTTGTTTTTATTTGATTAACGGAGGAGGGGATTAGAGTCCTCTGGTCCGAATAACCGCAATCGCTTTTCCTTTGACGTCTTTAATATTGATGCAGCCATAGATTCTGCTGTCTGACGCCTCCGGTCTGTTATCACCCAGTACAAATATCTGACCTTCGCCAACAGTGATTGGAAAGTCAACTCCATTTTGAAACTGTGTGGTGTCAAAATAAATATCCTGTGAAATCTGCGTAGCGCCGTTAATCATCAAACCGTCTTTTG
>ENA-OQED01000749-OQED01000749.1-human-gut-metagenome-genome-assembly--contig:-NODE-749-length-12561-cov-1.011099_pt1 | contig 12561 bp, 10 predicted proteins | sample MGYA00242790_ERZ504625 | MGnify/ENA primary metagenome ERZ504625 (study PRJEB26092, sample SAMD00036345) | human gut metagenome | host: Homo sapiens | study: EMG produced TPA metagenomics assembly of...
GAAAAACTATGGGTGCAAAGTATGAAGCTTATATAGAATCAGAGGCGGATGGACTTGATATTTCCGTTCTGGCAGTGGTTCCGGATGAGACACCGTACAAAGGAATCCTGCAGCTTGTTCATGGGATGAGCGAATACAAGGAGCGCTATCTTCCCTTTATGGAATACATGGCTAAAAAAGGCTATGTATGCGTGATCCACGATCACCGTGGCCATGGGAAAAGTGTGCGGGCGCTGGATGACCTGGGATATATGTATGGCGGCGGCGCGGATGCGATCCTCAAGGATATTGAGGTGGTGAACCGGGAAATGCACCAGCAGCTTCCGGATCTGCCATTGATCTTATTCGGGCATAGTATGGGTTCGCTGGCCGTGCGCGCTTTTGCAAGAGATCATGATGACTGCATGGACATGCTGATCGTTTGTGGTTCTCCAAGCAAGAATGGGGCAAGATCTCTTGGAGAAGCAATTGCCCATATGGAAAGTGCTGTGTTTGGACCAGCCCACAAGAGTAAAGTCATCGAAACCCTTTCCTTTGCCGGAAATGTGATGCGCTTCCGCAAGGACAAAAACTGTACTTCCTGGATCTGTGCCAATAAGGCAGCAGCTCAGGAATACTCCGATTCTGAACTTTGTGGCTTTACGTTTACAGATGATGGCTATCTGGCACTTTTTGAGCTGATGAAGCGTGCTTACGACGTAAAGCACTGGCACTGCACCAGACCGAAAATGCCCGTGCTTTTTGTCAGTGGTTCTGATGATCCCTGTATGATCAACGTGCGTCATTTTGCAAAAGCAGTGCAGGATATGCGGCGCGCCGGTTATGTAGACGTGAAAGGCAAGCTGTATCCGGGAATGCGCCACGAAATTCTGAATGAGACAGACCGGAAGCGGGTTTATCATGACATTGCCTTCTATATAAAGAAAAAGGGCTTTTGAGAAAAGACGTCCATTATGCATAAGATGCTCTATTTTGCACATACTCACAGAAATACAGTGTGAAATGGAGAACTATATGAGAAAAAAAGGCTGGATTCTGCTGCTGGTTCTTCTGGGTGTGGCTTTTCTTATGAGCTGCGGCAAAGATACGGAGCCGGATGAAGCAAAAGGGGAACTGGTAAGAATTGAGAGAGAAGGATGCCAAGCTGGTATCCTTCTTTTTTGAATTGGAAAATAGATTGGTCCTGTACAGATTACAGGAATGATTTTTAAAACAGGCTCAAAAGTTTTTTTTAAACATGCTGTAGAGTTATGATAAACAATCTGCACTTGTGAAACAAACAAATGTCTTTGTATAAAATACACAAAAAATATACCATAATAGCACTGAAAAATAGTACAAGCTTAAAAAATTGCACCGTCACCGTTCTAAAGTTTAAAATGTTACTTGAATAAAGCGAATTGAAATGCTATAATTTTTTTTACATATTAAAAAATGAACTCTGGTCAGAAATCAGTCTGATATGGGTGTGGCGTTTTTGACGGCATCGCTCATAAAGGAAACCGAAATAAATGTTTTCGACCGGAAAAAATAAGGAGGAAAAATGGGAAAGTATTTTGCAAAAAGACTTGGAATGGCGATTCTGACTATCTTTCTGGTAGCCTGTCTTACCTTCCTGCTGATGAATGCTGTACCTGGAAGCCCATGGCTCAGTGAAAAAACACCTTCTGAGACCACACTGGCTGCGCTGAATGCCAAATATGGACTGGATAAGCGGTCTATGTACAGTTGTTTATGTATCTGAAAAATATTCTTCACGGTGACTTCGGTGTATCACTTAAGATGCAGAAGAACCGTGCAGTTCTTGACATTATCGTGGATATGTTCCCGGTATCTGCCAAGGTAGGTGCACTTGCACTTGCATGGGCGATTCTGGTGGGTGTACCTCTTGGCTGTCTTGCCGCATTTAAGAGAGGCAAGCTGACAGACAGCATTCTTCGTGTGATCTGTACACTTGGAATCTCCATGCCAAGCTTCGTTGTGGCATCTGTTCTTCTGGTAACCCTGACTGGAAACAATGCACTGAATCTGTTTCCGTCTATTTTTGATCCGTCGCAGGGATGGCGCGCCTATGTACTGCCATGCTTTGCCTTGGGCTTTTACCCAATGTGCTATACAGCACGTCAGACACGTTCTGCCATGCTGGATTCCTTAAGCCAGGAGTACATTAAGACAGCCCGCGCCAAAGGTCTGAAGAACAAAAAGATTATTTTCAAGCATGCTCTTAGAAATGCACTGATTCCGGTTATTACATACTTAGGACCGCAGGTGGCCTTTACTCTTTGTGGTGGTTTTGTTGTAGAGAGCGTATTCTCAATTCCAGGACTTGGACGTTACTTCGTACAGTCCATCCAGAACCGTGATTATCCGGTTATTATGGGGACTACCATTTTCCTGGCAGCATTTATTATTCTGATGAACCTGGTTGTAGACCTCCTTTATAAGGTTGCTGACCCGAGAATCAGCCTTGCGAAAGGAGGAGAATGATCGTGGCAGAAGATAAGAAGATTAAGAAATGTCCGGTGAGTCTTCAGCCGGATATTGAGAACCTCCTTCAGGATTTAAGTCCGGATGATTTTGCATCTGCGTCCAGACAGGAGAAGGATGATTTTATTCAGGACCGCCAGAGTGTTTCCTACTGGAAAGATGCCTGGAGAAGATTAAAGAAAAATGTGGTGGCTATGGTTGCACTTGGTGTGATCGTATTCCTGTTTTTTATTTGCCTTTGTGGGCCCGCTTCTGATCCCATATGGTTATGACGAGTTTAACAAAGGTGCTGAGAACCTTTATCCCTATCACTATACACTGGAGGACACCCAGCGTGTGAACGACGAGATCGCTTCCAGAACCCAGTCCGATGTAGTGGATGTAGATGAAATGATCGCCCAGGCGAAAGCAGAAGCTGAGAAAAAGGGCGAGAAATTTACAAAGAAAGATGAAGCAGTTATCCGTGCAAAAGCAAAAGTCGCTGCAAAACCTTCAGAAGATTCTTCTGAGGAGCAGAGCGTAGATGAGGATTCCATCCGCAAGGAGCTTGGAATCAAGAAGCATATTTTCGGTTATTCCCAGGCAGAGCTTGAGCGCAAGGCAAATGGGGAAAAAGTATTCCCTCATGTATTTGGTACTGACATGTATGGCCGTGATATTCTGGTCCGTGTTATGTATGGTGCCCGTGTTTCCATGTCTGTCGGCGTATTCGCAGCTATCCTGGTACTGGTGATCGGCGCCCTTTATGGTGCTATTTCCGGTTACTGTGGCGGCAAGGTGGACGCAGTGATGCAGCGTATTGTTGAACTTATTTATGCAGTTCCGGAGATGCTGGTTGTCCTTCTGATCGCAACTGCACTGAAACCAATCCTTACCGACTATGTGAATTCATCAGGAACCAGTCCTCTGAAATCCTTTGTCAATGTACTTGGACCGAACCTGATCTCCATGTTTATTGCATTTGGTCTGTTATACTGGGTTACCATGAGCCGTATTATCCGTGGCCAGGTACTTCAGCTGAAACAGCAGGAATATGTAACCGCAGCAAGAGCACTTGGTGCATCTGGCGGCAGAATCATCCGCCGTCATCTGCTTCCAAACTGTATCGGACAGATCGTTGTTACTACCTGCCTGCAGATACCGTCTGCAATTTTCCTGGAATCCTTCTTATCCTACCTTGGAGTTGGTGTTTCTGCACCTCTTCCAAGCCTTGGATCCATGGCAACAGACGCACTTAGCGGTATGTACACTTATACTTACAGACTGATCGTACCTTCCGTGATCCTGAGCATTATGATCCTTGCATTCAACCTGTTTGGCGATGGACTTCGCGATGCTCTTGATCCGAAGCTGAAGAAATAAGAGAGGAGGAGAACAATGTCTGAACAGAAAAATAAATTGTTGGAAGTAAAAGACCTGAAAGTCTCCTTCTTTACCCCGGCCGGCGAGGTAAAAGCCGTTGGCGGTATCTCCTATGACCTTGATTATGGCGAAGTTATGGGAGTTGTTGGAGAATCTGGTTCTGGAAAGAGCCAGGAGGCATATTCTATTATGGGGCTTCTTCAGTCCCCAGGTAAAGTTATCGGAGGCTCCATTACCTTCGAGGGAAAAGATGTCCTTTCTTTTTCCAAGGAAGAGATGACTGCGTTCCGCGGAAACAAAGTAGCTATGATTTTCCAGAATCCCATGACCTGTCTGAATCCGGTTTACACCATCGGAAATCAGCTTGTGGAAGCTCTTCGTGCCCATGATAAGAAAATCAGCAAAGAAGAAGCCCAGAAACGTGCCATGGAAATGATGGAACTGGTTGGAATCAATAATGTGGAGAAGCGTATGAAGCAGTATCCACACGAGTTTTCCGGCGGTATGCGACAGCGTGTCATGATCGCTATGGGACTGATCTGCCATCCGCAGCTTCTGATCGCAGATGAGCCGACCACAGCCCTTGATGTTACCATTCAGGCACAGATCCTTGACTTGATGAAGGATCTTCAGAAAAAGACCGGAATGGGAATCATTTTCATCACACACAACCTTGGTGTTGTGGCAGATATCTGTGACAAGGTATCCGTTATGTATGCAGGTAAAATTGTGGAGCAGGGACCTGTAGATGACATTTTCTACGAGCCTGCACATCCATATACAAAGGGTCTTCTTCGTTCCATGCCCCGTGTTGATGCCGAGAGCTATGAAAGACTGATCCCAATCGAGGGAACCCCGGTTGATATGCTGAATCCGCCGGAAGGATGTCCGTTTGCTCCACGTTGTGAGCATTGCATGAAGATCTGTCTGAAGAAAATGCCTCCTTACGTGGAAGTGGGCGAGAAACATCGTTCCGCCTGCTGGCTTCGGGTTCAGGAGCTTATGAACAAGGAGGAGAAATAAATGGCAGAAGAAAAGAAGCTTCTTGAAATTGAGAATTTACGAAAATATTTTCCGGTAAATGGCATAAAAGGTCCGGGGGTACAGGCTGTACAGGATGTTTCCCTTTATATCAAAAAAGGTGAAACACTCGGTCTTGTAGGAGAGTCCGGATGTGGAAAGACCACACTGGGAAGAACGATTCTTCGCCTTTATGAGCCAACCGGAGGAAAGATTATTTATGATGGCGAAACCATTTACGACAATCCTCTGGATAAAGACGGCAAACCTCTTGGAAAAGCCAAAGCTGCCAAAATGCTTCCCTACAGAAGAAAAATGCAGATCATTTTTCAGGATCCGTCCGCTTCCCTGGATCCTCGAATGACAGTTGGTGAGATCATTGGAGAGGCCATTGATATCCACAAGCTTGCAGCGAGTAAGAAAGACCGCGCTGACATGATCAAAGAGCTGCTGGCGCAGGTTGGATTAAATACAGAGCATGCAAACCGTTATCCACATGAGTTTTCCGGCGGTCAGCAGCAGCGTGTTGGTATTGCCCGCGCCCTTGCAGTAAAACCGGAGTTCATCGTCTGTGACGAGCCGATTTCCGCATTGGATGTTTCTATCCAGTCACAGGTGGTAAACATGCTGGAGGACATGCAGGAGCAGATGGGTCTGACTTATCTGTTCATTGCCCATGATCTTTCCGTTGTCCGTCATATTTCCAACAGAATCGGTGTTATGTATCTTGGCTCTCTTGTTGAGTTGGGCGAGAGCTATGAGCTGAACAGACATCCGATCCATCCATATACACAGACCCTGCTTTCCGCAGTTCCGGTTCCGGATCCAAAGCTGAGCCGGACAAGAAAGCGTATTATTCTGGAAGGAGACGTGCCAAGTCCTATGAATCCGCCAAGCGGATGCCGTTTCCACACCAGATGTCCATATGCCACTGAAAAGTGCAGCCAGGTAACTCCTGTGTTCAGAGAGCATGAGCCGGGCCACTGGGCAGCCTGCCATTTGCTGGACAAATAAAGGAAGTTTAGGTATTTCGTTCTTCTTCACGGAAGAGCTGATGAATACAAGCGTCGATTCTCATCTCTCATGCGGCGCAAAAAAGCATAAAGGAGGAAATGTAATGAGAAGAAAATTTATGTCTATGGCACTGACTGCAGCTATGGTATTAAGCATGGCAGCAACTCCTGTATTCGCCGAGGATACAGCATCTGACGAAGGATTCAACCTGAACCTTTGTATCGCATCTGAACCACAGACAATTGACCCTGCACTGAACTCTGCAGTTGATGGAGCTATCATGTGCAACCATATGTTCGAAGGTCTGGCTAAATGGGTAAATGATGGTGAAGGAAATGCTGTCACAGCTCCTGGACAGGCTGAGTCCTGGGAAAAGGCCGAGAACGAAGATGGTACAGTTACTTACACTGTTAAACTTCGTGACGGAATCAAATGGTCTGATGGACAGGCTGTAACAGCTGGTGACTTCGTTTATGCATGGCAGCGTCTAGCAAATCCTGAGACAGCAGCAGATTACTGCTACATGATCGACATGGTAAAAGGATATGACGCAGTTGCTGACGGAAGTGCGGATCCAAGCACTCTTGGAATTACAGCAGTTGATGATCAGACTCTTCAGATCGATCTTACCTATGACTGCCCGTATTTCGAAGAAATCATGGCATTCCCGGCAACCTTCCCGGTTCGTCAGGATATGGTAGAGAGCAGTGACAACTGGACATTTGATCCAAGCACATACATTGGCAATGGACCATACAAAATGACAGAGTGGTCTCACAATGCTTACATCTCCATGGAGAAAAACGAGAACTACTATGACTATGAGAATCTTGGACCGGATACTATCAAGTTTACACTTCTTGATGACAACAACGCAATGCTCAAAGGTTACAACAACGGAGAGCTTGATTTCATCGAGAACCTTCCTGTAGACGAGATCCCGACCTACCTTGCTTCTGGCGAGCTTGAGATCGGTGACTATCTTGGAACTTACTATGTATGCTTCAACACAGAGGACGAAGTTTTCTCTGACCCTAACATCCGTAAAGCGTTCTCACTTGTAATCGACCGTAACTACATCGTAGAGAACGTTTCCCAGGCTGGTGAGGTTCCGGCTGACGGATATGTACCGAACGGTGTAAATGATGCAGCTGGTGCTGGTAGTGATGACTTCCGTACAGTAGGCGGTTCTTACTACAGCATTTCCGATGAGGATTATGAGGCTAACTGCGAAGAGGCCCGTCAGCTTCTTGCAGACGCTGGTTATCCGAACGGCGAAGGCTTCCCGACTGTAGAGTATCTGTACAACACAGCTGATAACCACAAGAAGATCGGTGAGGCTCTTCAGAACATGTGGCAGACAGAGCTTGGTGTAACTGTTAACTTGAACAACCAGGATTGGAACGTATTCCTTCAGAACAGAAAAGATGGTAACTTCCAGATTGCCCGTAACGGCTGGATCGCAGACTACAACGATCCTTGCTCATTCCTGGATATGTGGTACACAGACGGCGGTAACAACGACGCTCAGTACTCTAACCCAGACTATGATGCAGCTATCGATGCAGCAAAAGCTACTTCTGATCCGGAAGAGCGTATGAAAGCATTCCACGAAGCTGAGGATATCCTCATTGGACAGGACAGCGTACTTGCTCCAATCTACTTCTATACACAGCCATATATGCTCAATCCAGACATTGACGGCATGTACTACACACCACTTGGATACTTCTTCTTCGGTTATACAAGTAAGAAATAATCGAGTCAAAAGAATATAAGTCTTTTGGTATTACTTAAATGTGATGCAGAAGAAAATGACAGGCATTCGGAATTTTTCCGGGTGCCTGTTTTTTTGAGCAGCAACGAAAGCAGGATAAAATTTGCGAAGCTGTTTTATTCTGTTGACCGATTATGCATGATAGCGGTATAATAAGCAGATAATGGTTATTGAACCAGACAGGAGGAACATATGATGAGAGCCAGCGGTATTTTATTGCCTATATCCAGTATCCCTTCCAACTATGGAATCGGATGTTTTTCTAAAGAAGCTTACGCTTTTGTAGATCAGCTTGCAGAAGCGGGTCAGAAATACTGGCAGATCCTGCCACTTGGACCTACCGGATACGGGGATTCCCCTTACCAGTCTTTTTCCACATTTGCAGGAAATCCTTATTTCATTGATTTGGAGGAATTGATCCAGAGAGACCTTCTCACAGCAGCAGAATGTGCAGAATGTGACTGGGGCGGCAGCAAGAGCTATGTGGACTATGAGAAGGTTTATCTTTCCAGATTTTCCCTTCTTCGGAAGGCTTACAGACGTTTTTACCAAATGGATGGGAAAGAAAAGGAGCTTCAGCTGATCCGTGAGGAGATGGAAGCCTTTGAGAAAGAGCAGGGCTTCTGGCTTGCAGATTATTGTCTTTATATGGCAGTAAAGGACAGCCTGGAGGGAATTTCCTGGAATCAGTGGCCGGAGGACTTAAAGACACGTAAGCCGGAGGCGCTTGCTAAGGCAAGAGAGGAGCTGAAGGAGGATATCAGCTTCTATGCCTTTCAGCAGTTCTGGTTCTACCGCCAGTGGAACCGGCTGAAGAAATATGCAAATGACAGAGGTATTAAGATCATCGGTGATCTTCCTATCTATGTGGCTTTTGACGGCGCAGATGCATGGGCGAACCCGGATCTGTTCCAGTTTGATGAGGAGGCTACACCGGCAGCAGTGGCAGGATGTCCTCCAGACGCTTTTTCCGCAACTGGTCAGCTGTGGGGAAATCCACTTTATAATTGGGAATATCACAGAAAAACAGGTTATAACTGGTGGATCCTTCGTATGGCTCACTGTATGAGCTGTACGACAAGGTCCGGATCGATCATTTCCGCGGTTTTGACGAGTACTGGTCAGTTCCCTATGGAGATGAGACCGCTGAGAATGGAAAATGGGAAAAAGGTCCTGGAATAGAACTGTTCAAGGTCCTGGAGGAAAAAATTAAGAATCTGGATGTGATCGCAGAGGATCTGGGATTCCTTACAGACAGCGTCAGGGAGCTTCTGGCAGAATCCGGATATCCGGGTATGAAGGTGCTTCAGTTTGCCTTTGATGAAAGCGGCGAGAGCGTATATCTTCCTTTCCGATATGACAAAAACTGCATTGTATACACTGGAACCCACGACAATGAGACTACGAAGGGCTGGCTTGGGAACCTTACCCAGTCAAACAGAGACTATGTGAACCAGTACACAGCCTGTGAGGAGAAAGACACAGATGAATGTGTATGGGGGCTTATCCGGGCGGCACAGTCCTCAGTAGCAGAAGTGTGCGTAGTACCTTTGCAGGATTATCTCTGTCTTGGAAATGAAGCGAGAATGAATACGCCTTCTACTTTGGGAGACAACTGGAAATGGCGTCTTACAAGAGGTCAGCTTACGGATGAGATCATTCATAGAATTAACGCAATGACCAGATTATATGGACGAATCCAGGAGAATAAGAAGTAAGATGAAGAGATTGCTTATATTTTTGAAGGGCTATGAGAAAGAAAGTTTTCTGGCTCCTTTGTTCAAAATGCTGGAGGCCACCTTTGAGCTGATCGTGCCTCTGGTTGTTGCCAGAATCATGGATATCGGCATTAAGAATCAGGACAATGTCTATATCTGGCACCAGTGTGTGATCATGGTACTGCTTGGAGTGATCGGCCTTGCATGTTCTCTGACTGCACAGTATTTTTCTGCAAAGGCAGCCATGGGATTCAGCACTGCCCTTCGCAAGGAGCTTTTTTCCCATATCAGCAGACTTTCTTACAGAGAACTGGATATGCTTGGAACTCCTACCCTTGTGACAAGGATCACCAATGATGTGAATCAGGCACAGACTGGTGTGAACATGGTGCTGCGTCTGTTCCTTCGTTCCCCTTTTATTGTTGTGGGTGCAGTGATCATGTCCTTTACCATTGATGTGAAGATTGGCCTGATCTTCCTGATTGCGGTTCCGGTGATCTCCATTGTAATTTACGGAATTATGCGCACAACAGTGCCAATTTACAAAAAGGCTCAGTCATTCCTGGACAGGATTTCCCTGATCACCAGAGAGAATCATGTGGGTGCCAGAGTAGTAAGGGCTTTTGGAAGACAGCAGGAAGAATATAAAGAATTTTCAGAAGTAAACGACGATTACACCAAGGTGCAGGTAAGAGCGGGAAAAATTTCCGCACTTCTGAATCCTGCCACTACGGTTATCATGAACTTTGCCATTATCGGAATCCTCTGGTATGGAAGCAAGGAAGTGTCTGTGGGTATTCTTACACAGGGGGAAGTGGTTGCCCTTGTAAACTATATGAACCAGATCCTGATCGCACTGATCGCTCTTGCAAACCTGATCGTGGCAGTGACAAAGGCTATGGCTTCCGGTGTGCGTCTGAATGAGGTGCTGGATACACAGCCGTCTCTCACGGATCAGGGCAATAGTGTTCAGAAAGAAAATGCAGGCGCTGCAAGAGTTGTCTTTGAAGATGTGAGCTTTACCTATGCAGGCAGCAAGGAGCCGGCGCTTTCCCATATTTCCTTTACGGCAAAACCAGGTGAGACCATCGGTATCATTGGTGGTACCGGATGTGGTAAATCCACTCTGGTCAATCTGATCCCACGCTTCTATGACGTAACTTCCGGTAATGTGGTAATTGATGGAAATAATGTAAAAGAATATCCATTTTCACAGCTTCGTAAAAAGGTGGGGATGGTACCACAACAGGCAGTTCTGTTTAAGGGAACCATCCGTGACAATATGAAATGGGGCAAAGAGGACGCTTCCGAAGAAGAAATCCAACGGGCTCTTTCCATTGCGCAGGCAAGTGGTTTTGTAAAAAGTAAGCCGGAGGGCTTAAATACCATGGTAAGTCAGGGCGGCGCCAATCTTTCCGGCGGACAACGTCAGCGTCTTACCATAGCAAGAGCACTGGTGGGAGATCCGGAGATCCTGATCATGGATGACAGTGCTTCTGCCCTTGACTTTGCCACAGATGCGGCTCTTCGTCATGCCATTCATGAGCAGACAAAGGGAATGACTGTGTTTATCGTTTCCCAGAGAGCAACCTCCATCAAGCAGGCAGATAAGATCCTGGTTCTGGATGATGGTGAGCTGGCTGGTGTGGGAACACACAAAGAGCTTATGGAATCCTGTGAGGTCTACAGAGAAATCTGCCTGTCACAGCTTTCCGAACAGGAGGTGAACCGCTGATGGGAAGGAATAAAGAGACTATGAAGAGGGTACTGAAATTTATCAGCCCTTACAAAGCAAAAATTATCATTATGCTTCTGACAGCGCTTGTCACCGTTGGATTTACCCTGTATACACCCATTCTGATTGGTAATGGTGTAGATAATATCGTAGGTCCGGGAAATGTAAATACAAGCCGGACTTTTGAAGGTGCTTGGAGCTCTGGCTGTGATCGTTGTGGGAAATGCAGTTTCCCAGTGGGTGATGAACCTTCTTACCAATCAGGTTACCTACAGCGTGGTGCAGGATGTGCGAAGCCAGGCGTTTGCCCATCTTCAGGAGGTGCCGGTATCTTATATAGATGCCAATCAGCCAGGAGATATTTTAAGCCGTATTGTTTCTGATGTCAGTCAGTTTTCAGATGGTCTCCTTATGGGCTTTACCCAGCTGTTTACCGGTGTGCTGACCATCTTTGGAACCATTGGATTTATGCTTTCCATCAGTGTGAAGATCACAGTGATCGTTATTTTGCTCACTCCGATTTCCCTGTTCGTGGCAAGCTTTATCGCAGGCAGAACCTTCCGCATGTTTCAGGAGCAGTCCGAGAAGAGAGCGGAGATGACTTCTATTGTGGAAGAGCTTGTTGGAAATCAGAAGATCGTGCAGGCTTTTTCCTATGAGGAGAGAGCTAATGAAAGGTTTGGAAAAGTAAATGAAGAGCTTCGCGTCTGCGGAATCAAAGCGATTTTCTTTTCCTCTATTACAAACCCATCCACACGCTTTGTAAATGGTCTTGTTTACACAGCAGTTGGAATTTTTGGTGCATTTACAGTAATTAAGGGCGGTATGACTGTGGGACAGCTGACCAGCTTCCTGAACTATGCAAATCAGTATACCAAGCCGTTTAATGAGATTTCCGGCGTTATCACAGAGCTGGAGAATGCGCTGGCATGTGCAAAACGTCTCTTTGACTTTATTGATACACCGGCACAGGAGCCAGATGCGCCAGATGCTTGGGAGCTGGAGAAAGCAGACGGCCGTGTAAGCGTGGAGAGTGTTTCCTTTTCTTACAGAAAAGAAGTTCCGCTTCTTACTGATATTTCCATTGACGTAAAACCTGGACAGAGGATCGCCATCGTCGGACCTACCGGATGCGGTAAGACCACTATGATCAACCTTCTTATGAGATTCTATGATGTAGATAAGGGACAGATTAAGGTAAGCGGTTATCCGGTAAGAGAGCTGACAAGAGACAGCCTGAGACGAAACTTTGGTATGGTGCTTCAGGAGACCTGGCTGAAGGCAGGAACCATCCGCGAGAACATTGCCTATGGAAAGCCGGATGCGACTTTGGAAGAGGTTATGGAGGCAGCTAAGCATGCACATGCCCACAGTTTTATCAAGCGTATGCCAAACGGCTATGATACCGTGATTTCAGAGGGAGGCGGAAATATTCCCAGGGACAGAAG
>ENA-OQED01000751-OQED01000751.1-human-gut-metagenome-genome-assembly--contig:-NODE-751-length-12552-cov-1.341006_pt1 | contig 12552 bp, 8 predicted proteins | sample MGYA00242790_ERZ504625 | MGnify/ENA primary metagenome ERZ504625 (study PRJEB26092, sample SAMD00036345) | human gut metagenome | host: Homo sapiens | study: EMG produced TPA metagenomics assembly of...
GCGGGCGCGGCGGACGCGCGACATGCGTGATCCGTTTGAGCGCTCCATTCAGAACGGCAACCCGGGCTTGTGGGCGAACATGGGTACGATCACGTTCAGCAACGGACACAAGTACGAGGACATGGAGCAGTCGCTCGGCGTGGTCGACAAGGTCAACGGGAAGAACGTGTACTGCATCCAGGCCGACACGCTCTACACGGGCACGGCGGGCACGTGGGGCGAGTGGACCGACGCGAAGACGAAACCGGACGCGCAACGGCTCGCATGGCTGACCGACAAGTACAACGGGAACACGGACGACCTCACGCAGGCCGCGATCGCGGGCCTCATCCACCAGAAGCTCGATCCGATGGGTGAAGAATACCTGAAAGGCATCGAACGCCTCGGCTGGAAGGACGGCACCAGCTGGGACACGTACACGAAGAAGATGAACGAGTTGTGGAATGAGGCGGTCGCCAACACGCCCTCGAACCTCGACATGAGATACCAGTACACGATCGGCCAACGCAAAGGCACCATCGATGTCGGCATCCAGAACGGGAACGGCGGCTTCCTTTCAGGAATCACGTACACCGCGACCCTGAAGGGCCCGGCCGTGTTCGACCAGACCGGCAAGAACACGATCAGCGGCACCACCACGAATTCTGCGCAGCATGTCGCGTGGACCGCAACCGGCAATGGCAAGGTTATGCCTGTTTTTAATTACAAGGTTCCGAGGCCGCCAAACTGTCCTCGCCGAACCAGAACCTGATGGCAGCTACCGATCCCGAGACCGTGTCGAAGAACATCCAGTTCGAGGTGCTGAACAACTTCAAGCCGACCATCGAATCCAACCAGACCGATCATCGCATCGAATACGGGCATGCGCCCGAAGATGATCTGACCTGGCATGTGGACCCGTCCGGTGGCGACTGGATTGAAGGCGCGACCATCAAGAGCACCGGCACCCTCTACTACTTCGCGAAAAAGCCGGTCGAAGGCCAGACGACCGTCAAGGATGGGGTGAAGGCCGCGACCGCGACCGTCACCGGCGACAAGGACGGCGCCACCAATCACGTGGACGCCGCCTCCATCACCATGGACCCCGACTTCGTGAAGACGCACCCGGGAGCCACCCCGTCGAGCCTGCCGGACACCGGCTGGTACACGTGGGTGTGGCAGATCACGCCCGACATGCAGGACGCCAACATGAGGCAGTACCTGTCCACGGACTACGACTGGTCTGACAACGTGCTGGAAGCGGAATCCACTCAGCATGTGCGCAACATGCAGCCGACCATCAAGTCGAGTGTGAGCGGCGCCTACAAGAATGATCAGAGCACGGTGGCCGGCGCCGACGGCACCGAACGTCCGAGCGTGCAAATCGGTTCCGCTCAGGCATCCGACAAGACCGATGTCGTCTACCTTGAAAAAGGCAGCATCATCCGTGATAAGGTCACGCTGGGCGTGACCGACGTGAACGGTGACGGCAAGGTCGACACCCAGGACTGGCTGCACACCAAGGACGGTCAGGGCGAAGGCAAGGAAACGGAAGACAACCAGATCACGCTTACCGTGAATGGCTCCATCTACGGTGGTATGACCCGCGAACAGGCCGAACAGGCTCAGAAGGATACCGCCGCAGGCAAGACCGTCGAACTACCCAAACAGGCCGTGAAGCTCGCCACCGCGACGTTCACCACGAACAAGGCCGGCGACTACCTGATTTCCAGCAGTGACGAGGACAAGCCTGTCGCCCAATGGAAGGCCGAGGATGGTGTGGATCTGACGAACCTGCCATCCGGATACGCCACGTTCGTGTTCGACATCGCGAACAAGGATCAGGACACGGAAAGCCAGACCGGTATCAAACCGTCCAAGGACTATCCGTTCGCCAAGGATGTTCATGAGGCTCCGTTCACTGCGGATGAGACCGTCATGATCCGCCTCACCCCGAAGCTCGACTCCACGGTGTCCAGCAAGGAAGTCAAGGCGGGGGAGACCACCATCGACAAGCTCGTCGTCGCCAAGACCAACGAAAAGGACGTGTGGCCCACCTACCCGGAGACCAACGTCACCGAAGGCGAGACCGCGAAGAGCACCCCGCTCAGCCTCGACTTCCACGGCGTCCTCTACAAGGTGAGTGACGACCCGTCCGCCGCGATCGAGGAAACCGACACCGTGCCCGAAAACGCGGTGAAGGTTCACGAGGCCGACATCAAGGACGTCACCAAGTTCGGCACCTACACGACCGACTCGTTCACGTTGACTGACACCGGCACCTACGCCTGGCATTGGGTCATGACACCGAGTCTGACCGGCGACCAGAACCATAATCCGCTCACCGCCCTCGCATGGCGTCAGCTCACCCACGGCAAGGTGCAGCACGCTTTCGGACTCGCATCCGAAATCGTGCGCGTCCAAGGCAAGAAGCCCAACGTGCCGAAGTGCGAGGTGTCCACCAAGAGCCAGGGTGAGGTCACGTTCGAGAACGGTAAGGCCGACCTGCACGACGAGCTCCTGCTCAAGAACTGCGAGCAGGCAGCCAAGGCCGAATTCGAACTGTGGAAGCAGGCCAACGGAGACCAGTCGGGAGACGTGCTCATCACCGTCACCGGTAAGGTCGACGCCGTGGACGGCGCCCACTCGCCGACCGTGACCGTGCATGAAACCGGCACCTACTACTGGCGTGAGAAGGTGTACGACAAGTCCGGCAAGCTTATCTCCTACGGTGACGCGCGCAAGTCGAACGAGACTGTGCTCGTCAAGGAGAAGGGTCTCGCCTCCACTGGTGTCGGCACCCCGATGCTCCTGTGGGCCGGGGTCCTCGCCGGAGCTGGTATCGCTCTCGCTCTGGCTGGTTCGAGGAAGCGTATCCGCCTGTAAGACGGTCACGCTGATCGGATAGAAACCTTGATGGGCTCATTCCGCCGTAGTGGAGTGAGCCCATCCTGCTAAAAGGGGTATGTCGGATTGGTGTCAGGTTTTTCTCCTCTGTCCTGATGCTTATCCGACATGCCTTTTCTTCGTATATGCTTGTTATACTGAATATGTTCACATAGAAAAAATAAGGAGACCAGGAACCCATGGCAGGAGAGCCGACACTCACACTCGTAGGCAATATCACCGCAAACCCCGAACAGAGGGGAGATACGGTCACTTTCACCATCGCGCACAATACGCGTCGACGTGACCGTAACGGGCAGACAGTGGACGGAGATGCCGTATTCATGCGATGCGCAGCATTCGAAGACCTCGCCCAGAACATCATGCGCTCCTGCTATAAGGGCATGCGCGTGGTAGCCACCGGATACATGAAAACCAACAGCTGGACGGACAAGAACACCGGCCAACAGCGCAGCAATCTTGAAATGATCGTCACCGACCTTGGCCCCAGCCTCCGGTTCGGCGTCGCGCAATTTCAGAAGACCAGCGGCCAACAGTCCAACGGCAACGGCTACCGGCAGAACAATTACGGCGGCGGATACCAGCAGCCGAACAACGGCTATCAGCAAGGCGCATACAACAACTACCAGCAGCAGGGTTACAGCCAACAGGCTCCCGCACAGACACCGGCGCAACCTGCAGCACCCTCACAGCCCGCAATGGATCCGTGGGCTACGACCACGCCAGCCAGCACGGATCCGAACGGCGACGGCACCGACCCGGAATTCTAAACGGTTCCGACATTGATGAGGTTTTAGCCCGTAAACCCGGTATTTCAATGCCGGGTTAGGGCGTACCGAAGTTTACATATGGTAGCGAATGTGCTACGATTATTACCATGAGCGCAAGCGATGAACGGTTCACACATGGTAGGACTTCGGTATACAATCTGAACTACCACATCATCTGGTGCACGAAATACCGCCGCAAGGTGCTCAAGAACGGAATCGACTCGGATTTGAAGACGATTCTCAGGGAGATAGCCGACGAGCACGGCTACCGCATTCCCCACATGGAGGTCGGCTTGGACGACCACATCCACCTGTTCGTGTCCGCGCCACCGAAAATCAGCGTGAGCAGCATCGTCAAACAATTGAAGGGCACATCCAGTCTCCGACTGTTCGCCATGCACCCCGAACTGAAAAGCCAATACTGGAAACGCAAGGGCGAGCGGAGCCTGTGGTCGCCCAGCTATTTCGCGGAAAGCATCGGCTCGGTCAACGAGCAGGCGGTGGTCAAATACATCGACGACCAACGAGCGAAGGAGCGTGAATCACAATGACCATGCGCAAGGTGGCGCAGCGCATACCGTTCACGCCGTCCAAGACCCAAGCCTCATTGTTGGAACGATGCTTCGGGGACAGGCGTTTCGCCTACAACCAGCAGGTCGAGGCGTTCAACACGTACGACAAGGAGACGAACCCGAAACCCGAGTATCCGAACGTGACCGGCATGAAGAGCGCGAACGGATGGCTCAAGGACAGTCCGATCCCGTCGAACGCGTTGAGCAACGCCATCATGGACTTCCGTAAGGCAAGGTCGGCGTATTTCCGCAAAGCCCAGTACGAGAAGCATCGTCCCCGTTTCGCCTCACGGAACGACAGCATCCAATCGTTCCGCAATACCATGCCGATACGCCGTATGGACGGCAACCGGTACCCGTTGTCCAGGAAGCTTGGCTCGGTGCGCATCCGCAAACGCGACCGGCTACGCTATCCAATCGAGAGCCTGTCCAGCTGGACGGTGAAACGCGAGAACCGGACGTACTATCTCGTGCTCCTGTTCGACGTGGACATCCAGCCGAAAACACGGGCCGAGAGCCGTATCGGCATCGACTTGGGTGTCAAGAATCTCCTCACGCTGTCCACCGGCGAGAAAATCGACTATCCGAACCGGCTGCGCCGATTGGAGGAGGACGTCAGATGGGAGCAGCGCAAACTGTCCCGTCGAACGAAAGGGTCGAACAACCACCGCAAGCAGAGGGCGATCGTAGCCAAGGCGTACGCCAAGCTCCGCCACTACCGCGACAACTTCCAGCACCAACTGTCCCACAGGCTGATAGAAGAGAACCAATTCATCGGCATGGAGACCCTGATGGTGCGGAACATGACGCGGAAGGCACGCAAAAGGCTGGACGCGGACGGCAAGCCTATGCGCAACGGCCAGTCGCGCAAACGCGCGATGAACCGTTCCATACTCCGCGACGGGTGGAGCGGCCTCGTGGACAAGCTCTCCCACAAGGCGGAATGGTACGGGCGCGCGTTCGTCCAAGTGGACAGGTTCTACCCGAGTTCCAAACTCTGCCATGACTGCGGGCACAAGTACAAGGGATTGCGGCTGTCCGAACGCGAATGGACCTGCGAAAACTGCCACAGCAGACATGACAGGGACGTGAACGCCGCGTTGAACATCCGGGACGAAGCGATACGTATCGGTCAGGAAAACCAATAACGGAAAAAAGAACCGACCGACAACCGGGGATAGCCCGCTAAAAATGGGAAGCCTCTGGATTCAGGCGTATCGTCTGAATCCAAGCAAGCCCAGTTCGCAGGAATCCCGTGGTTTCAACCACGGGAGTGTCAACCACGCACGACTCAGCAAACCAATACAAAACGAGCTCTTCTAGGAGGGAGCGAAACAAGCATTATCCTAAAATCGTTTTTTAGCCGATAATGTATCTTATGTCAGATAGGAATAGTTCTCAATAAGAAGTCCCCTCTCCCAACTAAGAAAGAATTCCATGAACGCAAACCAATGGAAACAAGCCCTATTCAGCCACTCCGAGGGAGAAAATACAAGGACAAGCGCCGGCACAGAATATTCTCAGCAGTACAATGCGCGGCAGCGGAAACGAATTGGCGGAATCGAGGCCATCAAAGTGGGCATGGACGAAACTGGCGTTAGCGGATTCTTCTGCTCATCATCGTTCTGATTGGACAGTGTCGCCGACCGTATTATCAATGAGGACCGTCAGTCCGCTTTCGTTGAATTTGTCGTAGTTTTCAATGTCGTAATTCATCTGCAATTCCAGCCAGTATTCCGGTGATGTGCCCAACACGTAGGCGAGATGGTATGCGAGGCTTGTGGTGATGCGTCTTTTCCCGTGTATCAGGCCACTGATGGTGGTTTGTGGCAGGTTCATGGCTTTCGCCAGACGGTACATGGTGATGTTGTTTGGTTGCAGGTATTGGTGTAGCAGCACGTCGCCTGGGAGTGGCGCATGTCCTACATCGTTCATAGCCAGACCCTTTCACGTAATTCACTGACTTTTTTCTGATAGTAACAAAAGAAGCTACCGTTTTGCTTCGGTATGTGGGAATACGGTTTTGCCCGCCTCTCCCTGTTTCGGGTCGAAGGCGGGCAAAACACGTTTGGTGCGGTGAGAATCAGTCCTCGACTGCATGCCATCCATCGGCATGCTTGGCGGAACGTACACGCACGAGCACGCAGCCAGCACCGGCGATGGTCATGATCGCCGCCAGCGTGGCGATTGCGGTGGTGTCCGATCCGGTGGAGGCCAGACCATTGTTCGTCACACCTGCAGCCTGCTTCTTGGCCTGTTCGGCCTGCTGCTTCTTGGCTTCGGCATCCTTCTTGGCTTGGTCGGCCTTCTTCTGGGCTTCCTGCTGCTTCTTGGCTTCCTCCTCGGCCTTCTTCTGGGCTTCGGCTTCGGCCTGCTTGGCGGCGGCGAGCTCCTTGTCGGACGCCTGCTTGTCGGCGAGCTTGGCATCATAGTCGGCCTTGGCTTTCTCGTATGCCTTGTCGGCCGCATCCTTGGCCTTGTTCGCCTCGTCCAGCTTGGACTGCGCTTCCGTCAGCTTCGCGTTCGCCTTCTTGAGGTTCTCCTCGGCGTTCTGCAGACGCTTGATGGTGTTCTGGGCGTCGTTGAGCTTGCCGGTGGCCGTGTTGAGGTCGTCCTTCGCCTTCGCGTATGCGGCCTTGGCGTCGGCGATGGCCTCGTCGGCGGCCTTGACCTGCTTGGCGGCGGCTTCAACCTTCGCGTCGGAAACGGTCTTGGCGTCGAGCGCGGCCTGCTTGGCCCTCTCGGCCTCGGCCTTGGCTGCCTTGGCGGCGGCCAGGTCGGCTGCGGCCTTCGTCTTGTCCGTGTTGGCCTGCTTGATCGCGGCTTCCGCATCCGTCTTGTTCTTGGCGGCGGTCTGGGTCAGCTTGTCGGCGGTATCGATCTTCGCCTGTGCGGCGGCGACTGCCGTGTTCGCCTTGTCCACTGCCGTCTGGGCTGCGGTCTGGGCGTCGGTGGCGGTGGCGGCTTCGGACTGGGCTTCCTTGGTGGCCTGCTGGGCGGCGGAGTACGCTTCGTTCTTCGCCGTCTGATCCTTCTTGGCTTCCTCCAACGCCTTGGCCTTGTCCTCGTTCGCCTTCACGGCCTCGTCATACGCTTTCTGCGCCTCGTCGGCGGCAGCCTGCAAATCCTTGGCCTTCTGAGCGGCCTGCTGGGCTTCCTCAGCGGCCTTTTGCGCGGACTGCTGGGCGGCGGCCAGCGCCTTGGCCGCGGCGGAGGCGTCCTGTGCGGCCTGCTTGCTCTTGGACAATGCGGCCTGCCAGTTCGCGTCCGCGTTGGTCAGCGAATCACGCCATGCGGTCAGATCCGCCAGATACGCGTCCACGTCCATGACACGCCCCGACTGGTCGGGGGCCGCGTACTGGAACGTCTGCCCGTGCGTGGTCCCGTAGCCGAGCGTCCCGTTCTGGCTGATCGCGAAACCGGTGACCGTGTAGCCCTTGACGACATTCAGATAATGGCCGGTCTCGCCCACCGCGTTCCCGTCCTTGTCCTTGCCGTCCAGCACGCCGTCGGTCATGTCCTTCTCGTAATTGGCCTTCTCGGTCGTGTACCAGCCGTCGAACGGGTCCTTGTAACCCCAGGCCATGTTCTCGCCGACGTTGAACTGGCCGGAATGGCCGATGTTGTCGTCGGACCAGTCGACGTTCGCCATGCTCATCGCCATGAGCGTGTCCGACACCTTCAACGGCGCCAGACCCTCCTTGGCGCGAAGCTGGTTCGCCTCCCTGATATACGAGAGCGCGGCGATCATGTTGTCGATGCTGGTCGCGTCGCCCTTCTGGCCGTTCTGAATGCTGGACAGGTAAAGCGTCGTGTCCTTGTCGGTGAGGACCTTGACCGCGTCGGACGCGTTCCGGTCGCCGAAGTAGGCGACGGCGCCCTGCGAGAGCTTCGACTGCGCCTGGTCGGCGATCTGCTTCAGCCGGTCGGCCTCGGCCTTCGCCTGTTCGGCGGCCTGCTGCTTCGCCGTGGCGTTGGAAGAGGAGTTGGACACCGCCTTGTCGGCCGCCTGCTGTGCCTGTTCGGCCTTCTGCTGGGCGGTGGCGGCATCGGCTGCGGCCTTCTTCGCCGCTTCGAGCTTCGCGGCCAGGTCGGAAAGGCCTCCATCATCCTTGGACAGCTGTTCGACCTTGGCGTCGGCCTTCTGCTTGGCTTCAAGCGCCTTGGCCTCGGCATGCTTGGCCGCATCCAGCTTGGCTTGCGCGGCGTTCACCGCCTCGTCGGCCTTCGTCTTGTCGCCGGTCGCCGTGGCCTGCTGCTGCTTGGCCGCGGCCAGCTCCTTCTCGGCGGCCGCCTTGTCGCTCGCGGCCTGCTTCGCGTCCGCGTCGGCCCGGTCGGCCTTCTTCCGCGCATCACTGATGGCGGTATCCGCCTGATCGGCCTTCTTCTGCGCGTCCGTGGCCTGCTTGTCGGCCGCATCGATATCGGCCTGGGCCTTGTCGGCGTCCTTCTGATGGGAGGCGGATTCGGCGGAGGCCTCATCCTTCGCAGTCTGTGCGGCCTGCTTGTCGGCTTCTGCCTTCGACTGGCCGTCGGAGGCCTGCTGCATGGCCTTGTTGGCGTCGTTGATGGCGTTGGACGCGTCGTTCGCGGCCTGCTGGGCGGCGGCGATCTTGTCGGCCGTGTCGGTCGCATCCTGTGCGGCCTGCTGCTGGGCCTTGCTGGCATCGTCGTAGTTCGCCTGCGCCTGCTGCTGGTTGTTTGCGACTGTCTGCTGCTGGGCGGCGGCGTTGTCGAGGTTCTGCTTGGCGGTGTCCAGTGCGGCTGCGGCGGCGTCGGCCTTGGCCTGCGCTTCGGTCACGCCGGTCGGGGGATGCCTGTGCGATGGCTTGGTTGGCTTCCGCTGTGCTCTGCTGGGCCTGTGCGACGCTGTCCTGCGCCTGTGCGATGGCCTGCTTGGTCTGGTTGTCTGTGGTTGTGGCTTCGTCGGCCATGGCGATTGCAGGCGAGGCGAGGGTGGCCATTACGGCTGTGCTTGCCACTGCGATCTTGGTGAGATTGCTGCGTTTCATGAAAGATCTCTTCTTTCCTTGGTCGTGTCTCTTTTGGGGTTTGTGTTCCTTGGGAGGCGTTGTATGTTTTCCACCTACAGATAGTAACATAAATTTTTACTAATGCAAATTGCTACCACCTTTTTTCGTCAGCAAGACATGTGCCTACCCGAAACACGCCGACCACGACAAAGCGAAAAACCAACAGCCAACACCCCCCCGCCACAATGATACCGGAAACAAGAGCAGTCTGCTTCATATCACCCGGGGCATCCCCGGCAAAGGAACCTGATCAGGCATGCTGTTACGCTCCCCCCCGTGACCAGAAAACGCATAGTGTTCCCCTGACCGGTGCAAGTGAGGAGCGTGACCTCATCCTTGCCCTTATGGACGCGCAACGTTTTGGTCGCGGCGAGCTCAACCTTCAACCGCAAGGGACAGCAGAGTCACCCCATGATTCCTTTTTTTATCAGCTGGATCTTGATGTAACCATACGGTAGGAGGACCCATGACGATGGAATCCTCCTACCGTATAGTCAGGGAAACGTCCGTTTACCCGTGTCAGCAGGAGACTTACCCTCGGCGTTTGAACGCGATGCCGGCCCCGGTGAGGAGGACGGCGGCTACCAGGCCTCCGATCAGGCCGATGACGCTGCCGGTCTGGGGTAGTGTGGATACGGGTGCCGGTTCGGTCTTCGTCCGTTTCCAGATTGCGTACAGGTCGGCGCCCGACTGCGACACGTCGATGACGTCGCCGGCCAGGAGGCTGGCGGCCGTGGCCTTCGGATCCTGGCTCCATCCCTGGAATTCGTAGCCGTCGCGCGTGAACCTGTTGTGCGTGTTGTCTACGATCGTGTAGTCGCCGGCGATGGTCGTATCAGCCATTCCGGATCGGCCGGGACACCGGTGTTCGCATGGTAGGTGACGGTCGTGTCCTCGCTGAAGCGGATGTCGTCGATCAGGTTGCCGTGGATCACGCTATGCTGCTTCACCGATTTGAATGTGAAACGGGTGACGGTGCTGGTGGCGACGTATCCGTCGCGGTCCGCGTAGCGTTCCCAGGAATTGTTCCGGGTTTGACGGTGGGTTTGCCGGTGTCGTAGTCGAGGGTCAGGTCGCCGCGCGAGACCGCGGCCTCGTCGACCGTGCTGCAGAAGCTGGTGCCCGTGTCCCCGGCCTTGTCGTTGCCGGCACCGTCCGCCAGACGCCGCGCCTGCTGGGCGACGCCCCTGAACGTTCCGCCGGCCGTCGGAGCGGGTCCGATGACCACGCTCATGCAGTCCGGGTTGTTCAGGAACTCCTTGCCTAACCCGTCCTTGGAGTTCGTGTATGAGGCGTGGGCCAGGTTCCAGTGGTAGGTGTGGCCGGGGACGGTTCTGATGTCCTGGTAGATGTAGGCGCCTTCCTGTTCGGCCACGATCTCGGAATACTGGTTGGCACGGCGGGTCGCCGGCACGTTCGGCCGTATGGCGTCCTGCTTGTCGCGTACGCCGAAACGTAGTTCCACGCTGCCTCGGCCGTCGGGCGAGTTGGCGGTCTGGCTCGACCGCCAACCGAATCTCTTCTGGTCGAACCCGTTGATCGTGAACGATTTCTGCGTGTATTTCGAATCGTCGGGCTTGCCGTTGGCGTCCTTCTTGATCCAGTCCACGCAGTCCATCCTGCCGTCGGCCGACAGGCTGTGGATCGCCACGTTCGACAGGCAGTAGCTTGGATAGTCGTTTGGGTATTCGAAGCTGCCGTTGACCAGACGATCCGGTAGGCCGTTCGCGTCCGGGTCGGTCGGCGTGGTGTTCGTCCGCTGCCATTGCGCGTACAGGGTGATGGTGCCCGTGGCGTCGGCCGGGATCGTGTACGAACCGGCGGGATGCTTGCGCCCGTGCCGTCTGCCTTCGTGTTCCAGCCGGCCAGTGTGTATCCGCTGCGGGTCACGCCCGTGGAGGGTATGTCGATTTGGTCTCCGGGATTGCCGGTCATGTCCGTTATCGTGCCCCTGCCACCGTTGGCGTCGTATCTGACGGTCACGGGTGAGGCGGCGGTCTGGATTCCGTCGAGGGTGAGGGTTCGGGCCTGGTCGGTGCGGCCGCGGGTGGTGATGATCCCGGTCTTGGCGTCGAGGTCGTAGGCGACGGTCCATTGCAGGGTGCTGGTCGAGTGGGACGGAGTGGCGGCCAGCAGGCCGAACGCGTCCCGTTCGTCCATGGATCCGCCTGCCTCGCGCACGGCCGTGTCGACTTTTTCCAGCGCCGGTCGGATTCGATCTCATGGTTCCAGGTCATCGTGTTCGTGGTGGTCTGGTACGTGTCCGTAGGACGGGTGACGTGCATTTTCCCGCCGTCGAATTCGATGGTGCCTTTGCGCCGGTCGCGTCGGCCAATGCGTAGTGCAGTCCTCCGAGCGATGCGTACTTGTCGCCGTAGGCGGCGATGTCGTACCGGCCGAGCAGGCTGATTGCCTCGTCCACGGTGGCGGCTTTGTCCAGGAGGAGCCGGACGACGGCCAGCTGGCTGATGGACGGCTTGCCGTCGTTGGGCGCCTGCCAGCGGTGGATCTGCAGGATCGCCGCCGACAGCCCCTTCTCGTTGACTCCGTCCATGGTGGTCAGGGGCGCGATGTTCGCGCTCGTCTCAAGCTCGTCCGTGGTGGGCGTCGCGTTCGCCTTGCCGGTCATGACCGGGGCGACGCCCACGCTCCGATACCCATCCGTCGGGGCGGTGGCGACCATCATGCCGGGAACGGCCGGATACCAGTCCATGTTGCGGACCATGAGGTCATGGCCTGTGTCCGTGTCCGTGACCGCCAGCGTGGTGCATGCCTGGGTCGTGGACAGGGGTATGGGCTTGCCGTGGTTGAGGTTGGCCCGTAGCCAGGCGAGATAGTCGTCGTTGCCGCCGGCGTTCGCCGACAGGTAGTCGTCGAGCTTGTAGTCTCCCGTGTACCGGGTCTGGTACAGGTTGTCCATGATCCCGACCGGCTTTGTGGGCCCGTCCACGGCGGTCGTGGGCTTGGAATCCTCGGCCAGGGCGGTGACTGCGCCGGCCATCGAGGCGAGAAGCATGCCGACCGCCGTGATAATGGCGGCGACATGCTTGATCATGCTGCGGATGTTCATTTCAATCCTCCTCCGATTGCATGGAGGCGGAATGGAATGTCAGCCGCGCCTCCGTCGGCTGTAGGCGAACGACGCGGGGGCGAGGCAGAGAACCGCCCCCCCCCAAAAATGCAAACAAGGCCCGGCGGGTTCTAGTGATCGTTGCAACACCTGACCTACCGCAAGGAGGGTCAGGTGACCAGAAGCCACCGAAACGAAGACCGTGGCGGGGAACACCGTTG
>ENA-OQED01000752-OQED01000752.1-human-gut-metagenome-genome-assembly--contig:-NODE-752-length-12542-cov-1.274265_pt1 | contig 12542 bp, 13 predicted proteins | sample MGYA00242790_ERZ504625 | MGnify/ENA primary metagenome ERZ504625 (study PRJEB26092, sample SAMD00036345) | human gut metagenome | host: Homo sapiens | study: EMG produced TPA metagenomics assembly of...
GACAAAATGAGCAGGAGGATATCCTCTTCGGCACGGAATGCGGCGTATACAACGATTTGATTCAAAAATATCCCAGGCGGCATTTCTATCAGCTTCGGGGGGACAAGCTCATCTGCCCCGATATGAAAATGACCTCCCTGCAAGATGTTTATATGGCAATCACCGGAGCAGGCGGGGAAGAAATCGTGCTGGAGGAGCCTTTACGCAAGGCTGCGAAACGCAGCCTCGACAACATGCTCAAATACGGCGGCTGACCGCCGCGCGGGAAAAGAGATGCCAAAAGAATGGTCAAACAACAAAAATATGATGTCATCATCGCTGGCTGCGGCGTAGCCGGGCTTTACGCCGCGCTTCAGTTTGATGAAAGCAAGCAAATTTTAATGCTTTCCAAGCGGGAGGACACGCTCTCCAACAGTTCCCTTGCCCAGGGCGGTGTAGCGGCTGTGCTTGATTTTGAAAACGACAGCTTCGACCTGCACTATGAGGATACGCTGATTGCAGGCGGCCATAAAAACACGCCTGCGAGCGTGGATGTACTCGTTCATGAGGGGCCGGACGATGTGCGCCGGATTATGGAGCTTGGCGTAGATTTTGACAAGGCGCCTGACGGACGGCCGCAAAAAACACTAGAGGGCGGCCATTCCCGCCGCCGGATTGTGCATCATAAGGATCAGACCGGCTATGAAATTGTGATCAAGCTTCTGGCCCAGGTGCGGCAGCGCTCGAATATTGAGCTTGCCGAAAACACCACCGTGTGTGAGATGGCCCAGGTGCGCGGCGGATTCCGGCTGGATCTGTTGTGCGGCGAGGAGCCGGGCAGCGTTTTTTGCAGCTACTGCATCCTGGCAACGGGCGGCATCGGTCGTGTTTACCGCTACACCACCAATTCCTCCATTGCAACGGGCGATGGCATTCGCCTTGCGTATGAGCTTGGCGCCCAGATTAAAAATTTAAGCTACGTTCAGTTCCACCCCACAGCCTTCCATTCGGAAAAGGAACGCGAGCAGTTTCTCATCAGCGAGGCTGTTCGTGGGGAAGGCGCTTATCTGCTCAACTGCGAGAGAAGGCGTTTTATGGCCCACTATGACGACCGGTTGGAGCTCGCCCCACGTGATGTTGTTTCCCGCGCGATCATCCTGGAATCCCGCCGCACGGGCAGCAACCAGTTTTTTCTTGACATCACCTATAAAAACCGTGACTTTTTATATAACCGTTTCCCTGCCATCTCCAAGCGTTGCCTGGAGGAGGGAGTAGATATTGCGCAGGATCTGATCCCTGTATTCCCCTGCCAACATTACCTCATGGGCGGCATCGCGGTAGATCTCACGGGGCGCACGGCTGTGCCGCGCTTATATGCTGCGGGAGAATGCTCTAACACCGGCGTGCATGGAGCCAACCGATTGGTCAGCAATTCCCTGCTGGAAGCGCTCGTGTTCGGCCGCCATGCGGCGGAGGATATTTTGCGCTGTATGGAAAAGGGCTATCTAGAGGTGGAGCCGCCAGCACAGATTGACCCACCGCAATTCGACGGCGCTCCCCTGCCGCATGGACTTCGCACGGAAATCCGTGATATCATGCAGCGCGCCTATTTCGTCATTCCCAATCCGACGGCTGTCCATACCGGGCTCAGGCGAGTGGAAGAAATTCGCCGCCGCCTGAAAAGCGGCCATTTCGCCGTCACCCGCGATTACTGTGAGGCGCTGAGCCTCGCCACGGTGGCCTCCATCATCCTACGCGAAGTGGATGATGGTTAAGGCAGGGATATCCATAGCCCGATGATCTGATGCGTATAGAAAGGATGGTTTCTCCATGATGCTTCCCCAATTTTATATGGACGACCTGATCCGCCAGGCGATCCGTGAAGATATCAATTATATTGACACCTCGGCGGACTATCTGATCCCACCGGATCAGATGGGAAAAGCTCGATTTCTTGCCAAAGCGGACGGCGTGCTCTGCGGCCTGTCGGTTGCATTGCGCGTGTTCGAACTGCTTGATCCAGCTTTCCGTGCTCAGCGCTTCCATGCAGATGGCGATACGCTCCAAAAGGGCGATATCATCGCAGAGCTCAGCGGCAGCACCGCCATGTTGCTCAAGGGCGAGCGCACCGCGCTCAACCTCATCCAGCATATGTCCGGCATCGCCACAGCCACGGCGCAGGCAGTCCGGCTGGTGGAGGGCACGCACGCCTCAATTACCGATACCCGCAAAACACTGCCTGGCCTTCCGCTCCCTGCAAAAATATGCAGTCGTCTGCGGCGGCGGTAAAAACCACCGTTACAACCTCTCCGACGGCGCGATGCTCAAGGATAACCACATCGATGCCGCCGGTGGCATCACCAACGCGATCACTCTTTTGCGTGGAAAGCTTGGCCATATGGTAAAAATTGAAGTGGAAACCCGCAATCTTGATGAGGTGGCCGAGGCCCTGCACGCGGGCGCGGAGATCATTATGCTCGACAATATGAGCCTTGAAGCTATGCGCAAAGCCGTCGCAATGGCGAAGGGGAAAGCCCTGATCGAGGCCTCCGGCGGTATTACGCTCGAAACGCTGCGTCCCGTTGCGGAAACCGGCGTGGATATCATTTCCATCGGCGCGCTGACACACTCTGTCAAAGCCTTCGACATCTCTATGAAGCTTGTCTGAAAGCTCAACAAGTTTCAGGAAAGAATAACATAAATTATAGCATAGCAAGCCAAAGGGGACGCTGCAGATTAAATGCGGCATCCCCTTTAATTGATAGATTCAAAAAATTGCTCCCGACACAGGCAACCGATTCATCAAACAAAATCATAATATTTACATCAGCGGTGTAAACAGCATAAAAATCCGCTCTGAGAGCTTCGTCCAGATGCTGCGCTTCTCAAACTCCTCTAAAACATATTCTTTTGTATGCTGCAGATCCTCTTCATAAATTGCATTATATTCCTGCACCAATCCGTTTTCATAAAAAACCCCGCAAATCTCATCATCCACCAACAAGCTGCGCATATCCATATTCACAGAGCCAATGCAGCAAAGCTCATCATCTACGATCATAGTCTTTGCATGGATATAGCCGTTATATTTATAAACATGCGCCCCATATTCCATCATCTCGGCGGCAAAATAATTCGTTACCGGATCCAGAAAAAAGTTAGCCTTGATCGCTGGGATCATAATATCAACTTTGATGCCAGAGGCCGCTGCGGTTTTTAATGCGTCGAGGATGGAACAATCCGGAATAAAATACGGCGTTTGGATCCGTATTTGCCGTTGTGCCGATCGAATCATGCTCATATAGCACATTTTGATGCTTTCCTTATCGTTATCTACTCCACCGGTCACAAACTGGCAAAGGTTTTTCACCTGCCCGGGAAGCTTCACTTCCCGCAGGCGAAGGGAGGAAAAACTTTGCCGAAATAAACGACCGTTTAAAGCGGTAGACAAATCCAGGAGGAACTCATTTTCAAGCGCATGCACACAGTCCCCTGTGAAACGCACCTGCGTATCTCTCCATGGGGTTTTGATTTTTGCGCCATTCGCATATTGGACCCCAATATTCATGCCGCCAATATAGCCGATTTCACCATCCACCGTCACAATCTTTCGATGGCTTCTAAAATGGCTAACATAAGGCTTCAGCCTTTTTACCGTGCCGCCCGCCTGCTTCAGAGGGCGGAACAGGGCTTCCGGTGTGGAAAGATTGGCGATAAAATCACATAAAACGATCACCTCCACGCCCTGCTTCTGCTTTTGCGTTAGAAGGGATAGCAGTGCTTGCCCGACCCTGTCGTTTTGAATCGTATAGAATTCCAAATAAACGCTTTGCCGCGCAGCCTCAATATCAGTAAACAGCTGTTTATAATGGCTTTCCCCGCTTGTATAAAAGGCAGCCTTCTCATAAGCGCACAGCGGTGCGTCATTATAATGGTAATTGAACCGTGCCACATCGGCATCGATTCCACTCATGGTGCCGATGTTCTCTTCACCCTGGCTTTGCAAAAGGGGCATGTTTTTTCGCAGCCTTTTGCTGCGGAAATACCGGGTCATCTTGATTGCAGAGGTGCTGCCAAACGCCAAATAAAAAATAAGCCCGGCATATGGAACACAACTGACAATCAGCACCCACATCAGCGCTTCATTCGGCTGCTTCCTTTCAAAAAATATAACGCTCAAGATTGTCAGCACATAAAGTAGAATAAGTAAAAGCCTAAACATATCGTCAGCTCCTATTAATTCAGGCCAAAAGGGGATGCGTGCGCATAATGCCGCTTCGCTCAGCGCTTCACAAAGCACGCTCTCTCCCCGCCCGCAAAAACACCTGCAAGCCGTGTGCCTGCTACAGAATGTATAAAAAACAACGCAGGAGGCTAAAAACATGCTTTACCGCCTAAAGGGTAAAAATATAGGCCAAAAAAACGCAAGGCCCGCAAGCATTTTCAAGGGTACACTGCAAAATTTTATTTTTACAGTGCACCCTTTTTAATTTACCACCCCTTACCCGGCAGTACTCTGTGCGGTAGCAATGGTTGCCGCCGCAGTAGAGGAAGCCCCTTCAGAGCTGGCAGGAGCCTCGCTGACCGTTTCTCCCTCCGTTTCAGACGGCTGCGCCTTGGTGGCTGCCGTTTCTGGCGGATCGGTTGCCTGTATTGCGCTGATATAATAGGATTCGCCTTTTTCGCGCAGCGTGATCTTCATATATTTATCCGGCTCAGGGGCCACAATATCTCCATTTGCATCCTGTACCCACTGCCCACCGGCGATATAGCCGACGGTCAGATAGGTTGTTGCACCCTTTTTCTCAATCTCATAAATCTGAGCCGTATAAAGCTGATCAACGCCTGCAACAGGGATATGATAGGTTTTCGTCGCCGCGTCATAGGGGAATTCATAGCCATAGCCGGTAATCGTCGCATGCTGCGGCTTCACCTCTGTGCCAAACAAGTATTCAAACTGTTTTTCCACATCCGCCTGCGGGATAACCATATAGCCCCCCTCTTCATACGGATAACGATCCGGATCAGGATCACTGCGCAGCAGGGACCAGACGGCAGCCTCCATCAGCTGGCCGATATCCGCCTGGCTCAGATCGTCGAAGGGTGACGGGTCATTCATAATGACAGGAGCAATAAACTTCTGATACTCCTCTTTCATCGCATTCTCGCGCCGTTCCACGACGCCTTTGACACCGCTTACACCCGCGCCGACGATTGCCACCACTCCGGCGACCACCAACACGATAACGAGCAACCCGAGCGGGAACGCCCAGGACCTTCTCTTTTTACGGGACGGCCTTGCTTTTGTATCCATATGGGCAAATCCTCCTGTTGTGATCGCAGTGCAGTTCCGGCTAGCGAACCTGCCCTGCGCCGTAAATCTTATATTTCACGCTGGTCAGCTCGCTGAGCCCAAGCGGACCACGCGCATGCAGCTTTTGGGTAGAGATGCCGATTTCCGCGCCAAAACCAAATTCTCCGCCATCCGTATACCGGGTGGATGCATTCACATAAACCGCTGCCGCGTCCACCTCATTGAGAAACTGCTCCGCAGCACTGTAATTTTGCGTTACAATGCATTCACTGTGCCCGGTCCCATAGCGGCCGATGTGTGCAATCGCTTCTTCGATGCTGCCGACAACCTTCACCGATAGTATATAATCTAGGTATTCCGTGCTCCAGTCCGCCTCCTGTGCGGCTTCTATGCCAGGCAGGATTGCACAGGCCGCTTTATCCCCGCGCAGAACCACCTGCTTTTCATCAAGCCTGCGCTTGATCAGCGGCAGCGCCTGCTCCGCAATCCCGCGGTGCACCAACAGGCTTTCGCATGCGTTGCAAACCGAGGGGCGGGAGGTTTTCGCATTGAAAACGATCTCCGCCGCCATTTCCAAGTCTGCCGCCTGATCGACATAAACGTGGCAGTTGCCCACACCTGTTTCAATCACCCGGCACGGTTGCATGCTCCACCACTGCGCGGATCAGCCCGCCACCGCCCCTGGGGATCAATACATCCACATACGCATTGAGCCGCATCAGCTCATTGGCGGAATCGCGCGACGTATCCGCCACGAGCTGGATGCAATCTTGCGGAAGCCCCGCCTGCTCCAATGCGGCGCGCATCACGGCAGCAATCGCCTGGTTGGAATGGATCGCCTCCTTGCCGCCGCGCAGAATCACCGCATTGCCGGATTTTAAGCACAGCGCCGCCGCATCCGCCGTTACATTGGGGCGTGCTTCAAAAATCACTGCCACAACGCCGAGAGGCACCGCCACTTTCACAATCTGCAAGCCGTTCGGCCTGTTCCCACCGGAGAGCACTCTGCCAACCGGGTCCGGCAGAGCAACAATCTCTCGCATGCCTTGCGCCATGCCTGCAATACGGGCCTCATTCAGGCGGAGGCGGTCAAGCAAAGCAGGGCTCATGCCCGCCTGTTCGCCATTGGCAATATCCTTCGCATTTGCCTCCAAAATCGCGGCAGTATGTTCCAGTAAAGCGTCCGCAATTTGTGTTAGGCCATGATCTTTACTAGCAGTGGAAGCCGTGCGCAAAAATTGCTCCGCCTGCTTTGCCCGCCGCCCTAATTGTTCCAATGCGGTCATTCCCGATTCCTCCTCGCTTTAAAAAATGTGCCGATCTGTCGGCCCTCCAATATCTTGTATAAATCCTGCGGCGCGTCGCCGTTCATCACAATCGTATCAATCCCCGCCTCTGTGGCAAGCTCTGCGGCATGCAATTTTGTCACCATGCCTCCGGTGCCGCGCTGTGTTCCGCTGCCGCCGGCCAATGCCCGAATTCGGCCATCAATCTCATCCACCACTGGGATCAGGCGTGCGTCCGCATCCTTGTGCGGATCGCTGTCGTACAGGCCGTCAATATCACTGAGGATAATCAGGCATCCGCATGCACAAGCCGCGCCACGATCGCCGAAAGGCTGTCGTTATCGCCAAAGACGATCTCCTCCACAGCTACGCTGTCGTTTTCATTGACGATTGGAATCGCACCATAGGCAAAGAGCTTTTCAAAGGTATTCACCAGATTGGTTTTCCGGCAATCATTTTCAATATCGCCCCGCGTGATAAGCAGCTGGCCCACGGTGTGCCCATACTCGCCGAAAAGCTTATCATACATAAACATCAGCTCGCATTGCCCCACGGTTGCCGCTGCCTGACGGCCCGGCGTATCGTCCGGTCGCTCGCGCAGGCCGAGCTTTCCAACGCCCACGCCGATTGCTCCGCTTGTCACCAGCACAACCTCCATCCCGGAGTTGAGCAGGTCGGACAGCACACTGACGAGCTTTGCCATTCGGCGGATGTTTGTTTTGCCCGTCTCATAGGTCAGCGTAGAAGTGCCGACCTTCACGACGATGCGCTTCGCTTGCTTTAATATAGGCATATTCCGTCCCCTATTCCCTGATGCCGGTTTCAACCGGCAATTGATGAGTATATCACATTGAATTGCCTTCCTATGCCGCCAAATTGGCATTGCCGCTCTGCGGAAGGCATTTTCCCAATGTTTTCATGTTCTCCGAAGCTCGAGATTCGTGAGGTTATTATACCAATATGTACAAATACTCTTTTTGAAAATGGCGCTGCCGCATCGCGGCAGGAGGCGTTTTGCGCCGACAGACATTTTTCCAATGCTTCAAACAAAATATTTGAAGCTATTATAACACAGCTCCCTGCAATCCACAAGCAAAACGGGAGCACAGAAACCGGATCGATTTTTGAATATTCTCTTTTTCAAAAAAAGAAATGCAGCAAAAAACATTTCAAGAAATCCGCATTCCCGCTTGACTTTTTCACACCAGTAGAGTATATTAATATTAACGTATGAATAGTTGTTCATATGTTTATATTATGCAATACAATACTTTATTTGATTCGTTTGATTAGAAGGAGGCTAGCCAAATGGAGCCCAAACAATCCGCTTTATCCACACCGTCGGAAATGCCGGAATACTGCTGCGCCGAGCTGGAAACACATGAGGATCTTATCGCCTGCACGCGTGTGCAAATGCCGGACGAAGAAGTCCTTTACGATGTAGCCGAGCTTTTTAAAGTGTTTGGGGACAGCACGCGCATCCGTATTCTTAGTGCCCTGCTCGATCATGAGCTGTGCGTATGCGACCTGGCAGAGCTGCTGGGCATGGGGCAAAGCGCCATTTCCCATCAGCTACGCATTCTGCGCACCGCCGGCTTGGTTCGCCCCAGGCGCGATGGCAAAACAATGTATTACGCGCTGGATGACGAGCACGTCCATTCTATCTTTGCCGCGGGGCTACAGCACATTTTACACAAGAGAGGAGCGATCTCCTTATGACAAACCGCAGGCAGTATAAACTGAATAACCTGGATTGCGCAAGCTGTGCATCCAAAATTGAAGAACGGCTCTCTGCGATCGACACTTTTTCTGAAGTGAGCGTAAACTTTCCAACCGCTACCCTCACCTTGAAAGCAAAGGGAGAGCCCCGCGAATTAGTAGACCGGATCAACCTGGAAATCAGCCGTGTGGAGCCGGGTTGTGTAGCAGTTGAGCTTTCCGGCGATCGAGCCGGATCCCATTCGGAACAGGGCCGGAGTCATACGCACAGCGAGGCCGAGGGAAAGTGGCAGATCGGCACTGTGATCGCCTCAGCCATATGCTTCGTGACAGCCTATCTCTGCCGGGAAATTCCTGCCGCTCCAGCCATCCTTTCTCCCATTCTTTTCATATCGAGCATTTTGCTCGCCGGCTGGCCGGTCTTTGCAGCCGCCGTCAAGAGCCTACGCCATATCAGCTAGATGAGCATTTGCTTGTTACCATTGCCGTTGTCGCCGCCTCTTTTATGGGCGATTTTGCGGAAGCTGCCGCCGTTACCCTCTTTTTTGGCGTGGGAGAATTGTTTGAGCACTATGCAGTCGGCCGCTCCCGCAAATCAATCGCCGCGTTATCTGAAATCCGGCCGGATACCGCCAATCTTTTGCTGCCGGACGGCGCCACGCAGCAAGTTTCCGCGCAAGAGGTGGAAGTAGGCGCAACACTGCAAATTTTGCCCTTTGAGCGCATCCCGCTCGATGGCGTGGTGCTTTCCGGCGAAAGCACGGTGGACGCCTCCGCCATTACTGGCGAAAGCGCCCCGCAAAATGCCGGGCCGGAATCTGAATTGCTCAGCGGCATGATTAACGGCCCAGGAACCCTAACGATGCGGGTCGTTAACTCCTATGCACAGTCCGCCGCTTCCCGGATCATTGATATGGTAGAAAATGCCGCCCAGCGCAAAGCGCCAGCGGAACGGCTTGTCACGAAATTTGCAAAGATCTACACGCCTGCCGTTGTAATATTGGCAGCTCTGCTCGCCATCGTCCCCCCTCTGCTCGGCGGCGATTGGAAGGAATGGGCGCATAACGCGCTTGTGTTCCTCGTAGCTCCTGCCCGTGCGCGTTTGTGTTAAGCGTTCCGCTGGGTTTCTTTGCAGGGGTTGGCGCCGCCTCTAAACGTGGCATTCTCGTCAAAGGCGGCTGTTATATCGAAACTCTCGAAAAGCCAGGAGCCGTTGTATTTGATAAAACCGGCACTCTCACCACCGATCAATTTACCGTCACCCATATCGCCGCGGTAAACGGTGTTTCCGAGCAAGCGGTTTTAGAGGCGGCGGCGCTCGCTGAATGCCGCTCCAAACACCCGATAGCCCGATCGATCTCCGAGGCTTTTGGAGAAATCGAGGAATCCCGGATCAGCAATTTTTCAGAAACGCCGGGCGGTGGCACCCGTGTGATCGCGGATGGAGAAGAAATCCTCTGCGGTGCAAAACGGCTCATGCAGGAGCATGGAGTGGATATCTCCGCTCTGCCAAACGAGATGGTGTATGTTGCTCGCGGAGGGCAGCTTTTGGGAGCCGTTTCTGTTTCCGGCAAACTGCGGGAGGATTCCGCCCTTGCGGTAAAGCAGTTGCGTGCGCTGGGTGTCAGCCGGATTGTTATGCTCACAGGCGACCATGAGGAAGCGGCCAGAGAAGCGGCAGCAGCGTGCGGGATTACCGAATACCACGCCGGCCTTCTGCCGGAGGAAAAGTTGGAGATCCTGGAACAGATCAAACGGGAAAACGGCGTGACCGCCTTTGTCGGCGATGGCATCAATGACGCCCCCGTGCTTGCCGCCGCGGATGTCGGCGTTGCAATGGGGCTCGGCACAGATGCGGCTATCGAAGCGGGCGACGTTGTTTTAACGAATAATCAGCCTCTAAGCTGCCACAGGCAATCGTCCTCTTCCGCCGCTGCATGCGGATCATTCGGTTTAATATCACGTTTGCGCTCCTCGTAAAAGGTATTGTGCTCTTGCTTGGCGCGCTGAGCCTTGCAGGTATGTGGGCGGCTGTATTTGCCGATGTAGGCGTTACGATCCTCGCCGTACTGAACTCTGCCAGGATTCTCAGCAAAAGAACTTAATATGGCGCTATAAAACTGGCGCGCTGCAAAGCAGGTATGTCCACCATTTGCAGCGCGCCCTTATTTTGCCCCCAAAACTGGTCGAATTGGATTTATTCCACTCGAAACTTGCCTTCTCCCGGGAAGCATGCTAAAATAATCCATGCCAAAACGAATGCGAAGCGGCCTGTTAAACACCCGGATTTTACTCAGACAACAAGCGAGGTGGCAGCGTGCTTACCCTTTACCTTTCTCTCATTGACACACAGGAGGAGCGTGATAAATTTGACGTCTCTTCCACCAATATGAACGCTGCCTGAAATATACGGCGCAGAATATTCTGTTTGACGAGCACCTTGCGGAGGATGCCGTGCAGGAAACATTTATCCGTATCATCAGCTGCCTGGATAAAATTGACGAGTCAGACGAGCACAAAACGATCGCATTTTTGATAACGGTCATTAAAAATATTTCCTACGATATGAAGCGCAAGCGCAACAAAACCCAGGAGGAATCGTCTTTAGAAGAGATGATGGAATTGGATTCCGACCCAGAGGATGAGGAGAATCGTCCGGACGTGCTGCTATTGCGCCGGGAGCAGGAGGAAACGATTTTGCAAGTGATCCGCTGCCTGCCTCCCGATTACCGCTACGCGCTTACTTTAAAATATGCCCATGGCTGCAACACCGCCCAACTGGCGGCCCTGCTCAATTGCTCGGAGAAGCTCGCGCGCGTCAAGCTTTCCCGCGCACGCAAAAGCCTGATGACCCGGATGGAACAGGTGTTGGCAAAGTCTGATCAGTAGGTTCACAGTTCTTTGATCTCCGCCCCTTTGTAATAATGCTGAACGATCTCCTCCCAGGAGCTGCCCTGTCGGGCCATATAATCCGCGCCATACTGGCTCATCCCCACGCAGTGGCCATAGCCTCTGACGTGGAAGGTGAACCGGTCATTTTTATATTCCAAGGTAAAACATGCACTGCGCAGGCCAAAGGCCTCACGTACCTGCTGCCCGGTCACCTTTTGCCCGCCGATGGTGATGGCCGTAACCGTCCCCGCCTTGGAAGTTTCCGGGCTTGCAAACCATTTGGATGCGTCATCCTCCAGAGAAACCTCGCCCAGCTTTTTGGCCATTGTGCTAAATTGATCCTTTGTGAGAGAAAGTGTGGAAGCATAGTCCGGTGAAAGCCGGTCTCCTGTGCTCTGCACAGATTGGAGATACGGCAGATCCTTCCCCCAAACCACCTGCGCGCTCTCCGTCTGCCCGCTGCATATGGCATGGAAAGCAGCGACAATTGGCTCTCCATCGTATACGATCGCCTTGCCGACGACTGCCTCGCAGGCCTCACTGATTTTTTTATAATAGGTGTCGAACTTGTCGCCCCATTTTTCCCGGCTCTCCTCCTTGCTGATAAAGCCCTGGTGCTGTGAGCTATCGTCGTTGAGATAGGCGCCGGAAAGCGCGTCGTCCGCCTGCACACCGGAGATCCGGCCATGTACGGCGCGATCAATGAGCAGATTCGCGCTCTTGCCGAAAAAGGCATCGCTTCGCGCATCGTCCCCGGCGTGAGCAGCGTCTTCGGCGCGGCGGCGGCTCTCGGCCTGCGAACTCACCTGTCCCGACGTGAGCCAAAGCGTCGTGCTCACCCGCACCCCCGGGCGCACTCCCATGCCCAAGGGCGAAAACGCGGCGGCCTTCGCACGGACCGGAGCGACGCTGGTCTTCTTCCTCAGTACCGGAAAGATTGACGATCTGATGACTGTTCTCATGGGAGAGGGGGGCCTGTCCCCGGATACTCCGGCGGCGGTCGTTTACCGTGCGACATGGCCTGACGAACGCATCCTCCGGGGCACGGTGTCCGACATCGCACGCAAGGTCGAAGAGGCGGGTTTCGGACGGCAGGCGCTCATTTTCGTGGGCCGGGCGCTGGATGCCCAAGGCGGCGCATCACGGCTTTATGGCGCTGACTTTTCACATGGTTACAGAAACCACCTTGCCAACGAAGCCTTTGACGGGCGCTGTGCCCTGTATGCCTTTACCGACAAGGGGGTTGTCCGCGCCAAGGAAATCGCCGCCGGACTCGGACTGCCCGCGGTAATCCACTCCACGCGTCCCACAGGCGCGCCGGACGTCGTCCATACGCCGGGGGGAAACCTTTG
>ENA-OQED01000754-OQED01000754.1-human-gut-metagenome-genome-assembly--contig:-NODE-754-length-12528-cov-1.940811_pt1 | contig 12528 bp, 11 predicted proteins | sample MGYA00242790_ERZ504625 | MGnify/ENA primary metagenome ERZ504625 (study PRJEB26092, sample SAMD00036345) | human gut metagenome | host: Homo sapiens | study: EMG produced TPA metagenomics assembly of...
ACCTACCGGGACAAGAGCCCGCAAGAGCTGCGGCACGCGCTAAGCCAGCAGATCCACAAGGAAGTATTTTTCGCCACTTTGGTGTCCAAAGCCCAAAGTAGCATAAATTCAAGCACATTGCTCAAGGTTTTGCAAGCATTGGCTTGGGGCGATGAGCAAGCGGCTTAAAAGCTGTAAACTGCTGCTTATTGAGTATCTGTGCACCATCAATCACGTGGAAATCGAAATTATCGACAAGACCGAACAAAGCAAAGAGCAAGAGCTGACGGATGACTGGATTCAAATCATTACTGTTTTTGCCAACAGGCTTTACGGCCAACGGTCAAAAAAGACGAAGAAACTGATTGAAGAGGTGAAACAAAATGCTTCGAGGGAAGAAGATCCGGCTTCTGCCGACGCCTGAACAGGAAATCCTTTTCTGGAAAAGCGCCGGCACATCGAGATGGGCGTACAACTACTTCCTCGCTCGCAACGAGGAACAGTATAAGACTTATCTCGCCAACGGTAGAAAAGGTAAGAAGAACATTTCTGAGGGCATCATCCGCAAGGAAATCAACAATCAGCTCAAACCGATAACGCACCAATGGCTGAAAGAAGTCGGCAGCAATGTCATGAAACAGGCAGTCAAGGAAGCAGGCCGTGCCATGAAGAAATTCCTCAGCGGTGCTGCTGGCAGACCGAAATTCAAGACAAAGCGCAGAACCACGCCGCGTTTCTATGTGAACTATGAAAGCCTTACCCGCAAAAATGGCGGCTTTCACGGTGAGAAAATCGGTTTCGTGAGGACTGCTGAGCCATTGCCGAAGATTCCGAAGGGCTGTCATTATTCGAATCCTTGGATTTCGTTTGATGGCAAATACTGGTATATCGGCTTTGGCTATGAGGTGCCGGACAGGCTGAATGTTGAATTGACTGGAGATTCCATCGGAATCGACCTTGGCGTAAAAGAACTGGCTGTCTGCTATGCTTTCGGCGAACGAAAAAAGACGGTGTTTAAAAACATCAACAAAACAAAGGAAGTACACCGCCTTGAAAAAAAGCTTCGCCGCGAACAGCGCAGGCAGAGCCGGAAGTTTACAGCCAACATCGACCATTACGAAACCGTACAGCGGAACGAGAAAAAGACGGGCCGCAGGCCTATCTGGAAACGGCCAATCCGAGAATGCCGGAATATTGAACGGCAGCGGCAAAGGATAATCCTGCTTCATCGCCGCTTGAAAAACATTCGGGAGAATCATATCCATCAGACGACTGCCGCGATCGTGAAAACCAAGCCATCGCGTATCGTCATGGAAGACCTGAATGTCAAGGGCATGATGAAGAACAGGTATCTCGCGAAAGAAATTGCGTCCGAGAAATTCTACGAATTTCGCCGTCAGATGGAGTATAAATGTGAACCGTACGGCATCCAGCTTGTTTTTGCGGACCGCTTCTACCCAAGTTCGAAGACATGCTCTCATTGCGGTCATATCAAGAAAGACCTCAAGATGAACAACAGAACTTACATCTGCCCTGCTTGCGGCCATGTGATAGACCGTGACCTGAATGCGGCAATCAATCTTGCAAAATACTTTAAATCTGAGATCGCTTAACATTTCGAGAAGCACTTAGATATGTACCTATCGCTACTGGGGAATTTAAGCCTGTGGAGCGTTATATCAAACGAAAGTAGCTGCCTGCTTCGGCAGGGCAAAATCGAACGCAATGAAACAGGAAGGATGTTTGTGAAAACATTCAAAGTGTAAATTTGTATAGTATAAAATAGATATTTACAGATTTATCGTAGCGGATACATTACTGTTGAGAGGTGAAATCTGTGCTGGAGAAGCTCCAAGCCGTTGAAGATAAATACCGGGAACTCGAGTCGCTGATCAGCGACCCGGAGGTCATGGCAGACATGACGAAGTGGCAGGCGTATACGAAGGAACACGCCGCGCTGACGCCGATCGTCACGGAATTCCGGCGCTATAAGGAAGTCGTCAAGGGCATCGAGGAGGCCAAGTCGATGCTCGGCGAAGCGCTTGACCATGAGATGCATGCCTTTGTCGAAGGAGAGCTCGCGAACCTCATGGAGAAGAAGGAGCGGCTCGACAAAAAGCTGCCGATCCTCCTTCTGCCGAAGGACCCGAATGATGAGAAGAATGTCATCGTCGAGATACGTGGCGGCGTCGGCGGCGAAGAGGCGGCGCTCTTTGCGGGCGACCTCTTCCGCATGTACTCGCGCTATGCGGAGAAGAAGGGCTGGAAGGTCGAGCTCATGGACGCAAATCCGACGGAGATCGGCGGCTTCAAGGAAGTCACCTTCATGGTCACGGGCTCCGGCGCGTATTCGTATCTCAAGTACGAGAGCGGCACGCACCGCGTCCAGCGCGTGCCGGTGACGGAGTCGGGCGGCCGCATCCACACGTCGGCGGCGACGGTTGCCGTACTGCCGGAGGCGGAGGACGTCGATGTCGCCATCAATCCCGCGGACCTGCGCATCGACACGTACTGCGCGTCTGGTGCGGGCGGCCAGTACGTCAACCGCACGGAGACGGCCATCCGTATCACGCACCTGCCGACGGGCATCGTCGTGCAGTGCCAGGACGAGAAGTCGCAGCTCAAGAACAAGGAGAAGGCGATGAAGGTCCTGCGCGCGCGCATCCTCGACAAGGCCCGGCAGGAGCAGGAGGCGGCCGTTGCGGCCGACCGCCGGAGTCAGGTCGGCTCGGGCGACCGCAGCGAGCGCATCCGCACCTACAATTTCCCGCAGGGCCGCGTGACGGACCACCGCATCGGCCTGACTCTGCACAAGATCGACGCCATCCTCGACGGCGATCTCGATGAACTGCTCGCCGCGCTCATAACGGCGGACCAGGCAGAACGACTGAAGAAGGTGGACGCGAAATGAACGACAAGATCTGGACTATCGGCCGCATCCTGAAGTGGACGGAGCAGTACTTCAAGGATAAGGGCATCGAATCGCCGCGCCTCGACGCGGAAGTGCTGCTCGCGCACGTGCTCGAGAAACAGCGCATCTATCTCTACGTGCACTTTGACGAGCCGCTGCAGCCCGGTGAACTCGCCGCCTATCGCGAGATGGTCAAGCAGCGCGTCCTGCATGTGCCCGTCGCACAGATTCTCGGCGAGAAGGAGTTCATGGGGCTGACCTTCAAGGTCACGGCCGACACGCTCGTGCCGCGCCCCGACACCGAGATCCTCGTGCAGGCCGCTGTCGAGCGGCTGAAGGCGATGAGGGGCGAGGCAAAGGCGCCTGAGGATGAAGCTCTTGCAGATGGAGAAGAAGCTTCATCGGCTGCCAATCGAGATGAGGCGGCGGTCGATGTGAGTCAGGAGCCGCTGCGCATTGCCGATATCGGCACGGGCTCGGGCGCCATCTGCCTCTCGGTGCTGCACTATCTGGCGGACACCGTAGCCGACACGGTCGACATCTCGCCTGAGGCGCGCGCCGTTGCAGAGGAGAATGCCGCAAGCCTCGGCCTCGCGGACCGCGTCACATTCCACACGGGGGACCTTTTGCAGCCGCTAGTTGGCATGACGTTTGCCGCTATCCTGTCGAATCCGCCCTACATCCCGGAGGCCGACATCGCAGGGCTCGCGCCGGAAGTGCGCCTCAAGGAGCCGCACACAGCGCTCTCTGGCGGCAGGGACGGGCTCGACTTCTACCGCCGCCTGGCAAAAGAAGCCCCCGCCATGCTCGTGCCCGGCGGCTTCATGGCCTTTGAAGTCGGCATCCATCAGGCCGAGCCCGTCGCCGCACTCGCCAAGGCCAATCCCCTGATCGCCCGCACCGAGATCCTGCCCGACTACGCCGGCATCGACCGCGTCGTCGTGGGGTGGAGAAAGACCTGACGGGATGTATCGCTATTATATAGAGAGGTAGTAACACATGCAGACAGAGATTATCACGATAACCGATGTGAAGGCGCAGCAGGCAGATCTCGCGCGCGCGGGGAAGGTGCTGCGCGGCGGGGGGCTGGTGGCCTTTCCGACGGAGACGGTCTACGGGCTCGGCGCGAACGGGCTCGATGCGGATGCCTGTGCGCGCATCTACGAGGCGAAGGGGCGCCCGTCGGACAATCCGCTGATCCTGCATGTCTCAGACCGCGCGATGGTCGAGATGGTGGCGGCGGAGGTCACACCGATGGCGGAAAAGCTGCTCGCGGCGTTCATGCCGGGGCCCATCACGCTGATCCTGCACCGCAAGGCCATCGTGCCGGACCGCATCACGGGCGGCCTCGACACAGTCGGCATCCGCATGCCGGAGCATCCTGTGGCCCGCGCGATGATCCGCGCGGCCGGCGTGCCGATCGCGGCGCCGTCTGCCAACATCTCGGGCCGTCCGAGCCCGACGACGGCGGCCTCTGTCCTGCGCGACATGAAAGGGCGCATCCCCTTGATCCTCGACGGCGGCCCGTGCCACTTCGGCGTCGAGTCGACCATCGTCGACTGCACGGGACCTGTGGCCGTCATCCTGCGCCCGGGTGCCATCACGCGCGAGATGCTCACCGAAGTGCTCGGCGGCTGCAAGCTCGACCCCGCGCTCGTCGGCGCGGACACTGTGCCGCGCGCGCCGGGCATGAAGTACAAGCACTACGCGCCGAAGGCCCCCTTGACACTGCTCGAGGGCGAGCCTTCGAAGATGGCCGCTGCCTTCCGCCGCCAGGTCCGCCGCCTGCAGGGCGAGGGCCGTACGGTCGGCGTGCTCGCCAGCTATGAGGTCTGCGAGGCCCTGCAGGGCCTCGTGCCTGCAGAGCTCCTGAAGGACTACGGCCCGCAGGGCGACCTCTTGGCAATCGCCGCCCATATCTACGAGGAGCTCATCGCCTTCAACGACACAGAGGCCGACGCGCTGCTCGGCGAAGGCACGACGGAGAAGGGGCTTGGCCTCGCCATCATGAACCGCCTGCACAAGGCCAGCGCCTTCCACAGCCTCAGGATTTCCTGAGCGGCTGAGCGATGCGGGATTGACCGTAAAAAATCCCTGTCCGAAACAGATGTTTCAGACAGGGATTCTTCATTTTGTATACGCGAAGAGGGACTGCAGACCTAACGCAGCAATCCCTCTTCAAAGCAGGGGTCCAGGGTGCCGTTCGCTTTAAATGCCTAAAACCTGCGGCTAGCAGGTGGGTGCCTTAAGTCCGGTTTCTGCAGTCGCCGAGGCGGGCATCTGCCGGAATCAAATCAAGCTCCCTAGGAAAAATGTAGGTTAGACACTTCTAAAGCTCACGTACATCCCAGGCTTGTCCTTCTTTACGTGTATCATAGCATAAAAAAAACACGCGTGCAAGTCTTGACAAATCAATAAAGAAGGCAGGTTGTGGAAAAGATAGAAATCCCTTATAATGAAGAGATAGGGGATACCCTGTAAGTTGAGGAAAAACGATAGATGACCCGCACCGCGCGGGCGCGCAGATTGCGCCGATATCATTCAAAGGGGATAAAAGAATGGCAATTACCTACAGCGTAGCAATCAGTTACAAGAACGACCTCGGCTGGATCGATTACGACGAAGCGGCCAAGACGGCTGTCGTCAACCTGGCCAACGAAGAGGGCAAGAAGAAAGTCGAGGATTACCTCAATACGACGCACGAGATCAACATCCCGCACGAGACGCTCATGGACTTCACGCATGAGACAATCGACCCGCTGGCCGACCTCAAGAGCCTGCAGACTGCTCTGACCCGCCTCTGGGGTGCGACGAACGTCAGCGTTGACTGGAGCCGCCCGGTCGAGTATGTTCGCTTACATCCACACTATTGAGCCGAGCCGTATGGCAAAAGCCGCCAGCTCTGAGCTGGCGGCTTTCTTGTACTGTTTTTTAGGCGCTGTTTACCGCGTGTTTATCTTTGGTGCGTACACTCAGAGGAAGATGCGGACTGCTGTTTCCGTCGGAATGGCGTGCACATTACATAGAGAAAGAGGATTTTTGCATTGAATATCTTAGTGACCGGGGGTGCCGGTTTCATCGGCTCCCACCTTGTGAGGAAACTGCTGGACGAGGGCGAGCAGGTGACGGTACTCGACAACTTCAGCACGGGCAGCCGTGAGAACCTGCCGCAGGATGCGGCGGTCAAGTGCGTCGAGATGGATGTCAATGATGCATCGCTCGCAGAGGTCTTTGATGAAGGCCGTTTCGATGCGGTCGTGCATCTCGCGGGCCAGACGACGGTGCACATCTCGATGGAGTCGCCGGCGCTTGATGGCCGCGAGAACATCATCGGCTCCATCCACGTGCTCGAGCAGGCGCGGCGCACGGGCGTGCAGCGCGTCGTCTTCGCTTCGACGGCGGCGAGCTACGGCGACGTCGCGGAGGAGAGCCTGCCAATCGTCGAGTCGGAGCCTCTCCACCCGATGTCGTTCTACGGCCTGTCAAAGGTCACGGTCGAGCACTACCTGCGCCTCTACCAGCAGTCGTTCGGGCTTGACTTCGTCATCCTGCGCTTCGCCAATGTCTACGGTGAGCGCCAGGGCAATGGCGGTGAGGGCGGCGTCATCAGCATCTTCGCCAAGCGCCTGGCAGAGGGCCGGGCGCTCACGATATACGGCGACGGCGAGCAGACGCGCGACTTCATCTACGCGGGCGATATCGCGGCAGGCATCTGCGCGGCGCTCCACACGGAGCATGTCAATCACGCCTACAACCTCTCGACGCAGACGGAGACGAGCCTCAGGGAACTCGTCGCCATTCTCGCCGATGTCTCCGGCAGGGATATCGAGCCGCGCTGCCTCGAGGCGCGCCCCGGCGATATCTACAGTCCATGCTCGCCAACGGCCGCGCGCGCCGCGCGCTCGGCTGGGCCCCTGTCGTCTCCCTGCGCGAGGGCCTCAGGCGCACCTACGCGTACTTCTGCGCGTCAAGCGAGACAAGTGCGAAATGAATACGACAAAAGGGCCCCGGCAGATGCCGGGGCCTTTATGATGGCGTGATTCTCGTGTGGTGATGATTGCGGATGATAGGGATCGATCAATGGAGCTTGTGGCTCGGACGCAGCGAAAAAGCAACTTCTTTGACATGCATGGTGCTCTCTTGCTCGAGCGGTGTGTCGATGATCTCGACTTGTTCCAGCATGTTGCGGACCTGCTCGCGGATGCCGGCGAGGTATTCACGGCGCAGTGCCTGCTGCTCGATGCGCTCATCTTCACTGAGGCCGCTGCTGCGTTTCTTGCGGGAAAGCTCATTGATGCGGGCGATGAGTTCTTTCGTGATCATATCGTGTTGTCCTTCCTTTTCGATATATGAATCCTCTTATCTTTATTATAGTGGAAAGTAATGGAAAAGCAAGTTTTTTTTGAATGGGACGTGATTCGTTGACAGCCCTTCTTTCCATTTGCTATACTGGTTCAGTAATCAATATGTAGTGGTTAGAGATAACTTTTCTTGAAATAATCTACTGTATCTAGGAGTAAAAAGATGGATCGTACTGTCAAATCGCCGGTCCTGCAGCATTTGCTGCAGGCTTGTCCTGTGCCGGGCCTCGCTGCCTGCCTGGCCGGTGTGGAACGTGACTTTGGCGAGCATGCGGGGGACTTCCCAGCGCTTGCTGAGAAATATGAGGTGTTCGGCAAGCCCTCGCTTGACCTGGATGAGAAGCTGCAGGCGCTCATCCGCGCGGCGGTGGAACTCGCCTCGGCGGAGGCGCCGCACTGGGACAAGATTGCGGCGCGCCTGCGCTATCTTGACTTTGCGTGCCATCTGGCGGAGTCGGAGGCGAAGCGCGGCATCACGAACTTCGTGGCCAAGCTGCGCTACCTGACGGCCAAGGAGCTCTACGGCAGTTACATCCTCGAGAACTACACGGAGCAGGAGCTCCGCGCGGCTTCACGCTTCATCGTGGCGGAGCGCAATCACCTCTACTCGTACGCGGGCCTCGACCTCCTGCTCTCGCGCTACGTCATCCACACGCATCACGGCGTGGCGCTCGAGTCCCCGCAGGAGATGTACCTCGGCATCGCACTGCACCTCGCGATGCTCGAGGAGCCTTCGGTGCGCATGGACTGGGTACGCCGCTTCTACGACATGCTGAGCCTGCAGCAGGTCACGATGGCGACGCCGACACTCGCCAACGCGAGAAAGCCGTATCACCAGCTCTCGAGCTGCTTCATCGACACGGTGCCGGACTCTCTCGACGGCATCTACCGCAGCCTCGACTCGTTTGCCAAGGTCAGCAAGTGGGGCGGCGGCATGGGCCTCTACTTCGGCAAGGTCCGCGCGACAGGCGCGGCCATCCGCGGCTTCGAGGGCGCGGCGGGCGGTGTCATCCGCTGGATCCGCCTCGTCAATGACACGGCTGTGGCCGTCGACCAGCTCGGCGTGCGCCAGGGGGCTTGCGCCGTCTACCTCGACGCCTGGCACAAGGACCTGCCGGAGTTCCTGCAGCTGCGCACCAACAACGGCGACGACCGCATGAAGGCGCACGACATCTTCCCGGCCGTCTGCTACCCGGACCTGTTCTGGAAGCTCGCGAAGGAGGACCTCGACGCGCCGTGGTTCCTCATGGACCCGCACGAGATCGAGATGGTCATGGGCTACGCGCTCGAGGACTTCTGGGGTGAGGAGTGGGAGAAGCGCTACCGCGCCTGTGTCGCCGAGCCGCGCATCGACAAGCGCGTGATCTCGGTCAAGGAGATCGTCCGCCTGATCCTGAAGTCCGTCGTCGAGACGGGCACGCCGTTTGCCTTCTACCGCGACACGGTCAACCGCCTCAACCCCAATCCGCAGGCCGGCATGATCTACTGCTCGAACCTCTGCACGGAGATCGCGCAGAACATGTCGGCTGTCGAGTCGGTCCGCACGGAAATCAAGACGGAGGCGGGCGATACGGTCGTGCAGGTCACGACGCGGCCGGGCGACTTCGTCGTCTGCAATCTCGCGAGTCTCAACCTCGGCCGCATCGACGTGACGTCGCACGAGGAGCTGCGCTCTGTCGTGCGCACGGCGGTGCGCGCGCTCGACAATGTCATCGATCTCAATGAGGCGCCGCTCGCCTACGCGCGCCTGACGAACGGGAAATACAGGAGCATCGGCCTCGGCGTCTCGGGCTACCACCACATGCTCGCCAAGAACGCCGTCCGCTGGGAGAGCGAGGAACACCTCGCCTTCGTCGATGACGTATTCTCCCGCATCAACTACGCGGCCATCGAGGCGAGCAGCGACTTCGCGGCGGAGAAGGGCTCGTACGGCTGCTTTGCGGGCAGCGACTGGCAGACGGGTGACTACTTCAGGAAGCGCGGCTACGAGTCGGAAGCGTGGCAGGAACTCGCCGCGAAGGTCCGCGCGCAGGGCATGCGCAATGCGTATCTCCTCGCCGTGGCGCCGACGAGCTCGACGTCCATCCTCGTCGGTACGACGGCCGGCGTCGACCCCATCATGAAGCGCTTCTTCCTCGAGGAGAAGAAGGGCGCCATCCTGCCGCGCATCGCGCCGGACCTTTCCATGAAGACGTTCTGGTACTACAAGAGCGCGCACACGGTCGACCAGAACTGGTCCGTGCGCGCGGCCGGCGTGCGCCAGCGCCATATCGACCAGGCGCAGAGCGTCAATCTCTACATCACGAACGACTTCACCTTCCGCCAGGTGCTGGCCCTCTACATCAAGGCCTATGAGGAGGGCGTCAAGACCATCTACTACGTGCGCAGCAAGTCGCTCGAGGTCGAGGAGTGCGAGAGCTGCTCCTCGTGATGGCAACTGCCACAGACTTCTGTCAGACCGCTAGAGCTAGAAAGGATATGCAATATGGCATCACTCAGAAAGCGCCCTCTCTTCAACCCCGAGGGCGATATCGACGTCACGCAGCGCCGCCTCATCGGCGGCAACACGACGAACATGAATGACTTCAACAACCTCAAGTACACGTGGACTTCGGACTGGTACCGCCAGGCGATGAACAACTTCTGGATCCCTGAGGAGATCAATCTCGGACAGGACGTCAAGGACTACCGGCAGCTGCCGGAGGCGGAGCGGCGCGCCTACGACAAGATCCTCTCGTTCCTCGTCTTCCTCGACTCCGTGCAGAGCGCGAACCTGCCGAACGTCTCGGCCTACATCACGGCCAACGAGGTCGACCTTTGCCTGACGATCCAGTCATTCCAGGAGTGCGTGCACTCGCAGAGCTACAGCTACATGCTCGACACGATCGCGAGCCCCGACGAGCGCCAGGAGATCATCTTCCAGTGGAAGGATGACGAGCACCTGCTCGCGCGCAACACCTTCATCGGTGACCTCTACAACGAGTTCCAGCAGGAGCAGTCGCGTGAGAACTTCCTGCGCGTGCTCGTCGCCAACTACATCCTCGAGGGCATCTACTTCTACTCGGGATTCATGTTCTTCTACAACCTCGGCCGCATCGGCCGCATGCCGGGCTCGGTGCAGGAGATCCGCTACATCAACCGCGACGAGAACACGCACCTCTGGCTGTTCCGCAACATCCTGCGCGACCTGCGCGCGGAGGAGCCGGACCTCTTCACGGCGGAGAACGAGGAGATGATGCGCGAGATGATCCGCGAGGGCGTGCGCCAGGAAATCGCCTGGGGCAAGTACGCTATCGGCAACGAGGTCGAGGGCCTCAACGAGAAGATGATCGAGGACTACGTGCGCTACCTCGGCAATGCGCGCGCGGAGAGCATCGGCCTCGGCGCGCTCTACGAGGGCTATGAGGAAGAGCCGTCCTCGATGCGCTGGGTCAGCCAGTACGCCAACCCGAACTTCATCAAGACGGACTTCATCGAGGGCCGCAGCACGGCCTACGCCAAGAGCACGGCGCTTGTCGACGACCTCTGAGCCCTGTTGGCGAATCCGTTTCATCGGGCTCTGTTCTGTTTGCGGCGCGATTGCTCGCGTAGTATACTAGGATGTGGAAGGTTTTAAGGATTTCATCTAGTTTGAACAGGAAGGTGTTTCTATGAGCATTCGCATTGGTATCCTTGGTTACGGCAATCTGGGCCGCGGCGTTGAGTGTGCAGTCGAAGAGAATCCGGATATGGAGCTCGTCGCAGTCTTCACGCGCCGCGATCCCTCTGCCGTCAAGATCTGGTCGCAGGGCGTGCCGGTCGTCAATGTCAAGGATGTGGCAGCGTGGCAGGACAAGATCGATGTCATAATCCTCTGCGGCGGCAGCGCGACGGACCTGCCGAAGCAGACGCCGGAGTACGCGAAGTACTTCAACGTCATCGACAGCTTTGACACGCATGCGCGCATCCCGGAGCACTTCGCCGACGTCGACAAGGCGGCGAAGGAGAGCGGCCACCTCGGCATCATCTCGGTCGGCTGGGATCCGGGTCTGTTCTCGCTTGCGCGCGTCTACAGCAATGCGATCCTGCCGGACGGCAAGGACTACACGTTCTGGGGCAAGGGCGTCAGCCAGGGCCACAGCGATGCGATCCGCCGCATCAAGGGCGTCAAGGACGCAAAGCAGTACACTGTGCCGGTTGAGAGTGCTCTCGAGGCCGTCCGTTCGGGCGCAAACCCGGAGCTCACGACGCGGGAGAAGCACACGCGTGAGTGCTTCGTCGTGCTCGAGGACGGCGCTGATGCCGCCTATGTCGAGAACGCCATCAAGACGATGCCGAATTACTTCGATGAGTACGACACGACGGTACACTTCATCAGCGAAGAGGAGCTCCAGCGCGATCACAGCGGCCTCGCACACGGCGGCTTCGTTATCCGCTCGGGCGCTACGGGCCACGAGAAGGAGCACAACCATATCATCGAGTTCTCGCTGAAGCTCGATTCCAATCCGGAATTCACGACGAGTGTCCTCGTTGCTTACGCACGGGCTGCCTATCGTCTGGCAAAGGAAGGCCAGACGGGCTGCCGTACGGTTCTTGATATCGCTCCGGCTTATCTTTGTGAGCAGAGTGGAGAAGAGCTGCGCGCTCATCTGCTCTGAGCCCGATTCACATCGCATCCATCATATAGCAAGAACGCTGCTGCGCCAGATTTTTGTCTGGTACGGCAGCGTTCTTGCTTTGAGCTGGCGGCAGCTTGTCAGGCGGGTGCATCCTGGTAGAGATTGAGGCTGCTCTTGATGAAGCCCTGCATGGCATTGGTGCGGTAGCCCCTGCGCTGCAGGGCGAGAAAGATCTGGCGCTGGGCGTTCGGGTCGTCGAGCTTGTAGTAGACGAGCGCCTCATTGGGCGCAGACAGGCGCACGAGCGTATCCGTCAGGAAGGTCGCGCCGAGGCCCTGGCGTGCCATGTGGTAGGCCGTCATGAGCTGATTGAGGTAGAGGCGGACGTGCGGCGTCATGCTGTTGTTCTGGAAGAGCTTGCGCGAGCGCCGGAACATGTCGTTCCCCTTGCCGAGGATCAGGAAGTCCGTGTCCTGGAAGGCTGAGAGGGGTACGGCCGGCACGTCGGGGCGCAGGTGGCGGCCGAGCATGATGTCCTGCTGCGTCAGCAGATACGAGGAGAATTCCCTGTTGATGGGCAGGAAGGCCGGCACGGACAGCAGCAGGTGATCCTGGTAGAAGGGGGATGGCCTCGTAGAGCGCCGCGTCGTAGATGCCGCTGTCGACGATGGATGTCGAG
>ENA-OQED01000755-OQED01000755.1-human-gut-metagenome-genome-assembly--contig:-NODE-755-length-12482-cov-1.240469_pt1 | contig 12482 bp, 12 predicted proteins | sample MGYA00242790_ERZ504625 | MGnify/ENA primary metagenome ERZ504625 (study PRJEB26092, sample SAMD00036345) | human gut metagenome | host: Homo sapiens | study: EMG produced TPA metagenomics assembly of...
CATTATCCATACTTTTTTCCTCCGTAAACGATAACAGGCTGCCTGCAAATGACAGGCAGCCCCTCGTTTTCTTTGTATTACACGGTCATAATTTCTTTGGATTTTACGTCCACCATCTGATCTACTTCTTTGATGTATTTGTCTGTTAATTTCTGGGTCTGCTCCTCGAGCTCTTTGATTTCGTCCTCGGAAACGTCCTCTTTGGCAAGTTTCTTGAACGCATCATTGGCATCGCGGCGGATGTTGCGGATGGCTACCTTTGCGCCCTCTGCTTTTTTCTTTACCTCTTTTACCAGCTCTTTACGACGGTCCTCGGTAAGCTCCGGGAATACCAGACGGATGACTCTTCCGTCATCGGACGGGTTGATGCCAAGGTCAGACATCATGATCGCTTTCTCGATCTCTTTTACCAGGGATGCTTCCCACGGCTGGATCTGGATCATACGTGCTTCCGGAACAGAGATGTTTGCCACCTGCTGCAGCGGAGTCGGTGTTCCATAGTAATCTACAGTAATGCGGTCCAGTACGTGCGGGTTTGCACGGCCTGCGCGGATGGTTCCGAATTCGGAATCGAGGCTTGCAATGGATTTGCCCATTTTTACCTCAAACGGTTTTACTCTCTCGTCGATCTGATTTGCCATATTAAATTTGTCCTCCTGCTATCTCTTATACGGTCACAGTTCTGCGAACTGTGACATTCGCAGCTCTCATTTAAAGTTTTGCTTCGCAAAAGGAGAGCTGCTCACACCTGAATCATTTTCTTACGCAGTAAAACAGCAAGTGTTTTACTGCTGAATTTTTATTAATTATACCGTCACTCTTGTGCCGTTGATTTTTCCGTTTGCAGCATTTACAATGCTGTTCTCTTCATTTAAACCAAATACCAGCATCGGCATTTTGTTTTCCTTGCAAAGGATGGATGCGGTCATATCTACCACTTTCAGATCCTTTTCAATGACTTCCTGAATGGAAATCTCGTCAAATTTCTTTGCATCCGGGTTTGTTTTCGGATCGCTGTCGTAGACACCGTCTACTGCTTTTGCAAGCAGAATCTCGTCTGCCTCGATCTCGATCGCGCGAAGTACGGTTGCCGTATCGGTTGAGAAATATGGATGGCCTGTACCGCCGGCAAAGAATACAACCATGTTGTGCTGGAAATATTTGTTTGCACGGTCTTTGGAAAATCCTTTTGTGAACTCTCCGCATGGGAATGGAGTCAGAACTGCGGTCATCATTCCCTGGGAACGGAAGATTTCTGATACATAGATACAGTTCATAACGGTTGCCAGCATACCGATCTGGTCTGCTTTGGTACGGTCGATATTTTCGGAACTGCGTCCTCTCCAGAAGTTTCCTCCTCCGATTACGATGCCGACTTCAATCCCCTGGTCTACCAGAGTTTTTACCTGTTTTGCCACTTTTGTGACGGTCGGCTCGTCAAAACCGGTGTGTTTCTCTCCTGCAAGAGCTTCTCCGCTCAATTTCAGTAATACTCGTCGTTTCATCTTGCATCCTCGTTCCTTTATGATATTTTTTCACAAATGTCTTGCATTTATGAAATGATTATACCATCTGTTCCCAAAAACGACAAGGGCAAAATCGTTTGTGTTCCGCAGATCGTCTGCCGCTGCGAGAATCCGTCTCCACTGCAGATATTCCATCATTCCATCGGCGTCCGGTGCAGATACGCTTTGAAAATCCGCTGACATTCCCGTGGAGAGAGGTGAACGCTTGCGGCGGCTTCTGCGAACCGACGGCCTGGATCATCTGCTGTGTGGTAATCTGTATTTTTACATTCACCATTCGAAAAGAATTCCGCGATACGGCGGCATAAAAACCATAAAAAATCTCTGTCGGAAGTTCAGACTCCTGACAGAGATTTTTTTATAGATTCATTTTTAGATCTGCGCTACGACAAAGATATCATAAATTGCTTTGATTGCTGTTTCAAAGTCGCGGTTTTCAACGCCAATGATGATGTTGAGCTCGCTGGAACCCTGATCGATCATCTTGACATTAACGTGTGCATGCGCAAGTGCAGAGAAAATCCTTCCGGCTGTGCCTCTCGTTCTTCTCATACCGCGTCCTACAACAGCAATCAGCGCCAGATCGGATTCAAGATCAATAGAATCCGGCTGTACGGCACGATGCAGTCCTGCGATAACCTGCTGTTCTTTTGCTGCAAACTCACTCTGATGAACAAATACCGTCATGGTATCGATGCCGGACGGCATATGCTCAAAGGAAAGATTGTTATCCTCAAAGACGCCAAGTACTTTTCTGCCAAAGCCGATCTCGGTATTCATCATGCTCTTCTCAATCGTGATGGATGCGAAGCCTTTCTTTCCTGCGATACCGGTGATTGTAAATTTCGGTTTACTGCAGGTATTCTCCACGATCATGGTTCCCGGATCCTGTGGTGCGTTGGTGTTCAGCACGTGGATCGGGATTCCCTCCTGACGGAGTGGGAAGATGGAGTCCTCATGAAGGACGGTAGCTCCCATGTAGGAAAGCTCACGCAGCTCACGATAGGTAATGGTGGAAATGACTTCCGGATCCTTGACGATACGCGGATCGGTTACCAGGAAACCGGAAACATCGGTCCAGTTCTCGTAGATGTCAGCGTGTACGGCCTTTGCCACGATGGAACCAGTGATATCGGATCCGCCGCGGGAGAAGGTTTTTACGCTTCCGTCCGGTTTTGCGCCGTAGAATCCAGGAACGACTGCGTTATCCAGATCTTTTAAACGCTCGGAGAGCACTTCGTCAGTCTTGTCTGCAAGGAAGTTTCCGTTCTCGTCGAAGCAGATCACTTCTGCAGAATCAATATACGTATATCCCAGATAATTTGCCATCACGATACCGTTCAGGTACTCTCCGCGGGATGCGGCGTAGTCCTCTCCGGCTGCTGCGGCAAAGTTTTCTGCGATTTTTTCAAATTCCGGGGAAAGATCCAGGCTGAGGTTCAGACCGTCGATGATCTCCTGATATCTCGCTTTGATGTTCTGCAGTTTCTTCTTGAAATCTCTTCCGGCAACTGCAGTGCGATAGCATCATACAGCATATCGGTTACTTTCGTATCAGCAGAATTTCGTTTTCCAGGAGCGGAAGGTACCACGTATCTTCTTCCCTCATCTGCGCGGATGATGTCTCCGACCTTCTTAAACTGCTCTGCGCTCGCGAGGGAACTGCCGCCGAATTTTACTACTTTCTTCATAATAATCTCTCCTTGCGTTCTTTTCGGATATCTTTCGAAATCTCGTTTTTCAGCCCGTCACTTTAACGTTAGAAAGCTGTTACGTACTAGATTAGAACAAAATCCCGTATGCGTCAAGAACTTTTTGGGCTGATTTATTCATTCCACAGATAAATTTCCGGTTTTTTCTCCATTTCATAGGAGAATGTCTCTCCAAGCCCGTAACTGCCTGGCTTAATACGTACTCGCCGTTGTTTGCATAGATTTCGATCATATTCGGATCCACGAAAATCTCAAGGAGATCGCCCTCTTTTAACTGCGGCGTCTCGGCATGAAGCCATCCTTTTGCACCGGATGGATAGACATCCGTGCGGTCTGCGCAGACTTTTCCGCTCTGCCGCCAGATCTTATAGCCGCCGATTTCCAGGCTTTCACCCTCTTTTAATTCGGCGCGGATCATGGCACACTCTCCGCATGCCGAAACGAGGGAATCCGTCTTTTTGCAGAATCCGTCGCGGATGGCAGGCAGAACACGGAAGTAAATATGATCGTTCTGTACATCCACCACACGCGGCAGGCAGAACATGCCTTGCCATATACCATCTACCGGTTCCGGCATCCGAAGCCATGCGATGGAAATCCGGTTTCCGTCCGCATCCGTCATGGTCTGCGGTGCATAGAGGTCACCGCCGCAGTCCAGAAGCTGCCAGTTCTCCGGAAATTTCATTGTGCAGGTTTTTTCATCAAACTCAGGCAGCATACAGATCGCCCGATCCGCATAGCCGTCGGGGTCCTCGATCAGTTCCATCGGGGAGAATACAAAGACGCTGCGTCCGTTTACGTTAAAGAGATCCGGGCACTCCCACATCCAGCCGAGCTTCTGTTTCGTCGTCGCCTGTCCGGCCAGATGCCAGTGGGAAAGATCCTCACTCTTATAGAATAATGCCTCGCCCTTGTGATCCTTCGTCGTGCTTCCAAGCACCATATACCATGCGTCGCTTCCCTTCCAGACTTTCGGGTCACGCGTGTGCGTATTGTCGCCGATTTCCGGATCGGTGAGTGCCGGGATAACAACCTCCTTATCCCCGAAGACATCAAAATGCATACCGTCCTTCGAAGTAAGGTGAAGCTGCGCCGAGGTAAAATCCTGATCAAGGCACTGATGAATATCCTTCGGATTTACCTGATTATAGTGAACACCCGTGTAAAAGAGATGCATCACGCCGTTCTCTTCTACTGCGCTTCCGGAAAAGCAGCCGTTCTGGTCCTCGGAAAGACTCGGGAACAGGGCAACGCCGACATGCTCCCAGTGAATCAGATCCGGACTCACCGCATGGCCCCAGTGCATGGTACCCCAGCGCGGCGCGTACGGAAAATGCTGATAAAAAAGATGATACTGTCCCTTATAATAAATCATGCCGTTCGGGTCATTCACCCAGTTGCCCGGCGCTTTTACGTGTAATCTGTTTTTCATGTGTTTGATTTCCTTTCTGTCTCTTTCTTGTTGTCTCCGATAAGAAAAGCCGGAAAAAGAAAGCATTTTTAATTCCGCCCTCCTTTGCCCGGCTTGTTCTTGATTTCTATGATTTACTTATTTGACTGCTCCGGCTACGACACCGTTGATGATCTGTTTCTGCAGTGCCACGTACAGAATCAGGATCGGGATGACGCAGAGCAGAAGACCTGCATGATGGTTCCGTAATCTGCGGAGTAAGTTCCGTAGAAGCTGTAGGTGGAAAGCGGCAGAGTCAGCAGCTTTTTGTCGGTCAGCACCAGGGACGGCAGCAGGAAGTCATTCCAGAATGCCATCGCATTCATGATTACCATGGTGGAAATGATCGGCTTTAACAGCGGGAACACGATGCGGAAGAAGGTCTGGGTGTGGGTACAGCCGTCGATGTAAGCGGCCTCCTCCAGCGCCAGCGGGATACTTCCGCGGATGAATCCGTGGAACATGAACACGGACATCGCCATGGAAAATCCGGTGTGCATGAAGATCAGGGTCAGTCTGTGGTTCAGAATGTTTAAGGTTCCGCCGTATACACTGACAAGCGGGATCATGATTGCCTGGAATGGAATGATCATGGATGCAACCATCAGTGCAAAGATGATATTGGAAAATACGTTGACATTACGCACGATGTAGTAAGCCAGCATGGCTGCGAGTACCGTAACCAGCACGGTTGCTGTTACGGTTACAACCAGAGAGTTCTTGAAGGCATTCAGGAAGTTCATCTGATTGAATGCTTTTACAAAGTTGTCAAACGAAAGACCTTTGATCGTAAACAGCCAGGAGAACGGGCTCTTGATGATATCACGTTTCTGTTTTAGGAGTTGATGATAACCATGACAAACGGGAACATGAACGCACAGAAAACGATGATCATAAGGAGCATAGCCAGCGCGTCCGTTACTTTTTTCTTTGTTCCGCCAATTTTCTTCTGATTCATTATGCTTCAACCTCCCTCTTCTTGGTGGTGTATACCTGAATACCGCTGATGCAGGCTACAATGATAAACAGGATAAAGGCTTCTGCCTGGCCGACACCGAACTGTCTCGATGTGAATGCTTTCTCATATACGTGCATGGCTGCCATCTCGGTGGTTCCGTACGGAGCACCGCCGGTTAAGGACAGATTGACATCGTATACCATGAACGCACGGGACAGGGTCAGGAAGAGGCAGATAGTAACGGAGGACATCATCAGCGGAAGGATAATGTTTTTCATTTTTACCCAGCCGGATGCACCGTCGATGCTTGCCGCCTCGAGCACGTCCTCGGAAAGTCCCATAAAGCCGGCAACGTAGATCAGGATCATATAGCCTGCCAGCTGCCATACTGAAACGAGCACCAGCGCTGCAAATGCTTTGTTCGGGGTAGAAAGCCAGGAAATTTCAAACAGGCTCCATCCTGTGGTCTCACCGATGCTGACGAAAACACGGGAGAATACGAACTGCCAGATGTATCCAAGTACGATACCGCCGATCAGGTTCGGGGTGAAAAATCCGGCGCGGAAGAAGTTCTGACCTTTGATGCCGCGGGTCAGGATATAAGCCAGTAAAAAGGCGATCACATTGACGAGAACAACAACCGCAATGACATATTTAAAGGTTAACAGCAGGGATTTCCAGAACTGCGCGTCGCGCATAACGGCTGCGAAGTTGGAAAGTCCTACAAAGTTTTTCACGCTGGAAACACCGTTCCAATCGGTTAAGGTCAGGTAAATACCGTAGATAAACGGTACCATGACGACTGCCAGGAAGCAGAACAGGCCCGGCAGCGCAAATACACAGAAATCTTTTCCCTTGTTGCTTGATTTCATTTTCGTTCCTCCTTCATATCCTCCGGCTTACTGCTCATCCCAGTATGCCTGGATGGAATCTATCAGTTCCTCGCGGTCACTTCTTCCGGCCAGATATTTCTGCATTGCCGCACCAAGGACAGACCAGTGATCGTTCGGCACGATCGCAGATGCGTTGAATGCTCCGCCGTTCTGTACTTTTTCGTAAATGTCGCGGCTTAACGGATCGCTTGGCTCGTTCGGGTTGTTTTTAAACGGAGGGATCAGGCTGCAGATCTTTACAACCATCTGCTGTCCGATCTCACTGTAAACCAGCCAGTTCAGGAACTCTTTTGCTGCTGCTTTCTGCTCGTCGGTAGCCACGATATCATCCAGCATGATCTGTTTGGACGGAGATGCCTGGATTTTGCTGTTGACGAAGTCGTCCGGATCATTGTTCAGGAAGTATGGAAGGAAACCGTACTCGTCGGTCGTCTCGGCTCCTGCCTCCTCAAGGTTCGGCCATGCCCAGTTTCCGTTGAACCAGAAAGCGGTTTTTCCGTCTGCCAGGTCAATTGCCATCTCATCGTAATCTGCGCCGAGTGGATCGCCCTTTGCTACGTTGTACTCTTTTAACAGGTCAAAGGTATTCAGGAACTCGTTCATGCGGGTGTAGTCCGGCAGATATAAGGTTCCGTCCTTCAGCTCGTTGATGACTTCTGCTGCACCGTCGGAGGTTCCGTCGTATGTCTCGTAGATGTACTGCAGCTGGTGTGCTCCAAGGGACCAGTCTTCTTTTGCCATGGAGATCGGATTCTTCATTCCGTTGTCCCGCAGGCTCTGGAGAAGTGCTGCGAAATCGTCCTGGGTTTTGATATCGGATGGATCGAACTCGGTACCTAAGGTATCTTCAATCACGCTCTTGTTGTAGATAATACCGCGGCCCTCGATACAGAGCGGGAAGCTGTAAACCTTTCCGTTGATTTTGGTCAGGTACTCTTCTGCCTCACCGGTCCATGCTTCATTGCTTAAGTCGGCTGCTTTTTCTTCTGCCAGTGCAATGACATCGGTCGTATCCAGAATGGAAAGTGTCGGCGGGTTTCCGGAGTTGTAGAGGCTGACTACTTTGGTATAAGGAGAATCGCCGTCCGTTACCGGCATGATCTCAATATGTACGCCTGCTTTCTCCTCGAACACTTTTGCAATCTCTTCCAGTGCTGTCTGGATTTCTGCTTTTGTGTTCATGATGACGATACTCGTTCCGGAAAGCGACGTATCGTACTGGAAGGTATCGGTGGTCATGTCGATCGGCACTTCTTCTTTTACTGCGTTCGGGTCATCCGGATCGCTTGCGAAGCCGAAGGTGCATCCGGTCAGTGCAGAAGTAAGAAGCACGCCGGACATTCCAAGAGCTGCCGCCCTGGCACTAAATTTCTTTCTCATCACAATTCCTCCTGTTATCTCTGGACAGCTGGTCCTGTCCTTCGTTTTGTGTAACCGGTCAAGTAACCGGTTACTTTCATTGTCTTTATCATAGCATTGGCAGTGGGTTTCGTCAATATTTTCTTTACTTTTCGTGATTTTCCATAATTTTGTTTTTGGCTTTTGTGGAACTTTTACAAAACCGGTTACTTGACCGATTCCCGCTTGTTCCGGCGGGCGAGAAATGTTATACTATCTTCATATATTATTTGTTTTTTTCTGAAAGCTTACATGATTCACGCAACACTTTTGAAGGAAAGGACACTTGAACTTATGGCACGAAAAAAAAATGTAACCTTTAATGATATTGCACAGTACACGCATTTTTCCAAAACAACCATTTCCCGGTATTTCAACAACCCGGATTCCCTGACACCGGAAAATCAGCAGATCATTTCCGATGCACTGAATAAACTGAATTATAAAGAAAACAAAGTGGCAAAAATTCTTGCGAACGGCCAGACGGAGTTCGTCGGCGTTCTGATTCCGAGTCTTTCCATGAATTACTATTCCGAGATGCTGAATCAGATTCTTGCTTCTTATAAGAAATATGGCTATAAATTCCTCGTCTTCGCCGGAAACGGCCACGACGAGACGGAGCGCCGCTACATTCAGGAGCTGATGTCGTACAAAATCGAGGGCCTCATCGTCCTCTCCCATACACTCTCCTCCCGCGAACTCTCCGATCTGCAGATCCCGGTCGTTACAATTGAGCGCGAAGACCAGTTCGTCTGCAGTGTCAATACAGACAACTACCTCGGCGCGCACGAAGCGACTTCGCTTCTGATTCATAACCACTGTGATGTCCTGATTCATCTGAACTCACCGACCAAAGAAAATGTTCCTGCCTACCGCCGTCGCGCCGGTTTCCAGGATGCCTGTGCAAAGGCCGGTGTACCGCACGAGGTTATCATTCGGGATTTCGGACTCTCCTATCAGGAAGCCGCAGCACCGCTGCAGGAAATCTTTGACAACATCGAACAAAAATATGCCGGTCAGAAAAAGGGCATCTTCCTCTCCAACGATGATCATGCCAATATTCTTTTAAATCTTCTGATCCGCAAATACCATACCCTGCCGGACGATTACGAACTCATCGGCTTCGACGGTGCGCCGATTTCCGAGCAGGCTATCTATCCGATCAGCACTGTCGGCCAGCAGATTGACCAGATTGCAGACGAGGCTGTTTCCCTTCTGGTCTCCCAGATGAAGGAACGGAAAAAACGCCACCCGGTGCCGCTTGCCGAGCCGGTTCACAAGACCGTTCCGCCGCTTCTGATCCGGCGTCAGACGACCACTTGATTTTAAAAGCAGATTTCTATCATAAAAATGTTTTTATCAAAAAAGTGTCATCCACCTGCGGGCTGTGTGCCCTGCAGTTTGTGGATGACACTTTTCTTATCTTCTTACTCTTTTTTAGTTCTGTCCGTAATAAGCATTTGCACCATGCTTACGGTAATAGTGTTTATCCTGCAGCTCCTGCGGTGCCGGCTGGATTCTCGGGTTGATGGTCTCGGCACGGTATGCCATTTTGGCAACCTCTTCGAGGACAACAGCATTGTGAACAGCCTCATGCGCATCTTTGCCCCAGGTGAACGGTCCGTGGTTCTTGCAAAGAACGGCCGGAACGGCTTTTACATCTTTTCCCATCCGTTTGAACTCATTGACGATCAGATGGCCGGTGTTTTCCTCGTATGCCTCGTCAATCTCTTCTTTTGTCAGGCAGCGCAGGCACGGTACTTCACCGTAGATGTAGTCTGCATGGGTTGTTCCGTAACACGGAATGCTTCTTCCCGCCTGTGCCCAGCTTGTCGCATAGGAGGAATGGGTGTGAACAATGCCGCCGATCTCCGGAAATGCTTTGTACAGCTCCATATGGGTCGGGGTGTCAGAAGACGGACGGTAGCGTCCTTCTACTTTGTTTCCGTTCAGATCCATGACAACCATATCGTCCGGTGTCAGCAGGTCGTAATCCACGCCGCTTGGTTTGATGACGAACAGACCGCTTTCCCGGTCAATCTCGCTGACATTTCCCCAGGTAAAGGTAACCAGTCCGTATTTTGGAAGAAGCATGTTGGCTTCGTATACTCTTTTTTTCAGTTCTTCTAACATTGTGTTGTCCTCTCTGTCTTTCCCAAACGATGGTTCATTTTAAGCTCTCTACTGCTGCACGCTCAATCGGCAGGCCTTTTTTGTAGCGCTCGGTGAATACTTCAAATCCAGCAACGTCTGCCGGGTCCGGATCCATCTTGGTTCCGGCATTTCCTGCGAAGACTTTTGCATCGAGGTAATCCTCGAGTGTTTCATTCTCTTCTTTGTTGATCATATAAGAAGCCAGCAGTGCGATGCCCCAGGCTCCGCCCTCTCCTGCTGTCTCCATGACGGAAACCGGTGCGTCGATGGCACCTGCAAGGATCTTCTGGCCGACACCTTTTGTCTTGAAGAGACCGCCGTGGCCGAGAATCTGGTCGACCTGCACATGCTCCTCTTTCATCAGGATATCAAGGCCGACTTTCAGGGCGCCAAGGGAAGTAAACAGGTTGACTCTCATAAAGTTTGCCAGATTGAATTTCGCATCCGGAGTACGTGCGAAGACAGGACGGCCCTCGTTGAAGCCGGTTACGTGCTCGCCGGAGAAGTAGTTGTAGGCAAGGAGTCCGCCGCAGTCTGCGTCGCCCTCCAGGGCTTTGTTGTACAGCTTGCCGAACAGATCATTCGTGCTGATTTCCATGCCGAAGGTCTGCGCAAATTCACGGAAGAGATTGACCCATGCATTCAGATCAGAAGTACAATTCTGGCAGTGCACCATGGCAACCGGATGACCGGACGGGGTTGTTACCATATCGATCTCCGGGTATACTTTGGAGAGGTTCTTCTCCAGAACGATCATAGCAAAAACGGAAGTTCCGGCAGACACGTTTCCGGTTCTGACGCGGACGCTGTTTGTTGCTGCCATACCTGTTCCGGCATCTCCCTCCGGCGGGCAGAGCGGAATGCCTGCTTCCAGATTTCCGGACATGTCGAGAAGTGCGGCACCTTCTTTTGTCAGAACACCGGCATTGTCACCTGCGGTCAGAACGTGCGGCAGAACATCGAGTGCTTTCCATGAATATGCTTTGTCTGCGACTGCCTCGTCAAATTTGACGATCATGTCGGCAAAGTAAGTGTTGGTTTCAGAATCGATTGGAAAGATTCCAGATGCCTCGCCGACACCAACGACACGCTCGCCGGTCATTTTCCACTGAATGTATCCGGCAAGGGTTGTCACGTAGTCGATATCTTCCACATGCGGCTCACCGTTTAAGATTGCCTGATACAGATGGGCGATAGTCCATCTCTGCGGGATGTGGAATCCGAAAAGATCGGTCAGCTTCTCGCTTGCTTCTTCTGTGATATTGTTTCTCCAGGTGCGGAACGGCACGAGGAGGTTTCCTGCTTTGTCAAATGCCATATAGCCGTGCATCATGGCACTGAAGCCGATGGCTCCGACGCGGGTCAGGGTGATGTCGTATTTTTCTTTGACATCAGCTGCCATTTTGGTATAGGCATCCTGCAGGCCCGTCCAGATGTCCTCGAGGGTGTAGGTCCACACGCCGTTGTCGTAGCGGTTTTCCCACTCGTGATCTCCGGATGCAATCGGGGCGTTGTCTGCGCCGATCAGGACGGCTTTGATTCTGGTTGAGCCGAACTCAATACCAAGTGCTGTTTTCTGTTCGAGGATTGCTGTTTTTGCATCCATTCCCATTGTTTTTTCCTCCCTTGGGTTCTTTTCTATTTTTTCGTCTCTGTTGACAGATTTTTTCCTGCGGTGGATCCTCTTACGATGAGTTCCGGGGAAATCAGGCGTTTGACGCTGCTTTCTTCTTCCGGGACTTTTCTGATTTTTTCGAGAATGAGCTCTGCTGCCATCTCACCGAGTTTTTCCTGCGGATGGGCAATGGTCGTGATCCCGATCGGACTGCTCTGGCCGATCAGCGAGTTGTCGTATCCGGTGACGGCGATGTCTTCCGGCACGGAGATTCCCTTTTCTTCCAGCATGGAGATGACGGCGAGCGCGATCTGGTCGTTGTAGCAGACGGCTGCATCGACGGACTTTTTGCTGTCGAGCAGCATGGAAAGCATCAGGGACGGTTTGGTTTTCCGGTCCTCGGTGTGAAACCAGATGACGTTTTCGGGATCATACGGGATTCCTCTTTCCTGCAGCGCCTGCACGTAGCCTTTATGGCGCTGGGCGCCCTGGCTGTCGTCGGCCTTGAAGATGCCGATGATGTTTCGTCGGCCGGTCTCTAAAAGGTGCCGGGTCAGTTCGTTTTCGGAGGGAAGCTTCTGGCCGGGTTTTATGGTTCCGGAGAGAATCTGCTCTTTTAGGGCTTCCATCAGGGTGTAGTATTTGGCTTTGCCGGTGGTTGGTTCCATGTGATTGGTGATTCCCCTTTCTGGAATTTATAATACAACTTGTACGGTTGTCGTGACAAGTTGTATTTTTGTTGTGGGAAAGGGACGCTCAGGAGTATCGGGAGGGCG
>ENA-OQED01000756-OQED01000756.1-human-gut-metagenome-genome-assembly--contig:-NODE-756-length-12477-cov-1.114170_pt1 | contig 12477 bp, 12 predicted proteins | sample MGYA00242790_ERZ504625 | MGnify/ENA primary metagenome ERZ504625 (study PRJEB26092, sample SAMD00036345) | human gut metagenome | host: Homo sapiens | study: EMG produced TPA metagenomics assembly of...
CACCTGTTTTTTTGACTTATGTGAGTGCAAGGTGAGGCGCCGAAAGCCATTATCCAACGCTCCGCGCAGCAGGCTGAAGCTTCGCTTATGGATAATGGCTTTTGGCTTAGGGAATCGCAGATGAGATGAGGTTATTCGGTCAGCGTTTCGAGTTCGTTGAGGCAGTCGGTGAATTTCTGGAAGGTGATCTGGAAGGGCTCGGGGGTGGTCATGTCGACGCCCGCACGCTGGAGAAGGGTGATGGAATAGTCGCTGCCACCGCTGGCGAGGTAGTGGAGATAGGCTTTCTGGGCGGGCTCGCCTTTTGTGCGCAGGTTGTGGGAGAGGGTCATGGCGGCAGCGTAGCCTGTTGCGTACTGGTAGACGTAGAAGGGGCGGTAGAAGTGGGGGATGCGGCTCCATTCGGCGGCGAGCTCGGTATCGAGGACGACGTCTTCGCCGTAGTAGGTGCGGTTGAGCTTCATCCAGATGGATTCGAGTTTGTCGGCGGTCAGGGCCTCGCCTTTCTCGACGGCGGCGTGTGTCAGGAGTTCGAACTCAGCGAAGAGCATCTGGCGGAAGACGGTCGTGCGGATCTGCTCGAGGTAGAGGTTGAGATAGTAGAGGCGATCGCGCCCTTTTGCATGCTGGAGCATGTACTCGAGCAGCAGGTTCTCGTTCGTCGTGGAGGCGACTTCGGCGCAGAAGATGGTGTATTCGGAGTTGACGAAGTCCTGCTCCTGGCTGCTGTACCAGCTGTGCATGGAGTGGCCCATCTCGTGGGCGAGGGTGCTCATGGATTCGTAGGTGTCGTTCCAGCTCATGAGCACGAAGGGGTGGACGCCATAGACGCCCCAGGAGTAGGCGCCGCTGCGCTTGCCCTGGTTCTCGCAGCGGTCGACCCAGCCGGACTCGAGGCCCTGGAAGAGGTCATGCTCATAGGTGCTGCCGAGCGGCGCGAGGGCTTCTTTGAGGATGGCTGTGGCTTGCTCGTAAGTGTAGGCGGCAGCTGGCTTTTCAATGACGGGCACGTAGAGGTCGTACATGTGGACCTTATCGAGCTTGAGCAGGCGCTTCTTGACCGCCATGTAGCGATGGAGCGCGGGAAGGGCGGCGTGTGTCGCTTCGATGGCGCTGTCGTAGACGGAGAGCGGGATGTTGCTGACATCGAGCGCCGCTGCGCGCATCGTCTCGTAGTGGCGCATGGAGGCCGTGAACTGGCTGCTCTTGACGGAGGCGCTGTAGAGCGAGGCGAAGGTGTTGCGGAAGGCGTGGTACGTCTGGAAAAGCTTCGTGAACGCATCCTGGCGGACTTCTCGCTTCTCGCTGCGCAGGAAGTTCATATAGCGGCTCTCGGAGAGCGGCGTGAGCCTGCCGTCCTCTGAGAGTGTGTCAGGGAATTTGAGGTCGGCATTGGCCATGACGGTGTAGGTGTTGCGCGGAGCGCTGCGGAGCTCACCCGTGCGCGCGAGGAAGGCTTCCTGCTCCGGCGTCAGGATGTGCGCTTTCATGCGCAGCAGCTCCTGCAGGCGGAAACGGTATTTCGCGAGGCCGGGCAGGGCATCGGGCAGGCTCTTGAGCGTTTCCTCTGGCAGGGCCAGCAGCTCCGGTTCGATGAAGGCCGTCGCGGCGCCGGTCTGGTCGAGCAGCGGCATGACGCTTGCGGCATCGGCCTGATACTGTTGGTTGCCCGTGTCGGTGTCAGCCATCATGCGCGCCCAGGCAAAGACGGAAGAGAGCGTGATCTCCATCTCGTCCTGCTTCGTCAGGCAGTTGAGCAGCTGCTGCGGGTCCTTCAGCGTTCCGCGGAACGACTGGATATCATCGAGTTGTCCCGGTATGCTGTCGCGTGCGGCCTGCCAGTCTTCTCGTGTCGCATAGATGTCGGACAGATGCCATTTCTCTGTGGTAGGGCAGTCTTTTCGTGCGGGAATCGTCTTATTTGTCATATCGGTCATCCTTTCCTGGTTTGTTCATGTTTTCCTTGCGGGTGATGCTGCTGTCCCTATTATAGCATAGCCGGGCATGATTCTGTCATTTTGCGGATTTTTGGGGCGCATGCTACAATAGGGGACATAGAATGAGAAGAAGGGGAGCGTTGGATATCGTGAAAAACGGAGAGTGGAAAGAACGGGGACAGGAGGGCATCCTTTGGCTGGCAATCAACGCGAAGTACTCGCATACATCGCTGGCCGTGCGCTACCTGCGCGAATGCGTGCCAGGCTCGGAGATCTTGGAGCTCACGATCAACCATCAGCTGCTCGCGGCGCTCGGGGAGATCTATGAGCGGCGGCCGCGTGTCTTGGGCATTGCCTGCTATATCTGGAATATCGAGATGGTCAAGGACCTGCTGCGGCTCCTGCCGGCGGCGCTGCCCGATACCATCATCGTCTGCGGCGGCCCGGAAGTCTCATACGATACGGCAGCGTTTTTCAGGGAGTTCCCGATGGTCGACTTTGTCGTGCGCGGCGAGGGGGAGGAAGCTGTCGTGCAGCTCATTGAGCGGCTGCGCGCGGTGAAGCTCGATAAGGCGCGGGCTGCTGAGGTCAGCCGTCTGGGGAGTCTGCCGGGCGTCGCCATGCGTCGGGAGGACGGCAGCATCGACGAGAGCACGGCTGTGACCGTAGCGGATTTCTCACAGGTGCCCTTTGCTTACCGCGAGGCGGAGATGGAGCCCATCAAGGAGCGCATCCTCTACTATGAGACATCGCGTGGCTGTCCGTTCTCCTGTGCTTACTGCCTGTCGTGTGCGACGGCCGGAGTGCGCTTTTTGCCGCTCGCGCGCGTCTTTGGCGAGCTCGATTTCTTCGTGCGCCACGACGTGCGCCAGGTCAAGTTTGTCGACAGGACGTTCAATGCCAAGAAGTCGCATTTCCTGCCCATCCTGCAGTACATCCTGGCCCTTCCTCAGACGGTGCGCACGAACTTTCACTTCGAGGTGGCCATCGATTACCTCGATGAAGACGTCCTGGAGACGCTGGCGCAGATGCCGCGCGGCCGCGTCCAGCTCGAGATCGGCATCCAGTCGACGAATGAGAAGACATTGCAGGCTGTCTCGCGCTGCAATCACTGGGAACAGATTGCAGCGCACATCCGGCGCATCCTCTCGTTCCACAACATGCACCTGCATGTCGACCTCATCATTGGCCTGCCGGGCGAGGGCATGGATTCGTTCGCGCGGTCGTTCAACGATGTCTACGAGCTGCACGCTGACATGCTGCAGCTCGGCTTCCTGAAGTTCCTCAAGGGCGCTTCGATGATGCAGCTCGTCGAGCCATACCGTTATGCGTACATGGCCATGGCACCGTACGAAGTGCTTCGGTCCGACGCCCTGACGTACGGAGAGATCCGCTGGTTCCACAGCTTCGAGGACGTCTTTGAGACGTACTACAATGCGGGCCGCTGCCGCCATACGGCCGACTTCCTGATAAAGTCGCAGGAGCACGGCGATGCCTTTGCGTTCTGGAAGCGCTTTACCGACTGGTGGGAGAATCATGGCTATCATAAGGTTGGCCATGCGACAAAAGACCTCTACGGCTTATTGCGCGATTTTGCAGGGGATGCGTATGGCACGGCGGCAGTTCTTCTCGACAACCTGCTGCGCTTTGATGCCTGATGGCCGACGGCGGCCGCATCCGTCCCGTTTATCTCGACTGGGATATGGAAAAGCATCAAGATAAGACGGCACCCTTCTGGCGCAGCGAGAGGCCGCGCGCCTATCTGCCCGGCTTCATCTTCGAGAACTGGCGTGCCGTGCGCGGCCGCTACCATATCGAGTTCTTTGCCTGCGATGTGCGAAAGGCTGCCGAAGGCATTGCCGAGCCGCGCGAGACGGTGTTGCTCTTCGACTTCACAGGCCCTGATGTGACATGCCAGGAAATCGTGCTATAATAGCTTTATTGATGAAAATAAGAGCGCAGCTGCAAGTGCCGCGCTGTAGAAATGAGGATGTGTGAACAATGAAATTAGCTGCAACTGATTTTGACGGGACGTTCGCGCCACACCGCCAGCCCGTCCCCGCGTCAAATATCGAAGCCGTCGCCAAGTGGCAGGCTGCTGGCAATAAATTCGGCATCTGCACGGGCAGGGGGCTGAGTCTCATCGAGTTCGAGCTGCGCAAGTACCCGGCGCTCCATCCCGACTACCTCGTCTGCAACAACGGTGCCGTTATCGTCAACGACAAGAGAGAGTTCCTGTCCAGCCTGTGTTTCGCGGAGACGCTCGTCAAGGGCATGCTCCGTCTGCCACTCATCCGCCAGACCAAGAATCCCATGCGATTGCTGACCGAGACGGATATGTATCTGCTCGATACCGGCTCGTCCATCGAGTTCGGCCTGGTCATCCCGATGGAGACGCTGACGTTTGAGCGCGCAGCTCGATGGAGAAGGTCGTCCAGCTCAGCATGCGCTGCGGATCGGTGGAGGAGGCGGAAGCGGTGACGGCAGAAGTCAGGAAAGCCTTCCCAGAGGTCATCGGCAACATCAACCGCAACTACATCGACTTCAATCTCAAGGAAGCCAACAAGCGTGACGGCCTGCGGCGCCTGCTGAAGGTGACGGGGTGGCAGCCGGAAGAGACGCTCTTCATCGGCGACGACCAGAACGATCTGCCGGCGGTCAAATACTTTCACGGCTGCACCGTCGAGACGGCAGAGCCCTTCATGAAAGAAGCCGCTACAAAAGTCTATCCAAGTGTAGGAGATATGCTGCTGGCCCATCTTTGAGGGATGCCTGCGCGCCGTTTACGCCAAGATGTCTGCAATAAAATAAAAAAGACTGTGCCGAAACACAGTCTTTTTTGTTGCCATTTGGTGAATCCTGGGATTACTTGTTGGCGTTAACGAGCTCCATGACACCAGCAGCGCTGCCCTCAGAACCGAGAACCTCTTTGATCTTGTGCTCAACGAGTTCCTTGATGTAGGAGCGGCCGTCAGCGCAGTACTGACGCGGGTCGAAGTGCTCCGGATGAGCGAAGAAGTGCTCGCGGATACCAGCCGTCATAGCGAGGCGCAGGTCGGAGTCGATGTTGATCTTGCAGACAGCGGATTTAGCAGCCTTGCGGAGCTGATCTTCCGGGATGCCTACAGCGTCATCGAGCTTGCCGCCGTTCTCGTTGATGATCTTGACGTACTTCGGGATGACGGAGGAAGCACCGTGCAGGACGATCGGGAACTCAGGGATCTTCTTCTCGATCTCAGCGAGGATGTCGAAGCGGAGCTCAGGCGGTACGAGAACGCCGTCAGCATTGCGCGTGCACTGCTCCGGTTTGAACTTGAATCGCGCCCATGGCTCGTGCCGATTGCGATAGCGAGGAGTCAACGCCCGTCTCACGAACGAATTCCCTCAACCTCTTCCGGCTGCGTGTAAGCTGCCTCGTGAGCAGCAACCTTTACATCATCTTCGATGCCGGCGAGTTTGCCGAGCTCAGCTTCGACAACGACGCCATGCTCATGTGCATAAGCAACGACTTCCTGCGTGCGCTTGATGTTCTCTTTGAACTCGTACTTGGAGCCATCGAACATTACGGACGTGAAGCCATCATCGATGCAGGCCTTGCAGGTCTCGAAATCCGGACCATGATCGAGGTGCAGAGCGATAGGAATATCGTTGACCTCGAGGGCTGCCTCGACGAGGTGACGGAGATACGGGCCCTTAGCGTACTTGCGTGCGCCAGCGGAAGCCTGGAGGATAACCGGGGAATTCAGCTCTGCAGCTGCTTCCGTGATACCCTGTACGATCTCCATGTTGTTGATGTTGAAAGCACCGATAGCGAAGCCGCCTTCGTAAGCTTTCTTGAACATTTCTTTCGTTCCAACTAATGGCATTTTTCATTACCCCCTAATGAAATCATGTTCACTTATACGAACTGACTTCATTATAGCATAGAACAGGCCCTTGGTGTATAGGCGAAAGTCAATTTTTATGAAAATATCGTCATTCGCGCGTAAATAATAGGAATTATCGTTTCGGATGATGGAAATCCGAGACAATCTGTTCCATATCGGACGGCAGGGGGGAGCGGACATCGATCATCTCGTTTGTCAGTGGATGGCGGAAGTGGAGCCGCGCGGCGTGCAGGGCCTGCCTCTTTATGCGCGTGAGGCTGCCGCCGTAGAGGTCGTCGCCGAGGAGCGGATGACCGAGGTGCGCGAGGTGGACGCGGATCTGATGCGTGCGGCCCGTGTCGAGCACGAGATGGACGAGCGAGAGATGCCCGTCTGTCTGCACGGTGTCGTAATGCGTGCGGGCGGCCTGTCCGTCGGGCGCGACTTTGCGCAGGATGATGCTCGGCAGCGCGCGGGCAATCGGCGCGTCGATGAGCCCCTCAGGCGGTGTGAGCTCGCCCTCGATCAATGCGAGGTACTCGCGGTGGAAGAGCTTGTCTTCGCCGCGGCGCGGCGTCAGCTTGTACTGGACCTGCGGGACCTTGGCGATGAGGACGAGGCCGGATGTGTTGCGGTCGAGCCGGTGCACGGGATGGTAGGCGTGGTGCTCGCCGTGCGCTCTGTACCAATATAATACAGCGTTGCCGAGCGTGCCGTGCGCCTCTTTTGTCGTCGGGTGAACGAGTTGCCCGGCCGGCTTGTTGACGACCATCAGATAGTCGTCCTCGTAGCGGATGTCGAGCGGCAGGTCTTCTGGCTCGATGTCCGACGGCCGCACGATGTCAAACGTTATGATATCGCCCGACCTGACTTCGGTGCGGGCGGCATTGCAGAGGATGCCATTCACACGGAAGGTGCCGGAGTGCTTGATGCGCTTCCACTGGGTGGAGGATATGCCTGCTTTCTGCGTCAGAAAAGCCTTGACGGGCATTCTCGTCAAGGCTTCTGGCAGTTCGACGCGGATCTGCGTCATTCTTTTGTCGTGTCCTTCGAAGAGGCCTGACCGGTGAGCGGCGCCTTGTCGCCGCGCGCGATGGCGATGAGCCGGAAGGCGAGGGAGAGGATGATGGCGACGACCGTGGCGAGCGACATGCCCTTGAAGCTCACGGTGCCGATCGTCAGGCTGGCCGTCGAGACGCCGATGCCCATGACGATGGACGTCAAGAGGAGGTTCATCGGGTTGTTGTAGTCGACCTTGGCCTCGACGAGGATGCGGATGCCCGAGGCGGCGATGACGCCGAAGAGCAGCATGGAGACGCCGCCCATGACAGGCGTCGGGATGCTCTGGATGAGCGCGGCGAGCTTGCCGAGGCACGAGAGCAGGATGGCGAAGACGGCCGCGCCGCCGATGACCCAGGTCGAGAAGACCTCGTGATGGCGAGGACGCCGATGTTCTCGCCGTATGTCGTGTTCGGCGTCGAGCCGAAGAAGCCCGAGATGATGGTCGACAGGCCGTTGCCGAAGATGGAGCGGTCGAGACCGGGATCCTTTGTGAGGTCGTGGCCGACGATGTTGCCCGTGACGATCAGGTGGCCGATGTGCTCGACGATGACGACGAGCGAGGCGGGCAGGATGATGAGGATGGCGCCGAGGTCGAACTTCGGCGTGTAGAACGTCGGCAGGGCGAACCAAGGCGCGCTCTCGACAAGCGTCCAGTCGACGATGCCGCAGATGGCCGCGATGATGTAGCCGCTGACGACGCCGATGAGGATCGGGATGATGGAGAGGAAGCCCTTGAAGGCGACGGAGGCGAAGATGGTGATGGCCAGCGTCGCGAGCGAGACGAACATCGCCGTGCTGTCCGCCTTGTCGCCCGTGAGGCCGGCCATGCCCGCGGCTGTCGGCATGAGCTCGAGCCCGATGACGGCGACGATGGCACCCATCGAGGCGGGCGGGAAGATCACATCGATCCAGCCCGTGCCGACGGCGCGCACGAGCAGGCCGACGAGGCAGAAGACGATGCCGACGCAGATGAAGCCGCCGAGGGCTGCCTCATAGCTGTACTGCGCGAGCACGAGGAAGACAGGCGAGAGGAAGGCAAAGCTCGAGCCGAGGTAGGCCGGGATCTTCCCCTTGCAGAGCACGAGGTAGAGGATCGTGCCGATGCCGTTGAACAGGAGAACCGTGGCCGGGTTGATCTTGAAGAGGATCGGTACGAGCACGGTGGAGCCGAACATCGCGAAGAGATGCTGCAGCGAGAGTGGAATCGTCTCGAGAAGCGGCAGCTTCTCTTCGACACCAATGGGACGTTTTTGCAAGATGAGACACTCCTTTCGATTACTATGACTGCTCTTGCGCGTCTAGTCTTATGGATCAATTCATTCCGTATCCAATTTATCATAGGATGGGACAGCTGTCCACTTTTCTTGTTTTCCCTTGAAAAGCGGAAAACCTTATCATTTACAGGATAATATCTTCTGTTTTTTGCTGAGAATGTAACATGATGACTTTTATATGTGCTTCCCTAGAAAACATTTTTACGCAAAAATCGTGAAAGACGGTAGACAGGCCGCTGAAATTCTTGTATAATATGTCTCGATTAAACACTTTAACAAACAAAAAGCCTGCGCTGTCCGTTTATGGCGGATGTGCCGGCAGATGTTTAGGGGGGAGAAACATGGCGCTTATTGTAAAGAAATTCGGTGGCAGCTCGGTCGCTACCACAGAGAAAATCATGAATGTAGCGAAGAGAGTGCTCAGCGAGAAGCAGCCGGGCGACCAGATTGTCATGGTCGTATCTGCGATGGGCGACACGACGGATGATCTCATCACCCTGGCCAATGGCATCACGAAGGACCCGTACCAGTACGCGCGAGAGATGGACATGCTGCTGACGACGGGTGAGCAGGTTTCCATCGCGCTGCTCGCGATGGCCTTCAAGTCGCTCGGCCAGCCGGCCATTTCCCTGACGGGGCCGATGGCGGGCATGCGCACGGACTCCGTGCACACGAAGGGCCGCATCAAGGACATCCAGCCGAAGCGCGTCCATGAGGAACTCGACAAGGGCAACATCGTCGTCGTCGCTGGTTTCCAGGGCTCGGACGAGATCGGCGATCTCGTGACGCTCGGCCGCGGCGGCTCGGACACGTCGGCCGTCGCACTGGCCGGTGCACTCAAGGCCGACAGCTGCGAGATCTACACGGATGTCGACGGCGTCTATTCGGCTGACCCGCGCATCGTCAAGAATGCGCGCAAGATGAAGGAGATCACGTATTACGAGATGCTCGAGATGGCGCGCCTCGGCGCCGGCGTCATGCAGCCGCGTTCCGTCGAGATGGGCAAGTACTTCAACATCCCGATTCACGTTCGTTCGACGTTCACGAACAAACCGGGCACGATCATTAGGGAGGATTATACAATGGAAGATAAGGATTTTGTGATCCGCGGTGTCGCACACGATGAGAAGGTAGCAAAGATTGCCGTCCTGGGCATCCCGAACACGCCGGGCATCGCCCATGAGATTTTCTCGGCTCTCGCTGAGGCCAACATCGATGTCGACATGATCGTGCAGAGCATCCGCAACATCGAGAAGAATGTCACGGACATGGTCTTCACGGTGGCGACGGATGACCTCGCGCAGGCCAAGAAGGTCGTCGACAAGGTTGCCGATAAGCTCAACGCCATCGCCGTCCTCATCGAGGAGGATGTCGCAAAGGTCTCGATTGTCGGCGCCGACATGCTCGGCAACCCGGGCATCGCAGCGCGCATGTTCGGTGCTCTGTCGAAGGCCCAGATCAACATCGATATCATCAGCACGTCGGAGATCAGCATTTCCTGCCTCGTCAAGGGCTCGCAGCTCAAGGATGCAGTCAATGCAATCCACGACGAGTTCTTCCCGGCTAAGGCATAAGCATGAGGGAGCCGCTCTTTCGGGGGTGGCTCTTTCTTGTTGACCGCGCTCTGAGATCTTCCGATGCGCGGGGGCATCGAGATGCTGAGAAATATTGTATACGTTTTTTCGGTATATGGACATATGAGTGGAAAACGTTTATGATATACTCATTATATGGATATTGGTTTGTATGGAAGGAAGTTATTTTATGACGACGAGTATGGCAGCTTCGCATGCAGCGAGCAAGAGATTGAAGGATGCGATTTTTGGTGCGAGCGCAGCATGCCGCGAGGCAGCAGAGAAGTATGGCGCCGACAAGGTCACGAATGCGACGATGGGCGTCATGATGGACGAGAACGGCAAGTTCGCGAGCATCCCGACGATGGAGCGCGTCTTCCGCTCGCTGTCCATCGAGGATTACGCGCGCTATGCGCCAATCCCGGGGCTTCCTGAGTACCTCGACGCTGTCATTGACCTGACGTTTGCCGACCAGAAGCCGGAGGGCTACTTCGGTGCCATCGCGACGGCGGGCGGCACGGGTGCCATCCATCACGCTGTGGCCAACTATGCGGAGCGTGGCGATGAGGTCCTGACGGCCGACTGGTTCTGGGGCACCTACAACGTCATCTGCAACGAGTGCGGCTCGCATCTGACGAACTACAAGCTCTTCGATGCGGACAACAATTTCAACATCGAGGACTTCACGGCGAAGGTCGACGCGATCATGGCGAAGCAGGACAGCCTGCTGACGATCATCAACACGCCGGCCCATAACCCGACGGGCTTCAGCCTGACGGAGGAGGACTGGGACAATGTCCTCGACCTCACGAAGAAGTATGCAGCTAAGGGCAAGAAGATGAGCATCCTCGTCGACATCGCCTACATCGATTTCGCCGGCGAGAAGAACGAGACGCGCCGCTTCATGAAGAAGTTCGGCAATCTGCCGAGCAACATTCTCGTCATGTTCGCCTTCTCGATGTCGAAGGGCTACACGGCTTACGGCCAGCGCACGGGTGCACTCGTCGCCGTCTCCTCGAGCCAGGAAGTCATCACGGAGTTCAAGGAAGTCAACAAGTACACGAGCCGCGCGACGTGGTCGAACATCAACCGTGGCGCGATGACGCTGCTCGCCCGCATCCAGCAGGACAAGAGCGCGCTCGCACAGTTCGAGAAAGAGCGCGATGATTACTACAAGATGATCCAGCATCGCGGCAACCTCTTCATGGAAGAGGCGAAGGCATGCGGCCTCAATGCCCTGCCGTACAAGGGCGGCTTCTTCCTCGCCGTGCCGGCGAAGGACCCGCAGGCCGTCTGCGACAAGCTGCACGATGACTTGATCTTCGCAGTACCGTTGAAGCTCGGCGTCCGCATCGCCGCCTGCTCCGTCTCGGCCGAGAAGATGAAGGGCATCGCTCCGAAGGTCCTCAAGGCTCTGCAGGCCGTCGAAGGCTGATTTTCCCGATACGACCGAAAGGCCCGCATCCGCTTTTTGCGGCGGATGTCGGGCCTTTTTTCGCGCGCTTTTTTGTATGCGCTGAAATTTTTTTATTGATGTGTGCCGTGATTGATGTTATAGTTTAATTGTTAAGGTTTGTTAACACTGCACTACAATGCAATAGGTTCGTTTTCGTTCATGATCTAGGAGGACGCAGAAGAAGATGTTTAAGTTCAAGCAGAAGGACAGCGAGTTCTTTGACTTGTTCGTAGAAAGCGCCCAGTATTTCTACCAGGGTGCACTCATGATGGACGAAGTCATGCTGGATTACAGCAAGGCCGCTGACAAGGTGAAGGAAGTTGTTGACCTCGAGCACGCAGCCGATGCCGTAAACGATAAGATCATCGATAAGCTGAATCTGACCTTCATCACGCCGATTGACCGCGAGGATATCTACGCGCTGGCCAATGGCCTCGATGATGGTGTGGACAATCTGCAGGGGACCTTGCAGCGCATCGTGATGTACCGGACGGGCAAGGCGATGAGCGGCGCGGTCACGCTGACGAAGCTGCTTATCGAGAGCACCGAGGAGATTATCCGTGCGTTCTCGCTCTTGAAGAACATCCGCAAGAATCAGGCGCAGATCCTCGAGGCAACCCACAAGATTGGCCGCCTCGAGAGCGAGGGTGACCGCGTCTATCGCCATGAAGTCGCCTACCTCTTCGACAAAGAGAAAGATCCGATCGAGCTCATCAAGTGGAAGGACATCCTCGAGAACCTCGAGAACACGCTCGACCACTGCGAGAAGATTGCAGATATGCTCCGAGGAGTGGTAATGAAGTATGCCTGAACTCCAGCTCTTGATCTTTACAGTCATCGGGCTCGCACTGCTGTTTGACTTCATCAATGGCTTCCACGATACAGCCAATGCCATTGCAACGTCCGTCTCCACGCGAGCTCTCCATCCGAGCCACGCCATCATCATGGCGGCGTTCCTCAACTTTCTCGGTGCCATGTACAGCACGGGCGTCGCGAAGACCATCGGCGCGGACATCGTCAAGTCGGCTCAGCATGTCGACGAACACGTGATCATTGCGGCGCTCATCGGCGCTGTCGTCTGGAACCTCATTACCTGGTGGTTCGCCGTGCCGTCGAGCTCGTCGCATGCGCTCGTCGGCGGTGTCATCGGTGCGGTGCTCGTCTCCGTCGGCTCGGACGGCCTGAACTTCTACGGCATCGGCAAGATCGTGCTCTCGCTGATCGCCTCGCCGATCATCGCCCATCGTGACGGGCTGTCTCGTCATGACCGTGCTCTTTCGCATCTTCGGGCGTTTCAGCCGTCGGCCA
>ENA-OQED01000757-OQED01000757.1-human-gut-metagenome-genome-assembly--contig:-NODE-757-length-12477-cov-0.974413_pt1 | contig 12477 bp, 15 predicted proteins | sample MGYA00242790_ERZ504625 | MGnify/ENA primary metagenome ERZ504625 (study PRJEB26092, sample SAMD00036345) | human gut metagenome | host: Homo sapiens | study: EMG produced TPA metagenomics assembly of...
TAAGGTTACAGACATGTATACGATTGCTGAGCGTATGACAGGTGCAGACAAGGTGATTCGCCCATAACTCGCTCATAATTATAAATAAAGAAAGAATTCAGTCTGGTGCCTGAAAGGTTCTCTGTAGTGATTAAATTCCTGTGATATAAAAACCATCATGTGTATGTCTGTTTAAAACAGAAGCATACATATGATGGTTTTGTGAATCAATTATATTTTGCAGAATGCATTTTTAACCAAATCAAGGAAGTCCCCTGTTTCAATTGTGAATATCCTTTGACTATGACTAGTGTGCGTTGGGCGTTCGTTATAATTCATACTGTTAAAGATCAACACTGATATGCTGTTCTTTAATATTATGACGTTTCGCATATCCGGTAAGGATTAAAGTCAGAGCGCCATCGCCTGTTACGTTACATGCAGTTCCGAAACTGTCCTGCAAAGCAAGATAGTCAGCATCAGAGCAGTGCCGGAATCTCCGAATTTCAAAATGCCGGTAATGATTCCCAGAGACGCCATAACGGTTCCGCCAGGTACACCGGGGAGCTCCGATGGCAAAAATACCAAGCAGAACACAGAAAAGAACAATAGTTCCCGGTGCAGGTACTGCGCCATAAAGGATTTTGGAAATCGTCATACAGAAGAAGACTTCTGTGAGAACAGATCCACAGAGATGAATGTTGGCAAATAACGGAATACCAAAATCAACCATGTCTTTTCTTAAAGGTTTTGCTTTACGCGCACACTGGAGAGCAACTGCAAGTGTGGCAGCAGAGGACATGGTTCCTACGGCGGTAAGATATGCCGGTCCATAGTGCTTTACGACTTCCATAGGATTTTCTTTGGAGTAAATGCCTGCAAGTACATACAGAAGAGCCATCCAGATAAAATGCCCGGCAAGCACCAGTACGATGATCTTCAGAAAAACAGGCAGCTGTCTGGTGATGGTTCCCTCGTAGGCAAGGCCGCAGAAGGTAGTGCCGATAAATAACGGAAGAATGGGGATGATGATCCGAGCCACCAGAGAAAGAACGATTTTCTGAAATTCATCCAGGAGCCCAGTGATCAGCTTTGCCTTTGTCCAGGTGGCGGCAAGTCCCAGCATCATTGCAAAAACAAGAGCACTCATAACGGACATGATCTGCGGGATCTCCAGCTCAAAGATCACCTCCGGCAGCTGCTTCAGTCCTGCAGCATAGGAATGGATGGACAGATGTGGAATGATCAGAAAGCCAGAGGCTGTGGAAAAAGCGCTGCGCCAACAGAGGAGCCGTAAGCGAGGACAACCGCAACTCCCAGCATCAGCGAAGCATTTTTGCCAAGCCTGGTAATGGACGGAGCGATAAATCCCAGCACGATCAGCGGCACGCAGAAGGTAATGAGCTGGCCCAGAATGTACTTGATAGTAACTGTGATATTAAGAACTGCCATGGAGATTCCGTTGGTGCTGTATCGGTTCAGGATAAGCCCGGCTATGATTCCCAGGATCACAGCGACCAGCAGCTTAAATGGCAGACTGTTGAAAAAAGATGTTTTTTTCATTGGAAAACCTCCTCGGATAGTATAAAATAAAGCCAGAGTTTATTATAAAGGTATTTGATAAAAATCACAAGGAGGATGAAATGATTTATCTGGATAATGCGGCTACAAGCTTTCATAAGCCGGACTGTGTGCTGCGTGCTGTGGTGGAAGCCATGCAGCATGCAGGAAACAGCGGAAGGGGCAGCAGCGGCGAAGCAATGGCAGCCTCAAGGCTTATTTTTAATACAAGATGCCAGATCGCAGAGATGTTTGACGTATGGGGACCGGAATGTGTGGCCTTTACATCCAATGACACGGAAGCGCTCAATATCGCCCTGCAGGGAACACTTCATCCAGAGGAGGGAACTCTCCATGCGATCTGTACGGAGATGGATCACAACAGTGTGCTCCGTCCGCTGTACCGCCTGGAAAAAAAAGGCATGGAGCTTACGATCCTGCCGGCAGACCGCAAGGGACGGATCTCCCTTACGGAGCTTGAAGCAGCCATCCGTCCGGAGACGAAGGTGATCGTCTGTACCCATGCTTCCAATCTGACAGGAAATCTCAATGATATCCACGCCATCGGTGAGATCGCACAGAAGCACCAGAAGCTTTTTATTGTGGATGCTGCCCAGACAGCAGGAGTATTTCCGATTTCCATGAAAAAAGATCATATAGATATTCTTTGCTTTTCCGGACATAAGGGCCTTATGGGACCCCAGGGCACAGGAGCCATCTGTGTTCGGCCGGGGGTATCTGTGGAGCCTCTGAAGGTAGGCGGAAGCGGCGTCCTCACCTTTCAGAGGGAGCATCCGCAGGATATGCCGGAGGCACTGGAGGCAGGAACCCTGAACAGCCACGGGATCGCAGGTCTTGGCGCAGCATGGACTGGATCAGGGAAACCGGAACAGAACAGATCCGAAAAAGAGAGCAGCAGCTGATGTGGCGTTTTTATGACCAGGTAAAGGAAATTCCGGGAGTCACCCTGTACGGAGATTTTTCCCGGGAAGAACGCTCTCCTGTGGTGACTCTGAATATTGCAGGGATGGATTCGGCAGAGGTGGCCATGATCCTTGATGAAGAGTACGGAATCAGTGTAAGAGCCGGCGGCCACTGTGCACCGCTGATGCACAAAGCACTGGGAACCGAAAAAACAGGAGCTGTCCGCTTTAGCTTTTCTTATTTTAATACGGAAGAAGAGGTGGACACTGCTGCCGGGGCGGTAAAGGAGCTTGCCGCGGAATAAACAGCGAAAGACGGACAGAAAGGACACAAAACATGTATCAGACAATATATGATGTGGTAGAAAAAAGAGGGCGTGTAAAAACAGGAATCCTTCTGAACGGAGAGGATGCCGGGCTGAAATATCTTTTGGAAGAAAGCAGCTTTTTTTATCCGAAGAGAGCAGAAAGAAATAAAGAAGCAGAAGAATTCCTGAAGGCTTCCGTGGAAGCAGCTGTGGAAACCGGCGTTGTGAAAAACGGAGACCGGGAGATATTTGTGGAAACCTACGAGAAGAATCCCAGGCTGATCATACTGGGTGGCGGCCATGTTTCTCTTCCGGTAGCAGAGATCGGCAGGATGCTGGGCTTTCATGTAACAGTCATGGATGACCGGGAGGAATTTGTGACGGAGGAAAGATTTCCCATGGCAGATGAGAGGATCTTTGGAGATTTTGATACTCTGTCCGACAGGATCCCTCCCTATGAAAATGCCTACTATGTAGTGGTGACACGAGGCCATCTGGGAGATTCCGCCTGTGCAAGAGCGATCCTTAAGAGACCCTTTGCATATTTCGGAATGATCGGAAGCAGGACAAAGGTGCGGATCACCAGGGAAAAGCTCCTGAAAGAGGGCTTTACGGAGGAACAGCTGGATCAGATCCATGCCCCCATCGGACTTCCCATCGGAGGACAGATGCCGGCTGAGATCGCCGTGAGCATCATGGCAGAGATCGTGCAGGAAAAGAACCGGCATTTCCGCACCTACTGTGATGAGGAGGTGGAGGCAGCAGTACGCCGCAGGACACCGGGAACCATGGTCACGATCATCGAGAAGAAGGGCTCCTCACCAAGAGGAACCGGGAGCAAGATGTTCGTATTCCGGGACGGAAGCACGGCAGGAAGCATCGGCGGCGGAAAAGTGGAGTTTGAAGCCGGAAAACACGCAGTAAATATCCGAAATACGGAAACAAAGGTTTACGAGCTGGGACAGGGGGCAGGAGATCTGGGAATGATCTGCGGCGGAACTGTCCGGGTGCTTTTTGAGCCGGTAAATATGTGAAAGAACCGGCCAGGACTTGCATAATATTGCAGAATCGTGTATATTGGACGCAGAGAATTTTTTACCGGCGTATAAGGAGGAATCAGATAACATGAAGAAAAAATGTATTATGGCTTTGATAATAGGCGCGGCTTTCCTTGCACAGGGCTGTGGATATGAGGAAGGAACCGATGCAGTGGTAACAGTAGTAGATTCCACACCGACGCCGGAGCCCACAGAGAAGCCGAAGGCAACTGCAACACCTACACCAGAAGCAGCGGCAGCAGATTCCACAGCAGACGGAACAGCAGCGGCAGCGGATTCCACGGCAGACGGAGCAGCAGCGGCAACAGATCCCGCAGCACAGACAGCAGCTACGGAGCAGACCCCAAGCGGCATTAACGTACAGGCACAGGATGCTACTTACTATGCAGTGGAGGGTGTGAATTTACGTTCTGACGCCAACGCAGAGGCAGAATTTGTGGCAGGTGTCCTTTCCGGAGAATCCCTGAAGTGTACCGGTGTCTGTGACAATGGATGGATTCGTGTGGATTATAATGGCCAGACCTGCTACGCATCCGGTGATTATGTCAGCACAACACCGCCGGTGGGCGCAGTGGCAGCAGATACTACCGCAGAAGATACTACCACAGAAGCAGCACAGTAGAGCACAGACTACAGGCTTTGACCAGATCAGGGAAATCCTGATCCTGCTTTAATTGCAGATATCTCCTTGATATAATAAAAAACAGGCAACTGTATCCGATGAAAGAACATCGATACAGGTAGCCTGTTTTTTTGTTTCGGCATATAGTCCGTTCAGAACACAAGGATCATGCCAGCGGATCGTACCCGCAGATCATTCCGGATAAACAAGACGGTCCGGCTTGATATCGTAGAGAACCTCGTTCAGGAATTTCTTTGCCAGATATTTTGCCATGCCAAGGTTCATATCCAGATAATTTCCGCAGTCCTTGGGAGAAGCTCCCGGGATCTCACCCTCAAAATCGCGGATAAATTCAAACATCTCAATCATCAGCGGAACGATATCTCTGGATTCATAATCCCCGTTAAGAAGAAGATAATTTCCGGTACGGCAGCCCATAGGACCCCAGTAAATGACCTCGGGCCAAATTCCTTATGGTTCCGCAGGAAGGTAGCTGCCAGATGCTCCATGGCGTGAAGCTCGGCTGTGTTCATAACAGGCTCCTCATTGGGAGAAGTCATACGGATATCGAAGGTAGTGATCACCTGATCTCCAACCGGATCCTTACGTGAAACGTATACGCCAGGCTGAAGCTTGATATGGTCAATGGTAAAACTTGTGATCTTTTCCATGTTGATTCCTCACTTTCTTATATGTACGGGGCCCATAATAAGCTCCATACATGATTTTAGCAGAGAACCGGAAGAGATACAAGGCAAAACAAAGGGAATCCTGCACCTGGTTCCGTGCAAAGTTGACTTTATGAAAAGATGATGTTAAACTGAGAAAAGCTTACAGGGGGGAGAGTGAAAAGCTCACCTGAAAATGCCGGAACAGGTGTTTTCGGGATCTGATAAGGAGGACTTATAAATATGAAACGTAAGGTTTTAGCCGTATTATTTGCGACAGCTCTTACCGCAGGAATGCTTTCCGGATGCGGAAGCACAGACAGTACTTCTGACAAAGCAGACCAGAAGGAAGAATCTCTGGAGAAAGAAACCTCAGAAGGACAGACAGGCGTAGATGAAGAGACAGCAGCCAATGCAGTATCCGAGGAGGAGGCTGAGGCGGCAGGCTTTTCAGACCATGAAGAAAGCGCCGATGATCAGGAGGCTTCCGGTGATGCAGAGGACACCTCACATGAAACCGAAGCTTCTGCAGACAGCTCCACAGACAGTACAGAGGATACAGACAGCGCAGACGGAGAATTTTCCGATGGTTCCGAGGATGCACAAATGGCAGGAACAACTGTGATCGATATCAGTCAGCAGCTGACAGGAACTCATCATGCTGCCATCACCGTAAAGGACTATGGCGAGATCGATGTAGAGCTGGATGCAGACACTGCACCCATCACAGTCACAAATTTTGTAAAGCTGGTGCAGGACAATTTTTATGATGGTCTGACCTTCCACCGGATCATTGACGGATTTATGATCCAGGGCGGAGATCCAAACGGAGACGGAACCGGCGGAGCAGAGGACACCATCAAGGGCGAATTTCCAGCAATGGAGTGAAGAACGATATTTCTCATGTAAGAGGAACCATTTCCATGGCACGCAGCACAGATCCGGACAGCGCAAGCTCTCAGTTCTTTATCGTACAGTCCGATTCCACACATCTGGATGGCGACTATGCTGCATTCGGACACGTGACCTCCGGGATGGACATCGTAGATCAGATCTGCAAGGATGCCAAGCCGACAGACGGCAACGGAACCATTGCAAAGGATCAGCAGCCGGTGATCGAGAGTATCCGTATGGTTGACTGACAGGAGGAACAGGGATGCTGAAAGGGAAAACAGTGCTTCTTGGTATCACAGGAAGTATTGCTGCGTACAAGATCGCATATCTGGCAAGTGCATTACATAAGCTTCATGCAGATGTCCATGTACTGATGACAGAGAATGCAACAAACTTTATCAATCCGATCACATTTGAAACACTGACCGGGAATAAATGTCTGGTGGATACCTTTGACCGGAACTTTCAGTTCCAGGTAGAGCACGTGTCCATTGCCAAGAAAGCAGATGTTGTGATGATCGCACCAGCCAGTGCAAACGTGATCGGAAAGCTGGCCAACGGCCTTGCGGACGATATGCTCACCACTACGGTAATGGCCTGCAGATGTCAGAAGATCCTCGCACCGGCCATGAATACCGCCATGTATGAGAATCCCGTGGTGCAGGACAATATCCGGAAGCTGAAAAACTACGGATATGAGGTGATCACACCGGCCAGCGGCTATCTGGCATGCGGGGACACCGGAGCCGGAAAAATGCCGGAGCCGGAAACCCTTCTGGAATATATCCTGAAGGAAGCCGCCTTCCAGAAAGACCTTGCCGGCAAAAAGCTCCTGGTAACGGCGGGACCCACCCAGGAGGCCATCGACCCGGTTCGCTGTCTCACCAACCATTCATCCGGAAAGATGGGATACGCCATTGCAAAAATGGCCATGCTCAGAGGAGCAGAGGTTACGCTGGTAAGCGGACCTACTGCCATTGAGCCGCCCCTTTTTGTAAAGGTGGTACCGGTAACATCCGCCAGAGATATGTTTGAAGCAGTCACCGGCTTAAGCGATGAACAGGACATCATCATCAAGGCTGCCGCAGTGGCAGACTACCGGCCGAAGCAGGTCAGCGAAGACAAGGTTAAGAAAAAAGACGATCAGGCTTCCATAGAGCTGGAGAGGACAGACGACATTCTGAAATATCTGGGCCAGCACAAAAAGCAGGGCCAGTTCCTCTGCGGATTTTCCATGGAGACCAGAGACATGATCCGTAATTCCAGAGCCAAGCTTGAGAAGAAAAACCTGGACATGGTGGCAGCTAACAACCTGAAGGTAGAAGGAGCCGGATTCCAGGGAGATACCAATGTCCTGACGCTGATCACACAGGATGAAGAAGTGTCATTCCCGCTTATGAGCAAGGAGGATGCAGCCTTAAAGATCCTGGATAAGATCCTTCTGCTTACCACAAAGGCAGAAGCATAGCTACAGGGCCGGTCAGAGAGCCGGTTTTAACAACGAAAAGCGGAACAAAAAGATCACCGCTTTCCATCACCGTATTGTATCCGCAGAAAACGCCGGGAAATGCTGTATTTCCGGAAATATTCACAGAGCGGGAACGGTAACAAGGAGGAGAAGAAATGAAAAACAACAGATTTACAACAGCGCAGCTTACATTACTGGGCCTGATGGCAGCGATCCTTCTGCTGATGGCCTACACACCACTGGGATATCTGAACATCGGGCCACTGGCCATTTCCTTTAACGTGATCCCGGTAGCCATCAGTGCAGTGGTCCTTGGCCCTGTGGGAGGAGCCGTGGCAGGAGCGATCTTCGGCCTCACCAGCTTTCTCCAGTGCATCGGAGTAGGCGGCTCCAGTGCAATGGGAGTTGTGCTTTTCGGTATCAATCCGGTATTTGCCTTTATCCAGCGCTTTATCCCACGTCTTCTGGACGGTATCTGCCTCGGATATATTTTTAAAGGCATGCGAAAAGTCAGCAATACCTATGTGGCATGTGCAGTAACCGGATTCTTTTCCGCATTCCTGAATACCCTGTTCTTCATGACAGCACTTGTAGGACTGTTTGGAAATACCGATTATGTAAAAAATCTGATGGGCGGTCATAACATCATCATCGGCTGCTGTCTCATGGTAGGGATCAACGCAGTATGCGAAATGATTTCCTCCACAGTGATCACAGGAGCAGTGGGAGCTGCACTTTCCAAGGCACATCTGATCCCATCCGCACAGATCAGCCGTGAGAAGACAAAAGCATAAAGACAGGGAAAATAAAATTATGATATTAGCAATTGATATTGGAAATACCAACATAGTCGTGGGCTGCATCGATGATCAAAAAACATACTTCATCGAGAGACTTGCTACCGTAAGAACAAAAACAGAACTGGAATATGCCGTAGACCTGAAAACCTTACTGGAAATCTACCACATCAAAAAGGCAGACATAGAAGGCTGTATCATTTCATCTGTAGTCCCGCAGATCACCAACATTGCCAAGCTGGCAGCAGAAAAGATCCTCAAAAAAGAAGTCATGGTCCTGGGACCCGGAGTAAAAACAGGTCTGAACATCATGATGGACAACCCCGGACAGCTGGGCGCGGATCTTGTGGCAGACGCTGTGGCAGGATTAAATGAATATCCGGTTCCGTTTATTGTGATCGATATGGGAACCGCTACTACCGTTTCGGTTGTCAACAGCAAAAAGCAATACATTGGCGGAATGATCCTTCCTGGCATCGGAATATCCCTGGATGCACTGACAGCCAGAGCATCCCAGCTCAGCGGGATCAGCATCGATGCCCCGAAGCATGTGATCGGGCGCAATACCATCGAATGCATGAAAAGCGGCGTGCTCTACAGCAACGCAGCAGCCATCGACGGGATCATAGACCGGGTGGAAGAAGAGCTTGGTGAGAAAACAACCGTGATCGCAACAGGCGGTCTTGCAAAAAAGATCATTTCTCACTGTAAGAAAGAAATCATTCTGGATGAGGACCTTCTGCTCAAGGGACTCCTTGTGATCTACAAAAAGAATAAATAAAAACAATAAAAGAATCAGCTGCCGGTGCAGGAAACACCTACCGGACAGCTGATTTTTTTACTGCGCAAATGCTCTGCGGAAATCCTCAGGCACAGGTGCCAGGAAACACATAGGCTCCCCGGTGATGGGGTGGGCAAATTCCAGCTGGAAGGAATGCAGGGCCTGGCGTCCGATCCGGTCAAAAACCGGATGATACAGAAAATCCCCCGGCAGCGGACAGCCCATATACTTCATATGCACCCGGATCTGATGAGTCCGCCCCGTATCCAGATGCAGCTCCACAAGAGCATATCCATTGCTGACTGCAAGACGCTCATAATGAGTCACGGCAGCCTCCCCACGCTCAAAATTAACCTCCCTTGTGATCACAGAAGCATCCATTCTCGCAACAGGAGCGGAGATCATCCCCCTTTCCGGCGGAATCCCGTCAGTAAGTGCAAGATAGGTACGCCGGATCTGACGCTGCTTCATTTGGGCAGAGAGAAGAGCCCCGCTCAGAGGGTTCTTAGCCAGCACCAGCACCCCGGTGGTATCCCTGTCCAGTCGGTTGATGCAGCGGTAGACAGAAGCCTTCCTCTGCTGCTTATAATACCAGGCAACACCGTTGGCAAGCGTATTCTCGTAGTTCCCGGCAGAGGGATGCACAGGCATATCAGCAGGCTTGTTCAGCACAAGGATATCCTCATCCTCATACAGGATATCCAAAGGCAGCGGCACCGGAATAATGGAAGACTCCGCTCCGTCCCCGGCCTCTTCCGGAACAAGGATCCGAAGAACATCCCCCTCCCTCAGGACCGTTCTGCCAAAAGCCGGTTGCCCGTTCAGCAGGATTGCCTGCTCCGCCCGCTTCATAGTAGTCAATATATGTTTGGAAAAACCCTTCTTCCGAAGAAACCCAAGAACATTTTCCACGGACTCCCCGGTTGAGATCGTATAGGTAATAATTCTCTCCATAGAAAAAAATCCTTTTCTGAAATTTAGCAGGCCAAAAGCCAGATCAGGCGGCCTGCGAGTATAGTATAGCATTTGGGAATGGAAATGTCGATTAGGCATAAAAAAAGAGCTGGTACAAGAGGAAACATCCTTGGACAGCTCGTGGATTATGGGAAATGTGTCGCTTATTATCTTCATTAGTCACAGACCAAAAAAGATATATTTTACAGCCATATGTAAGGATACCATTGATATTTTCCTTTGTCAAGGCGTGCCAAAGACATGAAGCATGCTAATAATGTCGTTTTTTAAGCATCATATGCAGTCATTTTTTATCAAAAAGTGAATAAACAGTCTGATAATCATCGAAATCTAACATTAGTGGTCACAAAAAGTGGTCACTTTTTTCTTGCGTAAATCCGCGTAAAATCAATACTTTTCAAGCTTTTTTCCTTTTTCTTTCCAATTATTAGTGGTCAAAATCGTGGTCAACTGTGCCGGAAAAGCCAGCATTTAACAGTGTTTCAGGATTTTTTTCGCTAATGAAGATATTAAGCGATACCTGACAGCAGAAAGAGATGCCATGAAAACAGGATACAGTATCAAAACATGGAAAATGCGGCTCTTTTGTCCGGAAAAGCAGATGATCGAAACAACTGAAGCCCTGTATCAGGAAGCCGTAGCCTTTTTACTATGAGCTTCTGAAAGAAAGAGAAGAGCTCTGGGCCGAAAATCTGCTGACCATCCAGGGACATCTGGAAAAACTCACTGTTCCCGGAAGAGACGGAAGAGAACCAAAGTACATCCCGCCAGGCGGAAAGCTCCCCGTTTACTTTCGGAGATCTGCCATGAACAAAGCTACAATGGCAGTAAAGACCGCAGCAAGCGCTGAAAGCTTCCCCGAAAAGATCGATGCCAATATCACCTTTTTCAAGGGAATGTACAGAGACCTGACAGACACCTCCGTAGTGCTGAAGCTCTGGAACGGAAAGAAATGGATCTGGGTATCCTGCGGACTTACAGGACGTCCCTTCCCAAAGGAAGCAGCGCTCCTTTCACCGACACTGGTCCATGAGGAAAATGGCTCATGTTCCATGTCCCTGTCAAGCAGGAAAACTCCGATGCCCGGACAGCAAAAGAACGAATGCAGGAAGGCGCCAGAGTATGCAGCGTCCGCTTTACCAATACGGACAGCTTTGCAGTATGCACAGTTCTGGATGAAGGATCCAGACAGCTGGCTGTAAAAAACTGCAGAGGCGGAAATGCATACCGACATCATTGCAAAGCTTTGCTGAAAAAAGTAGAAGCATCCAGGGCATTTACCGATAAAGACAACGTCAGTCAGCCAAACAGGAAATATTACATGCATCTCAAGCACCTGAATGAACATTATGCACATCAGGTCAGCAAGGAGATCATAGATTTCTGCAAAGAAAATCACACCGGGATACTGGTACTGCCGGAGTATGATGAAAATTTTCCAGGATATCCATGTACAGAAGCGGCAATTATTCGCCCCTTCACTTAAGTATCCGCATCCGGAATTATCTGAAATACAAAGCCTGGGCAGAAGGAATCCTGGTACTTGAGCTGCGCGCCGACGGAACAGAAAAGCAATGTTCCCATCTGCGGAGCCACCGGAAAAAAACAGGGCAGCATATTCATCTGCCAGAACGGCCATCAGGTCAACCGCTTCCTGAACGGTGCCCGAAACCTGGGCCGCAAATGCCAGGAAAGCTTCCGGAAAAACAACAAACCAAGTTAATAAGCGGCAGAAATGCCTCTTATATATAAATGCTGAGTGATCAGCAAGAGAGGGAGCGCCAGTGACGCCTCCTTTCCGGTTGAATACCGCCAGGCGGCCCAACGCAGGCGTCGCCGAAGAACTGTGTCCTTGTGGTGCGGGGTGTATTCGAAGTTATAAGAATGTGAAATGCTGAAATCGGAGTTGGGACTGGGTTCAATATATAGAGGATAAAAAATGTCTACTTAACAAAATCAGTTGAGGTCTGATGGTCTATGGTGGAGTTGAATATACATACAAAAACACCTGACTTTGCATAAATATGCGCCGTATTTTACTCTGAAAATCATGTTTTGTGCAGTAGGACGTTAATACTGATAACTGCATTTATCTGCGTGGCGTAGAGTAACGGACGGAAATTATTAATATTCTGTCGTGTAGACATCATAAAAAATGAATAAATCATTGTGTGGATTGCAATAAGAATGATGGGTTTGCTTGTATGATTATTACAAAAAAGATGGAATGGATAAATTTGGAAAAATAGATGTAGAAAAACAGGCCTACTCAATAACATAACACTTTGATGTAGAGGGTGGAGAGTGCGCCGGAGAAATGCTGAAGAAGATGCAACTGATTTTGTTGAGTGAACCTGTCTGGATAAAGATATGTAGGAAAATATACGAAATATCGAGAAAAGTATTGATTGCTGGGGGTAATTGGATACGACAGCAAGAGGGGA
>ENA-OQED01000759-OQED01000759.1-human-gut-metagenome-genome-assembly--contig:-NODE-759-length-12439-cov-1.491472_pt1 | contig 12439 bp, 21 predicted proteins | sample MGYA00242790_ERZ504625 | MGnify/ENA primary metagenome ERZ504625 (study PRJEB26092, sample SAMD00036345) | human gut metagenome | host: Homo sapiens | study: EMG produced TPA metagenomics assembly of...
ATTTGATGCTTTCAGGGGGCTTGTATTTTTGAAAATAGGGAAAATTGGAGTTTATAATTAAAGGTAATTGATTACTTCTATTATTTGTACCGACTGAAAAGAATTAAGGTAGCATGATAGTAAAATATGTTTAAGAGGTAACCAATTATGGAAAGTCGTATCAAACAACTTCGTGAAAAAAGAGGGTTAATACAAGAAATTTTGGCCGCAGAATTAGGAATAACACAACAGATGCTCAGTAAATATGAAAGAGATGTTACGTTTATTAAAGTAGACATTCTAAAAAAAATAGCGGTATATTTTAATGTGACAACAGATTATTTGTTAGGGCTATCAGAGGTTAAGAGAGATTTACAGGGACAAATGAAAGTGAATGAGACGTTGGACGAATACTATGATCTTGTGGAGATATACAAGAACCTGGATAAATATGATCAGGAAATGATATGGTCAATTATACAAATTATTAAAAAATTGGATGAAAAGAGAAAAAGGGAACAGAAGAGAGTGGATTAAAATGCTAAATATAGCAATTTGCGATGATGATATACAGATTACAGGAACGATTGAAAATTTAGTACGAAAAATAGCAAACAAAAATTTTGTTGAAGTAGAGACGGAAGTTTTCTGGAATGGACAAGGTTTGCTGGATGCTATTATAAAGGACAGTAAATTTGATATTATTTATCTTGATATTGAAATGCCGAAAGAAGATGGTATCTCAGTAGCAAAAAGAATAAGAACGTATGACAAAAATGTTTTGATTATTTACGTCACAAGCCATGAAAATCATATGAGAGACTCTTTTTCTGTTCGTCCATTTCAATTTCTCGTGAAGCCAGTAGCTGAAGAACAGATGGAAACATGTTTTAAAGCTGCATTCAGTGATATAAATAATACCGATTTTTATTTTCGATATAGTTATAAGAGAATAAGTTATAAAGTTCCGGTAAGAGACATTTTATATTTTGAAAGCAATAGACGAAAAATATCCATTGTAACAGAAAAAGATACCTATGAAGTATACGAAAAACTGAATGAGATTGAGAAAAGCTTGAAGAACTGTAAAATGCCGTTTTTACGTGTGCATCAATCTTTTCTTGTAAATTATAGACATGTGGATGGATTGGCATATGACTTTGTTATAATGGATAATGGAAAGAAGATTTTAATCAGTGAAGATAGAAGAAAAATGATTAGTGAACAGTACTGCTCGATGGAGGATACATTTTATGTTGGTGAAATAAAATGTTGATGAATGTGACAGAGATATTGCTCGTAATATTTGCGATATTTCTGTTTTCTTGCTATTTTTCTATATTTTTTACAAGAAGAAAGAAAAAGATAACAATTGTAATTGGCTACACCATTTTTGCAGTCTGGCAGTTAATGCTTTTGAATGCCAGTATATTACCAGTTTACATCAATATAAGCGTTACAATTGTAATAACATTTATTTCAGCTATGTGTGTTTATGAAGGAAGGAATTTGAATAAATGTATTTTTGTTCTGGCTTTTAATGCAATTTGGATGATGATAGAAACAGTAAGTGGTTATATACTTTCAATCTATTGTAATCAATTTAGATATTCTCAGATGTACGGGAATCCTAGGATCAGTCATATCAAAAATATTATTTTTACTGATTATATTTGCACTAAGAAAAATATTTTCGGTAGGTGGAATTACAGAATTTTCTGTTAAATACAGTATTATGTTAATTTTAATTCCAATTGGAAGTATTTATGTTATGAATGAGGTTTTCTTATTTAGCTACAAAATAAATAATGATCGTGCATATTTTCATTCTGCAATTGCTGCGATTATTTTGCTGTGCTTAAATATATTGATTTTTTATATTTATGTGAAGTTGACGGATGATTTACAGTTAAGGCGGATGACTTCAGTTTATGAACAACAATTGGAATTATGTGAACGACATCAACAAGAAAGAGAACTTTCCATGTTGCAATTAAGAGACATGAAACATAATATGAAAAATAATCTAGTATCTATTCTTGCTTACGCAGAGAAAGGAGAAGACGAGAAAATCATAGAATTTATCCAGGACATAATGGATGAAAGTGGCTTATCAATATCTGTGGTTGCCAATAGTGGCAACATTGTAATTGATTCACTACTTGGATATTGGTATGTAACAGCACAAAAGAAAGGGATAGATTTTTCTTTGGATATAAAGATTCCTATGAAGATGGAGTTTAAGGGTGCGGATATATGTCTGATACTTGGGAATTTATTAGAAAATGCTGTAGAAGCGGCTGAAAGGGTAAAAAAGAAGAAGTACATAAAAATCCAAATGAAATATGATAAAGGCAATCTGCTGATATTTTTAATGAATAGTTACCAGGGGCAATTAATAAAAATGAAGGATGAGAGACTGAATCTACGAAATCCGATGCTGGAAATCATGGCGTTGGTTTGCCGTCAGTTTATCGAGCTGCAGCGAAGTATAATGGAATAGTTACAGTTGATGATTCTATACCAGAAAGATTTCTGGTGAGAGTCGTGTTGTACGGAGAAAAGGAATAATTACACGAATAGTCGGAATTATTACAATGTAAATAATGTTTGAAATAACATGATAAAATGTAAAAATAATTTTACGATTTGAACGTCATGGTAGGGTAGAATGAAAAAGATATTATTGTTTAGTGATCATAGAGAAATATTTAAAACTACAAATAAAATAACAAAAGGAAAGTATAAACTGAAGTGGTGCACCTATGATTGGTCGGATGATGATAAGCATTTTACTCCAGATGTTATTATTATGTATTTTAATAAAAAAATGGTTGAAAAAGGAACATTTGAATTTATCGTCAGAGTAAAAGGGATATTGGGAAATACAATTCCAATTCTTGCTTTGATTGAAAATGGGACAAAGCAGGATATTTTTTCGGTATTGAAGGCAGGAGTGTATGATTATTTGGAGAATGTGGAGGATTTACAAGAATATCAAAAAAAATAGAAGAGATATTATTGTGGATATGGTACTTAAAAAAGTATGGTTCTCAAAAAGGTTGTAATGATCAATGAATTCATTGCAACCTTTTTTGTTAAGAAATATTGGTGTTTGTAGTAGTGCCATAGGAAAAAGTTACATGAATACTCGTTTTTTTTACAGAAAAAGAAATGGAATGTATTTTTGTAGTATTGTTTTAAAAAGAAAACGAAAGGAGAGTTTTACTATGAATATGAAAAATGTAAAAGCTCAGTCAGCGAAAGCACTGGCAAATGTATCTTTAAAACTTGGAAAAGTGTCAGCGGATAGTGCATGTTGCTATATCTTTCACCAGCCGAAAGTTCCGAAGGACTTGAAAAAACTTAAAAAGATTTGAAATGAGACGGCTGTCAGAAAAATTAACAAAATATGTTATTAAGACCGGTGCAGTTCCTTCGGAATCATATGACATATATCAATATGGCTTTCAGATTGGACTTGAGATGCTATGCTGTTTCGTAACTTGTTTGAGTATAGCAATATATATGCATATGATTCCGGAATTTGCAATATTTACGGGGATTTTTATGTTGCTACGGACTTATGCAGGTGGCGTGCATCTTAACAGTTTTGGATCATGTTTTATATGTTCAGTCACTGTACAGACAATAGCAATGTATTTTAACAGTAAATATAAATTTACGGTAGGTACAGCATGGCTTCTTATATTAGTAAGTGCGATATTGATATTGAAAGCTGCACCAGTAGAGTGTGTCAATCGAGAACTTGATGATACTGAAAAAGAACACTGCAAAAAAGTAACCATGAAAGTCTTAATTGCTGTTATTGTATTTGCTGGTTGTTGTACACTTGCAGGAATACTAGCCATACTTTCCTTAGTTGCACTGACTTCCTTTATAATTTTAATCTCTCAGTATGTTGGTATTTTGAAATATAAAATTGAAAAGAGCAAGAATAAGCGGAGATGATAAAAAATTGTTTCCGCTTTTTTTATTATATGGAATGGAGGAAGAAAATTATTTTTGAATATTAGATTATTTATATGAAAACGTCCAATGGATTTCAATCCATAAGGACGTTTTTTGTATATCATAAGAACTTTTTTATAGAGTTTTTCTTTTAAACCCGAACAATGGGGGCTTCCCAATCGGGATAAGGGTGAAAGGGAAAAAGACCTTTGCTCATATCTCATGGTCGGGAAGGAGGTGAACTCTATGGAGCAATCTTCTTCCTATGACGAGAAAACGGTAATGCACCAGTTTGATCGAAAATGCAAATTGGCATTAAAGGGCGAAACTGTGGATTATGAAAGACATTTAGCCTATCTTAGAAAACATGAAACTTTGTTTTCAGAATTATCCGAACAGGATATGGAGAGTCTTTCTCTATTTGATGAATATGAATTGGAAAAAAGCTATTTTCGGGCAGGCGGTTATGATGTGGAGGTAAAAAATGCTCTATTGGCAGAAGCATTAACTGCGCTGACAGAGAGAAAAAGGGACATTATTCTTTTATCATACTTTATGGAAATGAATGATGCGGATATAGCAAGAAAACTGAACCTTGTCAGAAGTACGGTACATGAGCATCGTACACGATCGCTTGAAATACTAAAGATTATGCTGGAGGAAAATGCAGGTGAAAACGGAAGAAAAAAGCGTAAATAATAAAAAATTGATACCGTTTTGGGTAATCGAAAGAGCATTGGAGGGTGACATTCAGGCGATAAATAAAATTCTGAAACATTATGAAGGATATATTGCAAAATTATCGGTTAGAAAAATGTATGATGAGTATGGTTGTATTCATTATTGTGTAGATGAAACACTTCGTAGACGTCTGGAAACAAAATTGATAAAAACAATTATTGGATTTAAAATAGTTCGCTAAAAAACATTTGAAAGCATCCCTTTCTGCTGAAAAAGCTATTTAGCATTGTTTGTACCTTGAAAATTTAATATTTATCCTGCAGGACATATGAAACAGAGGAGCTATATAGCAAATACGCCAAGACTGTCTGCATTATAACTTTGCGACATCGTGACGCAAAGTAGAAATGTTGTAAACGAAGAAATATCAAAATGATATTGAAGTAAAGGCACGAGCGATAAATATTTGACTGTGATCAGGAAGTGGGATTTTTGTGGCGAAGATACTGTTTCTGATAATGATACTTCCGGGAAGGCTACCCGGTCTGGAAAGATGGTGAAATACCAATGAAGCTGTTACCCGATGGCTGCCTGTGGGATTGTTATAAATTGGGAAAGGAGCGAAAGAATGCAAAGACATATTATAAATAGGAAAAGATTTGTTCGTTATAAAGAAGGTGCAGAAATATACAGCATGTGTCAAAGTAAGTTTGAAAAAATGGCAAAGGAAGCAAATGCTGTTTATAAGCTGGATAAATTGGTACTGGTGAACTGTGATATTTTTGAGGCATATCTGGAAACATTCCGAACCGGTATTTAGTGATAAATAGTATTGCAAGAGTTTTTGTGCTACGAAAAGTATTGACTTTTTGCACGACAAAAAGTATAATGTAATCAAGCTATGAAGGAGGTGCATACGGTGGCTAAAATGGGGAGACCGAAAGCAGAATCCCCTAAGAAGAAAAATGTAAGTTTCCGCTTAACAGAGGAAGAATATCAGAAATTGTCAGAGTATGCAGCGAAGCATGAGCTGACTACAACACAAACGATACAAAAAGGTATTGAGCTTTTATATCAGATGCCAGAAAAGTAACACAAGGACTCCTTGCTACATTAGGAAGGAGTTACAGTGGCAAAAGCAAGAAAAGATAACAGAGGCAGGGCCTTACGCAAAGGCGAGAGTCAACGCCAGTCCGACCTGATGTACATATACACTTATACAGATCCATTTGGAAAAAGAAGATATACATATTCCAAGGATTTGGTTAAGTTAAGGGAAAAAGAGCAGAAATTGTTGAAAGACCAATTAGACGGTCTTGATGTGTATGCTGCGGGAAATGCCAATCTTAATTTTGTATTTGATAGATATATTTCTACGAAAACAGAGTTGAGACGAACAACATATACCAATTATATGTACATGTATGATCATTACGTCAGAGACAGTTTTGGAAAGAAGAAAATCGGTGAAATTAAATATTCAGATGTACTGTACTTTTATTATCATTTGATAAATGAAAGAAAATTGCAGGTTAATACACTGGAAACGATTCATACGGTGCTTCATCCAACATTTCAGTTAGCAGTGCGAGATGATATTATCCGAAACAACCCATCTCATGGTGTAATGTCAGAAATAAAAAAGAAACCAGGGAGGAATCATGGAGTGAGACATGCGTTGACAGTAGAACAGCAGAGAGCATTTATGAATTATACATCGAACAGTCCGGTATTTAATCATTGGGCACCATTGTTTACGGTTCTTTTAGGTACAGGATGTCGTATAGGTGAGATTATTGGGATTCGATGGGAAGATATTGATTTAGAGAAACGACTGATCAATATTAATCACAGTGTTACATATTATCCACGCAGAGCAGAAACAACCAAATGCGAATTTGCTGTTTCGTTACCTAAAACAGAGGCGGGCATTCGTACAGTTCCGATGATGGAGCCAGTATATAATGCTTTTATGGAAGAGTATGAATATCAGAAAGAAAATGGATTCAGTACCGTTACACTGGACGGTATGGAGGGATTTATATTTACAAATCGGTTTGGCAATCTTCATAATCCGCAGGCAGTCAACCGGACAATCAAACGCATCCGGGAAAACTACAATGCAGAAGAAATTTTAAAAGCAAAAAAGGAGAAAAGAGAGCCGATCATTATTCCACATTTTTCCTGCCATCATTTGAGACATACTTTTTGTACGAGATTCTGCGAAAATGAAACGAATATTAAGGTGATACAGGCAGTTATGGGACATGCAAATATTGAGACAACGATGGATATATATGCCGAAGTCACCGATATGAAAAAAACAGAAGCAATAGAAAAATTATCACATAATTTAGACATATTCTAGGAAAGAGTCCTTGTGGGTTCGATTCTATGAGGTGCAACAGAATTATGTGGTGTGCAACAGAACTACAACAAATACATACTGAATAATACCTTATAATAGGTTGAAGTCTTTTTGAAAATAATGTATAATACCTGACAGTACGGGATAGTATGGTAAGCGAATCAGTTTTCCCGACAATGAAGTCCCTGGACGCTGATAAGAAGTCTGCAAAGTCAGAAAACAGCACTTCCACAGCAGCACCTGAGAAGGAAGAAGTTATCGACTTCTCCAAGGTAAAGGTAGAGCCTTTATTTGAGGAATTTGTTGATTTCGATACTTTCAGCAAGTCAGATTTCAGAGCTGTAAAGGTTAAAGCGTGTGAAGCTGTTAAGAAATCCAAGAAGCTGTTACAGTTCACTCTGGATGATGGAACAGGCACAGATCGTACGATTTTAAGCGGTATTCACGCTTATTACGAGCCGGAAGAGCTGGTTGGAAAGACCTTAATTGCGATCACTAATCTGCCACCGAGAGCCATGATGGGAATTGAATCCTGTGGAATGCTCCTCAGTGCAATCCATGAGGAAGAGGGAGAAGAAAAGCTCCATCTTCTGATGGTTGATAACCACATCCCGGCTGGTGCAAAGCTGTACTAAAATTAAATATAAAATGTCTAAAACCATGATGTCAGACCGCATTTGACAACAATTTGACAACAAAATTTGGGAGAATGATGAATCGTTATGAAGCATGACGAATTTCAGGTGAAAGGGCACAGGTTTGGACAATGAAGTAAGAGCACTTCTTAGAGTTAATCTAAGAGGTGCTTTTTTTCGTCCTTGGAAAGTCACATCCCAGCGGTCAGCTTCTGTAAAACAGTAAATCTAATTTTGGAGGAAAACATCATGGGTAAAAGTTATAAACCAATTACAAGTATGAAAGAAGTACCAGAGCAGCTTAGAAAATTACGCCGACAGTATCTGCGCTATCAACAGGCAGAAATCATTTACAGTATCTCCCATAAGAAACTTTTGGAACTTGCCAGTGATGCAGGTGCGATTTACAGAATAGATGGAACGGTACTGATTAACAAGGATATTTTTGATATTTATCTGGAACGATTTCATGAACCGGCGACAGGAAAAGACAGGGAGGAAATGATGGATGAGTGGTAATGTATGGATGTTTTCAGATGAGATTGATGATGAAGATCTGGAATTTATGAGCCATGCCTATGTGACCTACAATATGGCGTGTGAATATTACAGGCTGGGAATCAAACCCGTTGTCCGTATGGCACATGAAGCCGGGGCAGTCTATAAGATTGGGAAAAAAGTATTGATTCGTAGAAGTATATTTGAAGCGTATCTGCGAGAACAGAGGAAGATTTGATAGAGGAGAAGAACATGAGTGAACAGAGAAAAATAATACACGATGATAACAATGGACTAGATTATGTGCTGGTAGGAGATTATTACATACCGATGTTAGCCTTGCCGGAGGAAACTAGACCGATTGGTTACTGGGGAATGCTTCGGAAAGAATATCTGAAAAATCATAAATCGGGAATGTATTCTTATCTTCTATTGACCGGAAAACTGGACAGTTATCTGGCAGACCTTAATGAACAGTCGCAGAAACAGTATGAGCTGGCTGAAGCACAAATGAGAAGTGCTGAAGGCGTGACAGAGAAATTAAAAGCACAGAATCCTATAGAGTGGGTGCGACAGTGTAATAATATCAGGAATCGTGTGCGGGAAATTGTGTTGAGTGAATTGGTATATGTATAGGAGGAGCGTATGAGATACAGGATTGAATATGCAGATGGAAGATGCTGCAATTTCGCAAACAGCAGAAAAGATTTACTGGATTGGTTGAAACTGTTGAAAGATGAACAGATTGTTGATGTTCGTAAAATATATAAAAGTGGTGTTACCGATTCAGTTCTGGATAGTTACCGGAGTTATCTGAAACAGTGAGATAACATGGAAAGGGCAGGTATAAATCTATGAAATTGACAAAGGAGATTGAAGAATTTATCAATCTAACAATAACGGAGCATATGGGGAAGGAGTACGCAGAATGGAAAATAAAACAGCAATCTGTGACAGATCCAGATAAAGTTGAAGAAGAATATGAAAAGGTAATAGCTTCACTATCACCAGAACAGGAAGAGAAAATTACAAAATACTGTGATGATATATTCAGTAGTGGGGCAGAAACAGAAGAATTTTTTTATCGTCTGGGACTTAAAGATGGATTGAAATTAAGGAAAGTAATAAAAGACATAATGAAATCTCTTTCGTAAGTAAGAAAGTAATTTGAAGAAGCATTGGCTGCAATAGTGGTTGATGCTTCTTTTCCTTTTATCATAAAAAATGAAGTGATAAGTGGTTAAAATAACTGACTAGTCATTTACATTGAATGACTTTTAAGCTATAATAAATAAAATGCGGGATAGGAGGTAAACATATGGCAGTTCACTGCAATTTGTCCACTTTAATGGGACGAAAAAGATATTCGATTCAAGATGTGCATATACTTACAGGGCTTTCGAGAAGTACAGTATCAAGCCTGTATAATGATAAAGCTACTCGCATAGATTTTGACACGTTAGAAAAGCTTTGCCGGCTATTTGAATGTAGTGCTGGGGAATTGTTTGAAGTATGCGTGAATAGTAAAGTAAAATAAGAAACAGAGGTATAGTGCTGGGTGTGTTATTTAGAATGAGAAAATTGGAACTATTGAATAAAGGTATAAAATACAGTTCTGATGAATTTGCAAGAGAATTAATAGAACTTTCTAAAGATACAGAAGAATCGGTAGGAGTAGATTTGGCAAGAAGAACAGGTGCACGTAATCTGATACGAAACTCAGGACAGTATTGGCGTGCATTGAACCTTATTGTACCGGGAGGTCGTTCAGGAAAAATTGAATTAACAGATTTTGGACGAAGAGTTGCAGATAGAGACATTTCACAAACGGAATTTGCAGCAATAACAGTTCAGACATTTCGGTTGCCAAATCCGCAAGTTCAGTCGTCAGAAGAATGCGAATTATGGTTGAAACATGGTTTGATTATTTATCCATTAAAACTTATATTGGAAGCAGCATTTAGAAAAGCTGTATTACAGGCGTGCGAAAGATGTATTATTACTAATGTAACTATGCCAGAGGTTTTGGAAGCTGCACATATTAAGCCTTTTAAATACAAAGGTGAGGATACTGTTGCAAATGGATTTGCAATGAGAACAGATATTCATACATTGTTCGATACAGGACATTTACGAATTTCACCTGAAGGAGTTATAGAATTATCATCAAGAGCAAGAATGGATTATTGAGCTTCTATACCGCCAAGGATTGTTGTGCCAGATTTTACAAATAAGGATTTTCTTCGTTGGAGATATGAAAATTATAATGGTATTTAATATTGGAGGACAATATGAATATTATACAGTTCAATGAAATAATTGAGTTACTTCATTCGATAGCAGATAATTCAACAGCTAATATAATTGCGTTGGTATCGGTTATCATTTCGAGTATAGCTGTATTGAGCAGTATATATTTTAGTGTTCAAACGAGAAAGCAGTATATAGATAGTTTAAGCCCATTGTTATCATTCAGATTATATGAAAAATCCGGATATTTATTTTTGAGGATTGAAAATACAGGATAGTCTGAAGCAACCGAAATATCTTTAACATTTAAGGAATTAAGTAATAATGGTGAGCAGAATAAATTTGAATTGGATCAAATCCTAAAAAGCGAATTAACATTATATCCTAATGAAACAGTTACAGGTGGAATTTGTCGTTCTGGTAGAAATATAGTAACTTCTATAGCACCAGTAATAAAAGTTGAAGTTTCTTACATAAAAGGAAATACAAAAGAAAAAATTCAGTTCTTTCGGTGCATATGTTATACTGGTACTAATGATGAAAATGTATTTATGAAATGTGAATTGGAAGATATATCAAGAAAACTTAATGAAATTTCTTGCTCAAGTAATCGGATGGCAAATTATTTTGAAGGAAGATTTTTCTTGAAATCGGATGTAATAAATGCATATCCGTCTAGTAGTATGTACAAAGATCTTAAAGATGCCATTAATAAAACGGAACGTGAAGAGATAAAAGAAAATACTCGAGATGAATTGGGAAATTTGCATATAGAGTAAAATATTTTAATTGCGGGGCATTAACTTAAAAAGGTTAGTGCCTTTTGTTTTGATTAATACAAAAATTGTAATTGTTTTCAATCAAATTTTCTTAAATGGAAATATTTGTATAAGCTGTAATGCAAATTGATAAAATGCTTAGCAAATAAATAACAAAAAATATAATAGGATATAGGATGAACAGAAGACGAATGAAAGACGAAAAGAAAACATAGAAACAAATATAATTGAACAAAACAAATAAATATGATATAATCACATAGAAAACAGAAAGGAGGCGAGCAAAGTGATTGATTTATCGAATTTAAGACGTTTGATTTCAGCGAAGGTGTACCATACATTTCAATTACAAGCAATGGTATTACATTTAACAAATCAGTAATTATGAAGATGAAATATCCGGCATATGTAAAATTGTTAATTAATGAGACTGAAAAGCAAATTGCTGTTCAGGCATGTGGAGAACATGATGATAAATCAGTGCAATTTTACAAAGAAAAGTCAAATGGTGTTTTGTCTGTTCGATGGAACGCAAAAGATTTGATTAATACGATTGCAAGAATATGCGATTGGGATTTGAGTCAATTGTCATATCGGGTAAATGGTGTGTTAGTACCAGAAATGAACTTGATGTTGTTTGATTTGAATGAAGCAGTCACTATGGTATAAGGCTTGCAACTTTTCTGATTCCAAAAAAAGAGTTCATTTGAGATTAGGGCCTCAAACGAACTCTATCGGAAATAGCAGAGACAAAGATCATCTACTAAAACCATATCTTTCAAATGTATTTTAGTATTTGTTTCTGCCGATTTCCATACTTTCTCGAATTCGTCTGAGAAAAATCTTTTGGAAAGGAGGCAGATTGCATGGAAAAATGTGACCAGACTGAAATGGTTTTTACAGCATACATTACCCTGAAAAATGGAAATCGCTTGTATGCTAAGCAGGTTGGGAAAAAAGCATTTTGCTTTCCACGTAAAGAAACCAAGGAAAAGACGAGTAAATAATTTATAAGTAACAAGGTGTCAGAGAATGTTTGATGGTCACATTCTCTCTAAAAGAAAGAGAGAAAAAATGAATAAAAAATCAAGTGGACAAAAATTATCAACACAAGCTTCAAAAATCATGAGATCAAATAACAGTTCTCAAATTCAGAAGTCATTAGCTGCAAGTGTGTTATCACAAAGAAACACAGGAAAGATTACTGGTAAAGCTATGGAAACAAAAGCATCTATGGTAATGAATAGTAATAAGTATTCCGGAACAACAAAAAGTTT
>ENA-OQED01000762-OQED01000762.1-human-gut-metagenome-genome-assembly--contig:-NODE-762-length-12426-cov-1.192943_pt1 | contig 12426 bp, 13 predicted proteins | sample MGYA00242790_ERZ504625 | MGnify/ENA primary metagenome ERZ504625 (study PRJEB26092, sample SAMD00036345) | human gut metagenome | host: Homo sapiens | study: EMG produced TPA metagenomics assembly of...
CCGAGGATGTTGGAGCAGCACGCCTCCCTGAGCGTCTGATAATAGGATCAATTGCAAAAAGGAGAAGCCACGGGCTTCTCCTTTTGCGTTTGTGCCTTGCACGATTTTGTTTGTCATGTTACACTGAGAGCATCATCAACAAAGGAGAACCGCTTATGCGTTTGGATAAATATCTGGCCGAGACTGCCCAGTGCACCCGCAGCGAGGCCAAAACCATGCTGGCAAAGGGGCGCGTGCAGGTAAACGGCGCGGTGTGCAAAAAAGGGGACACCCAGCTGAAGGATAACGACACGGTGACGGTGGACGGCGCGCCGCTGCGCTATCAGAAGTTCGTCTACCTCATGCTCAATAAGCCCGAGGGGGTGGTGAGCGCCTCTACCGATAAACGGGACACCACCGTGGTGGACCTGGTAGGGGACGCCTACCCCCGGCGGGAGCTGTTTCCGGCCGGGCGGCTGGATAAGACCAGCACCGGCTTTGTGCTGCTGACCGATGACGGCGGCTTTGCCCACGATATTCTGTCCCCCCGGCACCATGTTTCCAAGACCTACACTGTGACCATTGACACTCCGCTCACGCAGGAGATGTGCACCGGCTTTGCGGCGGGGGTCACGCTGGCAGACGGCACTGCTCTTTCGCCCGCCGAGGTGACCGCCCTTTCCCCGGACGGATGCACCGTGCGGGTAGTGCTGCGGCAGGGGGTGTACCACCAGATCAAACGGATGTTCGGTGTGTACGGTGCCGGGGTGAATGCTTTGCACCGGGAGGCGATTGGGCGGCCTTGCACTGGATGCGCAGCTTGCCCCGGGGCAGTGGCGGGAGCTTTCTGACGAAGAAGTGGCAAAAATTACCAGATAAAACACTGCACTTTTCACGCGACTTTCAAAAATGTATCACAATTTACCGGTAAAATAACGGTAAGAACCACGCAAAAAGGCACTTTTTTGGCAAAAAATGGCCCCGAAAGATAATTTCAACAAGAAAGAATTATTTTTTGTTGAAATCTGTTGCAAAAGTAAATTCTTTTGTGTAAAATATAGATTGTAATGCGGCTAAATTGTTTAAAATCACAACCCATGCCGCCGCGGCTTGCACAAACGAGGAAAAGGGGTATCCATTTATGGCCAATAGAGTATTTCAAAGCGTGATCTACCAGATGAAGGACGCAATCAATCGGGTGGTCGGCGTTGTGGATGAGACTGGCGCTGTCATTTCCTGCTCGGAGCTGAACCTGATCGGCGAGGTGCGCGAGGGCTATATGGCCGAGCGTCTGACCGCAGGCGACCGCTTTGTGCGCGACGGCTATACTTACCAGCAGTTCTCCAACGCCAAGCATAACGATTATGCCGTGTTCGTGGAGGGCGCCGACGAGACTGCAGGGCAGTTTGCCGGTGTACTGGCCATCAGCCTGCAGAGCATCAAGCAGTACCACGACGAAAAGTTCGATAAGTCCAACTTTATCAAGAACGTGGTGCTGGACAACATCCTGCCCGGCGATATCTACGCTAAGGCACGGGAGCTGCACTTTGCCACCGATGTTTCCCGCGTGGTGTTCATCGTGCGGGTGATCAGCGGCGGCGATATCTCTGCCTACGATGTGGTCAGCAGCCTGTTCCCCGATAAGCAGAAGGACTTTGTGTTCAATATCAGCGAGACCGACACCGTGCTGGTCAAGGAGATCCGCAAGGGCATCGACCGCACCGATATGGAAAAGCTGGCTGCCAGCATTGTGGATACCCTCTCCGGCGAACACTACATCAAGGCCGTGGTCGGCATTGGCACCCCCATTGCCAACGTGAAGGATCTGGCTACCTCTTTTAAGGAAGCCCAGATCGCCATGGAAGTGAGCAAGGTGTTCGATACCGAAAAGCAGATCATCCGCTACGATAACCTGGGCATTGCTCGTTTGATCTACCAGCTGCCTACACCGTGTGCGAGATGTTCCTGCGCGAAGTGTTCAAGCAGGGCAGCATTGAAAGCCTGGATCAGGAGACCCTTTTTACCATCCAGCGCTTCTTTGAGAACAACCTGAATGTGTCCGAGACCAGCCGCGGCCTGTTTGTGCACCGCAACACGCTGGTGTATCGTCTGGAAAAGATCAAAAAACTGACCGGTCTGGATCTGCGTGAGTTCGACGACGCTATCGTCTTTAAGGTAGCGCTGATGGTAAAGAAGTACCTGTCCAACAACCCGGCCAAATATTGATATTTTGCTGTGCGGGTTTTGCCCGCCGGCGTCGAACCGGCCGCTCGAAACCGATGCTGGCCGGTTCTTTTTGCAGTACGGGCTGCGGACGGGCTGTCTTGACCGTCAAAAATCTTGATGTCAGGAGCTAATACGATTCCATGATCGATTTTGAACACGTTTCCAAAGAATATAAAAAGGGTGGCCGCCTTGCGCTGGAGGATATCAACTTCCATGTGGATGAAGGCGAGTTCGTCTTTCTGCTGGGTCACTCAGGCGCAGGCAAATCCACCCTGCTCAAGCTCATTCTGCGGGAGGCACTGCCTACCTCCGGCAAGGTGACTGTACTGGGCAAGGACGTAGCCAAACTGCGCCGCCACAAGATCCCTTACCTGCGCCGTCAGATGGGCATCATCTTTCAGGACTTCCGGCTGATCCCAAGTATGACCGTGTACGAGAATGTGGCCTTTGCCATGCACGTCCTCAACGTGCCCCACAAGGAGATCCGTCCCCGCGTGGAGTACATTCTGGAGCTGGTGCATCTGGAGGATAAGGCCAAGTGCTACCCGGATACCCTTTCCGGCGGCGAGCAGCAGCGTGTGGCTGTGGCGCGTGCGCTGGTGCATAACCCCAAGCTGGTCATCGCGGACGAGCCCACCGGCAACATTGACCCGGAGCTGAGTCTGGAAATGATGCAGCTGCTGGAGCGGGTGAGCAAAATGGGCATCACGGTGCTGGTGGTCACCCACGAGCACGAGCTGGTGCACCGCTTCCATCAGCGTGTGGTTACCCTGAGCCATGGCCGCATCGTCTCGGACGTGCCCGCAGACCCCGTGGCCGCCGCCGAGGATGATCTTTCGCTGGATGTTGCCGCCTTTGATGCGGACGATGCGGCCGCTGCAAAGAAGGAGGTGGCTGCCGTATGATGCGTCCCTCTACCTTCTTTTTCCTTACCCGGCGCGGTGTGCGCAACTTGGGCAAGCACTGGGCCATGACCATTGCCTGCATCGCTTCCCTGAGCGTGTGTATGACCCTGAATATCTTTGCCAGTCTGGCCGAGGTGAACGTGGGCAGCATGGTGGCCTATCTGGGCAGCCAGAACGAGACGGTGGTCTATCTGGACCCCGAATGTGATGATGCCACCGCCGCGCAGGTAGGCGAGACCCTTTCGGCTATGCCGGGGGTCAGCGGGGTGCAGTACGTTTCCAAGCAGGACGTGCTCGACACCTACCGCGGCTATATGCAGGATTATTCCTCCCTGTGGGATGAATTTGAGACCGACAACCCCTTTAAGGCCAACTACCGGGTCACCCTGAGCGACCTGACCCAGATGGAGCGCATGAGCGTGAAGATGCAGGCCATCCCGGGCGTTGTCAGCGTTACTGCTCCGGTGGAGATGACCAATGTCTTTGTGGAGATCCAGAAGGCAGTCACCAAGGGTGGTCGCATGATCGTGATGGTGCTGATGGTGGTCAGCATCATCACGGTGGGCAGCACCATCCGTCTGAGCGTTTTTGCGCGCCGCCGCGAGATCGAGATCATGAAGTATGTGGGTGCTACCAACCGCATGGTCACCCTGCCTTTCTTTGTGGAGGGCCTGACCATGGGCCTGATCTCCGGCATCCTGACCGCAGCGGTCAGCCTTGGCTGGTTACAGTTATGTGGTCAACGCCGCTGGCGGCTTGGGCGGCATCTGGCAGATGCTCATGGGGCCGTGCACTGGTGCCGGTGGCAAACGTGCTGCCGACCATCGTGGTAACAAGCCTGCTCAGCGGCGCTATCGTAGGCGGCGTGGGCAGTATGTTCTCTATCCGCAAGCATTTGAATGTGTGACCGAAAGGAGCCGCGTTTTATGAGTAAAGCAATGCACGCAAAGCCCTTCCGGCTCACAGGCCCTTATACTGGTCGACACGCCCGGCCGGAAAGCCCCCGCAGCAAGCTGATCCGTGCGGTCAGCCTTGGGCTGGTCTGTGTCTGCCTGCTGCTGACAGCCACGGTGTACCCGGCCTCGGCGGCTACCAGCAATACCAGCATGGCCAGCTTGCAGAGCAAGCTGGATAAGCTTTCCCAGTCTATCAATCAGCATAAAAAGGAGCTTTCGGACGCCAAAAAGAAGGAGTCTGCCGCCAAGGCGCTGGAAAGCGAGCTGAAGGAACGGGTCACCGTCCTGCAGGATCAGATCAGCGTGCTGGGCGGTCAGATCGCCGCAGTGCAGAACAGCATCGGCGAGAAGGAACAGCAGATCGGCGTGATGCAGACCCAGATCACGGACAAGCAGACCCAGATCGAGCAAAAGCAGAACGAGATCGATGACCAGTGGGACGATTTTAAAAAGCACATGGCTGCCATGCAGGAGCTGCGGGACGGCGGCAGTGTGGCCATGCTCGGTGCGGTGAACGACCTGTATGAGCTGCTTACCTTCAATGAGGTGATGCAGGATATCTCTATCAAGGACACCGAGATCATGAACAACATGAAGTCCGCCAAGCAGGGGCTGGAGGACGATAAGGCCGCACTGGAAGAGCAGAAGGCTGGTCTGGAAGCCGAAAAGGCAGAGCTGCAGAGCCAGAAGAGCGAACTGGACAGCCAGAACGCCCAGATGAAGGGCAAGCAGAGCGAACTGAACAACAGCATCTCTGCGGCAAAACTTTCCGCTGCCGAGCACAGGCAGCGCAGCAGAAGGCGCAGGCGGCCATCGAATCCGACGAGTTGAACTACGAGGCCGTGAAAAAGGAGATCCAGAAGCTGATCGCAGCGGCCTCTGCCAGCAAGCCGCAGCTGAGCTTTAGCGGTTTTGCCTGCCCGCTGAAGAGTTACAGCCGCATCTCCAGCGAGTACGGCTGGCGTAAGAACCCGGTCTCCGGCGTGAACAAGCTCCATGCCGGTATCGACTTTGCGGCAGCCGGCGGCACGCCTATCTACGCAGCCGCCAGCGGCTATGTGCAGGTGGCAGGCTGGTCTACCGGCGGCTACGGCAACTACGTTATCATCTACCACGGCAAAATGTCCGATGGCAATACCTATACCACCCTGTACGCGCACATGCGCTCGGTGGCTACCAGTGCAGGCAAGTATGTGAAGCAGGGCGAACTGATCGGTTATGTGGGCACCACCGGCAATTCCACAGGCAACCACCTGCATCTGGAGGTCTGGAAGGGCGGTTCCAAGGCCAACGCTGTGAACCCCCGGAGCTGCATCCCCATTCCCCACAACTAATAAGCAAGGCAAGGAGTCTGGTTGATCTATGAACGAACAAAAACGCAAGCGCGCGCTGCGCATCGGCTGTCTGGTTCTGGCAGGGGTGTTTGTACTCTCGCTGCTGGGCAGCATCTTTATGATGTTGCCGCTCTGACCGGGAGGAAAAAACCATGAACCGTAAAATTTCTTTGGGTATGGCAGTCACCATCGTGATCCTTGCCATGACCGTGACCTTTTCCATCACGATGCTCATCGCCATGCGTCTGTTCGACAGCACGGTCAACAGCGTAAAAGAAAAGGAAAGTATGTACAACAAGATCGCTGAGGTGGACCGCTACGTCCGCAGCAACGATTACTATACCATCGACGAAACTACCCTGTACGACCGCCTGACCGCCGGTTATCTGCTGGGCACGGGCGACAAGTACGCCCGCTACTACACTGCCAACGCCTACACCGAGCTGATGAACATCCAGAGCGGCAAGATCCTGGGCATCGGCGTGGAACTTGGCATCGACCAGACCGGTTACGCCAAGGTGACCCGTGTTTACGATGGCTCTCCCGCACAGGAAGCAGGCATCGCCGTAGGGGACTACATCACCACCGTGGGCGATACCGATGTCAAGAGCCTGTCCGGTGCAGACGCGGTGTACAAAGTCTTGCAGGGCGAGGCGGGCACTACCGTTACCGTGACATGGCTGGACAGCTCTGCCGCCAGCAAAACGGCTGAGCTGACCCACTCCGGCTACACCAGCACCACCGTGGACTACCAGCTGCTGGACAATGTGGGCTATATCCGCATTCGTCAGTTCGACGGCACCACTCCCAGCGAGCTGGACTATGCCCTGCGCACCCTGACCGCAAACGGCGCAGCCAGTCTGGTGTTTGACCTGCGGGACAACGGCGGCGGCATTCTGGAAGATGCGGTCAACTGCATTGACCTGATCGCTCCGGAGGGCACGGTGGCCTACGCCGAGGATAAAAACGGCAACCGCACCGTCATCGGCAGCAGCGATTCCGAAAGCTCCGTCGGTCTGCCGATGGTCTGCCTGGTCAACGGCAACACCGCCAGCGCAGCCGAGCTGTTCGCAGCCACCCTGCGCACCATGAACGGTGCCCGTCTGGTGGGTACCACCACCATGGGCAAGGGCACCATCCAGAGCAGCCCGCAGCGCCTGTCGGACGGCAGTGCCGTGGTCATCACGGTGGCAAGGCTGGTCTGCGGTGACGGCAGCTACTTTGATGGTACCGGCCTGACGGTGGATGTGGAGCGTGCCCTGAGCGCAGAGGAAGCAACGAACTTCTACGACTACACCCCCCAGACCGATCCGCAGGTGCAGCGCGCTGTCAGCGCTGCCCAGCAGCTGAGCGGCACTACTACGCTGGCAGGCGCAAGCTCTGCCGCCGCAGCAGATAGCACCGCCGCCTCTTGCCGCAGCAGACGATACCGCCCCCCGCAGAGACTGCGGAGGGAGAACCCGCCGAGGGTGAGACTGCCGCGTCTGAGCCGGAAACGGCTGCGAGCGCAGCGGAGTGAACCCCACGATCCTGAACCATAAACACCAAAAAGGCTGCTGCGTTCTGCAACAGCCTTTTTCTGAGAAAGGAATTGACCCTATGCCGGAACTGACCGACCTTTCTGTGATCCGTGCCCTGTGCGAAAAATACGATTTTGCACTTTCTAAGGGCTTTGGGCAGAACTTTATCATCAACCCGGGCATCCCCACAAAAATCGTGGATGCCAGCGGGGTAGACAAGCGCTACGGTGTCATCGAGATCGGCCCCGGCATCGGCGTGCTGACCAAGGAACTGGCCAAGCGCGCCGCCAAGGTGGTGTCCATCGAGGTAGACGAGCGTTTGCCGCCCCTGCTGGCCGAGACCATGGCCGGGGTGGACAACTTCAAGTTGGTGCTACAGGATGTGCTGAAGGTGGACCTGAAAGCCCTCATTGCCGAGGAGTTCCCGGGGATGCCGGTGGCAGTGTGCGCAAACCTGCCCTACTACATCACCAGCCTATCGTGATGAAGCTGCTGGGCGACCGTCTGCCCATCGAGAGCCTGACCGTTATGGTGCAGAAGGAAGCCGCCGACCGTCTGGCCGCCGTGCCCGGCACACGCGCTTCCAGCGCCATCAGCTGCGCGGTGAACTACTACGCCACCTCCAAGCTGATGTTCACCGCTGCACCGGGCAGCTTTTACCCCGCCCCCAAGGTGACCAGCGCTGTGGTGCGCATGGATATCCGCCCCACCCCCGCCGTGCAGGTGGAGGACGAGGCGGGCTACTTTGCGCTGGTGCGCGCCGCCTTTGGGCAGCGCCGCAAGACTGCTGCCAATGCCATTGCAGGTGGGCTGAACCTGCCCAAGGAGAAGGTCATTGCTGCCATCGAATCCGCAGGCTTTGATGCCCGCATCCGCCCGGAAGCCCTGACGCTGGAGGACTTTGCCAAGATCCAGCAGGCACTGGGCTGAGCAAAAAGCAGTATAGTCGGTGGGCGATAGCCACTGAAAAAAGATCGCAAAAAAACCGGAACCTTTTCAGAGCCGCAAGGGCTCACAAAAAGGTTCCGGTTTTCTGTTTTTTAATGGTTATGCGGCAGCATTCGCCTTACTCAGAAGGGGAAGATGGTGCCGTCCTCCTTCACGGTGCAGGCGTTCAGGGCGACCTTACCGTGAATGTCTGCACCGTCTGCAAGGGTGTTGACGTTTGCTGCGGAGGAGGTGCCGAAGGCCTTGAATTGCCAGCCCTTTGCAGAGGCGCTGTCCTCTGCTGCCCAAACTGCGGCAGACAACGACGGACTGACTGCGGCATTGCCAAGAAGGGTATTATTTTGTGAAATGCTGGGACGAATGCGCAGGCGTACCGGACTTTTTTTGCGCCCTTGCGCACCGGGCAAAAAAGAAATTTCTTTTCATAGTCCTGCGGTGGGTAGGACGAAACTTTGTCAAATGCGTGGAATATTACAGAAAAATTTGTGAAAGGCGACCAATGAATATCCCCTAAACGTGTTGATATTGAGAAAAAAGACGGAGGATTGTTTACAAAAGAATGACAGGCTGGTATACTTTATAACGGTAGATCCCTATGAGATCCGCAAAGAAATAAGAAAGGAAATACCGAACCGTGAATACCGCCGCACCGCACGCCCTGAAAAAACGATTGCTGACCCTAGCACTGAGCCTTGCTTTCCTGCTTACCTGTCTGCCCGCTGCACTGGCAGTGGATCTGAATGTGGACGCAGGCTTCTACTTCAAGCAGAGCCGGGGCGGCACCTGTACGCTGGCCTCCGCAGCCATGATGCTGCGCCGCCGTGCCTACTTTGACGGGCTGAGCGACTGGACGAACGTGACCGAGAACAGTGTGCGCTCCACAGCATGGGCCAACGGCCTTGCGCACAGCTTTACATATAAGGAGATGCAGGTGGGCTACGCCACTCTGCCTTCCGGGCTGCAAAGCAAAACGGCGGTGCTGATCTCCCTGCTGGAGCAGCACCCGGAGGGCATCGTCCTCTACGACCGCACCCAGCCCCATGCGGTGCTGCTGACTGACTACACCAACGGTATTTTCTATTGCTCCGACCCGGCGGGGAACATCGGCTACGGCCGCATCCCCATTACCAGCTCCAGCGTGTCCATTGCAAGAGCGTCCTGTTACTGGTACGTCACTGCAGATCACAACAGCGTGGCGGCACAGGCCGATGGTCTGCGGCTGGAGGGCGTGCGCTACCCGGTGAATATCCGCACCGGCAGCGGCATGACGCTGACCGGTACGGCTAACAGCGCTACCGGCACTACCTTGACCAGTGTACAGGTGGCCATTCTGGATGCGGCAGATCAGACCGTGCAGAGTGCGGCGGCGCAGGCGAACGCCGCCGCTTTCTCTCTGAACACGCTGGACAGTCAGATCCGCTTCGGGGAGCTGCCGGAGGGCAGCTACAGCTATATGGTGCTGGTGACCGACTCTACGGGCGAGAGCCTGTGCTTTGCCTCGGACTTCACGGTGTCCGGCAGCGCAAGCAGCACCCAGACCTACTGGTCGGTCAAGGATGCCGAGGGCACCAAGCTGCAGCAGACGGTCCAGCAGATGGAGACCACGGTAGAAACTGCTGCTGAGACCACCGTAAGCTGGTTTGCAAAGCTGTTCGACTGATAAAAAGAAATAATTCAGGGCTGCTGCACATTGCTTTGTGCAGCAGCCCTATTTGTGTAATTTAGGATTTTTCTGCAAAAGAGTGATCAGAACCGCCCGCAGGCGGTTCTGAACCACAAAATTTAAAATGATTTTTCCGCGGCTATTACCTCCGCAGTTCTGTGCCGGGGTAGTAGTGCGCCAGAATGGCGCGGTAGTCTGCGCCCTGCTCTGCCAGTGCCTTTGCACCCCACTGGCTCATGCCTACGCCGTGGCCGTAGCCCCTTGTGGTAAAGGAGAAGGTGCCGCTCTGGCAGACCACCGTAAAGCAGGCGCTGCGCAGCCCCAGCGCTTTGCGCAGGGCGGTACCCTGCACCGTCTGCCCGCAGACCGGCAGGCTGTCCACATAGCCGGAGGGAGTGAGCACCGGCGTGCCAAACCACTGCGCCTGTTGGGAGAGGTCGGCGGTAATGCCCAGACGCTCAGCTAGCAGCTGCTGTAACTGGGCGGCGGAAAGGTTCAGGGTATATTCGTAGTTGTCGGCGGCGGTGTCAGTGCTGCTGTCCACCGGCACCAGATAGGGCAGGGCGGTGCCCCACACCTTCTCGCTGGCTTCGGTGCGGCCGTTGGACATGGCAAAGTAGCTTGTCCCGGCGGGAGCATCCTCGTAATATAGCACCTGCGTCTGTACTGCATCCACCAGCGCAGAAAGCCGGGCGTAGCTGGCCGCGTATGCGGTGCCCCAGTAACTGTGCAGCACTGCATCGGTCAGGCAGCCCTGCCGCCGGGCGGGGTCTGCGGTGAACCATGCGCCGTTTTCCCTGGTGCTGTGGTCCCGGCGGTACAGAGCGTAGCTGTGCGCCGCCACTGCCTGCGCCTTCAGCGCTTCATCCGGCCAGCTGACCGGCATCTCGGCGGCAACTGCCCCAATCAGGTATTCCCGCAGCGGCAGCGTTATCGTCTGCCCGGTGCTCTGATCCGTAAAGCAAACGGTATCGGCTGTGTCAGCAGGGGAGGGAGCCACTCTGCTGCTTTCTTCTGAGGTGACAGAGGCCGCTTCTGCTGCGGACGGCGCAGTGCCCTGCACAACAAGCGCCATACGGGCAAGACGGTAGGCAGCACACGGCAACGCGCAGCCCAGCACCAGCAGAACGGTGCACAGCAGCAAAAAGGAACGTTTCATACTAGACCTCCTCCCGGAACGCAAGCTTTGGGTACATCATACGCCCGGCAGCGTGCAAACCGGCAGGAAATGCGCAGGAAAGCCCCAGTATTTTTGCGCTTTGCGGTGAGAAGTGTACACTTAGCGCTTGAATTTACTTCATAAAAGCGATATTATAAAAGTATGTCCATCAGAGAGTAGGATGGACTGGATCGGAAAGTATAAGAAGTAAGAGACGGAAAGGAGCACTCCTATGAATTTTGCACACGCAGAAGTGGCAACACTGGACCCGACGACCATGCGTACCCTGTGCGAGGAGTACATCGCAAACAACTACATCGACCCGGAGACCAGCGAGCGGCTGGGGGTCAAGCGCGGCCTGCGCAACCCGGATGGCACCGGCGTGCTGGCCGGCCTGACCAACGTCTGTGACGTTGTGGGCTACAAAAAGGATCAGGAGGGTCATGTGATCCCCACCCCCGGCAAGCTGATCTACCGGGGCGTCAATATCAACGAGATCGTGGACGAGGCTTACCGCAACGACCGCTTCGTGTTTGAGGAAGTGATCTGGCTGCTGTTGTTCGGCAGCCTGCCCACCCGGGAGCAGCTGGACGATTTCTGCGAGATCCTGGCAGAATCCCGCGCCCTGCCGGACGGTTTTATGGACACCATGAACGCCCCCTCGCCCAATATCATGAACAAGTTGCAGCGCTGTGTGCTGGGCCTGTACTCCTACGACGACCGCGCCGAGGATCTGAGCCTTGAGAACATCCTGAACCAGAGCATCAACCTGATCGCCAGCATGCCCACCATGATGGTGAACGCTTACCAGATGAAGCGCCGCTACTACGATAAACAGAGTATGTTCTTCCACCTGCCAAGCCCGGCCAGAGCACGGCAGAGCACATCCTCAGCACCTACCGCCCGGATCAGAAGTTCACCCACGAGGAGGCAAAGCTGCTGGATATGTGCCTGCTGGTCCACGCAGACCACGGCGGCGGCAACTGCTCCACCTTTACCACCCGTGTGCTGTCCTCCTCCGGTACGGACACCTACTCGGCCATCTCTGCGGCCATCGGTGCTCTGAAGGGCCCCAAGCACGGCGGCGCGAACCTGATGGTCAACCGCCAGCTGCAGGATATCCTCAAGCACGTCGAGAACCCGGAGGATGACGATGAGGTGCGCGAGTATCTGCGCCGCATCCTGCGCAAGCAGGCGGGCGACGGCTCCGGCCTGATCTACGGCATGGGTCATGCGGTTTACACCATCAGCGATCCCCGTGAGGTCATCCTGAAGCAGCGCGCAAAGCATCTGCCTACGAAAAGGGCTTTGAGGAAGAGTACAATATGCTGTGCAGCATCGAGCGGCTGGCACCCGGCATCTTTGCTGAGGAAAAGGGCAGCTCCAAGCCGGTGTGCGCCAACGTGGACCTGTTCAGTGGCCTGATCTACAATATGCTGGGCATCTCGGAGGATCTGTACACCCCGCTGTTCGCCATCGCCCGTGTGCCGGGCTGGTGCGCACACCGGGTGGAAGAGGTGATCTTTGCCAACCGTATCATCCGCCCGGCCTACAAGTATCTGGGCGTGCGCCAGAAATATAAGCCCATCGAGGAGCGTTAATGAAACCGTTAGAGTTCGTTGTTGTCCTGCTCTGCGTGCTGCTTGGCCTTGGCCGCGGCGCAGACCTTGCCTTTTGCCACCGACGCGGCCACCGGTCTGCGTACCGCAGGTGCGGTGTGGTGGCGGTATCCTCGT
>ENA-OQED01000767-OQED01000767.1-human-gut-metagenome-genome-assembly--contig:-NODE-767-length-12403-cov-1.166911_pt1 | contig 12403 bp, 15 predicted proteins | sample MGYA00242790_ERZ504625 | MGnify/ENA primary metagenome ERZ504625 (study PRJEB26092, sample SAMD00036345) | human gut metagenome | host: Homo sapiens | study: EMG produced TPA metagenomics assembly of...
CCTTTGCTTTTAGGTGATTCTGACTCTCTTAGTGTTTCTTATGGTATGGAACCTGAACAAGAAGCCTTATCTATTGTTTCCTTCAAGGACTGAGAGGCCACTTCCCCGTTCATAAATTAAATCCCGAGTAAATCTATGCATCGAAGTCTACTTCAAATGTACCTTCCGGTGTCTTCATCGTCAGAACTCCCAGATTAAAATCCTCATCCCGAATCGTAATATGATACTCAAATACCACATCTTCTTCAAATTTTGACAATAATAAATACGTCCCGTTTTCTTTTCCATCGATCTGATCACAGATATCATCATATACATCTGCCCCCGAGATTGGTCTCGGATATCCGGATGCCTTTATTTTTTTTTCAATCAATTCATATAATTCATTCATTTTCTTTCTCCTTTAATCTTCCTGATTATTATTTGTTTTGATCTCATACTCTATTGATTCATAATAATGGTTAAATCACTTTATATCTTAACCATCTTCTGCTATGGAATCTCCATGTAAATATTACTGCACGTACCGTCCAGTCGGCAAACATTCCGATCCAGACACCCATCGTTCCAAATTCCAGAAACCGGATCAGTATCACGCACAGACAGAACCTGCACAGCCACATTGTAATACAGGATGCAGCCATTGAAAATTTCACATCTCCTGCCGCACGAAGTCCATATGCCGGAATAAATGCCAGCGTCCATACAATCGGCTTCACAATCGTAATCCAGATTACCATATGGAAACACATCTTTGCACTTGCAGGCTCCATGCCGCCAAGAACTGTTACAGGTCCGGTCAATGCAAATACCAGCAAGCAGCTTACAATGATTGCCACTTCTGCGATCACGCTTAATTTTTTTTATGTAATAGACCGCCTCATCTTTTCTGTCCGCTCCCATACACTGACCTACAATTGTCATCAACCCTACACCAATTCCGATTGCCGCCATTCCATTCAGATTCTCCAGAATATTTGTCATTGCCTGTGCTGCGATTGCTGTTGTACCTAATGTTGATACGGTAGACTGTATCGCCAGTTTCCCAAGCTGGAACATACTGTTTTCCACACCGGACGAATTCCGATTCCGAGTATTCTCCGGATCATTGCCCAGTCCGGACGGATTTTCAGGTAATCTCTTACCACGATTGGCTGCCGGTCTTTTCTTAATTGAATCAATACTACCACTGCACAGAATATACGGGAAACCAGTGTAGAGATTGCCGCACCCGCAACTCCCATATGGAAAATCCAGATCATAATTGCATTTCCAACAATATTCATCGCATTCGATATCATGGAAATGAGCATTGGACCCTTCGTATTCTCCTGCGCACGAAAAATGGATGCCGCCGAATCATATGCCGCTATGAACGGAAATGAAATAGCTGTATAAAAGAAATATGTCTCTGAGGCTCTCATAACGTCAGCTTCTACTGAACCAAAAATCAGGCGCAAAAGCGGTTTCTTAAATCCAAGACATAACACACTGACTGCGATCGAGATGGCCGTGATGATGAATAACACCTGTCTTGCAGATTCATTCGCCATCTTTTTATTCTGTTGTCCGATATACTGTGAACAGACAATTGCTCCTCCTGCTGCCAGTGCCGAAAATGCCTGTATCACAAGAATATTGATAGAGTCCACCAGCGATACTGCCGAGATAGCTGCAGATCCAATATTACTTACCATCATCGTATCTGCCGTTCCCATAATTGAATTCAATAACTGTTCCAGAACGACCGGTATCAGAATACCGGCGATCATTTTATTTGAAAACATATGCTGTTGTTTCACTTTTTCTGCTCCATAATATGAATGATTTCTTTATCCGTCTGCGCCATCCCCTGATTACCGATCTGTGCCATATGACGGATACAGTCTTCCGGTGTCTCTGCACAGATACCGTCACTCACACGAAGCGGCGCATCATGAACGGCCGTCAGCGCACAAAGCAGGGCTGCTGATGATCCTGTTGCAACCTTCATTGCACAGCCGACCTTTCCGCCGTCACAGATCATTCCCGTTACCGTCCCGGACATATTTCGCACCGCATACCCAAGCTGTTCGTCACTGCCTCCCAGCAGGTAAGCAATTCCTACGGATGCAGCCGTTGATGATGCCATGACACAGGAGCACATCGGTGACAGCTTTCCTATATAAGCATTGATATAACGGTTCACCAGGTGAGCAATTGCAAGCGCACGCACCTTTTTCTCCATTGACACTTCCAATGCGTCTGCTGCTTCACTGACCGGCAGGATCACTACCAGACCTTTTGTTCCCGCACCGGAACTGCTCATCGTCGCAGCGGACAGCCGTCCAGACGGCTCTCGGCTGCCGAACTTACTTTCAGCATAATTCTGGTCAGCAGATCATTCTTCAACACCTCTGAACCTTTTTCACTCCGAAGCGTATCTGCAATTCCTACTCCGACTTTCTTATCTTCGGAATAAGCTGCCAGTCTTTCATTCATTTCCACTCCATCCATCAGGAAATGTAATTCTTCCTCTGAAGCTGTATCTGCAACCTGGCGGATCTGTGCAATTGTCATCTGTTTCAACGCCTCATTCAGAGCATTATCTGATGCCTGTCCGTTTTCCTGATTTTTTTCATATATAATCTTTCCATTTTTCTCCAGATATACAAGATTCGTATGTGTTCCTCTGATGACCGATGTGATCATATCTGCTTCTGTCTTGATCTTACATTTCACATACAATCCCTGCCCATGCTCTTTAATCTTCACGGATACAGCAGCCATACCGCACAGTTCTTTCATCTGTTCCAGAATTTCCGGTGTGATATCTTCCAGAAGTTCCAGCCCTTTTTCCGGATTCTTAAGATATGCTCCCAGTGCTGCTGCATATGGAAGTCCTACATAATCACAGCCTGGGATTCCTGCCGACATTCCATTTTTATAGATTCCTGCATTTACTTCCACTTCTATCGAGCAGATCTTATTTTCCGTCATTTTCCCTGCATTTGCTGCGCACAGTGCTACACATACCGGTTCCGTGCAGCCAAGTGCCGGAACTACGTCATTCTTTAAAAGTGTAATCATTTCTTCTTTTTTTAACATATCTCTTCCCCAAACTTTTTATTTCGACCAGGTTGGTTCTTCCTCTCCTGTATAGGCAAATCTGCCGTCATTCTTTTCTTCCAGTGCTTTGATCATATGATAGGTATATTCATTATATGGTGTTGGAATCCCCAGTTCTTTTCCCATACGCATCAGCGCTCCGGAAAACATATCGATCTCCGTATGACGTCCTGCATCCAGATCCTGTAATGTGGAATAACGGGCCTTTGGCGGAACCGCACTTCCCCGTCCGGACATTCTGTCCGCTTTACTGATGTCAATTCCTTTCGCTTCTGCAATTGCTTCCAGTTCTTTTTTCAAACCATTCTGAATTGCTTTCATATGTTCACTGTCCCGGTAACAGCCAACACCTGCTCCCAGGATTGCCTGTGGCAGATTATTGCAGACATTCAGACGAAATTTACACCACACTTCTTCTATTGCATATTCCGTTGAGCGGTAATGGATTCCCGTACCGGCAAACAGTTCTTTCACCGCCTTTACCCTTTCACTTTCGTATGGGGCTTCATATTCACCGAAGATGATCCCAAGTGTTGTCTCTGGATCGAAATGATATCCGTCCGCTTCTCTGTGTGACGCTACTTTAATCACAGCCGGAAGAATGTGTGACTTTCCAATCTGTTCTGCGATGATCTCTTCGCTGTCCACGCCATTCATCAGGCTCATTACACTGGTATCTTTTCCAACTATTTTTCGGATACTTTCCAATGCTCCCGGTAATGCACCGTATTTTAACGAAACGATCAGGAAATCCACATTTTCTGCTTCCTCTGGTGTCCACACCTCCGGATGATAGACCTTTCCGTTGATCGCACAGCCCTGACGGCTCAGTCTTTCCTTTCTCTCTCCTTCGGCGATCACGCCAAGCTTTATATCTTCACGGTCCGCAAGTCCCCAGATCACATAGGAACCTACCGCACCTGCACCTAATACTGCAACTGATGTTATCTTCATGATTCTTGTCCTTTCATGTTCTGTCTCTGTTAATCCTCAGAATCGACCGCCAACAACTTCTCTTGCATACTTTTGTATCTACATGACCTGCCACTGGCAGCTCCTTACGAACACATGGCGATACCCAAAAAATGGCTGCAATCAGCTCCCTGACTGCAACCATTTTATCACATTTTTTATACTTCGGTAGGATTATTTCAATTTTCCGTATTCTTCATCGGATACTGCCTCGCACCATTCATTGGAAGTCTTTACATCGGTGTTCCTACTTCGATCAGATTGCCATCTGGATCATAGAAACGGACCACCTTCTGCCCCCAGCTGTGTGTCATCAGCCGGTTGACATACCTAACATTAGGATACAACTTTTCAAGCTTTCTGGCAAATGCTTCGATATCCGGTTCTTCGAAATATAACTCACTGGCATGATTTTCCGGAATAATATCCTTATTCAGAACTTCTTTCCATATCTTTTCGTCCTGAAGTACCAGGCCTCCGTTAATATCACATTGCCGTCATTGTCAAGAATTGTATTCAGTCCGAACAGGTCATGATAGAATTGTTTTGGAATGTTCGATATCTTTTACAACAATTAATATATTTTTTAATCGCATTTCTTTTCTCCATTATGCATTGACTTTTCCCGGATTTCATTTTCCCTGAGCTTTATTTTATCCAGACTTTATTTTCCCTGCTCTGCCAGATATTCTTCTGTCAAAGCTACGGCATCTGCGATACACTGTGGACAACTGCAGAGAACTTTTCCTGTCTCCACACCTTTTAACTCCCGGCAGATGCAGGAACCATTTTTCTCTTTGAATTTTTCTACTTTGCTTCGGATCTTCTTATATGTATCCCCTTTGGTTCTGGATCCTTCTTCTGTGCCTCCCTGACTGTTATCAAGGCCGATGATCATTGCCATTCCAGACAATGCACCACACATCTCCATCACGCCCATACCCAGACCAAAACCTTCTGCGATACGAAACATATCGTCTTCACTGATTCCGAATTCTTTGCAAAATGTACAGGCTACTGCCTGAGCGCAGTTGCATCCTCTCTGGTGTAATTCTGCTGCATGTTCTGCTTTTGTACTCATATTTCTCTGATCTCCTTTTTGCTTCATTTACTTCCAATATTATTATTTCATAATCAGATTCAACACACCTGTTGACTGCAGGAACAGAATCACCATGATAACCGGCATAATATAACGCATCATCACATTATATAACTTTTTACGTTTGAATTTCTCGCCATTCAGTTCCATTTCATCTGCAATCCATGACGGCTTCATGATCCAGCCGATCAAGATTGCTGATAACAGCGAAATAAACGGCATCATAAAGCTGTTACTGATATAGTCCATGATATCCAGAAGCTGTCCTGTACTTCCGTTTGGAAGTGCAACTTCTACATAGAAGATGCTGTATCCAAGTGCGATCACTGCTGTTGCGATAAGGTAGATCACCGATAACACTCTGGTCGTCTTCTTACGCTCTGTGTGAAATAATTCCATACAGTTTGCAGTGATTGATTCCAGTACCGAAATGCAGGATGTCAATGCGGCAAATCCTGCCAGTACAAAGAACAGAATTCCGATCACACGTCCGACCGTTCCCATACTGTAGAATACCTTTGGCAATGATACAAACATCAGTCCCGGTCCCGCTGACATTCCGTCCAAACCGGAAAATACGAATACTGCTGGGATGATCATAACACCGGCAAGGAATGCAACTCCGGTATCCATAATCTCAATCTGTGATACTGCCTTATTCAGATCTACATCTTTCTTAACATATGAGCCATATGTAATCATAATTCCCATTGATACACTCAGAGAGAAGAACAGCTGGCTCATTGCATCCAGTGTAATCTGCAGGAAGCGGCCAACCGTAATTCCTGTCAGATCCGGTTTCATATACACCTTAAGCCCCTGCAATCCGGTACGTACCGTTCCATCATCCAGCGTAGTCTTCAATGTAAGTGAGAAAATTGCAATTCCGATTACCATAATCAGCAGAACCGGCATGATAAATTTCGAAACCCGTTCGATTCCCTCTTCTACACCGTTATATACGATCAATGCTGTCAGCAGCATAAAGATCAATCCATACCACACCGACGATGGTGAAGAAATGAATGCGGTAAAGCAGTCATCTGCTACTGCCTGCTTTCCTGAACTTGTAAGATAGATCACGATATATCTTAAGATCCATCCACCAATCACCGCATAATAAGTCATGATCAATACTGGAACCAGGAATGTGATCACTCCAAGAAATTTCCATTTTTTTCTCATTGATTCATAGGCATAGATTGCGCTTTTTCCCGTCTTGCGGCCAATTGCTATATCTGTAGTCAGTAACACAAAACCAACCGTCAATACCAGCGCAAGATAGATGATCAGGAAAAGTCCTCCCCCGTCTTTTGCTGCCAGATATGGAAAACGCCAGAGGTTTCCCACGCCGACTGCGCTTCCGGCAGCTGCAAATACAAATCCAATCTGCCCGCTAAAGCTATTTTTTTGTTTCATACTCTTTTTTCCTCTCGTTTTTGTTAATACTTCAATATTTTACCATTAATTCATTTAAAATAAAACAAGAAATTTTATAATCAATCCGCCTCCCTGTCACTGATCTTTCGCATCTGAATATACTATAAAGCATAGAATATATTTCCCCGGGAGGATCTTATGAAAAAGCGTATCACCGCTCTTCTTCTACTTTTTACACTATCCGTCACTTCACTTTTGGCATGCACATCCGCTGATAAACCGGAATCTGCGACAGGCAAAACATCAAAAACTTCAAAATCTATCAATGATAAAAAGACGGATCTGACTCCTGTCACACTGAATGAAGTCGCTCATTCTATCTTTTATGCACCGATGTATGTTGCAATGGAAAAGAAATTATTTTGAGAAGGAAGGAATCGACCTTTCGCTCGTGACCGGTTTTGGCGCAGACAAGACCATGACTGCTGTCCTTTCCGGAACAGCCGACATCGGATTTATGGGATCAGAGGCTTCCATTTATACTTATAATGAAGGGGCTCATGATTATGTCGTAAACTTTGCACAGCTCACTCAGCGTGCCGGAAACTTTCTGGTTGCCAGAGATGATATCAAAAATTTTAAATGGGAAGATCTGAAAGGCAAGAAAGTCATTGGCGGGCGAAAAGGTGGCATGCCTGAAATGGTATTTGAATATATCTTAAAGCAGAACCATATTGACCCAGCCTCTGATCTTACGATTGACCAGAACATTGATTTCGGTTCTACAGCTGCAGCCTTTTCTGAAGAAAAGGCTGACTATGACTTTACAGTAGAATTTGAACCAGGCGCAACCAACCTTGAAAAGCAAGGAAAAGGATATGTGGTAGCTTCTCTCGGAACTGACAGCGGATATGTCCCATACACTGCATTCTCTGCGAAGAAAAGTTACATCTCCCAACATCCGGAAATCATTCAGGGATTTACCAATGCTCTGCAAAAAGGTATGAATTATGTGGCATCTCACACTCCGGAAGAAATCGCTCAGGTAATTGCGCCTCAGTTCAAAGAGACAACACCGGATACCATTACAACCATCGTATCCCGTTACTATAAACAGGACACATGGAAGAAGGATCTAATCTTCCGTCAGGAAAGTTTTGATCTTCTTCAGGATATTTTAGAAGATGCCGGAGAACTAAAAAAACGTGCTCCGTATAAGAATCTTGTAACGACAATTTATGCCGAAAAATCCGCAAAAGCAGTCAAAGATACAACGCTTTCACATTAACAATAAAAAATAATGTTGCAAACATTTCTTTGGTTTGCAACATTATTTTTTGACTCTGTCTTCTCCTATACCATCGCTGTATCCAAATGCTCTTTCACATAACCACTGACTTTATCTCTCGGCATCTCCATCACCACCGCCAGTTCCCCATACAGGAACTTTTCAGCACTGGACATATATCTCTCATCGATATTAATCGTCTTTTTCCCTGCCTGGATTCTTTCTTTATTTCTCCCATAAGATGTCTTGATCAATGAAACCCATTCTCTGCACTGATTGTGTAATAACGCATTTTTGTACATTGCTTCCCGCTGCTTTTCATTCGTCACACCGATTGTATCAATCTCCGACATCTCTTTGATCAGATTCTCTGCTTCTTCTTTTGTAATTAACTGTCTGATCTGCTCCCTCTTGTTGTCAACCGGTGTATATACCGTTCCGGCTGCATCATATACCGGTTTTAACGTATAATACTCTTTATCCGAACTGCCCATATCAATCTTTCCAATATTTACCACTTCACAGACGCCCTCCTTATAATGCGCCACATAATCTCCTATTCTGAACATTTCTGCCTCCTGTTCTTAACACTTCTCTCATGGTAACTTCTGCAGACGTATGACAACGCTAAAAGGGCGCACAATCCGAAGTTATATCGAACTGCACGCCAACTTTTCTGGTATCGTATTATGAAATTTGTAAACGCGCTGACATAAACTCTTGATATAGCTATTATAACATAACTCTTGATATCAGTGTCAACCAACGTGAAATTTTTTATGCATTTCTTCTTTAAATTCTTTTCTTTTGAACATGATAAGTCCAATCATCAGCAGAAAACTACAGCCGATACAGATGACAGACGGAGTTCTGTAGCGGATCACCCCTGTCATGAGCAGTACAAACGGCAGTATCATCGAATATACCGACGCCATTACATAATATATCATATACTCTCTTGGTGATAATGACCGTATTCGGGATATGATCAGCATTACAATCTGGATCAATAGGCAGATATTCGGGATTCCGATATTTACCGACCATCCCCTCCATCCGGTTCCCAGATCCCATAACACGCAGATGCCGGACATGATCAGAAGCTGCCACGCCGCATTCTTCAACAGGTTAAAGCGCTTCACATACCCAACTGCCATCGTAAACCACATCGTTGCACAGCCGGACGCTACATATACCGACCAGTGTACCCCGGGGGATATGATGATATCGGTCATCATACTGAGCACAATTGCTGCAATACAGCAGAATGTAAATATCTGCAACACTTTCTTCCCTTCGTAATTTGCTTTTGCATCCTCCGGAAAATCCGCTTCTGTAACCGTAACCTGTACGCCGAGTTCTGTCAGTATCCGGTAAAAATTCCGCTGGATATTCGTACTGTCATATCTTGATGTAAAACTGAGTGAAAGTGTATCCTTAAAAGAACAGATACATAATTCTGTCCGGTTCGTACTGGTATACACTCCGAATTTTTCAATATAGTCCGCATAATCTTCCGGCATCTTTACTACACTCATATTAGAAAGCACAGCCGTCACTTCCTGCTCTGCCATCTTAGCTCCTGCACGGATACACCGGTTCTTAAGTTCCAGAGGTGCCCACTTTAAAATTTTATGCTTTTCTATTGCGATCAATTCATTCATCCGACCTGCCATATGTTCCTTAGACAGATTCTCCCGAAAATATATCTTAACTGCTTCCAGTACATCTTCAAACGAATCTTTTTCTGCTCCAAACTGATATCCCGGTTCTATATAACCAAAGAAATTCAGCATCGAATCGGATGGAAATATCTTTCTTAAATTCACCGGAACCATCAGTATGACCGGCTTTTTTTTCCTTGTATCCGGCTCATTTCCTCATGAATTGCACATATGAATGCCGTCGTTAAAAGCACCGACATGGATACTCCCTTTTCCCTGCTGATGTCCAAAAGTTCTTTTACCGGCACAGTCGCCTCATTGACTTGCAGTTCTTCGTATCCCTTTCCGTTCTTTTTAATCTGAAATGCCTTGATCTTCTTCTTTTTCTTTCTTGGAAAATCTGGATCGTAATAACGGCTGAAGCTGTCATCCTCCTGATCCTTTACCGTCAGATACTGATCTGATAATTCAACCGGTTCAAGTTCATCCTTATGAACCAGATGCAGATAATTCTTCACCAGTTCCCGCAAGAATTCCGTCGCGCCGGTTCCATCAGTCAGTGCATGAAATACTTCAAAATTAATCCGTTTTTTATAATAGGTCACTTCGAATAGAGCGTCTTTTTATCCCGTACATACAGACTGCTGCATGGTTCTTTATATTCTTTTCTTACTATCGGTCTTAATTCGCTTTTCTCCAGATAGTGCCAGAACAAGCCTTTTCTCATGACCGACAGGAATACCGGATATTTCTCAATTGTCTGATCCAGTGCCTCCTGCAGGACATTTTCTTCCACTTCTTCCTTCAGTTCACAATAGAACCGGAATACTCTGGTATCTTTCGGACTGCTGGCGGCAGAAAATAACTTTGCTGCATTATCCAGACTTCTCCAGTAAGCGCGTTTTTGTTCAAACACTGCTTTTCCCCCTTCTCTCTCCCGCTGCTATTCACCATCCGCCGGATTGACATTCTTTTCGCTTTCCTTCTGTCCATAGCTGTCAAGAAAGCGGTTAATAATCGCGAAGCTCTCCTGCACGTGGTAATATTTTACCCCCAGTGCAAAAAATCCGTGAAGTGCATCCTGAATCCGGTGAATCTCCACCTGATTTCCGGCTTCTTTCAGACGCCTTCCATACTCTTCCCCTTCATCTCTGAGCGGATCACATTCTGCTGTTAAGATCAATGTATCCGGCTGGTTACTGTAATCCGTTTCCATCAGAGGTGCAAGATATTTACTCCTCTTATCTTCTTCTGCCGAAGCATAAAAATTAATATAATCCCTCATCTTTCCAGCTGTCAGAAGATACTCTGTTCCATAGCGTCTGACTGACAGATACGGGGAATTCTCACTGTAATCATTATTCACTGCCGGATAGATCAGAATCTGTCTCTTTGGCAGAAATTCTCCCTGATCTCTTGCCATCAGTGAAACAGCTGCTGCCAGATTCCCGCCTGCGCTGTCCCCGATCAAAGTGATCTTGTCCGGATCTGTATTCAAAATGAACCGGTTCGTAAACATAGCCTTTGCCGCCATATAACAGTCATAGAAACCTGTCGGAAATGGATATTCCGGTGCCAGCCTGTACTCTACCGATACAACAATATGATTTGTTGCCGATGCCAGACGGGCACAGATTCTCTCATAATTGTCAATACTTTCCGTTACCCATCCGCCTCCGTGAAAGAACAACAATGCCGGGAGATCATCTTCCATCTTCTCTCCCGGAAGGAATATCCTCACCGGAATCTGATGATCACCGTTATAAATCTTATAATCAATCGTCTTATAAAAGATTTTCATTGGATCGATTGCCTTTAAATTTGCCAGATGCCTCGAGGCTTCTACTTCAATGCCGTCAAAAGATAGAGCTTTCAATACTCTTCTCATGGATTTATTAATCGCCATACTACTTCCTTTACCTGTAACTTTTCTTTCTGATTTTCCTTATCTGATATATCCTTCTTCATACGCTTTTGCCTTATTAAATGCATATAATTCTGCAAATGTCGCCTCCCTGTACGGATTTACATAGAATATCCCAACGATTCCACAGGTAATTGCAGACAGTAATATCCATCCGATAAATGACAAATCCAGAATAAATGTTTCCATCTTCTGCCCGTCCATCATACGCTTACTGATCTGAAATGCTTCTTTTCTGTCCATTCCCGGATTCTCTGCAAGAATGTAAGGATCATCAGATATTCATAATGTTTTACAATTCCCGGAATAACGAAAAGCAGCGTCCACAAAGATGTAAACAGATTTTTCAGGAACATCGCCAGCACAACATTCACATAATGTCCGGAACGGAATGCATCAAATATGGTTCCGACTGTTGGATTCTCTGTCTTATTGAGAACAAAGAACCTTTTTCCGCCTACTTCCAGAAGACTTCCCACAAATATCTCCAGTGCCAGAATTATGAGAGTCACTATAATCGCTGTCATTGTAATCGCCAATCCGGCAAACAGATATCCAAATCCATCTGTTCCATACCAACTGTTCTGCGAAGCACTGCCTCCGGCTCTTCCTCCATTCACACCACTTAATCCTGTGATAATTCCCATGATCACGGCTACAGCGACACATGACCAGTAATTCTTTTTAAATGCAATCCTGCCATTTGTTTTCAGTCTGTCTCTTGTCCAACTCATATCATATCCTCCTTGTCTATTCTTTTGTTATGTCTGCATTCTGAATCTTTTCATTCAGATCATTCAGATATACCCAACGTTCCATCTTTTCATCCAGTTCATTCCCTGCCTCTTCTTTTTTATCCATGAGTTCCCGTAATTTCACTGAATTAGTCGCATTAGCTGCAATCTGTGCATCCCAGCGTCTCGAGCTTTTCTTCAAGCTTTGCAATATCATCGTCGATGGTCTCA
>ENA-OQED01000770-OQED01000770.1-human-gut-metagenome-genome-assembly--contig:-NODE-770-length-12376-cov-1.357009_pt1 | contig 12376 bp, 10 predicted proteins | sample MGYA00242790_ERZ504625 | MGnify/ENA primary metagenome ERZ504625 (study PRJEB26092, sample SAMD00036345) | human gut metagenome | host: Homo sapiens | study: EMG produced TPA metagenomics assembly of...
CCGGTGGCGTAGGCCGCGCGGATGCCGCTGCGGCCGACGATGATGCCCTTGGTCGGGAAGTCCGGACCCGTGACGTGCTGCATGAGATCGCTGAGCGTGGCGTCCGGATTTTCGAGCACGCACACGCAGGCGTTGATGACCTCGGTGAGGTTGTGCGGCGGGATATTCGTCGCCATGCCGACGGCGATGCCCGAGCTGCCGTTGACGAGCAGGTTCGGGAAGCGGCACGGCAGCACGCGCGGCTCGCGGCGGGTCTCGTCAAAGTTCGGGTCCCAGTCCACGGTGTCCTTGTCGATGTCGCGCAGCATTTCGTTGGCGATCTTCGACAGGCGCGCCTCGGTGTATCGGTAGGCGGCCGGGGGGTCGCCGTCGACGGAGCCGAAGTTGCCGTGACCGTCGACGAGCATATAGCGCATGGAGAAATCCTGCGCCAGACGCACCATCGCGTCATACACGGACGCGTCGCCGTGCGGATGATACCGGCCGAGCACGTCGCCGACGCAGGTGGCGGATTTTTTGAAGGGCTTGTCCGAGGTCAGGTTGTCCTCGTACATGGCGTAGAGGATACGCCGGTGCACGGGCTTGAGACCGTCGCGCACATCCGGCAGCGCACGTCCGACGATGACGGACATGGCATACTCGATGTAAGAGGTCTGCATCTCATGGACGAGCTCGCTTTGAATGATCTTCTGGTCGGGATAGAGAATGTCCTCCCGTTTATAGTCCTTGGCCATGGCTGCACACCTCCTTAAATGTCAATGTTGACCGCGTACTTGGCGTTTTGCTCGATGAACGCCTTGCGCGGCTCGACCTTTTCGCCCATGAGCACGGTGAACACCTCGTCGGCGTGCACGGCGTCCTCGAGCGTGATCTGCTTGAGCGTGCGGGTCTCGGGGTTCATGGTCGTCTCCCAGAGCTCGTGCGGGTCCATCTCGCCGAGACCCTTGAAGCGGTTGATGTCGACCTTTGCGTTCGGGTTGTCGCCGCGCATCTCGGCGGAGATGCGGTCGCGCTCCTCGTCGGAGAAGGCGACGCGCGATGTCTTGCCGCGGTTGAGCTTATACAGCGGCGGGATGGCGGAATAGACATAGCCGCCGTCGATGAGCGGACGCATGAAGCGGAAGAAGAACGTCAGCAGCAGCGTGCGGATATGGCTGCCGTCAACATCGGCATCGGCCATGATGATGACCTTGTGATAGCGGAGCTTTTGGATGTCAAACTCCTCGCCGAGTCCCGCGCCGAGCGCCGTGATGACGGGGGTGAGCTTGTCGTTGCCGTAGACCTTGTCGGCGCGCGCCTTTTCGACGTTGAGCATCTTGCCCCAGAGCGGCAGGATCGCCTGAAAGCGCGAGTCGCGTCCCTGCGTGGCAGAGCCGCCTGCACTGTCGCCCTCGACGATGTAGAGCTCGGTCAGCGAGGGGTCGCGGTCGTTACAGTCGCGCAGCTTGTCGGGCATATTGAAGCCCTCGAGCCCGTTTTTGCGGCGGATATTTTCGCGCGCGCGGCGGGCAGCCTCGCGGGCGCGCGAGGCCGTGAGCGCCTTTTCGATGATCGTGCGGCCGACGGCGGGGTTCTCCTCCAGAAACTGCGACAGGCGGTCAAAGACGACCGAGTCGACGAGCGCGCGCATCTCGGAGTTGCCGAGCTTGGCCTTCGTCTGCCCCTCGAACTGGGGGTTGGTGAGCTTGACGGAGATGACCGCCGTCAGACCCTCACGGCTGTCCTCGCCGGAGATGCTGTCGCCCTCCTTGAGGATGCCGCTCTTCTTGCCGTAGGAGTTGAGCGCGCGTGTGAGCGCGGCCTTGAAGCCGGTCTCGTGCATGCCGCCCTCCGGCGTGTGGATGTTGTTGGCGAAGGACACGATGACCTCGTTGTAGCCGTCGTTATACTGCAGCGCGATCTCGCACATGGAGTCGCTGCGCTCGCCGGACATATAGATGGCCTCGGGGTGCAGCGCGGTCTTGTTGCGGTTGATGAAGTCCACGAACTCGCGGATGCCGCCCTCGTAGCACATCGACTCGCTCACGGGCTCCTCGCCGCGCAGGTCGGTGATCGTGATGCGCAGGCCGGCGTTCAGAAACGCCTGCTCGCGCATACGCACGTGCAGCGTCTCATAGTCATAGACCGTGTCCTCGAACATGACGGGGTCGGGCTTGAAGCGCACGGTCGTGCCGGTGTGGTCGGTCTCGCCGACGACGGTCATGGCCTGCGTCGTCTCGCCGCGGGAAAACTTCATCTGATAGATCTTCCCGTTTTTGTGCACGTTCACTTCCAGCCACTCGGACAGGGCGTTGACGACCGATGCGCCGACGCCGTGCAGGCCGCCGGAGACCTTATAGCCGCCGCCGCCGAACTTGCCGCCCGCGTGCAGCACCGTGAACACGACCTCAAGCGCAGACTTGCCCGTCTGCGGCTGCACGTCCACGGGGATGCCGCGGCCGTTGTCGCTCACGCAGATGATGTCGCCCGGCTCGATGGTCAGCTCGATGTGGCTGCAGTAGCCCGCGAGCGCCTCGTCGATGGAGTTGTCGACGATCTCATACACGAGGTGATGCAGACCGGACGACGACGTCGAGCCGATGTACATGCCCGGACGCTTGCGCACGGCCTCCAGACCCTCGAGCACCTGGATCTGGCTGGCGTCATATTTTTGTGTGATCTTGTCTGTGATATCTGGCATGGATTTGCTTCCTTCCGTACAGCGCCGCGGTCAGAGATTTTCCAGTCCGCTGGCCTTGCTGCGTTTATATAGTGTTGCGGTGTTGAGCTGTGACAGATAGCAGGTCTGCCCGCTGCCGAGCGAGCAGAGCACGAACGCCTTGGGCAGCTCGTCCCCGGCGGCGTTTTCCACCTGACCGGCCTGTTCCCATTTTTCCAGCGTCTCGCGCGTGCGGTGCGACCAGGTGGCGGTGTCCATGTCGAACACGCCGAGGACGCTTTTCTGCAGCGCGATGACCTGATTGCCGAGGTGCAGATACATCAGCGGATCCCCCCGTTTTGCACCGTGAGCACGCGGCCGCCGGTGCGTTCGGCGATGCGCGCGTCCTCGCAGCAGGTGATGAGCGTCTGCCGCCGCCGATGCGGTTGAGCACGAACGCCTGCCGCTGCGCGTCGAGCTCGGAGAGCACGTCGTCGAGCATGAGCACGGGATATTCGTCAAACTCGTCGTGGAAGATCTCCCGCTCGGCGAGCTTGAGCGACAGCGCCGCCGTGCGCGTCTGCCCCTGCGAGGCGAACGCGCGCGCCGGCTGGCCGTTGATGTCGATGATGAGATCGTCCTTGTGCGCCCCCGGTCAGACACTGGCCGCTGTCGAGCTCGGCGCGGCGGTGCTGCTCCTGATGGTCGCACAGGGCGTAGTAGATCTCCTTTTCCGTGCCGAGGGCGTCGGTCACGGTGCTGACCGTGCGGTAGGCAAGCGCCAGCTTGTCGCGCCCGCCGGAAAAGTCGGCGTGGATGGGCGCGGCCGCGATGTTCAGGCGCGAGGCGTAGGCCGCGCGGTAGCGGATGAGCTTGGCCGAGACCCTGCACATCTGGTCGGAAAAATCGTCGAGCGTGTCGAGCAGCGACGGCTTTTCGTGCCAGTCGCGCAAGATCGCGGATTTCTGGTCATACAGGCGGCTGTATTCGGCCAGCAGCGCGCCGTATTTCGGCCGCAGCTGACTGATGGCCATGTCCATCATGCGCCGCCGGGCAGCCGGCCCGTCGCGGATGATGTTCAGATCGTCCGGGCAGAAGAGCACGGCGGCAAAGTTCCCCGCGAGCTCGGCGGCGGTCTTTTTCACGCCGTTTTGCCAGATCTGCTTGCGCTGCCCCTGCCGGAGCACGACGCGCACGGTCTGCTCCCGTCCGAGGCATACACGTCCGCAAGCACCTCCGCGCTCGTGTAGCCGAAGCCGATAAGCTCCCTGTCAAAGCGGGTGCGAAAGCTCTTGCCGCCCGTGAGCAGGTACACCGCCTCAAGCAGATTCGTCTTGCCCTGCGCGTTTTCACCGGTGATGACGTTCGTGCCGGGCGAAAACTCCGCCGCGGCGAATGCATAGTTGCGCCAGCCGTTGAGCGCGATCCTGCGCACGATCATTGCGCGCTCTGCACCTTCAGCGTGTGCCCGGCGAAGGTCACGGTGTCGCCCGGGCGGATCTTTTTGCCGCGCATCGTGCACGTCTCGCCGTTGACGGCGACCATGCCGTCGGTGATGACCTGCTTTGCCTCGCCGCCGGTCCCCGTGAGGGCGGCAAACTTCAGCAGCGCGTCGAGCTTGATGAATTCTGTTTCGATCGTGATCGTTTCCATAGTTCTCACTCCGGTCACTGTCCGGCGCGCAGACGCACCGGCAGCACCATATATACAAAGTTGTCGCTTCCGTCCGCCGGAACGAAGATGCACGGGCTCGAGCCGGTGTTGAGGCAGACGTTGAGCTCGTCCGCCGGCGCCGCCTTGAGCGCGTCGGACAGGTAGTGGTCGTTAAAGCCAATCTCGAGATCGCCGCCGTCGCCCTCGCACGGGCAGGAATCGGCCGCCTTGCCGAGCGGCGTCGTGCACACGAAGTCGATGGCGTCCTTGCGGAAGGTCAGGCGCAGGGGGGCATTGTTTTTGCTGTCGACGATGAGCGACACGCGCTCGACCACGTCGAGCAGGTCCGTGCGCGCGGTCTTGACCGTGATGCGGAACGACTCCGGGATCGCCTTCTTATAATTGAGGAAGTCGCCCTCCAGCCGGCGCGAGAGGATGACGGTGCTGCCGACGGTGAACGAGATGTGCTTGCTGCCGACGGACATCTTGACGCGCTCGTCGCTGTCGCCGCACAGACGCTCCAGATCGCTCAGCGCCGTGCCCGGCACGATGAAGCTGCAGTCGTCGCCATAGCCCTCAACGGGCTCGCGGCGCAGCGCCAGACGGTAGCCGTCGACGGAGACCATGGTCAGCTCGTTGTGCGCGATCTCAAAGAGCGTGCCCATGTAGACCGGGCGGCTCTCGTTCGTGCTCACGGCGAAGGAGCACTCGTTGATCATCTTCTTGAGCAGATCCTGCGGCAGGGACACGCCGTTTTCGGCCTCCACGCTCGGCAGGTCGGGATAATCCTCCGCACTCATGCCGACAAGGTTGAAGGACGAGCGGCCGCACTTGACGGTGACCGTGCCGTTTTCGGCCTCGACGGTGACGATGCCGTCGGGCATGCGGCGCAGCATCTCGCAGAACAGGCGTGCGCCGACGAGCACACTGCCAGGTTCGGGGATGTCTGCTTCCATGTTGGTGTAGATGGCCTTTTTCAGGTCATAGCCGGTGATGCGCAGATCCGCACCTGCCTCGAGCAGCAGACCCTCGAGCGCGGCGATCGGGCTCTTGGGTGCGGCGGCGCGGGCTGCGGATGCTGCAGCCTGCTGCAGAACGTACTTGTCACAGGAAAATTTCATGAGCGGCCTCCTTAATCAGAAACGTTTCGTCTATTCGAAAGATAGAAAGCATATTTTTAGTAGTAGTAGTAGAACTGTTCGTTTGGTGGAAAACCGGTCTGAGCCGTTGCGGCGTCTGAAAAACCGGTGTTGAAAAAATTGTGGAAAGGTTGGTAACTTTTAAACTACCAGAATCAGGTAAATTTAACGTCCACAGCTTTCCACACGTTCTCCACGTTAGGATAACAGCGATGTGTGGAAAACGGCGTCAGTTTTTCGAGTTGATGTTGCTCGTGATATCGCGCACGGTGGCGGAGATATCGGGGTCGGACTTGAGCAGCTCCTCGACCTTGCGGATGGAGCTGAGCACGGTCGCATGGTTGCGGCCGCCGAACTCCTCGCCGATCTCCTTGAGGGGGAGATTCGTGAGATTGCGCATGAGGTACATGGCGATCTGGCGGGCCATGGCGGTCTTTTTGCTGCGGCTCTGTCCGCGCAGATCTGCGCCGCTGAGCTGGAACGAGCGCGCGGACTCCTCTATAATGACGTCCGGCGTGGGGATGTACGTGCCGGTGCGGATGACGTCCTTGATGGCGCGCTTGACGGAGTCGACCGTGATCGTGTCGTCAAGAATGTCGCGGTAGGCGGTCAGGCGCTTGACGACGCCCTCGAGCTGACGGACGTTGGAGGTGATGTTTTCGGCGATGTACTGCACGACCTCCTCGGAGAGCACCATGCCGAACTGCGCGGCCTTTGTGCGGATGATGGCCGTGCGCGTCTCGAGATCCGGCGGCTGCACGTCCGCGAGCAGGCCGCCCTCGAGCCGGGAGCACAGGCGGTCGTTGAGGCGCTTCATCTCCTTCGGCGGCCGGTCGGAGGTCACGACGATCTGCTTTCCGGCCTCGTACAGGCAGTTGAAGGTGTGGAAAAACTCCTCCTGCGTGCTGTCCTTGCCGGCGATGAACTGGATATCGTCCATGAGCAGCAGGTCGGCATTGCGGTATTTCTGGCGGAAGTTCTCCGCCGTGCCCGTGCCGATGGATTTGACCATCTGGTTGACGAACTCCTCGCCCTTGACGTAGGCAATCTTCGCGCCGGGGTTGTTGTGGCGGATGGTCTGCCCGATGGCGAGCAGCAGGTGCGTCTTGCCGAGACCGGAGTTGCCGTAGATGATCAGCGGGTTATACACCTTGCCGGGATTCTGCGACACGGCGATGGCCGCCGCGTGCGCGAACTTGTTGCTCGGCCCGACGATGAAGCGGTCGAACGTGTATCCGTCCATCTCCGGCATCTCCTCGGCGGAGGGGCGCTTCTCGCGGTATTCGAGCAGCTCGTCGTCCCCGGCGAGCACGACCAGCTCGAACGGGCAGGAGAACAGGTCGTAGAGCTTGGCGCAGATCGTCTTTTCAAAGCGCGCCTGAATGATGCTGCGCTTAAAATCCGACGTGGTGTGCACGATGAGCGTATTATTATTGATCTCGATCGGGGTGCAATCGGAAAACCAGGTATTGATCGCCGTCTGGGTCAGCTCCTGCGAGAGGCTGTCCATCACGACGGACCAGATATCGGTGAGCGAATTCATGGTGGCCATAGGGTCGGCTCCTTCAAAAAATGTCGCGCAGCCGCGCTGCGCACACACGCTGTCGGCTACACTACCAGTATAACAAAAATTCACGATTATTTCAACAATAATGTCAGAAATTATTATATAAATAGGTGTAGAATCTGCCGCAGACGGGGAATTGTTTTCCTGTGCAGGTTGTGGTATGATAAAAAGACGCTGATTTTTTCATTTTTCCATAAAGCAGGTGCTGTTTTGTTCTTAGTCGCACAGGCCGGACAGCTGTTCGGCGATACGGAAGCGGCCGCCCTCCCGTCCTTGCTGGAGAGCGGGCGGCTTCCTGCGCGCATTTCGGGTCTGCCGGCGAGCGGCCGCGCGCTGCTCGCGGCGTCGATGCACGCGCAGCTCGATGCGCCGGTGCTGGCCGTGTGCCCGGATGAGGCGGCGGCCGAGCTGTTTCAGAAGGATCTTGCCGCCCTGCTCGGGCAGGACGTGCCGCTGCTGACGGCGCGCGACTATACGTTTTATACGGTCGAGAGCGTCTCGCGCCAGACCGAGCAAAAGCGCCTGAACGCGCTCTACGCGCTCGCAGCGGGCACGGCGCCGGCCGTGGTGTGTACGGTCTCGGGTCTGCTGCAGCGCGCCATGCCGAAGGAAAAACTGCTGCAGGCGGCCTTTGAGATCCGCGACGGCACGTCGCTCCCGCCCGAGGACGCCGAGGATGCGCTGCTGCGCTGCGGCTATCTGCGCACGGCGCAGGTCGAGGGACCGGGTCAGTTTTCGCGCCGCGGCGGCATTCTCGACTTTTTCTCCCCCGCCTATCCGCAGCCGGTGCGCGTGGAGTTCTGGGGCGACGATGTGGACTCCATGGGCTTTTTCGATCCCGAGAGCCAGCGCCGCACCCAGCCGCTCGACGCCTGCCGCATCCTGCCCGCCGCCGAGACGCTGCCGCCCCTGTATCCGGGCGGAAGCGCCGCTCTGGGCGAGCAGCTGCAGAAGATCGCGCAGCGCACCGCCGCGAAAAAGGACAACGACACGGCGCAGAAGCTTGCCGCCGCACTGCGTGCCGACGGGGAAAAGCTCTGCAATGACTGCGTGCTCCCGGCGGCGGATCGCTACATGGGCTTCGTGTACGACACGTTTGCAACGGCGCTGGATTATCTCACGCCGGAGGCGGCCGTGCTCATCGACCAGCCTGCCCGCTGTGCAGAGCGCGCCAAGGAATACACCGCGCAGCTGCGCGAGGATGTGTCCCTGCTCGTGCGCAGCGGCACGATGGCCGCGCACGCCGAGACGTTTTATCTGCCGTTTGCCGACATGATGCGCCGCATGCAGGAGTGGGCGGTCGTGCTGGCCGACGGTCTGCAGCTCGGCCGCAGCCCCATCGAGCCCCGCGCCATGGTGAGCCTGACGGCAAAGCAGCTCCCGTCCTACGGCGGCAGCAGCCAGACGGCGGCCGACGACATCACGCACTATCAGAACCTCGGCTACCGTGTGGTGGTGCTGGCGGGCGATCTGCGCCGGGCGCGCATCTTGTGCGAATTTCTCGCCGGGCACGGCATCCATGCCACGGCGGCCGAGCACCCGGACGCGCTGCCCGAGCCGGGGCAGTGCCTCGTCACGGCGGGCAGCCTCTCGGCCGGCATCGAGTTTCCGTATGCAAAGCTCGCCATCCTCACGGACACGCAGATCGCGGCGTCCGGTCTGCGGCGCGCAAAGCACAAAAAGCAATCCAACCGCGAGAAGATCAACTCCTACACCGACCTCTCCGTGGGCGATCTCGTCGTGCACGAGTACCACGGCATCGGCCGCTTCGCGGGCATCGTGCAGATGCCGGTCGACGGCGCGGTGAAGGACTACATCAAGATCAGCTACGCCGGCGCGGACACGCTCTATGTCCCGGCGACGCAGCTCGACATGGTCAGCAAGTACATCGGCGCGGGCGAGGATCGCCCGGTGAAGCTGTCGAAAATGGGCGGCACGGAATGGGCGCGCACGAAATCGCGCGCCAAGGCCGCCGCCAAAAGCCATGGCCAAGGAGCTCACCGCGCTCTACGCCGCGCGCAGCCGCACGAAGGGGCACGCCTTCGCGCCCGACAGCCCGTGGCAGACGGAGTTTGAGGAGCACTTCGGCTATCCGGAGACGGACGATCAGCTGCGCTGCATCCAGGAGATCAAGACCGACATGGAAAAGCCCGTGCCGATGGATCGTCTCCTGTGCGGCGATGTGGCTACGGCAAGACCGAGGTCGCCCTGCGCGCCGTGATGAAGTGCGTGCTCGAACGGGCGGCAGGCGGCCATCCTCGTGCCGACGACGGTGCTCGCCCAGCAGCACTATCAGACCGCCGTGCAGCGCTTTTACGGCTTCCCGGTCGAGATCCGGATGCTCTCGCGCTTCTGCACGCAGTCGCAGGTGCGCCAGACGCTCGCCGATATGCGCACGGGCAAGTGCGACCTCGTGATCGGCACGCACAAGCTGCTGCAGAAGAACATCGAGTTCAAGAATCTCGGTCTGCTCATCGTCGATGAGGAGCAGCGCTTCGGCGTGGCGCACAAGGAGCACATCAAGGAGATGAGCCGCGCCGTCGACGTGCTCACGCTCTCGGCCACGCCCATCCCGCGCACGCTGAACATGGCCCTGTCCGGCATCCGCGACATGTCCACCATCGAGGAGCCGCCGCAGGACCGCATCCCCGTGCAGACCTTCGTCATGGAGCACGACTGGAACGTGCTGTGCGACGCCATGCGCCGCGAGCTGCAGCGCGGCGGGCAGGTCTTTTACCTGCACAACCGCATTGAAAACATCGAGCGCACCGCCCTGCGCATCTCGAAGATGCTCGACGGCGCGGTCGTAGACGTGGCGCACGGCCAGATGAACGAGGAGCAGCTCTCGACGGTCATGGAGCGCATGGTCGCAGGCGAGACGCAGATCCTCGTCTGCACGACCATCATCGAGACCGGCATCGACATGCCGAACGTCAACACCCTCATCATCGAGGACGCCGACCGCATGGGACTTGCCCAGCTGCATCAGCTGCGCGGCCGTGTCGGCCGCTCGAACCGGCGCGCGAGCGCGTACCTGACCTTCCGGCGCGGGCGCGAGCTGAGCGAGATCGCCGAAAAGCGCCTGAGCGCCATCCGCGAGTTTGCGGAGTTCAACTCCGGCTTCCGCATCGCCATGCGCGATCTGGAGATCCGCGGCGCGGGCAGCCTTCTGGGCGCGGAGCAGTCGGGGCATATGATCGACGTCGGCTATGACATGTACCTCAAGCTGCTCGAGGAGGCCGTGCTCGAGGAGCGCGGCGAAAAGCCCGAGCAGCGCGCCGAGTGCGCCGCCGACCTTGCGGTCTCGGCCAACATCCCCGAGAGCTATGTGCCCAGTCAGGAGCAGCGCATGGATCTCTACCGCCGCATCGCGCTCGTGCGCTCCGAGGCCGAGGCGGACGACCTCATGGACGAGGTCATCGACCGCTTCGGCGACCCGCCGCCGAGCGTGTACACCCTTGTGCAGGTGGCGCTGCTGCGCAGCGACGCGGGCAAGGTCGGCGTGACCGACATCTCACAGAAAAACGGCTGTCTGAAATTCCTGCTGGCGCAGTTTGATATGCAGAAGGTATCGCTGCTGTATGCCCGGCCGGAATTCAAGGGCCGTCTGAAGGTGGATGCGGGGGCAAAGCCGGGCGTCATTCTGCGCCTCAAGTCCCGCGACCACGTCATCGAACAGGCAAGAGCGTTTGTCTCCGCATGGGCAGACGCCCGGGAAGAGCGCGCATGACCCGTGCGCAAGATACGAAAGGAAGCGTTTGCTGATGAAAAGAAGAACCGTCGCCCTGCTGCTCTCGCTCGTGATGGCCGTCTGCTGTCTGAGCGGCTGCACCTCGACCCGCGTGCGCAGCTACACCGAGGAGAGCGGCAATGCCTCGACCGATAAGTACGCCGCCGCCGTCAACGCCTACAGCAGCAATAAGAAGGTCATGACCGTCAACGGCAGTCCCGTGTACTGGAACGAGTATGCCTACTTCCTGTGCGCCATTCTGGCGAACATGGAGCGCTACGGCATGCAGGTCTCGGACTGGAGCGCCGTCTATGACGAGAGCAGCCAGAGCACCTACACAGACCTCATGACCGAGAGCATCGTCAACAACATCGCCTGGAACCACCTCATCGAGGTCAAGGCCGCCGAGAACGACGTGACGTTTGACGCCGCGGGCGAGCAGTATGTGCAGGATACCGTCGACCAGACCATCCGGAACGTCGTGGGTGACGGCGGCACGGAGACCGAGCTCAACGAAAAGCTCCGGTCGTACTACATGGATCTGGACCTGTTCAAGTACTTCACGAAGGTGCAGTACCTCTATAACGCGCTGGCGGAAAAGCTCTTCGGCGCGGACGGTGCGTCCATCACCGATGAGGACGTGCAGGAGTATGCCGAGGCCAACAGCTACACGACGGCAAAGCACATCCTGCTCAAGACGATCGACGACAGCGGCAAAGCCATCGCGGACGATGAGAAGGCCGCCAAAAAGAAGACCGCCGACAAGATCGCCGCGCAGCTCAAGGCCGTCACCGATCCGCAGCAGCGCGCAGAGCTCTTTGATGAGCTCATGGCCGAGTACAACGAGGACACCGGCGAAAACAGCTATCCGCACGGCTACTGCTTCACCTCCGGCAGCATGGTCACGGAGTTTGAGGACGCCTGCAAGGAGCTCGAGCCGTATGAGGTCTCCGGCGTGGTCGAGAGCAAGTTCGGCTATCACATCATCCTGCGCATGCCGACGCAGGGCGATGATCTGGTCATGAGCAGCGACGGCACGAGCCAGACGCTGCGCCAGCTCGTCGCGCAGCAGCAGCTCGGCAGCCTGGTCACCGGCTGGGTCGGCGAGGCCGACGTGCAGTGGCAGCCGAAGTTCCGCACCGTCGACTATGCGGCCGTGCTCACCCCGAAGGAGAGCTTCTGGCGCCGGCTGGACATCTTCGACTGGTTCGATCAATAAGCCGCGCCCTCCGGCGCAGAAAAAGGCCGTCCCCTGTTTTCCGCACGAAAACAGGGGACGGCTAATATTTTTTTCGCCGCCGCAGCGGCGAAACTCTGCGAGACTTTTTGCACCGCGCCGGTCAGCACACCGCGCGCACCATGTCGCGTGTGATGTCGCCGAGGCTGCGCGCGCCGCACATATACATCGCGTCCGTCAGCTCCGCGCGCAGCTTTTCCACATAGGCCACGATGCCCTCCGTGCCGCCGCCGTAATAGCTGATGAGAAACGGCCGGCAGATCATGACCGCGTCCGCGCCGAGCGCGAGCGCGCGGAAAATGTCCGTGCCCGAGCGGATGCCGCCGTCGACAAGGATCTTCACGCGATCCCCCACCGCGTCCGCGATCTCGGGCAGGACGTCCGCCGTCGCGGCGCTGCCGGGCAGCACGCG